>Ga0070658_10004538_pt1 | contig 11285 bp, 6 predicted proteins | sample KBSC13metaG_FD_64664 | JGI IMG/M metagenome (GOLD analysis project Ga0070658, IMG submission 64664) | Corn rhizosphere microbial communities from Kellogg Biological Station, Michigan, USA - KBS C1-3 metaG | ecosystem: Host-associated > Plants > Roots > Rhizosphere > Soil ... | reverse complement strand
GATGCCGCGGGCAACGCCTACATTGTCACTGTGGACCGCTACCTCTACGCGATCAACCCGCAGGGCCGCAGTGTCTGGAAAAAATCGGTGCGCGTCGATGAAGAGGTTCTCGCCGCCCCGCTGATCGCGGACAATCTGCTGATCGTCGCCACGACCCGCGGAGGTGTGAACGCCTTCGATCTCGCGACCGGGGACCTCAAGTGGTCCTACATCGTGGCGCCCAGCGCGGTCAATCCCAGCTATGTGCCTCTCACTACCAATATCGGCTCCAGCCCGATCGCGGTCAACGGCACGCTCTATGTTCTCTCGGACGACGGCTCGCTGACAGCCTTCCGACACGATGCCCCCGATGCGCAGGCGCCGACGATCACGCGGATTGTGCCCGAGCAAGGCGACTATATTAATGGACGCCCGCCTTTCCACATCAGCGCGAAAGTGAGCGATGCAGGCTCCGGCGTCAACGTCAGCACCCTGCATCTGCAGATCGACGGCAGAGAGATCCCGCGCCGCCCGGTAGGCCAGGAGACCAGCGAGAAAGACGGTTTTGTCTGGGACTCCAATGAGGGCACCGTGGACTACTTTACGCAGGAGAGCGATGCCGGTCGAGGCTCCAATCTGTCCGACGGTCACCACAGCATCACGATCTCGGTCAAAGACTGGATGGGCAACGCCGTGACCAAGACCTGGACCTTTATGGTGGACGATACCATCCCGAAGCGCTTTCCTAAGCGCAGCACCACTGCGGGCGCCGGTGGAGGCCTCTCCGGTGGTCCCCGCACCGGTAACAGCGGCGGGGGCGGCAGTAAAGCAGGCGGCGGAGGCGACTGACGCTACCGATGCCTGACATCCCTTCCCCCGACTCAGCCTCTTCTACAGCCGTGTTCCCCTCCAGGTTTCTGGAGGGGAATATGCTGCGTGCGTGGCTGCATCTCGCCAACATTACGCTGGCGCCACGTCTCCTCGCCATTCTCCTGGCGCATTTCGACAACGACCCTCAACGTATCTTTGCGGCTTCGGACGCCGAATTCGATCTTGTGCCGGGGTTCGAAGCACGCCATCTGGTGCGACTGCGCGATCCCTTGATGCTGCCGACGGATCGACAGATCGCGTGGGTCGAGAAACAGGGCGTCTGGCTGGCGTTGCGTGGGCAGCCGGAATACCCGGAGCCCCTGGAGATTCTGCCCGATGCGCCGCCGATCCTCTTTGTGCGCGGCACCCTACTGCCCGAAGACAACCGCAGCATCGGCATCGTCGGCTCCCGTCATGCCACCCCCTACGGGCGCGCGACCTCCGAGCGGATGGGCCGCGAGCTGGCCGAACAGAAGATCACCGTCGTCAGCGGCGGCGCGGTCGGCATCGACGCTTCCGCCCACCGCGGCGCGATGTCGGGCGGGGGCCGCACCCTGGCCTTTCTCGGCTGCGGCCTGGATGTGGACTATCCGCGAGACAACCGGCAACTCTTCGAACAGATTATTGCCCAGGGCGCCCTGATCTCAGAAAATCCGTTGGGCGCGCAGCCCGAGGCGTGGAGATTCCCTGCCCGCAACAGGCTGATCAGTGCGATGTCTCTGGGCGTGCTGGTGATCGAAGCGCCTCGTAAGAGCGGCGCGCTCATCACCGCCCGCTTCGCCGCCGACCAGGGCCGACCGGTGCTGGCGATTCCCGGCAACATCGATCGCCCCTCCAGCGAAGGCTGCAACGATCTCCTCAAAGACGGCGCGATCCTGGTGACCGAAGTCGTCGATATTCTACAGGCCGTGGATCTCCTGCCCATCGTCGCTCCCTCCGCGCAGCAGGGCGTTCTCGACCTGCGCGAACGCCGCCCCGCCCTCGAAACAAGTCCAATATCGGACGAGGCTCCCACACGATCCGCCAGAGCCGCGAAGCCGGATCCCGCCCTCAGCGCCGTGCTGAAATCCCTCTCTCCCGTCCGCCAACAGTTGATGGAGGCCCTCACCCAGTCACCCCAGCATATCGATCAGATCTCCCAGCGGGCCGGTATCCCCGCGACTGACGCGGGCATCGAGATGATCTTCCTCGAACTCGACGGCCTCGTACGCCGCCTCCCCGGCAACACCTACATCCGCACCCTCGGCTGAAACCCGAACTTCCTTAAACGATAGATGAGCTATTCGGATCGCATCAGGGCGTACGCGATGGCCTTCTCCATCGTCATGGAGCGGCCCTCCTTCCAGGCGGCATCGAAAGCGACGTCATCGTCCAGAGCGGCGCGGGCAGCGGCGATCTGCGCGTCATTCTCGGTTCGCTCGTTGGGGGTCAGGGGAGCGCCGATCTCCTCACGCAGCAGTTCCGCCGCGCCCCAGAGGCTGGGGCTGTTTCTCGGCGTCCCCATAGTGTCCGCCATCGTGGCAAATCGTTCCAGGGAGCGGGCGATCCCCAACCGGTCACCCAGTTCCCACGTCAACGTCAGGCTCTCTCCCTGAAACGTCCGCGCCGCTGCATAGTCCCCCTGGGCGCCGGCAACAATCCCCAGTCCATAGACCACACTGGCAATGGCCTTCCGGTTCCCGATCTCCCGGGAGATGGTGAGACTCTCTTCGAAGAGCGCGCGTGCCTCCACATAGTCGCCCTGACAACGGGCCAGTTCCCCGAGGTCGTCCAGCGAGTGGGCGATTCCCTGTCGGTCACCCAGTTCCCGCCGGATGGCCAGGCTCTCCCCATGGAGCGCCTGCGCTGCCCTGTTGTCGCCCTGTTGTTGAGCCAGGAGCCCGAGCCTCTCCATCGAGATGGCAATGCCTCGACGGTTGCCCAGATCTCGGAAGAGTCCCAGGCTCTCCTCGTAGAGCGCCCGTGCCGCCATGTAGTCCCCCTGAAGATAGGCCACGCCCCCCAGGTTTCCAAGCGACGTAGCAATGGCCCGCGGATTGTCCAGTTCCCGATTGAGAGCCAGCCCCTCCTCAAAAAGCCTCCTCGCCTCCGCGTAGTCGCCCTGAAGGTAGGCCAGGCTCCCCAGAGTTCCCAGCGATCCGGAGATGGCCTGCGGCTCCCCCAACAACCGACAGAGGGCCAGACTCTCCACCAGGAGCGATTTCGCCTCCGCGTAGTCGCCCTGTTGTTGGGCCAGCGAGCCCGCACAGATCAACGCCTTTGCGCGGGCGGTGAGGTCTTCTCCCGGTACCGCCAGAGCGCGGGAAAGCTGCTCCCGACCTTCGGACAGGTGGCCGCGAATGTTCCAGAAGAGATAGAGGGCATTGGCAAGGCGCAATGCCGCAAGTTGGGGAGTTAGGAGTTGGTTTGCCGTGAGTAATCCCTGCGCGACTCCGTGCTGGAAGCTCCACTCCAGAGCCGCGCGCAGGTTGTCGTGCTCCGTCTCCAGGCGCTCCAGCCACCTCTGCTGGTCGGAGCCGGTTAGCTGCGTCCCCGCTTCCTCTGCCAGAGCCAGGAAATGCACCAGATGCCGTGAGCGCCACTTCTCCCCGCCCGGTTCTTCCAGCAGCCTGTCCTGCGCATACTGGCGCATCGTCTCCAGAAGGCGGTAGCGAACATGGGAGCCTGTCGGATCCACGGCCACCAGGCTCTTATCGCAGAGCGAGGTGAGCAGATCGAGAATGTCATCGGGAGAGAGGAGGTCCCGGTATTCGGTATTCGAGGATTCGGTCGCTTCGTTCCCTCCCTTCCTGTTCTCCGTTCCGCCGCAGACCTGCTCCGCCGCCCCCAGGCCCCACCCCCCGGCAAAGACAGAGAGCCGACAGAGAAGCGCCTTCTCGCGCGCGTTGAGCAGGTCGTAGCTCCAATCGATCAGCGAGCGCAGCGTCTGTTGGCGCGGCAGCGCCGCACGACTGCCGCCGGTCAGCAGCCGAAAGCGCTCGTCCAGTCTGCCATCGATCTCCTGGAGAGAGAGGGAGCGCGCCCGCGCTGCGGCCAGTTCGATCGCCAGCGGGATTCCGTCCAGGCGCTGACAGATCTGCACCACCAGTTCCGCGTTGCTGCGGGTCAGGCGAAACGCAGGAGCGGACTGCCCCGCTCGCTCCACAAACAGCCGAACCGCCTCATATTCCAGCAGCGCGGACGCGTCTTTCTCCCGGTTTGCCTGTCCTATCCGGGGCAGCGAGAGCGACGGAACCGGATAGAGGTGCTCCCCTGTCAATCCCAACGCCTCACGGCTCGTCGCCAGAATCCACAGATGGGGGCAGGCAAATAGCAGGCGATGGATCAGGGACGCGCAGGCCCGCAACAGATGCTCGCAGTTGTCCATGATCAGCAGCAGCGTTCGAGAGGCGAGCGCCTGCTCCAGAGACTCCTCCGGGGTGCGGAGCGGCTCCTCCCGGATCTCCAGCCGACGCAGGACGGTCTGTGTCAGCAGCGCGGCATCGTTCAGCGGAGCCAGATCGACGAACCAGACTCCCTCGGTAAACTGCCCGATCCCCCGCTCTGCCGCCGCGATGGAGAGGCGCGTCTTGCCCACCCCGCCTGTTCCGACCAGCGTCACCAGACGGCTCCTGCCCAGCCAACCGACGACCTCTTCGATCTCCTGCTCCCGTCCGATCAGGTCCGAGAGTGGAACCGGCAGGCGGCGAGGCGGACCGGCAGGAGGAGGTGAGGCAGGCCGCAACGCGAGGGGACGGGTCTCGCGTGCAAGCAGGTTTCGGTAGAGCGCGTCGGTTTCGGGAGCGAGGTCCGCATTGAGGTCGCGGTGCAGCAGCAGGCGGAGGTCCCGGTAGACCTGTTTGACCGCCGCCCGATCCCCGCAATCGGCGAGGGCCTGCATCAGAGCGCCTGCTGCGCTCTCGCGATAGGGGTCGGCAGCGAGGAGCAGTCGGAGCCAGCGAACCGCGCCAGCGGGTTCTCCCTTCTCCTGCACGATCCGGGCAAGGCGTTCCAGGGCAGCGAGGTAGGACTGCTCCCGCACGTTGCGTTCGATGAGCGCCCACTCTTCCAGGCAGTCGGGCAGGAGAGGGCCGCGATAGAGCGCAATCGCCTGTTGCAGCAGCTCTTCGGGAGCAGCCGAGACGGCAGCCCGGGCGAGCGCGGCATCGAAGGCAAGGAGATCGCAGTCGGCATCCGACAGATCCAGACGCAAGGTACGTGGAGACGGCGTGAGGAGACGATGGGCTTCCGCACCCAGGGCGCGGCGCAGATTGGAGAGCGAGCGGCGCAGATAGTAGAGGGCCTGGCTCTCTTCGGCATCGGGCCAGAAGAGAGCAGCCAGTTCGTCGCGGGCCACGGCGCGATTGTGACGCAGGGTGAGCAGGGCCAGCAGCCAGAGGTCCTTCCGGTAGCGCAGGGGAGGCAGAGGCCGGCCCTGCACCCACACTTCGCAGGTTCCCAACAACCGCAACTCCAGCAGAGAATGCTCGGAGCCCTCTGTTCTCATCCGCAGCACTCTCTCTTTTCTCCCCAATAAATCAGGCCGACGGACGGTCCAGCCCGTGTGTTCAAGGAAGCCTCTCACACGCGTGTCTCAACCATTCCGGAAACAAGGGGCCGATTCCTCCAATTGAGACACGCTTTGCGACACGCCTGGCAGAGATAATAGGAATATCAGAAAAGATGAAAGGAGAAACTTGATGTCCCAAAATCCCGAGCCTTCGTTGTTTACCGCCGATCGGCTTATCACCCGGCGTGCTACGCTCGGCGGTCTGGTGACCGCTGTCCTGATACCCGCACTCCTCGGAAAAGCCTCGGCGGCAGGTCCGGCGCCGCTGGAAGCGCAGGCCGTGGCGGCGCAGCCTTCCGTCAGGATCACCGCATCACCGCTCGCGCGGATGCTGCACACCGCCTCCGCCCTGCCCGATGGACGCATCCTGGTGGCCGGTGGCGTAGGTTCCGGGAACCGCGCGCTCTCCAGCGTACAGATCTACGATCCGATTCAGGATGTCTGGACTGACGCCGCTCCGATGGAAGGAGCCCGATTCCAGCACGCCGCCACGGTCCTGTCCACGGGCCAGGTCCTGGTCATCGGCGGCCTCTATCGCAGTTCCACGCCGCGTGCCGCCGGGGAGATCTACGATCCCGGCGCCGATAGATGGAGCCCCGCCCCTTCGATGCTGGTGCCGCGTTACGGCCATACCCTCACGGCGCTGGCGGATGGGCAAATTATCGTGACGGGCGGCAGCAATCTCACCCCGCTCTCCAGCGTCGAAATCTACCTCCCGTACCCCAACGTCTGATTCTGTTGGGAAGGGCTATAAACACACGAATCGGCACGCAAAATGCGCGGCCACAGAAGGAGCAACTCCGATGGCGTTTAATGCCTATCTTGTACTGAAACCCAAAACCGGTCTCCCAGCTTTCAAGACCGAAACCATCGACACCACTTTCTCGAAATACATCAGCCTGGAGGTATCGCATTTCGCGCTGGGCTATAGCGAGCCTGGAACCGCCACGGCGCCGGGGAAGCTGGCATTCCAAACTCTCAACCTCAACTTGCTCTCTGTCGTCAACTCCCCAGGATTTTTGACGATGTGTGGTCTGGGGCAGACCTTCGACAGCGTGACCCTCTACCTGCGCAAGAGCGTGAGCAATAGCACAGCGCGCATATATACCATCTACCATTTCGGCACCGTCGCGGTAACGGGGGTTACGATAGACGGAAATGATGGGGATGGCGCGCCTGCAGTGAACTTAACCCTTGCCGTCGGACAGTTTGCGCATCACGGTTCCACCACGAGCACGACCGGCCAGGTGACGCCCTCGCTCGTTGGAAGCTGGAACGCTATCACCAGTTCCACGTGGGCTGAATCCCCTCTTGATGGCCCGGGCTGGGTATAAACACCTACCTGCTTATGCTCCTCATGCACCGGTGACGATTTCGCGCGCTCGGCCTTCTGCCGAGCGCGCGTTTGCGGCTTTGGAGTCTATTTCGGGGTCCTCTTGCCGCCGCCTATTCCGGGGCTGACTTGCATCGAGGGTGGCGGGGTCTGCTGTATATGTCGCACCGATGCCTGCCAGGCCCTGTCCTCTTCACACAAAAAGCTGTCGTGGAGCGTGGCCCGGCGCGTGTAGGGGACATAACAGCCGAGGTGCCAGATGCAGGCGCGATAGAAGGCGACATCCCCCGCGAAGAGCGTGATGGGGATGCCGTGGGGCATCCGGCGCGCATACTCCAGGCAGGCGGCCTCCCGCTCTGTGGCGCTCAAAGCGTCAGACAAAACGGGCGTGGGAGGGGGAGCATACGCGAAGGCGGCGCGCTCTTCATCGGTGTCCCTGCGTCGATCACTGCCCGGAACCACCCAGAGGGAGTGATCATCGTAGAGCGCAGCGTTCAGTTGATTGTACATGTGCAGATCTGCTGCGGTTCTCACGAACTCTTCCAGATCGACGCCCGGAACGTTGCCCCAATCGCGATGCCAGGCCGTGCACCAGGCATCCCGCTCCGGCTCCAGGAAAACCGCCATTCTTTCTGAAGGCCGGTGTTCGGGGCTGAGAATTGCCTCGACCGTCACTCGCAGGCCCGGCAGGGCGAGGAAATCGCGGAACCGCTGCAGGTTGAGTTCGTCGTAGTTCCAGATCGGCTGAAGCCGCTGCGCCTGCGGCCCATGCTTGCGCCGCGCGATTTCGCGCGCCTTCTCTGCCTCCCCACGCAGGTCCATCAGGAGCGCCGGAGGGATCAGGCCGCGCAGAATGGTGACACCCTCCGTGCGATAGTCGATACCATGTTGTTCCGTATAACGAAATGTCATTTTCCCTCCTCATTGGCCTGGCTGACGGCGTACGCGATGGACTGCTCCATCGTCATGGCGGTGCCCTCCTGCCAGGCGCGATGGAACGCCTCTTCTCCCAGCGCCTCCCTTGCCGCCGCGATCTCGGCCTCCCGGTGTTCCCGAATGCTCGGTGGCAAGGGCGAACCCATGGCCTCTCGAAGCGAGGATACCGCACTCCACAGGCGAACCGCAATGTCGGCGTGCGTTTCTGTCATTGCAATCACGGCGAACATGCTGAGGCAAGCGACAATGATCTCTTTGTCCCCTAACTCCCACATCATCGTCAGACACTCCGCCAGCAGCCTTCGGGCAGACGCATAGTCCCCCGCGCGGAAGGCCAGATTGCCCAGGGCGTTGTGCGAGGCGGCCACACTCCATCCGTCGCCGGCCTCCCGACTCATCTCGATACTCTCTTCTATGAGCGTCCGGGCATAGGCGTAATCGTCTTGCGCCTGGGCGACATTGCTCAGATTATGGAGCGCGGAAGCAGTCCCCTCGTGGGATCCTATCTGCCGACATCGTTCCAGGCACTCTTCCTGAAGTGTCCGGGCCGAACCATAATCCCCCAGGTCATAGGCGACAATACCCAGGTTGCCAAGCGAGTTGACAATGCCTGCATTGTTCCCTATCTCCCGAGAGATCGCGAGGCACTCTTCATGAAGCGTTCGGGCAGACGCATAGTCTCCTTGAATGCGGGCGAACATCCCGGCTGCATTGAGCGCGTTTGATCGCGCAAGAGGAAAGGATTCTCCTGCTGTCGCGTCCAGGACCGCCTTCAGGCGCAGTCTGGCCTCACGGTAGTGACCCCGTATTTCCCAGAAGCGCCTGAGCGCGCCTGCAATGCGCAGACCCGTCTCTCTGTTCTCGCCCTCCATCACTGCCCGCAGATTATCGTGGTCTGCATCCAAGCGTGCGAACCATCGGCTCTGATCCGCACCGGCCAGTTGTTTCCCTGCGGCCTCCGTGAAGGAGAGGAAGAAGTCGCCGTGCCGATGGTACGACGCTTCTGTCTCTCCTGCCTCCGCCAATCGTTCCGCCCCATACTGCCGAATCGATTCGAGCATGCGGTAACGCTCCGCTCCCTCCACAGGCGCCTCAAACACCACCAGCGATTTCTCCACCAGATGCGTCAGTAGGTCCAGCACGGCTTCCGGGAAGAAGGCCGGGGGAAGGCGCGAGATGCCCGGAGGACCGGGATTCGGGGGAAACCTCTCTGCTCCGTCCTCTCCGGTACAAACCGCCTCCGCCGCTTCCAGGCTCCAGCCCCCGGCAAAGACCGACAGGCGGCGAAACAGGATACGCTCCTCTTCGGTCAGCAGGTCGTGGCTCCAATCGATGGCCGCCTGCAAAGTGCGCTGGCGCGGCAAGGCGGCCCGACTGCCTCCTGTCAGTAGGCGGAAGCGATCCTCCAGGCGGGCGGCGATCTGCGCTGCCGAGAGCGCCTTGAGTCGCGCGGCGGCCATCTCGATCGCCAGGGGAATGCCGTCCAGGCGGTGGCAGATCTGCACCACCAGCGCCGCATTGCGGCGGGTCAGTTGAAACGAGGAATTGGACTGCCGCGCACGCTCCACAAACAACCGCACCGCTTCGTACTCCAGCAGTGTGAAGGGGGATTTCTCCACGTTTGGCTGCCCTGCTGGAGGCAGCGAGAGCGAGGGAACACGATACAGGTGTTCGCCGGCCAATCCCAGCGCCTCACGACTGGTCGCCAGCACCTTCAGGCCGGGACATGCCGACAGCAAACGGTCTGTAAGAGAGGCGGAGGCTTCCAGCAGGTGCTCGCAGTTGTCCAGCACCAGCAGCAGCGCTCGCGACGAGAGCGTCCGCTCCAGGATCTCCTCCGGCATAGTATGCGGCTCTTCCCGCAAATCGAACAGCCGCAGCAGGGCCTGTGTCACGAACGCGGGGTCATTCAAGGGTGCGAGGTCTACAAACCAGACGCCATCGGCGAACGATCCAATCACCCGCACTGCTGCTGCCAGGGAGAGCCGTGTTTTACCCACGCCGCCCGTTCCTGCCAGGGTCACCAGTCGGTTTTTTCCCAGCCAGCCGCAGACCTCTTCCAGCTCCTGCTCGCGTCCGATGAGATTCGAGAGGGGAACCGGCAGGCGGCGCGGTGGCCCGCTCGGCATCGCGGCAGGCGGCAAGACGACGGGCTGGGGAGCGCGTTCGTGCAGACTCTGATAGAGCGCCTGCGTTTCCGGCGCGGGATCGATGTTGAGATCGCGGCGCAGCGCCCGCCGCAGATCCTGGTAGACCTGCTGCATCGCGGCCCGATCTCCGCTGTCGGCCAATGCCTGCATCAGAGAACAGACCGCGCTTTCCCGATAGGGATCGGCAGTGATCAGCAGGCGCAGCAGGCGAGACGCCGCAACAGCCTCTCCTCTCTCCGACTCCCTCTGCGCCAGTGTCTCCAGCGCCTCCAGATAGCCGTGCTCCCGGCGCTGACGTTCGAGAACGACCCACGCGTCCGGGCAGCCGGGCAGCAGAGGACCGCGATACCAGGCGACCGCCTGCTCCAGGCTCCCAGGGGCCGCCGAGGTGACGGCATGGTCAAATACAACGACATCGCAGAAGGCATCGGTGAGGTCGAGGCGCAGGGTACGGGGAGCGGGGGTAAGCAGGCGATGGGCTTCCGGGCCGAGAGCACGCCGCAGGTGGGACAGCGAGCGGCGGAGGTAGTAGCGGGCGAGTTCCTCTTCGTTGTCCGGCCAGAAAAGAGCTGCCACGGCATCGCGATCCAAATCGCGGTCAGAATGCAGCGCCAGGTAAGCAAGCAGCCAGAATTCTTTGCGGTATTTGAGGGGAGGCAACGCCTCGCCGCCGATCTGCACATGGCCGGCGCCGAACAACTCGATATGCAAGGAGTGGCAAGCAGGAGTGTCGATTTTCCGGGATCCTTCCGCAGGACCGTGACGATACCACGCCCCTACAATTCTCCCCGACGGTTGAAAAATCCTCTCCACTGGTCACGCTTGTAGTCACAGGGCCGGCCTATACTGACACTGTTCGGAGTTCCGGAGTACGCCAGGGAGGCATCTCCTGCCGATTTCACTCCACCGGTTCCCCAGGCTTTCCCCTGGGGTGGTCACTTCATCCCTATCTCACGCCATCAGGAGAGTTTCTATGCATCTTACACCTCGATTACCCCGGTCTGTTGTCGCGATCCCTCTCCTCTGCTGCCTCTGCGCTGCTCCTCCGGCTCAGGCGCAGTACCACGCCACAATCAGCGGAACGTTCAGCGGACAGTTCACCGGCCCTACGACCGTGCAAGACACCTTCACAGGTTCCGGGACGGATACGCTCGGCGGCGCCTTTACCTTCACGGGGATGGCAAACGCCGATATCTCCGATCTCTTCCACCAGTTACTTACCAATGGAACGAACACTCTGGACTACGGAGGGGGAGACACGCTGACCAGCGCTTTTTCCGGCTCCCTCGACAACCTGAGCGCGCTCTCCACGAACCACCTGTTCACAGGCGGCACAGGCGTCTTTGTGAATAACAGCGGAAGCGCCATCGGGACGGGCGCCCTGGTCTTTACGGGCCAGACGAGCGGTACGTTCACCCTCAATCTCGTCGGACCGGCGGTACCGGAACCCGGCAGTATCGCTCTTTGT
>Ga0070658_10004535_pt1 | contig 11287 bp, 10 predicted proteins | sample KBSC13metaG_FD_64664 | JGI IMG/M metagenome (GOLD analysis project Ga0070658, IMG submission 64664) | Corn rhizosphere microbial communities from Kellogg Biological Station, Michigan, USA - KBS C1-3 metaG | ecosystem: Host-associated > Plants > Roots > Rhizosphere > Soil ... | reverse complement strand
CTCGGTTATGCCGGGCAGCAATTCCCTAGCATCTGCAAGCAATTCGGCTACCCCGCCGACTGTGACCGTCTGGTCGAACCCGAGTTCTTCGCTGGTGGCGCCTAGCACGATCTCGCCATTTTCCCTTGGTACAAGGTAAATCGGCCGCCCGCGGACGATCGCCCGCACGTTGTGCTTGATGAGGGGACGGGTCGGGTTGTCGTGAAGCCGCAGAATCTGGCCCTTCACCGGCCGAACCGGTGGCAGCGCGGACGACGGCAACCCCGACAGATTGGCGCTCCAGCACCCGGCCGCGAGCACCGTGCGTTCAGCCCGAACGTCGTCGACACCGATCACCCGGTCGCCGTCAATCACGATCTTGGTGGCGCGCTGGCGCCGGAACTCGACACCGGCGTTGGTGCAGGCGGCGAGCAATCCGTTGACCAGTAAGCGATTGTTGACTTGGTGGTCACCCTCGACGAGCAAGCCGCCGCGCACGCTCGGCGCCAGGAACGGTTCGAGCGAACGGCATTCGCGTGACGTCAGCGGTGTCGACGTCAAACCCAGCGACGCCTGGTAACGATGGAGGTCGTCGAGTGCGGCACGATCGTCGATGTCGAACGCGATCGCCAGCGTGCCGCATTGTCGGTAGCCGACCGTCGTGCCCGCTGCTTCTTCGAGTTCGGCGACGAACGACGGGTAGCGAGCTGCGGCCGCAAGGTTCAACTGCAGTAGGGATTCTTCGCCGTAGTGCACCTCGGTAACCGGTGCGAGCATGCCCGCCGCGAAGTGCGATGCACCGCTGCCGGGCGCGCCGTCGACGACGGTCACAGACAAGCCGCGAAGCGCGCTCCGCCATGCGATCGCCAGGCCGATCGCACCGCCGCCGATCACAGCGACGTCAGACGATGCGGAGTGGCTGCTCATCGTCGACATCGGTCCTCCCTTCGCCGGCATGACCCGGAGCAGGTTCGACGGTCGGCGGCCAGTCACCGCCCTCTCAGTCCGGTAGTGCCGGACTCCCGTGTAATGCCAGCCTAGTCGGCCGGCTGTCGACTAGTTCGACGGCGGCGTGCCCACCGTGAACTGTGCGCCGGTTGAAGGGTCGACGATCACGAAACTGGCGATCGCGCTGGGTGGCGGCACGAAGATGGGGCCGGGCACCGACGTCTGGGTGATTTGATCGAGGGCCGGTGACGGCACGGCGGTCTCGACCGCCGATGGCACGTTGTAGCCCGGCTGGAATCCGTTGTTGTCGGGGTCGTGCGCAGTGCCTGCGATGAGGAATGAGACGACCGACAGCAGCATCGACACGGCGGCGATGATCAACGCACCGCCGCTGACGATGGGGGTCCACGACGCGGCGTGGGCTTCGGGTTGGTCGGCGACCGGCTTGCGACGGCGCGCAGCGATCGCCAGCACGAAACCGATGACCGCGACCACGAACTGCCCGGCGGCGTCGACCCGGCCCAGGAAGGTGGGGTCGAACTCACGCGAGACCGACAGTGAGTTCACGGTATCGCTGACGGCCGGGAGATTGAGCAGGCTTGCGGCGGCAACGACGATGGCTGCGATTGCCAGCGACTCAGGCATTGCGACCTTCGCGATGAATCGGCGCAGAGGGCCTGGTTCGGCGGCGAACCCGTCGTCGAAGTCGCCGTCGAAATCCTGGTAGCTGTCGTCGAAACCGTCGAACGCAGGGCGGTCGTCGTCGAGTGGTCGGCGCCTGCGTGCGGGAGGGTCGGCGTCCCCCAAGACCTCACTCATAGGTGCTCAGGCTAGCGCGGCGGCGGCTGCGATCCGGCGAGATCCGGGGGATTTGTGGAGGAGCGCTCCAATCGAAAAGAGCGGTCGGTGGCGAAACCACCGACCGCTCTTCGAGATCCCTACGGTTGATCGCTACGGCGCGATCGTCGCTGCGTAAATGTTCTGGTCGAGTCCACCCGTCAGGTCGAAACAGGTGGTAGTGACGTCGGTGCACTTACCACCGGTCTCGGGATCACCGGCGACGTCGGCACCGTCGTTGTCGCCCTTCGGGTCGGGCGCGCCCACCGTGTCACGTTGGTCGGTCCAGGCTGCTCCAACCATGTCGCCTTGAGCGGCCACCGTGATGTAGTCGCCGAAGAACGGCACCAGCCGACCGCCGAACTGCTCGTAGTTGGGGTTCGTCGGCGTATCAGTCACCTGAACGCTCGTTCCCCACGTCTTGCCGCCGTCACTCGATTCCGCATAACGCACGTTCAGGCAGGCCGATGTCTGTCCGGTCGCGCTGTTGCACGGAGCGCGGTTCGGCGCGTAATTCGGGTCGCCCCTCGAGTCGTACCAGATCGCGTTGACCCGCCCGCCCGATGCGGTCAGCCACGGGAAGAACTGGTGACCCGTGGCGGACGGCGCGAGTAGCGCGAGGCTGCTCCACGTCTGGCCGCCGTCAGTTGAGTAGGTGTAGTCGATCTGGCCCTGGCCGGAGGCCTGTTCGACCTGGAAGCCCATCACCAAGGTGCCGTGCGCGTTGTCGGCGGTCAGGTACGGGCTGGCGAGATCGAAGCGCGGGAAGGTGAATCCGGTCGGGCAATTGAAGGGAGCGTCTCCACATTCGCGAGCGCCATTACCGGCGAACTCTTCTGAGGTGAAGGCGGTGTAGTCGACGACGATGCGAGCCTTCGAAAACGTCTGGCCGAAGTTGCTCGATGCGACGAAGCCGGCGCCGTTGACCGAACCCGGGGCTTGCGAGAACGCACCTCCCGTGTCGGCTTGCCAGGCAACGTAAACCTGCCCGGCGGCACCGATCGTTATCGACGGTCCTTGGTTACTGCAGATTCCCGACGAGATCTTCAGCGGCGGGCTGAACGTGGCGCCATGGTCGGTCGATCGGCTGAAGAGGATCTGGTTGCAGCCCGAACCGTGGAAATCGGACCACGCCGCATAGACGTTACCGGTGACCGGATCGACGTTGAGGTCTGTCTTGTCGTTGAACGACCCCTGTCCGAAGGTGTTAGTTGCGAGGATCACCGTCCTCAGGTACTTCGATCCGTCGGTCGAGGAGTTAGCCGGGTCGATCGGGGCGTACGTTGCGACCCACACGTCGCCGACGTTGCTGCGGGTTCGGCCCGAGCTGCCGTTAAGTACGCCACGGCTGAAGTTGTTGCCCATGTAGAAAACGTCGCCTTGGCCATCCCATGCCTGCTGTGGGTCGCCAGCAGCGATCGCGCCCTTGAGCACCATCTGATGGAGCGGCGAACTGGTGCCTTCGGCGGACGTGTCACCGTTGTAGCCCGGCAACAAACTGTCCGTCCAGTGGGCTCCGGCGTCCGTGCTGCGGTAAAAACCGGCCCAGGCATCACCTGCGGTCGGCGTGGTGCAGTACTCGTTCGCGCCCGAACTCCAGACGCTGGTGTTGCGCGGGTCGATGGCCAGGGTCGGCTCGTTCTGCTCGCGGCGATCTGTTCCGCAGCGCTGCAAGACGCCGTCGGTGTAGCTGCCGCCGGCGAGTTGGTCGGCGCTGACGTAACTGCCGTTGGACCCGTTGTCGACCGTCACTCGTACGTTCGCACCAGGGGTCTGGGCGAACGCTGCCGAGGACGGGTACGCCGTGCCGATCACCACGATGGCGCTGGCACAGATCGACGCTGATCGTGCTCTCATTCCTCCACCCTTCGTTTCGACAGGAACCGAGAACCTGGCACGGCAAAATGCCAGGCTTGCCCCGATTTGCTAATCGGGCCATAGGGCGCACGTCCTGTCAACAGCTCAGGTCATGCTGCCCGCGCGGATGATCACAGCTGCGCCATGGCAGGCTGTTGTGGTGCTCGATATCCATGCGCTCGTGACGGAGTGGTTGACGGTCCCCGATGCCGCCGAACGGCTCGGTTCCGACGTCACAAAGGTTCGACAGTTGCTACGCGAGCGCAAGCTGCTCGCCGTCCGATCCGACGGTGTGCTGCGCATCCCGGCACCCTTCGTTCAGGACGGCGCTGTGCTGAAAGGCCTGCCCGGCACGCTCACCTTGCTCGCCGATTGCGGTTTCTCGGACGACGAAGCACTGCGCTGGCTGTTCACCCCTGACGATTCGCTGCCCGGTTCGCCGGTTCAGGCACTGGTCGAGAACCGCGGCACGGAGGTGAAACGCCGTGCCCAAGCCCTCGCTCTCTGACGCCCGGTTGTATTTGTGCGTCGATGCGCGCGAACGCCAGGGCGACCTCGCGGAGTTTCTCGACGCGGTGCTGTCGAACGGCGTCGACATCGTGCAGCTACGGCAAAAGGGCATTGAGGCCAAGCACGAACTTGCTGCCCTCAAAGTATTTTCCGCAGCCTGCGCCCGGCACGGCAAGTTGCTCGCGGTGAACGATCGGGCAGACGTCGCGTTCGCCGCCGGATCGCACATTTTGCATCTCGGCCAGGACGACCTGCCGATCTCGGTTGCGCGTTGCCTTGTCACCGACGACACCGTGATCGGGCGCTCGTCACACACCGAAGCCGAGGCGAGCGCCGCTGCGGTCGAGGAAGGTGTCGACTACTTCTGCGTCGGCCCGTGCTGGCCCACGCCGACAAAGCCGGGCCGGCCTGCTCCAGGCCTCGACCTCGTTCGTTACGTGGCCGGCCAGTACGTCTCGCGGCCCTGGTTTGCGATCGGCGGCATAGACCTGGCCAACCTCGACGAGGTGATCGAGGCCGGGGCGCGGCGGGTCGTCGTCGTCCGGGCCATAACCGAGGCGGCTGATCCGGGCGCTGCGGCTGCCGCCTTCGCGACGCGCCTGCGTGAACTCGCGGTGCCGCTACCCTGATTCCATGTCATTGGGGCGGGCGTCGGTCATCGGCGAGCGGGTGAGCACGATCAAAGAGCTGCTTGCGCGCGGCGGCCATTCGTTCTCGTTCGAGTTCTTCCCTCCTAAGACCGAGCAAGGCGAGAGCTCGCTCTTCCAGGCGCTTCGCCAGCTCGAGCAACTGCGGCCGACGTTCGTGTCGGTGACCTACGGCGCCGGGGGCTCCACCCGAGACACCACGGTGCGCATCACCGGGCGTATCGCAACCGAGACCACACTCACACCGGTCGGCCACCTCACTGCGGTCAACCATTCGGTGGCCGAGCTGCGTCACGTCATCGGCCAGTACGCGGGCGCCGGTATTCGCAACATGCTGGCGTTGCGCGGCGACCCTCCCGGTAACCCGCAAGGAGAGTGGGTCGCGCATGCAGAGGGCTTCCATTACGCCGAAGAACTCGTCCGCCTCGTCAAGGCATCAGGCGATTTCTGCGTCGGCGTAGCGGCATTCACTACTAAGCATCCCCGCTCGGCGTCTCCTGAAGAAGACATTGCCAACCTCGTGCGCAAGTACCGAGCAGGTGCTGATTTCGCCATCACGCAGATGTTCTTCTCGGTCGACGACTACCTGCGGTTGCGCGATCGCGCTGTCGCGGCCGGCTGCGAGATGCCGATCGTGCCTGGCATCATGCCGCTCACCTCGATCGGCCAGATCGAGCGGTTCTCCATCCTGTCCGGCGACGACTTCCCGCCCGCCTTAGCGCAGCGGCTTCTTGCTGTCGCCGACGACGCCGACGCGGTGCGCGCGATCGGTTTGGAGATCGCGAGCGAGATGTGCCGGCGGCTGCTCGACGAAGGTGTGCCTGGTCTGCACTTCATCACCTTGAACAAGTCGACCGCCACTCGCGAGATCTACCAGAACCTGGGGCTTTCCACGATCTCGTAGTCGCCCGCGTGCCCCATAGGCGCCGGCGTTTGACGCGGTAGACCGCGTCAACGTTCGCGTGCTGGCCGCCATCTCGGGGAACCGGCTGCTGATCGGATGCGTCGAACCGGCATCTTGATCAATTGCCGTTCGTCGGAGGCTGCCATGGCCGTCAGCATTGGATTTCGTTCGTTGGCTATCGGAGTCGCCGCGGCCGTTGTCGTCGTCGGCGCGTACACGTGGGGCCATTCGGCGTCGGCATCTCCCGCGCCGCGAGCCGATGTCGGTTCAGCTGAACCGACGACCGGAGGCAGTGTCAGTCAAGGCGCCAATCAGGGCATCAGCGTCACCGGAACCGGAAGAGTCACAGGTACGCCGAACCTGCTGCGATTGCAGAGCTCGATCAACGTCACCAAGCCCGATGTCAACGCGGCGATGCAGGCGGCCAACACCACGATGTCGATGGTGCAGCAAACCCTCAAGGTCGACGGCGTCGCCGCCAAAGACTTGCAGACGTCGGGACTTTCGGTGCAGCCCAATTACAACTACAGCGACAAGGGCGCGCAGCTCACCGGATACACCGTCAGCGAGGACCTGTCGGTCGTGCTGCGCGACCTTTCCAAGGCCGGTTCGATCATTTCGGACGCCGCAAAAGCTGGGGGTAACGCGTTGCAGATCGGCAGCGCGACCCTCGACCTCGACGAGGACGACGCCCTCATCGCTCAGGCTCGTCAACAGGCGTTCGCCGACGCCAAGGCGAAAGCGCAGGCGTATGCGACCGCAGCCGGTCGGTCATTGGGCGCAGTGCTGACCATCTCCGAATCGACGATCAACCAGCCGCAGCCCATGATGTTCAATGCGCCGATGGCAGCTGCGTCGGCCGCACCTGCGGTGCCGATTCAGGCCGGTTCTCAAGACGTCACGGTGACGACGAACGTCACCTGGGCGCTGAGCTAGCCGAGATTCACCGACGATCAGCCACCGGACTTGCGGCGGAACGTGCGCTTGGTCTTGTCGTTGCTCGTGGGCGCGGCGGCTTTCGGGCCGCTGTGCCCACCGGCTGAGCCCGGGCCGCCGCCGTGCTTGCGCTCAAGCGCTTCGCGGTAACGCCGCCGCATCTCGTCGTCCGTGCTTTCTGCTGGTGCTGCCGGTGCTGCCGGTGCGGACGTCGAGTCAGAGGTTTCATCCATGACGTCATTGTGCCCGAGTGTCATCGTGGTTGTTCAGCGCCGACGTCGGCCGCGGTGCCGCTGGTGAGATGCAGCAACTCGTCGAACGTGGTCGGGAAAACCGCATGCGGGTGTCCGGCAGCGGCCCAAATCTCGTCGTAGTCGGCCAGTGCAGTGTCGACCAGCGTGCGCAACGGCCGGGGATGGGCGACGGGGGATACCCCGCCGATCGCCACCCCGGTGTGCTCGCGCACGAAATCGGCATCGGCTCGACCGACCTTGGTCACGCCCACGAGCGCCGCGATCTTGGTGGTGTCGACGCGATGACGGCCACTGGTCAAGACGAGCAGCGGTTCGCCGTCGGCGTTGAAAACCAAGCTGTTCGCGATCTGTCCGATTTCGACGCCGAGTGCCGCAGCCGCCTCGGGGGCAGTGCGGGCCGAGTCGTCTAGCGTGCGCACCTGCCCGGTGACGCCAGCTGCGATCAATGCGTCCTGCACTTTGATCGCGTTCGGATGGAGTGCCTGCTTTTCGTCGTCCGCCATGGTCGGCACTCTAGCCGTGGTTCATCCTGGAAATCTTGAAGAGACGCGTTGCGGCGTTCGAACATATGTTCGATACTTGGTAGATGCTTCACGCTGCAGCCCTCCCAGTCGACTTCCTCGAACGCGTCGGGGTCAGCACGTTGACGGGCTCCGGGTCGTTGCCAGACGGTATGCCCGACTACGCTGTGCTGCCGGTTCCGCCAGCGCTGGCGTCGTTGTTTCCCGGTGGAGGGTTGCGTCGAGGGTCGACGATCACCGTGAGTCGATCGCCGTCTCTGGTCTTGGCTTTGACCGCGCAGGTTTCAAAACGGCCGGGGTGGTGTGCCGAGGTAGGGGCGCCGCTGCTCGGTAGCGCGGCGGCGGTCGAGGCGGGTGTGGTGCTCGAGCGGTTCGTCCGGGTGGCCGAGCCGGGCGAGCAATGGGCGACCGTCACCGCGAGCCTGCTCGAGGCGTTCGATCTTGTCGTGGTGCATCCGCCGACGCGAGCCAGTCAGGGCGACATGCGGCGGCTGAGCGCCCGGGCCCGTGAGCGATCGGCCGTGTTGTTGGTCGCGGGTGCTTGGGAAGGCGCGATGGTCGGGCTGTCGGTCGTTCGCAGCACATGGCAAGGGCTCGGTGAAGGCCACGGTTACCTGCGTGCCCGGCAGATCGAGGTGCAGGCGCTCGGCCGCGGTTCGGCCGCCCGGCCACAGCGGGTGAAGGTGTGGCTGCCGGGGATCAACGGCGCGGTCTCGCTCAGTCGCGAGAACGCTGCATAAGCAGGGCGTTCGATGACGAACAATCGTGCGGTTCGCACGCTGAACAATCGTGCGGTTCGCACGCTCGCGGTGTGGTGTCCTGACTGGCCGGTGATCGCTGCTGGTGGCAGTGCCGAGCTTCCGGGTGCAGTGTTTGCAGGCGGCCGCGTTTTTGCTTGTTCGGCAGTTGCGCGCCTCGAAGGTGTGCGCCGTGGTCAACGTCGTCGAGATGCGCAATCGCGATGCCCCGAACTCGCGGTCTACTTACATGATCCGAGCCGCGATACCCGGCTGTTCGAGCCGGTTGCCGAGTCGGTCGAGGAATTGGTGCCCGGTATCGAGATCGTGCGGCCGGGCCTGATCGTGGTGGCCGCGCGAGGTGCTGCTCGCTACTACAAGGGCGAATTGCCAATGCTGGCAAAGATTTCAACCACCGTTGCCGACGAAACCGGTCGCGACGTTCAACTCGGATTAGCCGACGGTAGCTTCGCAGCCACCCAGGCTGCTTATCTCGCCCAGGTTGTGCCAGCGGGCGATGCGGCGAATTTCCTTGCCCCACTTGGGATTCAAGCGCTGGAGCGGCCCGAACTCGCCGATCTGCTGATGCGCCTCGGCGTCCACACGCTCGGCGGTTTCGCGGCATTACCGCGATCCGACGTACTCGCTCGATTCGGACCCGATGCCGCTTACGCGCACGATCTCGCTCACGGATTGGAGGCACGACCGCCGTCCGCCCGTAGTGCACCGCCCGATCTCGCAGTAGAGATGGCTCTCGATCCGCCGATCGACCGCGTCGACACCGCCACGTTCGTGGCCAAGACGTTGGCCGAGCAACTCGACGAACGATTGGCGGCGCGCGGCCTTGCGTGTATTCGCATCAGCATCGAGGCGCGCACCAGCAACGGTGAACAGTTGGCCCGGAGTTGGCGGCATGGCGGCATTTCAACCGCAGGTTTTTCCGCTTCGGCCATTGCCGACCGCACTCGTTGGCAGCTCGACGGTTGGCTGTCGGGCACGATCAGGTCGGACGACGGGCGACCCACCGGCGGCATGGTGTTCTTGCGGTTGATTCCCGACGAAGTCGTCGCTGACGTCGGGCGGCAACTTTCACTCTGGGGCTCAGCAGCAGGGTGGGGTTCGGCAACTGCGGGTTCGGCAACTGCGTGGGGTGGCGATGCCTCGGCCGGCGGGGCCGATATCGAGCAGATCGAGCGGGCATTGGCGCGAGTGCAGGGCTTGCTCGGCCCTGACGCCGTAGTCACCGCGATTGTCGGCGGCGGGCGCGAATTGGCCGACCAGGTAAGGCTTGTTCCCTGGGGTGAACCGCGGGAGGTGCTGCCAGGCGATTCGTGTCCCTGGCCCGGGCGGCTGCCGTCGCCGTCTCCGGCCACCGTGCTTTCGGGTCTGCGGTCGGCGTCGGTGACCGCTGCTGACGGATCTCCGGTCGAGGTCAACGGTCGGCTTGCGGTCAGCGCGCCGTTGCGGTGGCTGCGCGTTGAGCAACGCGAGCCGGTGGAAATCGCCGGCTGGGCAGGTCCATGGCCACTCGATACCCGCTGGTGGGATCACGCGGCTGCTCGTTGCCGCGCGCGGTTTCAGCTGACGACAGTTGATGGTTCCGGATGGCTGGTTGCCTTCGACAATGACCGCTGGCTCGTCGAGGCCGTCTATGACTAAGACATGCGGCCGATCGTCGAAGCCAGCGCCGGGCGCTCGCCGAGTGAAGGGTTCGGGCTGGCTTCCCGGCCCTGAAAGCGACCTAAAACCTTCCTTCGATTCAGTCTGGAGCGCGAGCTGCGATGGGCTGGGGTAATCCGCCGATCCCGTGGTCGGAACTCGAACGGCGGTTGGCCGGCCGGGCCAAACCCGGGGGATACGCCCGTGAAAAAGGCGGCAGTGCCCCTGGCATCCCTGAAGGCGATGGGGGCGACAGTCCGGCGTGGTCGCGCAAGCGGCCGCATTACGAACCGGCCGAACCGCTCGTGCGCACCGGGCTGGTCGGCCAGACCGATCACGTGCCCTACGCCGAACTGCACTGTCACTCCAATTTCAGCTTCCTCGACGGCGCGAGCGAGCCCGAAGAGCTGGCCGAAGAAGCCGCTCGGCTCGGCATCGAGGCGCTCGCGATCACCGACCACGACGGTTTCTACGGCGTGGTGCGGTTCGCCGAAGCAGCAACCGCGCTTGGCGTGCGCACGATTTTCGGCGCCGAGTTGTCGCTCGGGTTGCGTGCGCCGCAAAACGGTGTCGCCGACCCTGAAGGTGAGCATTTGTTGGTGCTCGCTCGCGATCTCGACGGGTACCAAAGGTTGTCGATGTCGATCAGCGACGCCCAATTGGCCGGCAAGGAGAAAGGCAGGCCGGTCTACGATCTCGATGCACTGGCCGGCGCCCATGACGGGCATTGGCTGGTTCTTACCGGCTGCCGTAAAGGTAGTGTGCCGAAAACCCTTGCGACGAAAGGGATCGAAGCCGCTGCTGCCGAACTCGATCGGCTGGTCGAGATGTTCGGTCACGACAACGTGCTCGTAGAGCTCACCGACCACGGCGATCCGCTCGACTCCACCCGCAACGATGCGCTTTTCGAACTGGCCACCCGCCGTAACCTCGCGGTTGTGGCCACCACGAATGCCCACTACGCCGCCCCTGATCGCGGCCACCTTGCCGGGGCGCTGGCCGCCGTCCGGTCTCGTCGAGGGTTCGACGACCTCGACGGGTGGCTGCCTGCCGCCACCACCGCGCACCTGCGGTCGGGAGCCGAGATGGCGCAGCTGTTCGCGCGTTATCCGGGCGCTGTCGAGAAAGCCGCCGAGATCGGCCGCGAATGTGCGTTCGACCTCGCACTGGTTGCCCCGCGGTTGCCGGATTTCCCTGTGCCGCCAGGACATACCGAGATGAGCTACCTCCGCGAGCTCACCATGGAGGGCGCGCTGGCAAAGTACGGCCCGCCCGATGCCGAGTGCCAACCCGGCGCCTACAAGCAACTCGACCACGAGCTCGACATCATCGAAAAGCTAGATTTCCCAGGCTATTTCCTGATCGTCTGGGAGATCGTCGAGTTCTGCCGGGCCAACGACATCTTGTGCCAAGGCCGCGGTTCGGCGGCGAACTCCGCGGTCTGCTACGCGATCGGCATCACCAAGGCCGATCCGATTTTCTTCAAGTTGCTGTTCGA
>Ga0070658_10004533_pt1 | contig 11291 bp, 11 predicted proteins | sample KBSC13metaG_FD_64664 | JGI IMG/M metagenome (GOLD analysis project Ga0070658, IMG submission 64664) | Corn rhizosphere microbial communities from Kellogg Biological Station, Michigan, USA - KBS C1-3 metaG | ecosystem: Host-associated > Plants > Roots > Rhizosphere > Soil ... | reverse complement strand
GTCGAATCGCAATATTTCTTCGCGAACAAATCCTTTGTATTCCAAGGTCACTTGCTTTTGTGAGGTGCAAGCGAGGCGTCAAAGCTCAAACTCCCTGGTGAGGCACCATTCGTAAATCGACTCGATCAGTCCGGGGCCCTTGTCCCGGTGCACCTCGATCGCGGCACCGATAATATGCTCAGTGAGAGCGGATCCTTTTTCAAAAGGCAATTGCATGGATACACAGGAAGCAACAGAAGCGACCAAATGACGAGGGCTTGAGCATGAATTTATTCAAAGTTCTCTGCGGCGTCCGTTCCCTCCTGTTCATGTCTGATCGGAGATTGGCGGTACCGCTATTCACCTGTGCAGACCGCAACCTAAGGCGCCGGAGGAAACGTCATCGCCCAATACCAATTCACCAGCTCCGGACCGATGAAGAGCCAGATCAGCGCACCGAGGGCGAGGTAGGGGCCGAAGGGGATTTTCGCGGACCATTCGCGCTTGCCGATGCCGATGGTGAGCAGGCCGATCACCGCGCCGATCGACGACGCGCTCATGATCGTGAAGGCCACGCCCTTCCACCCGAGAAACGCGCCGATACAGGCGATGAATTTAACGTCCCCGAAACCCATTGCTTCGCGCGGAATGATCACCGAGGCGACTTCGCCCTCAATCAGGTCCACCTTTTCCAATTCCCACGTGCGATCTCCGATCTTCAGTTGATTCAGGCTGAAGACCAATTCGACGTCTTGAAACTCCTCGCCGTCGATCGAGGCCTTCGGGCACTTCATGATCAGCCGGTCGCTTTCCCGGTAGCTCATCGTCTCGCTCCATTCCCAGGACTCTCCACGCTCCTGCGCCTTGGGCTTGAGCAACCGGAAACTCTCCAGCAGCGACCGGAAAGTCTCCGCCACTCCCGCAATAAACGAAGGCTTGGGCTGTTCTTTCCAGCCGATGTCGCCGACCACCAGGTCGGCATCGCTGACGTCTCCTTGCGGCGTAGTGACAACGCGGCGGCGCCAGGTAAATGGCATGATCGAGCGAGGCGCAAAGTGCTTCTTTCCAAACGCGATCTTGCCCAGTTCCACGACCACCCAAAGCGTGGCGTAGCCGATCGCGGCGCCCGCGAGCGACCAGAGGCCGGAGACCAGGTTGCTCGTTTGGTCCTGAAGGGCAGGAACCGCGAAACTCAGCACCACTCCGGCCGCAGCCCCCCAAACGGTAATCTCGTCTGGAATCAGAAAGTGTTCAAAATCGATGAAGGTCGCGACCACGAACAGGGAGACCATGATCCAGTAAGGCAGCGCCAGAGCCCACCCTTGATGCGCCAAGCCCTCGCGGCCGTAGGTCCACACCCGCAACCAGACGGCCAGAAAGAGCAGAGCGGTGAGGAGTTCGACTCCGAAGTAGCGGAAGGAGATCCGCGCGCCGCAGTTCGCGCATTTGCCGCGCAGGATCAGCCACGAAAAGAGGGGGATATTGTGATGGAACGGGATCTGATACTTGCACTTCGGGCAGAAGGAGCGCTTGGGCTCGTTGACCGAGAGTTCGAGCGGCATCCGGTAGATGCACACGTTCAGGAACGATCCGATGGAGGCGCCCAGGATGAAGGCAAATGCGGCGAAGACGTATTCGTAGTAGGCAGGGAGCACCGGAGCGGATCAAAGCAGCGACAGTGCCAGCGTCAATGAGGAAGGCAGCGCTGCAAATGGGATTTGTCGCCCGGACGTTGATCTGCCACGGTGAAGACATGAAATTCCTCGCGTCCCCCTTCACTGCATTCAGCCTCTCCATTTTCGCACTCGTCGCTGTCGCTCAAGCGGAAGTCAGTCCCGTCCACATGCGGATTGAAGCCTCCAATAAGGCGGAAACGACAAAAACCTCTTCCACGCAAACGCGCACTTTGACGGTCTACGTTGACAATTCCTCGCAGGAGCAGGTGGAGTTGAAAGTGAAATACGTGATTTTTGGCCGCGATGCCACCAGCAAGGATATCGTGACCGTGGGCCAGGGGGAGGTCCCTGTCAGCGTGAAGCCGCACGGCCAGGAAAAGGTAACGACGCCCGAAGCCAAGGCTACCTACAACGAGCCCAAGCCTGCCAAAGGCCAGGCAAAGAAGGTGGATCCTTCCGGGCAGAAAATCGTGGGTCACGGCGTGCAACTCATGAAGGGCGACACCGTCCTCGCCGAAATCTACGAGCCCCAAAGCATGAAGGACAACTTCGGCAAGGCAGCAGCGGCCACGCCCGCTGCCGCGCCGAAGAAATAGCCTGACCTTCGGGCGGGCGATTCACTTGCCACCGTAAGCCTGCTCCGCACGCACCTCGGTGGCGCTGCTCCGCCCTGCGGCGAAGTCGTTCAAATTCGCAATCGTCGTTTCGCTGATGTTCCGGAGCGCCGTCTCCGTGAAATAGGCTTGGTGCGACGTGATGAGGACATTCGGAAACGTGATCAGCCGTTGGAGCACATCGTCCTGGATGATTTCGCTCGAGAGATCTTCGTAGAAGACTTCGCTCTCCTGCTCGTAGACATCGAGCCCGAGGTATCCGACTTTCCCCGATTTCAATGCCTCGGTGACGGCCGCGGCATCGATCAGCGCGCCACGGCTGGTATTGATGATCATGACACCATCGCGCATCCTGCTAAGCGTCTCCGCCTTGATGAGGTGATACGACTCCGGAGTCAGCGGGCAATGGAGGCTGATGATGTGTGAATCAGTCAGCAGGGTTTCGAAATCCACGTAGGTTCCACCGTATTCCCGAAACGAAGCGCTCTCGAAGGGATCGAAGCCGATGATTTTGCATCCCATCGCCGCGAGCGGCCGGGCGGTCAGGCAACCGATCTTGCCCGTCCCCACAATACCCACCGTGCAGCCGTGGAGATCGAACCCGAGCAGGCCGTCGATCCCGAAATTCCCCTCGCGCACCCGGTTGAACGCGCGGTGATATTTTCGATTCAGCGCGAGAATCATCCCGACCGCAAATTCCGCGACCGCATACGGGGAATATGCGGGCACCCGCCGGACGCTGATCCCGTGGGCGTGCGCCGCCTTCAGATCGACTTGATTAAACCCAGCGCAGCGGAGAGCGATGAGCTTCGTTCCGCCCGCCGCCAGAATACCAGCGACTTCCGCATTGATGGTGTCGTTGACGAAGGCGGACACCGCCGGGGACCCCGCGGCGAGTGATGCGGTCTGTGAGGTCAGGCGATCCTCGAGAAAAAAAAGATCGTGAACACCGTCGCGATTCGCCGCGGCGAGGAATTCCTGGTCGTAACGCTTGGTGCTGAAGACGGTGACTTTCAATCTCGCTTCAGGAAGCGAGCGCCGGCTGGGCGGCCTTCGATTCCGAGGTGCTGCGAGAGGTCACGGTCATGCACGCGAAGAAAAGCCCCGTGAAGAGCAGGTCGCTCACCAGCGTGTTTCGGTAGAACATGAATGTGCTCGGGAAACCGGGGAGGCCCCAGGTCATTGCTTGGAACCAGCCGGCAAGTGTCCCGGCGTACCGCGGCTCGCCAATCCAGGCTCCCGTGTTCGTGATCACATAGAAAATCAGTGACCCCGCCAGGCCGGCGCCGAATAGGCGGAACCCTGTCACTCGGCCACGCAGCGCGAAGCCCAAGGCGGAGACCAGGCCAAGCGCGAGATAGTGCGGCAGGATCTCCCAAGTGAAAATCGGCTGGTGATAGTGGTAGACGTTCAGCACCACATCACTGACCAGCAGCGCGACAAGGGGCAGCACCGCAGCCATCCGGCGCGGCAGATAGATGGCGCCACAGAGGGCGATCGCCGCCATCGGGGCAAAGTTTCCGAGCCAGCCGCTCTGGTCGGCCCCATTCATCACCGGCACGACGCGATAGAGGATGGCGACGAGAATGAGGAAAATGGCGGCGAACATGTTTTCAGAGTGCCGCCGATCGCCCCCGGGCTCAAGGCGGAATTTTACTTGCCCGGAACCCGCGGCGCGCCCAATCTCTGCGGCAGTTCTTTGCGAGTTCACCGTTAGCGATTCGATGGAAGGAATTCCGTGAAAACCGGAAGCAGTTGCGCTGCTGTAACTGGATACGACTCCCCGATTTGACCAATCTCCGCATGTCCCGGAGGTGAAGGTGGGGGGAAGGTTGCTGGGCGAGAGCCCCGCTGAATGCCAGGAGCCAGAACATTTCCCCGAGCCGCTCTCATTCGTACCGCCCGTATGGCGCCGCAATTCCGCGGCGAGATCCGGCGTGGCTCGACAAAACTTCTTCGCAAAAAGAAGAATGAGGGATCAGCCCGCTCGCCGCGGCAGTTCTCTGCCACGTCATGCCCTGGTCTCTCCCACCATCAAGAGACCAAACATGAAAAAACACCTCCTCACGTTCGCCATCGCGTTGCTGGCATCGCTCGTTCGCCTGCAGGCGGACACCTCCTACTTGCTCATTCAAGGCCCGTTTGGATCCGGCGGGGCCGAGCAAAGCTTCAAATGGCAGGTCAACTATCCGACCGGCCAGCTTGAGAACGGATTGGATCTGCTCAAAGCGGTCTTCGGCTCGCCGACCCTGACCGGCTCTTTCTCCGACGCATTCAACGGCACCTACGATCTGTGGACGGCGGGAAATCCGACGCAAGGGATGGGCCTCATCGACTTCAACAACAACAACCTGACCGCACCGTTCGCGGTCTCATTCACAGTGGCCTCAACGACGGTGACGATGCCGATGGACTATAGCCTTGGCTGGCACTACTACGTTGCCGGTGGCGGAGCCAATCTTGGCAACGGCTACGACAACAATGGAGACTGGATATTCTCCCAGGACGGGGCGCTGACGAGATCGCTCGCCGACGGCAGTTTCGATTCGTGGGTCTTCGGCAATTTTTCCGCGACAGTCGACGGAGCCGCCAATACCCCGACCACACCGAATTTTAGCAGCGCCACCGTGATCAATGTGCCCGAGCCGGCTGGCGCCGGGCTATTGATCTTCGGCGGTGCAGTGCTGGGATGGCGCAGAAGGCGGCGCGCCTAGCGTCCCCCGAAACGCTGTGAAAAAGGCATTCACGCTGCTCGAGCTGCTGGTGGTGATCGCGATCATCGCGACGCTGACGGGCCTGGCGCTCGCGGCGTATTCGAAGGTGAAAGTCGCCAGCGCACGCGCCGTCAGCGTCCATTCCCTGAGCCAAATGATCGCGGGCGGGCAGGCCTACTTGAACGATAACGACAACGCCTTCTGGCCTTACGAGCAGATCGTACCCGGCGGAGCCATGTGGTGGTTTGGATTCGAGACGACGGCGTCCCTTCATCAAGCCGAAGGGACGCGCACCGTCGACTATTCCAAAGGACCGCTCGGTCCGTATGCGAGCGCTTCCGGCGGGATCAAGACCGACCCCGCGTTTCTCCAATATGCCCCTCGGCTGAAGCCGAAATATCAAAACGGCAATTTCGGCTACGGCTACAACACTGTGCTTGCGCCGGACACCAGCGGCAAAGCGCGCTTCGCCTCTCAAGTCTCCGCGCCCGGTCAGATCATCGTCTTCGCGACGTGTGCCCAGGTGAACACGTTTCAAGCCCCCGCCACCGCCAAAAACCCGATGGTGGAGGAATTCTACCAGATCGACCCGACCCAAACGACGGCCCACTTCCGCCACGGGCACGAAGCCCTCGCGGCGTTTCTCGACGGGAGCGTGCGCAGCCTGAGCATGGCTTCGGACATGCTGCCTGGGAGCCAGGACAAGCGCCTGCTCTCGGCGAATATCGGACGCTTCAACACCATCTACCTCAAGCCCGCCGGATGGTGATCCGCAATGCCCGGTGCGGGGCCGCCGCCGCAGATAAACCGATTGGCAGGGCGCACCCATTGAACGTAGCTTCACGGCCCTTTCCATGACGATCTTCGAAAAGGCGATCCACGATGCCACCGCGACCATTGAGTCCATACGCCCGCTCCAACCAGTGCTGGAGAAGGCGGCAGGCCTGGTCGGCGCGGCAGTGACGGGAGGTCACAAGTTGCTCGTTTGCGGCAATGGCGGGAGCGCCGCCGACGCGTCCGACTTTGCCACGGAATACACCTGCCGCTTCGTGACGGACCGCCGGCCGTACCCAGCGATCAATCTGACCGCCTGCGGCAGTCTGCTCACCGCCACGGGCAACGACTACGGCTTTGACGAGGTTTTCGCCCGGCAGGTGCGGGCCTTTGGCCAGAAGGGCGACGTGCTCGTCTGCATCACCACGAGTGGCAATTCCGCCAACATTCTGTCCGCCATCGCCACAGCAAATGCCGGCGGACTCCATACCATCGCCCTGCTCGGTCGCGATGGCGGTCGGGCTCGCGGCCTGGCGCAAACCGAGCTGATCGTCCCCGGCAACATCACGGCACGCATCCAGGAAGCCCACAAATTCCTCCTCCACACCATCTGTGAGATCGTGGAGGAGCAGTGGCTGCTGCCGGCCGAACGATCTGCCAGTAATCAGTGATCAGTGTTCAGTAATCAGTATCCCGAGGCAACGTCGCGCGGGAATCCACTGATTACTGGCCACTGATGACTGATGACTGCTCGCGAGAAAGAGAGAGCGCTGCAAACGGCCCGGAAGCGTGAAAGGCAGCCGCCCCACGGTTTCGGTATTCCAGCCGGCGAGAACTGCCGGTTGACCAGACGCCTTCAGGCGCCCATAGTGCGCGGCTCGTTTCCAAGCGCCCATGCCACTCTCCCGCATCCGTAATTTCTGTATTATCGCGCATATCGACCACGGGAAGACCACTCTTTCCGACCGGTTGCTGCAAAAGACCGGCACCGTCGCCGATCGCGACGCGCAGGATCAGCATCTCGACGCCATGGACCTGGAGCGCGAGCGGGGCATCACAATCAAGATGCATCCCGTGGCCATGTCCTATAAGTCGAAGGACGGGCACACGTACAAGCTCAACCTGCTCGACACTCCCGGCCACGTGGACTTCGCCTACGAGGTCTCCCGCTCCCTGGCCGCCTGCGAAGGGGCGCTGGTCATCGTCGATGCCGCGCAGGGCGTCGAGGCGCAGACGGTCGCGACCGTGCACCTCGCGAACAAGCAGGGCCTGACGATCATCCCAGTGATCAACAAGATCGACCTCCCGAATTCCGACATCCCGACGGTGAAGAAGCAGCTCGAGGAGATCCTTTCGATCCCCAGTGAAGAAGCGCTCCTGGCCAGCGCCAAGGCTGGCATCGGCATCGAAGAGATTCTCGAGGCGGTCATCGAGCGCATCCCGCCGCCGAAAAAGTGGCCCGATGAGAGAATCCGCGGCCTCGTCTTCGACTCCACGTTCGATACCTACCGTGGTGTGGTCACCTACGTCCGGATGATGAGCGGCACGATCAAGGCCGGGGATGGGGTGAAGATGATGAGCAACAACCGGCCTTACGAGGTGAAAGAGGTCGGCGTCTTCCGCCCGAAAATGCAGGCGGTCCCGATGCTGCACGCCGGCGACACCGGCTACGTCATCGCCAACATCAAGACCACGTCCGAGATCAAGATCGGCGACACCCTCACCGGCACGCACCAGCCCGCGACCGAGCCGCTGGCCGGGTTCCAGGTCGTGCAGCCCATGGTTTTCAGTGGCATTTACCCGATCAATACTGCCGACTTTGAGCACCTCAAGGCGGCGATGGGCAAGCTCCAGCTCAATGATTCCTCCTTCGTCTTTCAGGCCGAGAGCAGTGTCGCCCTCGGCTTCGGCTTCCGCTGCGGCTTCCTCGGCCTGCTGCACATGGAGATCATCCAGGAAAGGCTCCGGCGCGAGTACAACATGGACATCATCGCCACGTACCCGTCGGTCATTTACGAGGTCATCAAAACCAACGGCGAATCGCTGCAAGTGGACAATCCCGAGTTTCTGCCCGACGCCAGCGTGATCCAGGAGATCCGCGAGCCGATCGTGAAATGCTTCATCATGGTGCCGAACGAGTACATCTCGCCGCTCATGCAGCTCATCATGGACAAGCGGGGCATCCTCGATCACACGGAAAGCCTCGATACCAAGCGTGTGATGCTCACCGCCATCCTGCCGCTCAACGAGATCCTCGTCGATTTCAACGACAAGATCAAAAGCATCACCCGCGGCTACGGGTCGATGGACTACGAGCACGCCGGCCATCGCGCCGACAAGTTGGTGAAGCTCGACATTCTCGTGAACGGCGAGCCCGTCGATGCCTTCAGCAGCATCGTCCATCGCGACAAGGCCGAGAGCCGGGGACGGCAGCTCGCCGCCAAGCTCAAGGAAGTCATCCCCACGCAACTCTACCAGGTCGCCATCCAGGCCGCGATCGGCGGCAAGATCATCGCCCGCGAGAGCGTGAGCGCCATGCGCAAGGACGTGACCGCGAAATGCTACGGTGGCGATATCTCCCGCAAGCGCAAGCTGCTCGAAAAGCAGAAGGAAGGCAAAAAGCGGATGAAGAGCATCGGCCGGGTGAACATCCCGCAGGAAGCCTTCATCGCAGTGCTGAAGTCGAACTGACAAACAAAAAGGCCGCAGATGCGCGGGTGACCCGGCATCTGCGGCCCGAATTTGGCGAAGATGCCTTACTTCATGAGCTCCGTGAGCTTCGGCGTGATGGCGTCCGCCCAGATCTGGTAGCCCTTGGCGTTCGGATGCAGGGAATCGGGCATGACGTCGAGGGGGATGGAATCGACCACGATGAATTTGTCGGCGATGTCCATGTAGTAGACGCTCTTGTTGTCCGCCAGCTTCGCGATGATGGTGTTCACCTGCCGGATCTTGTCGTATCCGGTGCCGAGTTTGCCGCCGTTCGCCTTGTCCCCGCGCGGGAAGACGGCGAGGAGCAGGATCTTGGTCGTCGGGATCTTTTGGTGCACGGTTTCCACGATCTTCGTCACACCCTTGGCGATGGCTTCCGCCGAATCGCGGCCGGTGTTATTGGTGCCGATCATGATGACGGTGACCTTGGGCTTGATGTTTTCCAGCTCGCCGTTCTCGATGCGCCACAGGACGTGCTGCGTCTGGTCGCCGCCGATGCCAAAATTGGCCGGCGCCCACTTGCTGAAAGATTTCTCCCACACTTCTTTGCCGCTACCGGCCCAACCGGCCGTGATCGAGTCGCCGAGGAAGAGGAGCTGGGCTTTACCTTCCTTCGCGATGGTCACGAATTTGTCATGCGCGCTCATGAACCCGGCCTGCGGCTGACCGGTTTTTGCGTCCATTTTCGGAGCGGCAACATCGGGCGTCTGCGGCGGCAGCGGGAATGGGGTGGAGGTGGAAACGGCGGGCGCGGCCGTGGTGCCCGGCTTGGCGGGAGCCGCGGGCGCTTGGGAGAACGCGAATTGCGCGGCGCCAATGGAGAGGGTGAGGACGATTGGGAGGAGTTTCATGGATGGGGTGGAGATAAGAGGACGACGCTAGCCAACAATTCGCCATCCACTCAACCACGGATTTTGCCTATCGCACAAAGGCGGCATACCAGACGGCTCCCACCCCGGCGCCCGCCATCAGGATCAACCCGAAACAGCCGGAGCCCGTACCCGTCCTGGAAAACGGTTTGGAACCTCCGCCCCCCTTCACGGGCGGACCGGATGCATTTGCATCAGCCGCCCATTGCCTCTCGAGAGCTTCGACGGCGTGCTTCGCTTCGGCGAGGCCCTGATTCGTCGCCTGGCGATAGAGCCGGATCGCCTCCAGCTTTTCATGCGCCAGCAAGGCTCGCCGGATGGAATCCAATTGCTCCGGCGTGAGGGAAGGGCGCGACGGCTTCCATTCCGTGGCGCCCAGATTCGACGGGAGTGATCCACCCGATGCGGCGGACGCACGCCATTGGGCTTCGAGGTCTTCGACCGCACGCTTTGCCTCGGCGAGTCCAGTGCCCGTCATTTCCCGGTAGAGCTTGATCGCCTGGATCTTATTCCCGGCCATCACCGCCTGCCGCACGGGCTCCAGCGCTTGAGGTGTGGGAGATGGATCCATGCCGCCAGTGAAGCACACCCGGTGTTCCGCGGGAAAAGAAATGTCCGGCTTGGCCAGCGCTACGTTTAATCACGGGACGCCCCGATCCGCGGCCCGGTCAAGATTTCGCTTTCCTTGGCGCGGCTTTTGGCTTGGATTCCGCTCCCCGTCTTCGATCAATGTTCTCTTTTTTCCTGCCGAAAGCCGTCAAGCAAGGCCGCCAGTTTGCCCAGGACGCCCGCAAAATGGCGGCCTACAAGCGCGACCTCTGGGACGAGCCCACCCGGACGAAATTTGCCGAGGGCATCGAGCATTTGGAACAGGCGAACGACACCCACGACTCCGCGAAGATCGAAGAGGCGGCCCGGCACCTCGACCAGCTTTGCCAGCAGTATCTTCCAAAGATCGAAGACGCCGGCTGGCGGGAAAACGTGGAAGTCTTCCTCGTGGCGATCGTCGTGGCCCTGGCAGTCCGCACCTACTTCCTGCAACCGTTTACCATCCCGACGGGCTCGATGTATCCGACGCTCAATGGCATCCTCGGCTACCCGACCAAAGAACCACCGCCGAACCCGCTGACGCAACTGGCCCACACGGCCATCTACGGACGGACTTGGTTCAATACCATCGCCAAGGACGACGAGACGGTCGTGGAAGTGGCGGAAATCTCCCGGTACTACATTTTCACCTACACGCAGGTGCACACGCTGAAAATCACCACCGATCCGGATGGTTCGCAGCATCTAACGGGTGAGGGAAATACCTACCTGATCCACGCACCCGAACGTACCCTCCGCGATTCGTTTCAAGTGGTTCGTGGGGCCACCTTCAAGGGCGGCGAACCGATTGTGCGCGGCTACATCGACACCGGCGACCACGTCTTCGTGGACAAGTTCACCTACCACTTCCGCAAACCGCAACGCGGAGACGTCTTCGTCTTCAGCACGGAAAACATCGCCAAAATGGGGTTTCCGGGGCCCCCTCCCCAGAACCCCTCCCAGTTCTACATCAAACGCCTGGCCGCAACACCGCTCGACGAGTTGAGGGTCGCGCCGCCGCAGCTCTTCATCAATGGGAAACAAGCCGAAGGCTTCGGCTTTGAGCGAGTGATGGCAGCCAAGGGGGAATACCGTGGCTACTCGAATGCGGCGGAGTACGGTTCGCCACTCGGGGAAAAGTCGTATCAGCCAATGACTTATTTGAATGCGCCAGATGCGACCTTCACTGTCCCGCAGAATCACTACTTCGCAATGGGGGATAACAGCTTTCACAGCTCCGACAGCCGTGATTGGGGTCCCGTTCCGCAGGAAAACATCATGGGCCGGGGAGTCTTCGTTTACTGGCCGTTCATCCCGCATTGGGGCCTCATTCGATGAATGGATGGTGGCTGACCGGAAATGTGT
>Ga0070658_10004532_pt1 | contig 11294 bp, 9 predicted proteins | sample KBSC13metaG_FD_64664 | JGI IMG/M metagenome (GOLD analysis project Ga0070658, IMG submission 64664) | Corn rhizosphere microbial communities from Kellogg Biological Station, Michigan, USA - KBS C1-3 metaG | ecosystem: Host-associated > Plants > Roots > Rhizosphere > Soil ... | reverse complement strand
GTCGACGTGAGCGGCCTGGCCTCGTTCTCTCCCGACGGGCGGCTCTTCTTCACCGGCTGCCCGCCCGGCAAGGCCTGCCACCTGTGGACCAGCGACGGCACTTCCCCGGGGACCGGGCCGGTCGGCGACGCCGCCCCCGCCCGCGACACCTACGGCCTCTCCCAGCCCTACGTCTTCGCGGGCCCTCTCGCGCTGTACGCCGCCGATAATGCCCTCTGGGCGTCGGACGGCACCCCCCAGAGGACCTTCCCGCTGGCCCGCGTTCCCGCCTCCAACGGCGTCGCCGACGTCGTCGTCCAGGGCGGGCGCGCCTACTTCGCGGCTTTCAGCGGTACCCGGGCCGACCTCTGGGTCGCCGATCCGGTCACCCGCAAGGTCCGTAAGATCAAAAGCTTCCCCTTCGACTCCGAGGAGGGCGGCTTCGGCCTCTTCCCGGTCGGCAACCGACTGGTGATCGTCAGCAACGACGGCCGCGCCACCACCCTCTGGGAGACCGACGGCACCCGGGCCGGCACCCGCCGGCTCGGGCCCCCCCTGGCCTACAACGGCTTCATCGACCGGATCTTCGACGTCCGGGGCACGGCCGTGTTCGCGGCTCCCCGCGGCCACTCGGCCACCCCGCGGCTCTGGTCCCTGGCGCCGGGCACGACGCGGCCGGAGCCGCTGCCCGGCCCCGCGCAACTGGGCCACGCCCAGGTCTTCGCGGGCCGGCTCTACTTCCTCGCCCGGGACGCGGACGGCTTCGCCCTCTGGGTCACCGACGGCACCCCCGCGGGCACCCGCTTCCTCGCCGACCTCTGCCCGCAAGGCTGCGAGGTCGCGCCCGTGGGCCTGCAGGAGGCGCTCGGCCGGCTGGTGATCGCCACCCCGGACGGCACCCTCTGGGAATCGGACGGCACGCCGGCGGGGACCTTCCCCTTCGCCCGCCGCCCCCCCCAGCTCTACAGCCTCCAGCCGGATTTCCTCGTCGCCGTGACCGCCAGCCGCCGGGCGATCTTCACCGGCTTCGATCCCGTCAACGGCCCCCAGCCCTGGACGAGCGACCTCACTCCGGAGCACTCCGGACCGATCGAGAACGTCGGCGGCAACCTGGCGACCGGCGCGCGGATCCCGGTCCTCTCCAGCGTCGGATCGAAGGCCCTCTTCCCAGCCTGCGACGGCGTCGCCGAAGGAATCTGGGTGAGCGACGGCACGGAAGCGGGCACGGCCCCGCTCCCGGGCACCGGGCAGCCCTGCGGCAAGCCCCCCTCGCCCTTCACCTTCTTCTACCGCGTGGGCGGCCTCACCTACTTCTCCTGGAAGGAGCAGCTCTGGCGCACGGACGGCACTCCGGCGGGGACCATCTCCCTGCTCGACCTCGAACCGGCCTACCCATGGCTCTACATCGCGGCGCCGCTCGGCGGCAGGCTCTTCTTCTACCCTCTCCCCGCGGAGCCCGCCCAGGGCCCCTTCGTCTTCTGGACCAGCGACGGCACCCCCGCGGGAACGCGTCCGGCCTTCTCCCTGAGCACCGGCCCGATAGGCCAGTTCACCGCCGCCGGCGAACTGGTCTTCTTCAATGCCGGCAGGACCTCGCCTCCCTATGGCATCGACCTCTGGCGCACGGACGGCACCGAGGCCGGCACCCGGCCGATCCTCCAGATCGTTCCCGAAATCATCAACGAGATGCCGCCGGTGGTCTGGACGGGCAGCCGGTACATCTTCCTCGCGGCCGGCGTCCAGCGGGGCGGGGAGGAGCTCGAGCTCTGGACTTCGGACGGCACCGCCGAGGGCACGGCGCCGGTGCTCGCGGACCCGAACGCCCCGCGCCCCTTCAGGCCCCTCGGCCTGGTTGCCTTCCAGGGCGCCGCCTACTTCTTCGCCGGCGGCGGCGATCCCGGGCATCCGTCGGGGCTCTGGCGCACGGACGGCACCGCCGCCGGCACCTTCCTGCTCAAGGCCGCCAACCGGCCGAGCAACAACCAGAGCGCCGACGGCTTCCTCTTTCCCGAGCTGACGCCGGTGGGAGGGCAGCTCTTCTTCCGCGCCAACGACGGTGTCCACGGCTCGGAGATCTGGAAGACGGACGGCACGGTCGCGGGCACCGTCCTGGTGCGGGACATCGCCCCCGGCGCCGCGCACGCCAGCCCGGAGTGGCTGACGGCCGCCGGCGGCAAGCTCTACTTCGGCGCCTTCGACCCCGAGCACGGCTACGAGCTCTGGGAGAGCGACGGCACGGCGGCCGGCACCCGCCTGGTGCGGGACATCGTGCCCGGCCCCGCCCCCTCGAACCCCGAGCTGCTGACCCCGGCGGAGGGGGCGCTGTATTTCACCGCCGACGATGGCGAGCATGGGCGGGAGCTGTGGGTGCTGCCGCTGCGGTAAGAAAAAGGACTCAAAGGACTCAAAGGACGTAAAGGACAAAAAGCCATGCCGAAGCACGTTCTTCAACCAGGTCCTTTTCGTCCCTTGGGTCCTTTGAGTCCTTTCATTCTTCTCTTCCTCCTCTGCCTGCCGGCCTCGGCCGCGGGGCCCGCCCACCTGGTCAAGGATGTCCGCCCGGGCCTGGACTCCTTCGATCCCGATCTCTCGGAGAGCGCTTTCCACGGCTACGCCCCGACCACGGGAGGCGTGGTCTTTTTCTCCCGGCAGGCGCCGGGCGGCAGCCTGGACAGCCTGGAGTGCGGCCTCTGGGTGACCGACGGCGCGGGCCGCGCCGAGCGCTTGGCCGACCTTTGCGCCACGGATTCCACCCTCGCTCCCACCGGGCTCTACATGCTGGGGAGCTCGGGCTCCGTGGCCCTCCTCACCAACGCCGCCGGCCGGCTCTGGCGCACCGACGGCACCGCCGCGGGCACCTACCTCCTGGCCGACGTCGAGCCCTCGATCCTCGAGGGCCTTCCCACCCTCGGCCCCGACGGCCGGACCCTCTTCTTCCAGGCCTGCGCGGATGGCTCCGGATGCGAGCCCTGGATCACCGACGGCACCCGTCAGGGCACCCGTCTCCTCCTGGACGTGGCGCCGGTCTTCGACAGCTCGTATCCGACCAACTTCCTGCCCTACGGCGACCGTATGATATTCACCGCCGATGGTGGGCTCTGGTCGTCCGACGGTACGGCGCGGGGAACCGTCCTGCTCGTCCAGACCCTCGAGCGCCCCGACACGCCGGTCTTCCACGGCGGCAAGATCTATTTCGTCTCAACCTCCAGCGGCCCGAACCACCGCGACGACATCTGGGTCTACGACCCCGAGACCGGCGCGAGCCTGCTGCTGAAGCGGTTCCGGTCCGGCTTCTTCGCGGCGTCGCTGACGGTGGCCGGGGGGCGGGTGCTGATCCGCCACACCGACGACACCTCCTACATTTCCTCTCTCTGGGAGACGGACGGCACCGTCGAGGGCACGCGGCCGGTCGGCCCCGGCTCCACCTACGGCTGGATGACCGAGATCCGCGACGTCACCGGTGGAGCCGTCTTCGCCGCCGAGCGGGTGGGAGGCACGGAGCGGCGGCTCTACTCGCTCTCGCCCGCGATGCGGAGCCCGGCCCCCCTCAAGGGCTGCCCCGACGGCTGCCCCAAACCCGCGTTCAACACCTTGGAACGGGGGGTGGTCCTCAACGGCAACCTCTACTTCGAGGGCTGCCTCCCGCCCGCGCGCGGCCGGGGGGTGTGGGTCACCGACGGCACCGCCCGCGGCACCCGGCAGGTGAAGGAACTCTCTTCCGAGGACTGCGACAACAACGCCCTGACCTTCCGGGTGGAGCTGGGCCGCGTCCTCTTCCTGGACGGCGAGGGGGCCCTCTGGGCGACCGACGGCAGCGAGGCGGGGACCGTCCGGCTGGCGCGGACGGGGGATCTCCCCTCGCCGTTCTTCCCTCCCGACCTCGCGGTGTGGGAAAGCCGCGTCTTCTTCACCGGCGTCGATCCCAGGCGCGGCCCTCAGCCCTTCGTGAGCGACCTCACCTCGACGGGGACCGGCCCGGCCGCCCGCCTCGGCGGCGTCTTCGGCGCCGCCTCCGGGGTAACCGGCCTCGCCACCCTGGGCCGCGGCGCCCTGTTCGCCGCCTGCGACGGCCGGGAGGAGGGGATCTGGACCAGCGACGGCATCCCGGCGGGCACCTTCCAGCTTCCGGGGACCGGCACCGGCTCTCCGTGCGGCGAGCCCCCCTCCATCGCCTTCATCCGGGTGGGGGACCTCGCCTTCTTCTCCTGGAAGGACCGGCTCTGGCGCACCGACGGCACGGCGGCGGGCACCATGATCCTGGCCCGGCTGCCCGCCGGCTCCCTGGCCACCGGCGCGGAGCTCGGCGGCCGGCTCCTCTTCGCCGCCGGTCCACCGAACCCGGGCGACGGCGGCGGCGTGACCTGGACCTTCTGGACCAGCGACGGCACCCCCGAGGGGACCCGCCGGATGTTCACCTTCCGCTTCGGCGCCCCGCCCACCGACCTCGTCACCGCCGGCGGCCTGGTCTACTTCCGGGCCTACCCTGTGGAGGGGAACGAGCGCGACGTCTGGCGGACCGACGGCACGGCGGCGGGCACCTTCCCGATCCTCCGCGACGAGAGCCTCTACGAGGAAGGACCCCTCCAGATCGTCCGGTTCCGCGGCCGCACCTGGCTGCTCGCCAGCCATCGCGAGATCGAGGACGAGCCGCTCCGCGTGACCGACGGCACCGAGGCGGGCACTGTGCCCGTGACCTCGGCCCTCCCCTACGGGCTCGCCGTCTTCCGGGGCTCCCTTTGCTACTTCTCCGGTTATCCGCTGGGCCTGTGGTGCTCGGACGGCACCGACGCCGGGAGTCACCTGGTCAAGGAGCTTTCCGGGCTCGTCTACGGCGCCCCGCCGCCGGAGCTGACCGTGGCGGGAAACCGGCTCTTCTTCCGCCTGAACGACGGCGTCCACGGCCTGGAGCTCTGGGCGAGCGACGGCACCGAGGCCGGCACCGGGCTGGTGAAGGACATCGTTCCCGGCGCCGCCGGCTCCCGGCCCGACGAGCTGACCGCAGCCGGCGGCCGGCTTTACTTCGCCGCCAACGACGGCGAGCACGGCCGCGAGCTGTGGACGAGCGACGGCACCCCGGCCGGGACCCGGATCGTCCAGGACCTCTTCCCCGGGCTCCCGTCCTCGGCTCCCACCCAGCTCACCCCTGGAGACGGCATCCTCTACTTCACGGCCGACGACGGACGTCATGGCCGGGAGCCGTGGGCCCTGCCGCTGCCGTAGACGGCGCGGGTCGCTCGCGATACAAAGGGGCATGAGCGAAAAATTCTGCCCCGAGTGCAACGGCAACATGGTGGAGGGCACGATGGCCGATTACCGGCACAACACCGTGGCCCCGGAGGAGTGGATCGGAGGGCAGCCGGAGGTCTCCTGGACCGGCGCGGTAAAGAACGAGGAGCGTTTCCAGGTCACCGCCTACCGCTGCACCCGTTGCGGCTTCCTCAAGATGTACGCCGACAAGCCCGCGGCGAGCCCGGGAAACGTCTACCGCTGAGGCGCGGCGGTCCGCCGTCCGGAGACAACGCTTCATCTCCAGTGACAACGGCCTCTTCTATCGGAACGGCGTGATCCGCTCTGGCGACGGCGGGCCATCGTCCCTGGAAGTTTCTTCGCCGTCGCGAGCGTCGGAGCGCCGTCGCGAGATCGCGGGGTTGCGTTGTTGGCGGTGGCTCGTCGTCCCAGGGACGTTCCTTGTCGCCAACCGCGGCGGAGCGTGGTTTCGAGACGATGGGAACCCGTCGGCTGACGACATCCCGCCCTCTCTGGAACATCCTCCGCCGCCACCGGCGGTGGAGCGTCGTAGTGCGGCGACGGAGCCGCGCTGGCGATAACAGACCACGGTTCTCGGAAGGTCTTCCATCGTCGCGGCCGGCGGCGCGTCGTCCCGCGCCGAGGACCCTGCGGCCGGCGGCGAAGAAGATCACCGCGGCGATGGCGAATCGTCATCGCCGGAGGCAAGCCGCCGTCGCCGGAGGGTTTTCCCGCGCCGTGGGAGATACGCCGCAGTCGCGGGATGAAAAAAGGGACGCGCCGGAGCGCGTCCCCAAAGCTACAGATGGGAAGAAAGGGAACCTAGCGGTCGGAAGCGGTGGCCGGCGGCTCGGAGGTGGGCTCCTGAGCCGGCTTGCGAGGCCGGCCCCGGAACGGCTGGAGCCCGAAGGCGGCCAGCTTTTCATCCCGGATGCCGTAGTGCTCCTTGAGTAGCACCCGAACCGCGCTTGCCAGGCGCTGCCCGTCGACCGCCAATTGCCGGATCTGCTTGGACAGTTCCTGCTTCTCCGCCTTGAGGCCGGCCTGCCGCTTGGTCACGTCCAGCGCCTGGGTGACCATCGTGCTGAGTTTCACCCGGTACGGCTCGATCTGGGGGAACTCCGCGCTGTTGGCCGTCAGCGTCTCCAGGAGGCGCTGCCAGTCCCCGATCATTCCCGTGTACGTCGTCTGCTTCGCCATGGTCTGTCTCCCTTTTTGTGAGCCCTTTCCGGCTCTTTGAACCGGCGCCTTCATGACGCCGGAAATCAACTCTCCCGATCCCCCGTCCCTGCTCCTCATCCCGGAGGAGCGACCGCCGGTCCAGGGGTGCTACCGTGAATAAAACTGGCTTCTATGCTGCGACGGCGGGGATTATGGTGAATACAATCCGGAGTTGTCAAGCCTTTCCGTTGACTTCATCCAAAATGGGCCGCATACTATGGGGCAAGTCACAGAGACGGAAGGAGATCCGGGATCATGGCCAGCGAGAGGGAGATACGCGGCAAGCGCCAGGACGCGATCCTGGAGCTGATCGCGGAGCGCAAGGCGATCCGCACCCAGGCGGAGCTGCAGGAACTGCTGCAGGAGAAGGGGATCCCGGCGACCCAGCCGAGCATCAGCCGGGACCTGCAGGAGCTGGGGATCAAGCGGGTCAAGGGGCGCTACGTCCTGAGGGCCTGGCGGGACGTGGACGAGGGGAGCTTCGAGGACGTGGTCGGCTTCGTCCAGCAGGCCCACCCCTCCGGCCCCTACATCGCCGTCATCCTGACCAGCCCCGGCGCCGCCCGGGTGGTGGCCTGGGCCATCGACGCCTCCGGCTGGCCCGAGGTCGCCGGCACCATCGCCGGGGAGGACACGGTGTTCGTCACCACTCCCACGGCGGAGGCCCAGGCGGACCTCTTCGAGCGGCTCCGGAAGTACCTGAAGAAGATCGTCTGGAGGCACGAGTCATGGAAACCCTGACCCTTGAATTCGGGAACCCCATGAACCTCCTCCACCCCACCACCCGCGCCGCCTGGCGCTCCTGGCTCGCCGAGAACCACGCCCGCGAGACCGAGATCTGGCTCGTCTACTCCAAGCGCCACACCGGGCTGCCGCGGGTCGAGTACGACGACGCGGTGGAGGAGGCGCTCTGCTTCGGGTGGATCGACAGCATCGTGCGGACTCTCGACGAGGACCGCTACGCCCAGAAGTTCACGCCCAGGAAGGCGAAGAGCAAGTGGTCCGAGCCCAACCGGAAGCGGTTCGCGAAAATGGTGGAGGAGGGGAGGATGACCGCGGCGGGGCTGGCGCGGTCGCCGTCTCCGGAGGAGGCTCCGAAGGCCCCGGCGGCGGACCGGGACGCGGTCCCCCTATATATAGAGGAAGCGCTGCGGGAGAACGGGGCGGTCTGGGAGAGCTTCTCGCGGCTCGCCCCCTCGCACCGGCGGGAGTACGTCCGCTGGATCGAGGACGCCAAGAAGGAGGAGACCCGCCGGCGGCGGATCGCGGAGGCGGTCTCGCGGCTGGAGCGGAACGAAAAGCTGGGGATGAAATGAGCAAGTTGATCTCCGCGAAGTGCCTGTTCCTGATCCTCGCGCTCGCGGCTCCGGCGTCTTGTCCTCGGGGCGACGACCGGATCTTCGCCCCGGTGCCCGCCGAACAGAGGGCACGCTTCAAGGAGAGGCTGGCGTTGTATATCCAATACACCCGCGGGGACGAAGACAAAGAGGACAAGCTGTACGGGCTGTACGACGAGCAGACATTGTGCTCGCTCTGCCGGGGCAAGGCGGAGTGCGTTCGGGATTGCGTCCCACCCATGACGATGGACCTGCCCAAGGGAGCGCGAGTGCGGCTGCTGAAGCTGAAGCCGATCGCGGTGGAGCCCGTGCCAGGTGAGCCCGGCAGGTACAAGATCGAGGTGGAGCAGAAGCAGCGCGTCACCTACGACACGGGGGAGCGCTCACGGATCTGGAAGAAGACGGTGAGCATCTATGCGACCTTCCAGAACGGCGATTGGTACTTCTCGCTCATCTATGAACCGGGAATCCTGCTCTTGTGAGTCTCCCCCTCGCGCGGCGATCTCGCGGCGGTCCTGACGGGTCAAGGCCCTTCGGGCCTTCGGAGCCTCCGGTCCTCCTCTTTCCACCCCACCGTCAGGAGCATCGTCAGGAGATCGTCAGGCAAATTTTTGTCGGTCCTTTTTCGGAGGCTTCCCCAAGCGGCGGGGGTACTTTCCTGGCGATACCCCAAGATGTAGCGCGCAAGCCGTTTTCCACAACCCCGAATCGTCTCAAACTCCCATGAAATCGTAGAAACTCGGGCTTGCAAGCCTCAAAGCAAGGGTGTAGAGTTCCTGCACTGGACAATATAGCCATAGATGCATGGGCACCTTGACAGAGGTGTTTATTCCTGGTAGCTTGCAGCGAAGCTTTAAGTAACACGCCGTAAGTTGCCTTGAACGTTGGACTTTGAGGGAGTTCCAAGTGCTCTTCTCGCGTACCAAGAGAGGCGTAGTGGGTCTGGACATCGGCAGCTCGGCCATCAAGCTGGTCGAGCTCCGGGAGCGCAAGGGAGAGTTCCATCTCCAGCGCCTCGGGGTCGAGCCGCTCTCGCCGGAGGCGATCGTGGACGGCTCGATCATGGACTCGTCGCTGGTAGTGGACGCGATCCATCGTCTGAACGACACGACGAAGGCGAAGGGGGCGAATTACGCCACCTCGCTCTCCGGCCACTCGGTGATCATCAAGAAGATCCAGTTGCCGGCGATGAGCGAGGATGAGCTCGCCGACTCCATCCAGTGGGAGGCGGAGCAGTACATCCCCTTCGACATCAACGACGTGCGGCTGGACTACGTGGTGCTCTCCGACGGCGAGCCCGGGCGGGACAACATGGAGGTCCTGCTGGTGGCCGTGAAGCGCGACAAGGTCAACGACTACGTGTCGGTGATCAGCCAGACGGGCAAGACCCCGACGGTGGTGGACGTCGACGTCTTCGCGGTGCAGAACGCCTACGAGGTCAACTACGACCTCGATTCCCGCAAGGTCGTGGCATTGATCAACATGGGCGCCGGGGTGACCAACATCAACATCCTGGCGCGCGGCGGCACGGTCTTCTGGCGCGACATCTCGTTCGGCGGCAACCAGTTCACCGAGGCGCTGCAGCGCGAGTTCAACCTCGCCTTCCAGCAGGCCGAGGGGCTGAAGCAGGGAGAGTCGGTGGACCGCTACTCGCCCGCGGACGCCCGGCCGGTGCTCGACGCGGTGTCGGCGGAGATGGCGTCGGAGATCCGCAAGACCTTCGACTTCTTCTCGGCGACGTCGTCGGAGGGGCCGGTGGACGAGTTGGTGCTCTCGGGCGGCTGCGCGCTGACGCCGAACCTCCAGCAGGTCCTGCGGGAGCGCTTCCAGGTGCCGACGGAGCTGATGAACCCGCTGCGCCGGGTGCAGTTCAAGGAAGGCGATTTCGACGGCGCCTGGCTGCAGTCGATCGCGCCGATGATGGCGGTCGCCGTGGGGCTCGGCATCCGCAAGGCGGGGGATTAGCCGATGATCAAGATCAATCTGCTCTCCGAGGGCAAGCGGCCGGCGGCCGTCCGCAAGGCGAAGGGTCCCAGCACCCTCGGAGCGGGCAAGGACATCGGCCAGTGGCTGGTCGGCGTGGGAGTGCTGCTCGGGGTGCTCGCCGTGGCCGCGGCCTGGTGGGTCCAGAGCAAGAAGGTGGAGGCCAAGGAAGCCGAGGTCGCGGCGGCGCAGCGCGAAGTCGAGCAGATGGCCTCGGTGATCAAGGAAGTCGAGGACTACAAGGGGAAGAAGGCGGAGCTGGAGCGCAAGATCGGCATCATCAACGATCTGAAGGCGAACCAGCGCGGGCCGGTGCGGGTGATGGACTACGTCTCGCGGGCCCTGCCGGAGCTGCTCTGGCTGGACCGCATGAAGATGACCTCCGCCTCGATCGAGATCGAGGGCCGGGCGTTCAACACCAACGCGGTCGCCAACTTCATCGAGAACCTCGACAAGGTTCCGGAGTTCGACGAGCCGACGCTCAAGAGCACGGAACAGCAGACGGGCGGCGTCTACAAGTTCGCGATCAACTTCAATTATTCGTTCGCCACGCATCCGAAGACCGACGAGACCACCGCCTCGACGACCGCCCCGGCGGCCGCCAAGAAGGCGGGGGTCAAGCCGGCGGTGCCGGCGAAGGCGCCCCGGCCGGCGGCGGCGTCCAACTCGGAGTAGGAGGGGCCCTTGGCGCTCAAGACAGGGCTGGAGGGGAAACCCTGGTACATCGGCCTCGGCGTGGGGCTGGGGATCGGCCTGCTGCTGTTCGGGGCCGGTTACTGGCGCCTGCTGCAACCGCTGCGGGAGGACTACGACCGCGCGGAGACGCAGCTGGCCGGGCTGCAGAGCAAGATCCAGGAGGGGCGCGCGGCCAAGGCTGAGCTGCCGAAGTTCCGCGAGGAGGTGCGCCAGCTCGAGCTCGAGCTCGACAAGCTGCTGCGCATCCTGCCGGCGCGGCGCAACACGCCGGACCTGATGCGCCGCATCCGCTCGCTGGCCGAGCAGGGGGACTTCACGCTGAAGAAGTTCAACCCCGGCACGCTGAGCGACAAGGAGTTCTACAGCGAGTGGCCGATCAGCGTCGACCTCGAGGGGTCGTACCACAACCTGGCCCTCTTCTACGACCGCATCAGCCGCTTCTCCCGGATCATCAACATCGAGGATCTGGAGATCAAGGCGATGCCGCCGCAGAAGGCGAACCCGGCCCCCGGCTCGAAGGAGGCGAAGGCGGCCGCTTCTACCGGGCAGCACACGATCACGGCGACGTTCCAGGCGAAGACCTTCGTCTACAAGGAGCCGGCGCCCGAGGACGAGACGGCGAAGGACGACAAGTCCAAGAAGCCGGGCGCCAAGGGCCCCGCCGCCAACGGCGGCGGCGGCGCCGAAGGGCCCGCCTCGCGGATCAAGTCCGGCGGCGTGAGCGGTGGAGGACCCGACTGATGCGTTTCATCAAGCCCGCGATCCTGATCGCAACGCTGGTCCTGGCGGTGGCCTGGACGGCCCTGGCGCAGCCGGCGTCGCAGAAGCCGG
>Ga0070658_10004530_pt1 | contig 11300 bp, 11 predicted proteins | sample KBSC13metaG_FD_64664 | JGI IMG/M metagenome (GOLD analysis project Ga0070658, IMG submission 64664) | Corn rhizosphere microbial communities from Kellogg Biological Station, Michigan, USA - KBS C1-3 metaG | ecosystem: Host-associated > Plants > Roots > Rhizosphere > Soil ... | reverse complement strand
CGAAGGCGGGACCGAGCGCGAATTTCTCGACGGGATGATCAGCTATGCGGGCAAGGACTACCGCCGAGCGGAATCCGCGTTTCGGCGGATCCTCGATCGCGACCGTAGCCTGTTGCGGGTTCGGCTGGAGCTGGCGCGGACCTTGTACATGGAACGCGAAGACGAGCAGGCCGACTATCAGTTCGGTCTTGCCGCCGGCGAGAATCCGTCGGCGCCGGTGATGCGCAATATCCTGCGCTTTCGAGAGGCGATCCGCGCGCGCCGCTCGTGGCGATTCAATGTCGACTTCGGCTTCGCGCCCGACAGCAACATCAATTCGGCGACGGACAAGGAGACGGTGGACATCTACGGCCTGCCGTTCCGCCTCGATCCGAGTGGCCGCGCTCACTCTGGCACGGGCCGCTTCGTTGGCGCCGACGCGTCGGTGCGACTGAACAGATCGGCCCCGGTCACCCTTTACGTGGCCGCCGATGGCCGATGGGTGAGCTATCGCGATCATCGATTCGACGATCGGTACTTCGCCGCGCAGGCCGGGCCCGAGATTCGGCTGGGCGGAGGCCAGCTGCGCACAACCGCGACCGCGCTCGGGCGCTGGTACGGCAAGCGGCCGCTCGTAAGCAGCTTCGGCGCGCGTCTCGATTACGAAAAAGTGGTCGGCGGCAAGTGGACGCTGGGCGGTGCGCTCCTGGTGCGGCACAACGATTATGCGCGCCGCGCCGACGTCGACGGCTGGGATGCGGAGGCGCGGGTCTCGGGGACGCGGCCACTCGGACCGACGTCGCTCGCATTTGGCTATGCGGGTATCGAGCGAAACTGGGCGATCGATCGCGGCCAGGCCTTCTGGCGGGCAAAGATGGGCATCGGCGTCCTCGAGGAGATCGGGTGGGGCATGCGGCCGCAGCTTGCCGTCGACGTTGCTCGCCAGGTCGGAGACAGTCCGCTGGCTCCGTTCGCAAAGCTGCGGCGCGATTGGCTGCTGCAGGGCACTGCAAGTATCTACAAGCGAGACTGGAACCTCAGGGGCTTCGCGCCCTCACTGAGCGTGACATTTGTCCGCAACGTCTCGACGGTCTCACTCTATCAAGAGAAGCGGCTTCGCGCCGAAATCCGGCTGACGAAAGCGTTTTGAATGCTTCGTCCCGCCTCGGCTTTGTATCGCCGGAAGCGGAGGACGGGGTCCAAGGTCAGCCGGGCGCCTGATCGGACACGAACTTAGTGACCTTCGATAGCGCCAGCTGGCAATGTCGGTTAAGAATTGAGCCGCGCAGTCGCGCGAGTGGGAGTGATCGGATGCACGAGCGGATTGTCTCGGCCTTTGTGGCGCTGACTTGGGCGTCGATCGCGAGCGCCGCCGCGCCGGTGCTTCAGCCGGTCGACAATTGGTCGCTCGATTATGGCGAGACCCAGTGCACAGCGGCTCGTTCGTTCGGGACGCCCTCGGATCCGGTCACGCTGGGCATCGTTCCTTCACTCAGCGGGAAAAGCTATCGATTGCTCGTCAGCGTGCCCCGCAAGGGTCCGCGTTTCGCCGAGGAATCGCGCGGCACCGTCGACTTCGGGCGCGGACCGATCAGCTCGGGGGTGCTTTACTACGGCGGCGGCGGAGTCAGGCTGAGCGTGTACCAGTTCAGGGTCTCGGCGGAGGACCTGGGGCAGGCCCGGGCAGCCGGAACGATCACGCTGCGGCCGCGAAGCCGTGCCGAATTCACGTTCGCATTGTCGCAAATGCCGACTCTGCTCGACTGGCTGCCGAAATGCACTTCGGACCTTCAGCGCTATTGGAATTCGGAAGGACAGGGAATCGCCGTCCCTGAAGCGCCGGTCCGCGACATCCGCTCGCTCTTCACACCCGCCGATTATCCGACGCAAGCGTTCGCAAGGCACGAGCAGGGCGCCGCTCAGTACCAGGTGCTGGTCGACGAGAAGGGCCGGGCCGCGGGCTGCGACCTGCTCGTCTCGAGCGGGGCTCCCGCCCTCGACTCGACCGGCTGCGAGCTGATCACCGAGCGGGCGAAGTTCAAGCCCGCACGGGACAGCGGCGGGCGCCCGGTGCGGAGCGTTTGGACGACTCCGCCCGTAACCTGGTCGAACTCGGACTTTTCCGGCTTCGAGAGCGCCTGCTCGACGATGGCGTCCAACATGCCGGTGCTGATCAACCAGTGCGACCGATCGCTCGACCAGATGCGATCGATCGGCGGCATGCCGCTGCCCTACCCGCCGCCGCCGCCACCACCTCCGCCCCCTCCGCCGCCGGGCAAGTAGGCAAGGATTGCAAAACCGCCGGCAACCGATCTTTCACGTCGGCCTGCACAAGACCGGCACGACCTGGTTCCAGAAGCGCTTCTACCCGAACCTTGCGGGCTACCGCTTCGTAAATCGGCGGCTGGTCCGCTCGACGCTGCTCGGAACGTCGCCGCTCGCGTTCGATGCAGCCGCGGCCCGGCGGGTGCTCGGCCTCGATGAAGGCGACCCGGCGATCGTCTGCGAGGAAGATCTGTCCGGAATCCTCCACAATGGCGGCTTGCTCACCAACTATGTTGCGAAGGAGATGGCGAACCAGCTGCACGCGATCGCGCCCGAGGCGAAGATCGTCATCTTCGTCCGCGAGCAGGCGGCGATGGCCGCCTCCTGGTACCAGCAATATCTGCGCGAGGGCGGCACCGCTTCGGTGCGCCATTATCTGTTTCCCGAGGATTATCTCTTCCTCGGCAAGGCAAGGCCGCTCAAGGTCCCGCGGTTCGACTTCAGCGCGTTCGATCACGACCGGCTGGTGGCGCATTACGATTCGCTGTTCGGCCGCGAGAGCGTGTTCGTTTTTGCCTATGAGCAGCTCGCCTGTGACCCCGAAACGTTCATCACCGACTTCTGCCGCAGGCTCGATCTCCCGCTCCCCGAGCGTCTCGACCACAGCCGTTTGAATTCATCCTACCGCGCGGCGCTGGTGCCGGCCGCGCGCCTTCTCAATCTCTTCAGCCGCCGGGAGGTGGCGGACAAGCGGACGCTGGTTCACATCCCCTTTTCCTTCAAGGCGCGCGAATATCTGCTCGAGAAGCTCAATCGGCTGTCGCTGTTCGGACCGGTGCGGTCGCCCGAAGCCTTGCTCGGCGGTGACACGGCGGAGTGGATCCGGCAGCGCTTCGCCGCCAGCAATCGCGCGCTTCAGGAGCGGATGGGCGTGGACCTCGGCGAGCTCGGCTACGCGACCAAGCCTGCGGACTGCGAGGTAAGCCGTCCGCGCCGCTCGCGGCTCATCGGGTGGACGAAGAACTAGCCTGCCGGAAGCTAGGGGACGAGCACGGTGTCTTTCGCCACGGACAGCATCTCGGGATAGTCGAGCGTATATTGAAGCCCGCGGCTTTCATGCCGGCTCAGCGCGCTTCGGATGATGAGGTCCGCGACCTCGACCAGGTTCCTGAGCTCGATCAGGTCGGAGGTGACTCGGAAGTTCGAATAATATTCCTTCACTTCCTGGCGAAGCATGTCGATCCGGTGCTTGGCGCGCTCGAGCCGCTTGGTCGTGCGGACGATCCCGACATAGTTCCACATGAACCGGCGGATTTCGCCCCAGGTCTGGGCGATCACGACCTCCTCGTCGCTGTCGGTCACGCGGCTTTCGTCCCACGCGCGGATCGCGGGCACGTCGGGCAGGGAGCCCCAGCTGGCGATGATGTGCCTTGCCGCGGCTTCGCCGAAGACGAGGCATTCGAGTAAGCTGTTCGAGGCGAGGCGGTTGGCTCCGTGAAGTCCCGACTCGGTGACTTCGCCCGCCGCATAAAGGCCGGGCGCATCGGTGCGGCCGTCGAGGTCCACGACGACTCCGCCGCAGGTGTAATGCTGCGCCGGCACGACCGGGATCGGTTCCCTAGTGATGTCGATGCCGAGCCCCAGCAGCTTCTCGTAGATGTTGGGGAAATGCCCGCGGACGAAATCGGGCTCGCGGTGCGAGATGTCGAGGAAGACGTAGTCGAGCCCGTCGCGCTTGATCTCATGGTCGATGGCGCGGGCGACGATGTCGCGCGGCGCAAGCTCCGCCCGCTCGTCGTAATCGGGCATGAAGCGGTGGCCGGTCTCGGGATGCTTGAGGATCCCGCCCTCGCCGCGGACTGCCTCGGTGATGAGGAAATTCTTGACCTGCAGATTGTAGAGGCAGGTCGGGTGGAACTGCATCATCTCCATGTTGGAGACCCGGCAGCCTGCGCGCCACGCCATCGCGATCCCGTCGCCGGTCGCTCCGCGCGGCGCGGTCGAATAGAGATAGGCCCGGCCGGCGCCGCCGGTCGCGAGGATCGTCGCTCGGCCGGTCAGGGTCTCCACCCGCTTCTTCCTGCGGTTGTAGGCGTAAAGTCCGTGAACCGCGCCGCTCGTGGTAAATTGCGTCGCGTTGCGGCCGGTGACGAGGTCGATCGCGACCATGTCCGGAACCAGGCTGATGTTCGGATGCTTCGCCGCCGCGGCTTCGAGCGCCTGCTGGATCGCATAGCCGGTCGCGTCGGCGACGTGGACGATCCGGCGGTGGCTGTGCCCGCCCTCGCGGGTGAGGTGCAGCGCTCCGCCCTCGCTTGCGAACGGGACTCCGAGGTCAATCAGGTGGCGGATCGCGCCGGGCGCGGCTTCGACGACATGCTCGACGACCTTGGGATCGTTGAGACCGGCGCCCGCGATCATCGTGTCGTTGATATGGGCTTCAAAGCTGTCGCCTTCCTCGAGCACGGCGGCGATGCCGCCCTGGGCGCGGCCCGTCGCGCCTTCGCCCAGAGCGCCCTTCGCGATCACCGCGACCTTGTGCCTTTCGGCGAGGTTGAGCGCGGCGGTCAGTCCGGCCGCGCCGCTGCCGACGATAAGGACGTCGGCAGTCGTCTTCACGCGGCTTCCAGCGGCGCGGCAGTCAGGCTGAGGAACACGTCCTCGAGGTCGGGATCGCGCGTTGACACGTCGACGATCGCCAGCCCGTCGTCGGCCAGCGCGCTCAGCACCTGGCCCGCGTTCACCTTGTCCTTGCGGTAGGTGATCTCGAGCGTGCGCTCGTCGATCAGCGTGATGTTCTCGAAACAGCAGTTCGCCGGGACCTTCGCGATGTCGTGGTCGAAGGTGACCACGACGGACTTCTCCTGCGCCTTGGCGACGAGCTCGCGGGTCGGCTCATTGACGATCACCTGGCCGTGATTGATGATCGCGATTCGGTCGCACAGCTCCTCGGCTTCCTCGAGATAATGAGTCGTCAGGACGATCGTCACGCCTTCGGCATGGAGCTTTCGAACGTAATTCCACAGCTGGCGGCGAAGCTCGACATCGACTCCCGCGGTGGGTTCGTCGAGCACCAGGATCGGTGGCGAATGGACCATCGCCTTGGCCACCAGCAGGCGCCGCTTCATGCCCCCGGAAAGCGTGCGCGAATAGGCCTTCGCCTTGTCGGTCAGATGCATGGCGGCGAGCAGCTCGTCGCTCTTTCGGTCCGACGGCGCCACACCGTAGAGCCCGGCCTGGATCTCGAGCGTTTCGCGCGGCGTGAAGAAGGGATCGAAGATGATCTCCTGCGGCACCACGCCGATCGAGCGCTTCGAATTGCGCGGATGCTCGTCGATGTCGAAGCCCCAGATCGTCACCTTGCCGCTGGTCTTCACGACGAGGCCGGCGAGGATGTTGATGAGGGTCGACTTGCCTGCGCCGTTCGGGCCGAGAAGGCCGAAAATCTGGCCCCGGGGCACGTCGAAGCTGACCTCGTTCAACGCGAGCTTGCCGCCGGCATAGGTCTTCGACAGCGATTCGATACGAATGGCAGGCTCGTCCATGACGCGGCGCGGCATAGGGGCGGGGCCAGTTCACGACAAGGATTCACGGTGAATGAGCCTTTAACCCTAATCGCTAGAGTGATTTTCAGGTTAACCGAATATCAGCGCGCCCCTGATGAGCGCCGTCCCACGCCTGCTCGCGGCATCCGCCGCGCTCGCGCTGCTGCTTTCGCCGGCTGCGGCCACGGCTGCGCCCGTCCAGGCGAGCTCGACCGGCAAGGCGGTTGTCCTTAAATCATTGAGCGTCCTCAAGATCGCGGATCTCGACTTCGGCGGCCTCGTCGTGAGCAGCGCCGGGACTGCGGTTATAAATCCAATTTCGGGGGCACTGACAACGACGGGAAGCCTGGTTCCCATCGGGACCGCCCATCCAGCGACCTTCACGGCGACCGGTTCGAGGAACTCGGTCGTGAACATCAAGCTGCCCGCTTCGGCGATCACGCTCAACCGTGTCGGCGGCGGCGGGACGATGACGGTTTCGAACTGGACGCTCGACGGCAAGCCGAACCGAAAGGTGCCGCTCAACAACGCATTCAATTTTTCGGTCGGGGCGACGCTGAACGTCGGCGCGGGCCAGGCGGACGGTATTTACACCGGCACCTTCGCGGTCACGGTCCAATACCCCTGAATGTGACGGCGATGGTTTCGCCGCAAGGTAAACGCCACGCGAACCTCTGATCTTCAACGCATGGTGAGGGGCGCCGAGCGACACTCCACTCCTGATTTGAACGCAGGAGTGCCGAAGTGGACTACCGCAAATTGCTCATCGCCGCCGGGCTGGCGGCCGCTGCAGCCGCACCCGCGTCAGCCGCGCCGGTGTCGGCGAACTCCAGCGGCAAGGCGCTGGTCCTGATCCCGCTGACCATCACCAAGGTCGACGATCTCGACTTCGGGACGATGATCGCTCCGCCGACGCCGGGCACGGTGACACTCGATCCGGCGACCAGCAACCGCCTGTTCACGGGCGGCGTCGTCGGGGTCGGAAGCGCGCCGGGCCATCATGCCTATTTCGGCGGCGCCGGCACGCCCGACCAGCAGGTCATCGTCACGCTCGTTCCGCCGGCGCAGCTCAAGGACAGTAACGGCGATACGATCCAGGTCCTTGCGCTGACTCTCGACGACAGCGGCAATCCGATCCGGACGATCGATTCGACGCACACTTTCTTCGTGGGCGTCGGCGGCATTCTCAGTCTTTCGGCGAACCAGCCGGATGGAGACTATTCCGCGACCTTCAAACTGCTCGCCAACTATCAGTGACCTTGTGAGCCGCGGTGAGCGGCCCTAATTGCCGCTCATGTCAACGCAAATTCCGCCGCCGGAGATCATTCGCGTCAAGACGGTGCAGGTTGCTTGCGACGGCTCCGGCGAAGTGTCGCCGGAGCTCGGGCATCCGCGCGTCTACCTGCGGATCGAGCCCGAAACCGGCTTCGTCGAGTGCGGCTATTGCGATCGGCGGTTTGTCCTTGAGGGGGGACCGGCGGACCAGCAGCCCGCATGACCGGATCCGATCCGCGGCACTTCCTCTACCGGAACCTCGATCCGGACGCGGCGCGGCGGCTCGCGCACAAGCACCTCTCCGCGCACGACGACGGCGAGCTCTACCTGCAATATGCGGCGAGCGAGGCGTTCGGGTTCGATGACGGCCGGCTGAAAACCGCCGATTATCACACCAGTTCGGGCTTCGGCCTGCGCGGAGTAAGCGGCGAGACGACCGCCTTCGCCCACGCGAACGAGATCAGTGAAGCTGCGATCGAGCGTGCAGCGGCGACACTGAAGCTGCTCGACCCCCGGCGGGGCGATCCCGCTGCTCCGCCGCAACGCACCAACCAGGCGATGTACGGCGCCGACGACCCGCTCAGCCTGGTGCCCTTCGCCGACAAGGTGCGACTGTGTCAGCAGATCGACGCGGCGGCACGCGCCCGCGATCCGCGCGTGGTGCAGGTCGGCGTCAACCTCCTCGCAAGCTGGAGCGTCATCGACATCGTGCGTGCGGACGGGTTCGTCGCCTCCGATGTGCGCCCCCTCGTCCGCCTCGGCGTCTACATCGTCGCGGAGGAGAACGGCCGGCGCGAAAGCGGGCATCATGGGCTCGGCGGCCGCTATCTCTACGGCAAGCTGTTCGACGAAGCGCAGTGGAAGCGAGCGATCGACATCGCGGTCGGACAGGCGCTGACCAACCTCGAGTCAGTCGCGGCCCCGGCCGGCGAAATGCCGGTCGTGCTCGGGCCCGGATGGCCGGGCGTGCTGCTCCACGAGGCGGTCGGCCACGGCCTCGAGGGAGACTTCAATCGCAAGGGCACCTCGGCCTTTTCCGGCCGGATCGGGGACCGGGTGGCTGCGCCCGGAGTTACCGTAATCGATGACGGAGCGATCGAGCAGCGGCGCGGGTCGCTGACCATCGATGACGAGGGCACGCCGACGCGGCGCACAACTCTTATCGAAGACGGCATTCTCAAGGGCTATCTGCAGGACCGGCTGAACGCCCGGCTGATGGGCATGGAGCCGACCGGCAACGGCCGCCGCGAAAGCTTCGCCCACGCGCCGATGCCGCGAATGACCAACACTTTCATGCTCGCCGGTAGGGACGATCCCGGGGAGCTGGTCGAACGCGTCAAGGACGGGATTTATGCGAAGAGCTTCGGCGGCGGGCAGGTCGACATCACCAGCGGCAAGTTCGTCTTCTCCTGCACCGAGGCGTACCGGATCCGCGGCGGAAGGATCGCGGAGCCGGTCAAGGGCGCGACCCTGATCGGCGACGGGCCGACGGTGCTGACGCGAGTGAAGGGCATCGGCAACGACCTCGCCCTCGACGAGGGTGTCGGGGTGTGCGGGAAGGGCGGCCAGAGCGTTCCCGCCGGAGTCGGCCAGCCCACGCTGCTGATTGACGGGCTGACCGTTGGAGGGACTGCCGCGTGAGCGGCGACTGGCGTGCGCAAGTGCTGAAGTTCTGGTTCGGCCTTCAACCGGAACAATGGTGGCGGACGGACGCCGAGCTGGACGAGCGGATCAGGCGTGATTTCCTCAAGCTTTGGTCCGAGAAGCGGGAGCTGCCGGTCGATAGCTTCCTCGACGATCCGCTGACCGCCGCTGCAGGGGTCATCCTGTTCGACCAGTTCCCGCGCAACATGTTCCGCGGCCATGCCGACGCTTATTCGACCGATCCGCTGGCGCTCGGCATTGCAAAGGCCGCGGTCGATCGCGGGCTCGACAAGAAGTTGGCGCCGGAAGAGCGCAAGTTCCTCTACATGCCGTTCCAGCATAGCGAGAGGCTCGAGGACCAGAACCGGGCGGTTCTGCTGTTCACCGAGCTCGGCGACGATCACCAACTCGGCTATGCGAAGCACCATCGCGATATCATCGAGCGCTTCGGGCGCTTCCCGCATCGCAATGCGGTCCTGGGACGAGAATCGCGGCCGGGCGAGATTGCGGCGGCGGCGGAAGGAGGCTGGTGACCGACCTGGTCGAGGCGGCGCGGTTCAACAGCCGAGTCGAGGCCGACCTCGCCCGGCTCTATCTCGAGAGCGAGGGCGTCGAGTCCGTGTTGTTCGATACGGAAATCAATTATTTCTACGGTGGCCTGTTCCTGCCCGTGCGACTGATGGTGATCGACGAAGACTTGGAGCGCGCGCGGCAGCTGCTTGCGGCAGGGAGCGGCTAAAGCAAATGCGAGATCGGACCCGGGTCGAATCCGGCCCGCGTAAGTCGTTGCTCCACTTCCTTGCTGGGCATGCCCTCTTCGCGATGGGCAAGCGCGCACACCATCGCCGAGCGCGCGCCTGAACGGCAGAACGCGAGCATCTTGCCGCCTTGCGCCTCGCGAAGCGCCTTCTGCATTTCCTCGACGTCGGCCGGGCCGATCCCGCGAACGATCGGGATGAAACGATAGCTGATCCCGGCGGCCGCGGCCGCTTCCTCGATCTCCGAAGCGAGCGGCTGGTTCGGCTCCTCCGCGTCGGGACGGTTGTTGACCAACATCGTGACGCCCTGCTGCGCCAGCCCGGCGACCTCGTGGGGAGCGATCTGGCCGCTCACCAAGGTGCGGTCATCGAGCTGGCGGATCATGCTCAGCGGCCTCGCTCGCCCTTTTGCGGCGGCGGAGCTGGAGTCGCCGCTGCCGGAGGCACGGGCGCAGCTGCGGGTGCCGGCGCGGCTGCTGCGGTCGTCGGAAGCCCATAATATTCGAGGTACGGCGTGATGTCGGGGTCGTGACCGGTGAAGGCCCGGTACATCTCGGCATAATCGAGCGTGTTGCCGCGCGAGAGGACCATGTCGCGGAAGCGCTGGCCGTTCTCGCGGGTCAGGCCGCCGTGGCCCTCGAACCAGGCGAACGCATCCTGCGCCAGCATCCGGGTCCAGGGATAAGCGTAATAGCCGGCCGCATAGCCGTTGCTCCAGATGTGGAGGAAGTAGCTCGAGCGATAGCGCGGCGGCACGTCGGCGGTGTCGTAGCCACTGCTTGCAAGCGCCTGCGCCTCGAACTTGTCGACGTCCTGCCTAGGCGCGTTTGGGGCCAGCGAGTGCCAGTCGAGGTCGAGCCGCGCGGCCTCGAGCACTTCGCCATTCTCATAGCCCTGGTTGAAGGTGCGCGACCGCTTGATCTTGTCGACAAACGCCTGCGGGATCGGCTGCCCGGTCTGGTAGTGCACCGCGTAGTGCGGAAGCACCTTGGGATCGAGCGCCCAATTCTCGTTGAACTGGGACGGGAACTCGACGAAGTCGCGCGCGACATTGGTCCCGGACAGCGTCGGATAGGTCTGCGCCGCGAACAGGCCGTGCAGCGCATGCCCGAACTCGTGGAACATGGTGGTCACGTCGTCCCAGCTGATCAGCGCCGGCTGGCCTGGGGCAGGCTTGGTGAAGTTCGCGACATTGTAGATGACCGGCTTGGTCCCGCGCAGGTAGGACTGGTTGACGAGGTTGCTCATCCACGCGCCGCCCTGCTTGTTGTCGCGCTTCCAATAATCGAAATACATGAGGCCCAGCGGCTTTCCGTCCGCGTCCGACACCTCGAAGGTCATCATGTCCGGGTTCCAAGTCGGCAGGTCGTGCCGTTCCTTGAAGGTGATCCCGTAGAGCTGGCTGGCGGCGTAGAAGACGCCGTCGGTCAGCACACGATGAAGCTCGAAATAGGGCTTAAGCTCGTCCTGGTTGAGGTCGTAGCGCTGCTTGCGGATCTGCTCGGCGTAGAAGTTCCAGTCGGCCGCGGTCGGCTGGAAGTTCGCGCCTTGTGACTTCGCCAGCGCGACGATGTCGGCCCATTCCTGCCGCTCCTTCGCCGCCGTCGGCGCCGCAAGCCGGTCGAGAAAGCCGACGGCCGTCGTCCGGTCTTTCGCCATCTGATCGTAGAGCGTGTAGTCGGCGTAGGTCGGATAACCGAGCAGCGCCGCCTTCTTCGCCCGCAATTGGGCGATCTCGCTGATGACGTTGCGGGTGTCGTTGGCATCGCCATGTTCGGCGCGGTTGAGGCTCGCGTCGAGCAGCTGCTGGCGGGTCGCATGGCTGGTGAGATCG
>Ga0070658_10004527_pt1 | contig 11306 bp, 11 predicted proteins | sample KBSC13metaG_FD_64664 | JGI IMG/M metagenome (GOLD analysis project Ga0070658, IMG submission 64664) | Corn rhizosphere microbial communities from Kellogg Biological Station, Michigan, USA - KBS C1-3 metaG | ecosystem: Host-associated > Plants > Roots > Rhizosphere > Soil ... | reverse complement strand
TCGAGCTGCCGACGGCCGATTCGACGGGGTTCCGCAATCTGCAGATGTCGCGGTACACCTACGGCGCGGTCGGTCACGAGCGGCCAGTCGTCTCACTGTACGGAGCGCACTGGCTGCCCGAGCTGGACAGCCTGCAGGCGGCGGCCGAGTCGCTCCCCGCGACGGAGGCGCGAACGTTCCTGCTCCGGCACGGCGTGGCGCGCGTGATCGTGCATCGCGAGCCATGGGTGGGCGATCGACTGCAGCCGAACATCCAGGCGATGCGGGACGCAGGCTTCCCGGTCCAACACGATGGATCGGACGCCGTCGTGTTCGGCATCCCGGCGACGACGCAGAACGAGCGGACGCTGAGCGCGCGCGCGGGCGGTTCCCGGTAGGACACGAAGCCACGCGAGGGTATTGCCGTGCCCGCGCTTCAGGCGTGATCATCGGGAAGTGGGAGCAATGCTCCACGGCGTTCGGCGAGCGCTTCAGCGCGCTGAGCCACAGCCCCATCCGTGCATCGATGGCGGCCATGGGCCGCAGCGGTTACGTTGGGACTCCGCGGTCGAGAATCGAGGCCGATGCGTAGGTCCCTCGTGTCGTAGCTACCGGGCTACTCTCACCTGCGTTCCTTGTCACACCGCGCCGTCGCGTCGAGCCGACATCCAGCCGTGGCTGCGGCATCCGTGTGTGCAGGCTCGGGAACGAGGCGTCTCGCATGACAATGGCGATCGTGGGCATCGGCGCCTCCGCTGGAGGGCTCGAAGCGGTAGGTGAGCTGCTGGGCGCGCTGCCGGCGGCGACCGGCATGGCGTACATCGTCGTGCAGCATCTCGACCCCAAGCACGAGAGTCTGCTGCCCGAGATCCTGGCGAAGAAGACCGCGATGCCGGTCTCCGCGGCGCACTCGGGCCAGATCGTACTACCCGATCACGTGTATGTGATACCGCCGGACGTCACGCTCAGCGTGCATGGTGGTCGAATCAGTCTGCGGCCTCGCGCGAGCACGCACGAGCCGCCGCTTCCCGTCGACGTCCTCTTCAGGTCCCTCGCCGATGCGTATGGCGACAGCGCGATCGGAGTCGTGCTGTCGGGCGGGGGCTCGGATGGCTCCGCAGGCGTTCGTGCTCTCAGGATGGCGGGTGGGATCACGTTGGCGCAGACGCCCGAGACGGCGCGTTTCGCGGACATGCCGCGGCACGCGGTCGACACGGGGTGCGTCGATCTCACGATGCGCCCGAGCGAGATCGCGGCGGAGCTCGTGCGTCTCGGGCAACGATTCGCGGCCGGGGATGCAGCGGACGCTGGACGCACGACCACCCGCGGCGCGGAAGTCGACTCCGATGAGGCGTCGTTGACGCACATCCTCCACCGCCTCCGCGTGGCGCACCGCGTCGACTTCACGCACTACAAGCGCACGACGATCTGGCGGCGTCTGCACCGGCGGCTCGCGATGCGGCGCGTCGCAACCCTCCAGGAGTACGACGCGCTGCTGGACGGCGATGCTGCCGAGTTGGCCGCGCTGTATCAGGACCTCCTGATCCGCGTGACCGAATTCTTTCGCGATCCGGAATCGTTCGACGCGCTCCGGCAGTCGGTGTTTCCCGCCTTGTACGAGGGCCGGCCCAGCAACCGGCCACTTCGGATCTGGGTGCCCGGCTGCGCGTCCGGGGAGGAAGTGTACTCCGTCGCCATCGCGCTCCTGGAGTACCTCGGTGAGGCCGCGCCGGCCGCCGTCGGCGTCCAGATCTTCGGGACCGACATCAGTGATACGGCGCTGCAGAAGGCCCGCGCCGGAGTGTACACCAGGTCCGAGCTGAACGGGGTCTCTCCCGAGCGGCTCGAGCGCTTCTTCTCCGCGCAGAACGACGAGTTCCGGGTGGCCAAGGAGGTCCGCAACCTGTGCCTCTTCGCGCGCCAGGACGTTACACGCGATCCGCCGTACTCGCGGCTCGACCTCATCAGCTGCCGAAACCTGCTCATCTATCTGGACGCGGTGGCCCAGCGTCAGGTGCTACGCTCGTTTCACTACGCGCTTCGCCCGGAGGGGATGGTAGTCTTCGGCCCCGCCGAGAGTGTCAGCGAGTCGTCCGGCTTGTTCGAGCTGGTGGACCAGCGCTTTCGCGTCTATCGCCGGTTGCCGAACCCGGGCGGCGTTCTCGACCTGCCCCTCGTCGCGCCCGCGGATCCGTCCGAGCGCGAACCCACCTTGACCGACGCGGCGACGGTCAACGCCGAATCGGTGCTGCGCAAGGCGGATCGGCTCCTGCTGGCCCGCTTCGCGCCGGCGAGTCTCCTGATCAACCACGCCTTCACGATCCTGCAATTTCGAGGTCGCGTCGGTCCGTACCTCGAACCGTCGGGCGGCGAGCCGAGCTTCGACCTTCGACGGATCCTGCGTCCCGAGCTGCTCGTTCAGATCACTCCCGCGGTCGAGGAGGCGAGTGCCAGCGGCGTGCCGGCACGCCGCGAGGTGACGCTGGAAGATGGGCGTGAGGTGAGCCTCGAGATCATTCCGCTGACCGGCACCCTCGGCGCCCGGTCGTATCTGATCCTGTTCGACGATGGGTCGCGCAGCCCGTCGAGGGGAGGGGTGTCCGCCACCGTGGCCGCGCTGCCGGAGTCCGAGAAGGACCGGCGCCTGGCGGAGCTGGAGCGGCAGGTGGACGATCTCCGCACGTATCTGCGCGCGGCGATCGAGGAGCATGGCGCGAGTCAGGAGGAGCTCAAGTCGGCGCACGAGGAGGTGTTGTCGGCCAACGAGGAATTTCAGTCCACCAACGAGGAGCTCCACACCTCGAAGGAGGAGCTGCAGTCGACCAACGAAGAGTTGACGACGACGATCGAGGAGCTGAAACAGCGCAACCACGAGCTCGCAGACCTCAATGAGGCGCTCACGACCGCGCGCAGCGCGGCCGATCGCGCCCGCTCGTACGCCGACATCATCATCGAGACGGTACGGCAGCCGTTGGCGGTCCTCGACGACGGGCAGCGCATCCTGCGCGTCAACCCCGCCTTCTCGCTGGATCTCGGGGTCGCCCGCGGGGACGCCGAGGGCCGGCTGTTCCAGGAGATCGATGGCGGCCGCTGGAACATCGCAGAGTTGCGCCAGACGCTGCACGACATCGTCCACAACAACCACACGATCGAAGACTACCGGGTGACGGTCGACCTCCCGGCCAGAGGGCGCCGTGTGATGGCACTGAGCGCGCGAAAGATTCCCGGTGATGCCGAGCGCGCCCAGTTGCTGCTGCTCGCCTTCGACGACGTGACGGTGCACACGAACGTCACGGCGGGCCTCGTCGCCAACAACGAGCGGAAGGACGAGTTCCTCGCCATGCTGGGTCACGAGTTGCGACACCCGCTCACGCCGATCTCTCATGCGATCTATCTGCTGCGGCGCGGCAATCCGGATCCAGCCACCGCCGAGCTGCTCGAGACCATCGACACCCAGACCCGCCGGCTGCAGCGCTTCGTCGATGAGCTGCTGGACGTTGCGCGCATCAGTCGCGGCCTCATCGAGGTCCGACGCGAACCGGTCGACCTCGTCTCCGTGGCACGCGACGCCGCGCGAGCGATCCAGCCGCTGATCGAGAGGCGGCAGCACAAGCTGTCGCTCGTCCTGCCGGCGCGACCGGTGCACGTCTCGGGCGATGCGGGGAGGCTGAATCAGGTCGTCACCAACCTGCTGGAGAACGCCGCGAAGTACACCGATCCGAGGGGCGAGATCAGGCTCGCGGTCGAGCGCCAGGACGACGGGGTCACGCTGAGCGTGCGCGACAACGGCATCGGGATCGCCGCGGAGGATCTCGAGCACGTTTTCGAGCCCTTCACGCCGGCGCATCGCGCCGTGGCGGGCCGCGGCGGCGGGCTCGGGCTCGGACTCAGCGTCGTCCGCCGCGTGCTCGAGCTGCACGGCGGTCGCATCGAGGCCACCAGCAAGGGGCTCGGGCACGGGAGCGAGTTCGTCGCGTGGCTGCCGTTGCTCGCGCGGGGCAGAGGGGCTGCGCCGGAGCGGGCGACCCCGATACGTGAGGAGGTGGCGCCTGCAGCGGCGCCACAGGTGCGACGAGTGCTCGTCGTCGACGATGAGGAGGATATCCGGACGTCGCTCGCCCGCGTCGTGCGGTCATTCGGTCATGAGGTCGCGACGGCGGGCGATGGTCCGGCCGCTCTCGCGCTCGCGGAGACCTTTCACCCCGACTACGCGATCCTGGACATCGCTCTCGAGGGGATGAACGGCATCGAGCTCGCTCGTCGGCTGCGCGAGAAGTTCCCATCCGATGCCCTGTTCCTGATCGCGCTGACCGGTTTCGGCGACGCGGACAGGCGCGACCAGTGCCGCGCGGCAGGGTTCGACGAGTACGTGGTCAAGCCGGGAGAGATCGACAAGCTCGAGCAGCTGCTCGGAGCTCAGCGGCTCGTGCCGGGGTGATAACCCAACCCGGCGTGCGCCACCGGACTTCTCGTGGCGGGCTTTTCCAGAAAGTGCTGCACGATGGGAATCACCCGGTGCGGCTCCGAGTACAGCGCGAAGTGCCCCGCATCCGGGATCACGGCGAGCTCGGCGCCCGGAATCGCCCGGTACGTCTCGACGACGTGTTCGAGCCGAACGAAGTCGCGATCGCCAACCATGAGAAGGATCGGCACCCCGACGGACGCCAGCTCCGCGTGCGAGAAGCCGTTCCAGTGGATCGCCGCGGTCTTTTGCCAGAGCGTCGGCCACGAGTCGGGGTCGGGCGCGACCTTCCTGAAGCTCTCGCGCTGATACTCGGTATCGCTGGAGTACGGAGTCGGCGGCTCCTCGTAGCGCACCATCTGAGCGTCATGGGCGATCTCGGCCGGGCCGAACGTGGCGCTGTACGTCGCGACGCGACGCACGAGATGCGGATACCGGATCGCGAGCATCGCGGCGGCATTCCCTCCGTAGCTCTCGCCGAAGATGTCCGCTTGCGCGATGCCGAGGTACTCGAGCAGACCAACGACGTCCTCGGCGTACTGCTCGATCGAGAGTGGGCGATCGAGACGGTCGGCCGTGCGGCCATGGCCCTGGAGATCGAGCGTGATCAGCGAATGGCGCTCCGCGAGCGTCGGAAACGGCTCGAGTCCGGCGCACCCCAGCGCGGGGTGGATGAACACGAGCGGGTCGCCCGTGCCTTCGATCTGATAGTACATCTCGAGCCCGTTCACGGGCGCGTATCCGTTCGTCGGGCGAGTCATCGTCAGTCCCGCCGCCCGCGCACATCAGCCGGGTGTGCGTCTTCCCACCGGTACGGTCGGCGCGAGCCGGCACCGAACTGGTCACGAAACACATCCACGAAGTAGGTCCACCCGGTCTCGTGCCCGCGCGCCTTGTCGTGATCCGGCAATCCGGAATGCACGAGGATCATGCGCGTGTCATCGCCGCGATCCTCGAACGTCACCGTCACGGTCGACTCCTCGCCGAGCGTGTTCGGGGAAACCCAGGTGTGCTGAAGACAACGCGGCCGCTCGAACGCGGTGAACCGGCCGTAGTGGGACGTACCCTCGAGCGTCCAGTAGAACAGACCGTCGACGCGCGGGTCGACGATGAACCGTTCGGCCGCGTTCCACACCGTGCCGGGAACCGTCGCATCCAGCCACGCGTCGAAGACGTCCGCGGGTGGGGCAGGGATGAGGCGTTCGACCGTGAAGGCGAGCGTGGGCTTCCTCGTCATCGCTTCTTCTCCGTTCGGGCCCGCTTCTTCCTGAAATGCCGCTCGAACTGATCGAGCTGGCCGGTCCAGAACCGCTCGTAGTCGTGCACCCAACCGGCGACCTGCCGCAGTGGCTCGCCGCGAAACGAGATGAGGACTTCGCGTCCCTGCTTCCGGCGCTCGATGAGGCCAGCGCGTTCGAGCAGCTTGAGATGCTTCGTCACCGCATTGAGCGCCGTGTCGAACGGTTTCGCGACATCGAGGAATCGCGTCGGTCCCTGCGCCGCGAGTCGTCCAATGATCGCCCGGCGCGTCGGGTGAGCGATCGCCGTGAGTACATCCGTGAGCTCGTCCATGGCAGATATTACACCATTAGGTGTAATGTGTCAAACGGACGGCGAGGGAGGCGTCGCGTCGTCGCCACGATGGCGGGGGGCGGGCAGCGCACCGCCGATTAACTTCCGCTCCATCCCCCACAGGAGACAACGAGATGACGTCGAGCGCTCCCGCTGCACCGATCATGAGCTCTCAGCAGTACCTCGAGCACTGGCAGGGCCATCGCGCGCTGACGCGCCGCGTCATCGACGCCTTCCCGGAGGAGCAGCTCTTCAACTACTCGGTCGGCGGGATGCGCCCCTTCTCGGCGCTCGCGATGGAATTCATCGGCATGGCCGTGCCCACGCTCCAGGGGGTGATCACCGGTAAGTGGGATCAGTACGCCGGAGCGAAGGCGACGACGAAGGCCGAGCTGCTCGAGCAGTGGGACGACACGACGGCGCGCATCAACGAGCTGTGGCCGACGATCCCCGCACCGCGCTTCCAGGAGGTGGACACGGCGTTCGGGCAGTGGAAGATGCCGATCTGGGATCTGCTGCTCTACATCCGGGACAACGAGATCCACCATCGCGGCCAGGGCTACGTCTACCTTCGGTCGCTCGGCATCGAGCCGCCGCACTTCTGGGAGCGCTGAGCACATGCCGCCGCTGGATGCGCGAGTCTCCGTGGTGAGATCCGTCGGGCGTGCGGGCGTCGCCGCCCTGCTGATCGCGTCGGCGCTCGCCGGTCGCGCGCTCGCGCAGGCGGCGGATAGCGAGACGGCCGTGCGGCCAGGTGCGAACTGTCCGGCCGGTACGACGGAGGTGCGTCCGGGATCGTGTCAGGCCCCGCGGATCGCGCCGCCGAGCATCGTGGACTACCGGCCGCGGTCGACGCTGGTCACACCGACGCACCTCGTCCCTCGGGCGAAGTATCCGGTCATCGACTTCCACGGTCATCCCGGTGGCCGGCTGCGCTCCCCCGACGCGCTCGCGGCGATGGTCCGCTCGCTCGACAGCATCAACGTGCGCCTCATGCTCGCCGCCGACGACATGTCCGGCGAGGAAGTGAGAAGCGCCGTCGCGGTCGTGAACGGCTCGCCCTACAGGGACCGCGTGCGTGTGCTCGCCGGGATCGACTTCAGCGGCGTCGGGCCGGGGTGGGCCGACAAGGCGATCGCGCAGCTCGAGGCGGACGTCGCCGCGGGGGCGGTCGGCGTCGGGGAGCTCTCGAAGGGCTTCGGGCTCTCGGTCCGGAAGCCGGACGGCAGCCGGCTCCGCATCGACGATCCGGCGCTCGATCCGATCTGGGACGCCTGCGCGCGGCTCCATCTGCCGGTGTTCATCCACACCGCGGACCCGGAGGAGTTCTTCCGGCCGTTGGATTACAGCAATGAACGCTGGCTCGAGCAGGCGCTCTTCCCGAGCCGGCACTACGACCCGGCGCGCTACCCGAGCTTCGAGGAGCTGCTCACGGAGCGCGACAATCTCTTCCGCCGGCACCCGAAGACGACGTTCGTCACGGCGCACATGGGCTGGCAGGCGAACGACCTCGCGCGACTCGGCACGCTGCTCGACGAGCTGCCGAACGTGTACACGGAGATCGGCGCGGTACTGTACGACATCGGGCGCCAGCCGCGCGGCGCGCACGACTTCTTCGTCAAGTATCAGGACCGCCTGCTGTTCGGGAAGGACTCCTTCCAGCCGTCGGAGTACCCGTACTACTGGCGCGTGCTCGAGACGCGCGACGAGTACTTCGACTACTACCGCGGCTATCACGCCTTCTGGAAGCTGTATGGCATCGACCTTCCGGACACGGTGCTGAAGAAGGTGTACTATCAGAACGCGCTGAAGATCACGCCGCGTCTGCCGCAGACGGGGTGGCCGCGCTGACACGACGCCCGACTGAGGAGTCTGCCTGACGCCGCACGAGCCTCACGCCGCCTTGTCGCGATGCGGTCCACCCCCTAGCTTCCAATGGAGGCGAGCAACCATGTCGCCGCACGACGTCCGCCGCTTGCCAGCCGCGAGATGTCGATCCAATCGAACGGTCCAACGGGTCCGGCACAGTCCGGACCCTTTTTGTTGCTCGGCGCGCGCGACGCGTCGCATCACTTCCGGAGTGAACATGGACTTCCTTCAGTTCGAGGACGACGGGCGCACCCTCACCTGCCGGTGCGCGTCATCCCCCGCTACCCCTGGCACCGACTGGTGGTGGCTCGAGGTCACGGGCGAGACGCAGCGATATGCCGCGTTCCGCACCGAGCCGACCGACACGCCGGAGAACCTGCGACCGCGCATCGCGGCGCACTACGCGCATCTCCTCGCCGAGCGCGCGCGTCCCCGCATTCTCCGACCGCACTGGTCGGGGCGCCCGAAGACGGCGACGCCCTCCGAGCCCGCACGCTGAGTCGCGTCCGACGCACAGGCATCGCGCGGCGCAGATCGAGTAGCGACGAGCTGACCCTATCGAGGACCGCCGCCATGTCATTGCATCCGCCTTCGCCGCACCGCAACACACCGCTGTGGGCCGCCCTGAACGCCATGGTCGCGGAGCTCGTGAGCTCGCGCGAGATCACCGTGAATACCGCGCCGGACTATGTGGTCGAATTCCTCTGCCGGGAGCTGGTGGCGAAGAAGCTGGTCGTGACGGAAGCGCCCAGCGCCTAGGAGAGTTACCCCGCCGCGGCGCTCCGAAGCAGCGGCAGCACCGTGCGCGCATGCGGGCCGAACATCGCGCGCGGCGCGTCGGGGGCGAGGCGGCTCAGCACGAGCAGGAGCGCGAGCCCTTCGTCCTGCGACCAGCGACCGCCGCGGCGGATGATCGTAAGCGCGGCGTCGGCAGACAATGCAGCGCCGTTCGGATCGGTGAGCCAGAGATACGCGGCCCACTGGCCGATCCCTTCCATCGAGAGGAAGACGTCTTCCGCGTCCGCGTAGAGCGCGTTCGCGCCGCGAAAGTACGTCGCGCGGCGGGCGTCCATCACCTGGAGTGCACGACGCGCGGCTTCTACCGCGAGCTCGCGCGTCGGTGCACGGACGGCCTCGAGCAACAGGTCGCGCTCGCGCTCGTAGGCGCGTCGGAACTCCGGCAGCGAGTCGAACCGCTTCTGGATCACGTCGTCGTCGATCTCCTCCGGGAGCCCGCGTCGGATGAGGGCGTCGATCCGCGCGCCGAGTGCCGGGTTCTGCGTGTGCGTGAACTCGTGCATGAAGACCGCGGTGGCCAGCGTGTCGCTCCGTCCCTTCGCGCGCCAGATGGAGGGAAGCGACATGACGAAGAACATGTCACCATTCGGCATGCGCGACGCGAACGACACGAGGCTCGCCGGCAGCGACTCGCCATTCGGCAGGCGAATCGTGCCGCCATGCGGCGCGCTCAGCCCCGTGAATGCGTGGTCCGCCCCGGTGAAGGAGACGCTTCCACCAGGCGGCACCGCCGGCAGCAGCGTGTAGCTGCACAGCGTGTCGAAGAACACCAGCGTCGGAAAGCGGATCGCCGGTGCGTGCAGCGCTCGGCGGCTCTCGCGCTGCCAGCCGTCGAGCGCCGTGGCGATCCAGGCGCTGTCGCGAGCGGGGAGCGTGCAGGTGGAACGCGCCGCAGCGTCACCCGCCGCCAGAACCGCTGGTGCGTGGATGAGGCATGCGGCCACGAGCATCAGGGTGACCCGGGCATTCGGCATCACGCAGCATAGCGGCGAGCACGTCATTCGCCAAAGATGTCGATCACCCGCCCGAGCGTCGCCAACGCTGCGACTCGACCGTCAGGCCAGTCGCAATCGGCACCTTCGACCGATTGGTGCCCGAAGTGCCGGGCAAGCTAATTGCTCGCGGCGCCCATGAGAGGAGGATCCGGTCGATGACGCGCAACGCCGTGAACCACAACGAGCACGGAACACTGGTTCCGAACCGCCATTCTCCAAATCGACGTAGAGCGAGGTCGCTCGCGTGCCTGCTCCTCATGGGGGTTGCGCTCGCCGCGCTCCCGTCGGCTCGCACGGCCTCGCCCGCCGAAGGGGAGACGGTGAAGGTGATCTTCAGCGGGAAGCTGCCCAATGTGCCGGGCAAGACGCTCACCGTCGTCCAGGTGGATTACCGCCCCGGCGGCTTCTCGGCATCGCATCGCCATCCCGCCTCCGGCTTCGTCTTCGCGTACGTCCTCTCGGGCACCATCCGCTCCCAGGTCGAGGGCGAGCCCGTGCGCGAGTACCGTGCTGGTGAGACGTGGACCGAGCCGCCCAACGCCCACCACATCATCAGTGCCAATGCGAGCAAGACCAGTCCGGCGCGGCTGCTGGCCTACGTCATCGCCGATGACAGCGCCAAGGCGACGGTCTACGACAAGTGAGCCAGGGAGGACGGCAACCGATCGAATCGTGAGCTAGGGGAGTGATGAGAGTTCTTGTCGTCGGTGCGAGCGGAGCGATCGGCCGGCCGTTGGTTCGCCGCCTGGCAGCGGACCAGCATCAGGTATTCGCATTGTCGCGATCGCCCGAGTCCGGTCGCACGTTGAAGGCAGTGGGTGCGGAGCCGATCGTCGGCAACGCATTGGATGCTGTCGCGGTGAAGGCCGCCCTCGAACGGATTCGACCCGACGTCGTGATCAATGAATTGACCTCACTTCCGCAGCACTACACGCCCGCCGCAATGAAGGCCGCCGCGGAAGGCGATGTGAAAGTGCGAGTGGAAGGCAACATCAACCTGCTCGCAGCGCTTCGCGGTGCGGGCGTGCGCCGCTACCTGCTGCAAAGTGCCGGGTTCTGGTATGCGCCTGGCGCGGGGCTCGCGGACGAGTCCGTGCCCTTCATCCGCAGTGCATCTCCGGGAGTCGAGGCGAGCGCGCGCATTTACTCGGAACTGGAAGCGCGCGCATCGGCGACACCGGGAATCGAGTTCGTCGCGCTGCGCTACGGGTTCTACTATGGCCCCGGCACCTGGTACCGGCCCGACGGCGACGTGGGTGAGCAGGTACGACAGCAGCAGGTTCCGATCATCGGTGAAGGGCAGGGCATCTACAGTTTCGTGCACATCGACGACGCGGCCGAGGCCACCGCTGCCGCGCTCGAGTGTCGGCCGGGCGCGTACAACATCGTCGACGGAAACCCGTCGCCTCAGCACGTGTGGCTGACCGCATTCGCCCGTGCCGCAGGCGCGCCCGCGCCGCCTCGCGTCAGCGAAGACGAAGCGCTCCGCACGTCGGGCCCCGACGCGGTCTACTACGCGACGAAACTCAGAGGCGCTTCGAACGAGAAAGCTCGGCGCGAGCTCGACTTCCGCCCGCGCCCGCTCGAGTGGATCTAGGGCATCACCGAAGGCGATGCGACTCCTCGAGCTG
>Ga0070658_10004526_pt1 | contig 11306 bp, 9 predicted proteins | sample KBSC13metaG_FD_64664 | JGI IMG/M metagenome (GOLD analysis project Ga0070658, IMG submission 64664) | Corn rhizosphere microbial communities from Kellogg Biological Station, Michigan, USA - KBS C1-3 metaG | ecosystem: Host-associated > Plants > Roots > Rhizosphere > Soil ... | reverse complement strand
CCCACCACCTCGATGTCGGGCTGCTCGGCGAGGATGTCCTTCAGCACGTCGCGGATCATGCGCGAGTCGTCGACGATGAGCACACGGATCTTCTTGGCAGGGGCGTTCATTTGAAGAGCTCGGCTTCGCCCTCGATCGGGCCGTGGAAGAGGCGCGCGCCGTAATCGCGCTCGCGCAGGACGATGGTGTCGTTGTTGATCTTGCGCAGCCGCTTGACCATCACCTTGCCGGTGCGCGGGAAGTAATAGATCTTGCGCGGCCACACGTCGAGCAGGTCGCGCGCCACGATGGGGATGCGCTCCATGCTCAGGTACTCGACGATGAACTCGGCGTTCTGCTGGCCCACGTTGGAGAGCATGAAGCCCTGCAGCACGTTGCCGCCGCCGAAGACCTTCGCCTCGAGGCGATCCCGGTGGCCGCCCATCTTGAGGATCTGGTTGATCAGCAGCTCCATCGCGTGCACGCCGTAGCGCCCGCCCGCGCTGATGTTGCCGTGGCTGCCCACGAGCTTGCCCTCGTCGGGCAGCATGAAATGGTTCATGCCGCCGATGCCGTTGTCGCGATCGCGGATGCACGCCGAGACGCACGAGCCCAGCACCGTCACGAGCGCCATCTCCTTGTTGGTCGCGTAGTACTCGCCCGGCAGGATCTTCGCCGTGTCGATCTGGAAGTGCGGATCGAAGTAGCGGTTCGGCTGGTCGTCGCGCAGCGCGTCGTCTTCGCGATTCATGCGACCTCTCGCGCGAGCGTGGGCGAGATCTTCTCGTACACCGTCTGGCCGCGCAGGCGGAAATGCCGTCCCTGGTCGAGCAGGCTCTCGGCGTGCCCGGCGAAGAAAAGGCCGTTGGGCTTGAGCAGCTTCGCGAAATGCTCCACCAGCTGGCGTTGCGTGGGCTTGTCGAAATAGATCATCACGTTGCGGCAGAAGATCGCGTCGAAGCCCGGCTCGATCGGCCACTCCGCGTCCATCAGGTTCAAGCGCATGAATTCCACGCGCGCGGCGATCTCGGGCCGCACACGCGCGCGGCCTTCCATGCGGCCCGCGCCACGCAGGAAATACTTCTTCTGCCGCTCTTCCGGCAGTCGCTCGACCGACGTCATCGGGTACACGCCCTGGCGCGCCGTCGCGATCACCTGCGTATCCAGGTCCGAGGCGAGCACGTTGAAGCGGCTGCCCAGCACGTCGGTGAGCGCCATCGCGATGGTGTAGGGCTCCTCGCCTGTGGAGCAGCCGGCGCTCCACACGCGGAAATTCTGCCCCGGCGCCGTGCTCTTGCGCGCGTGCTCGGCCAGGGTGCCGAAGTGGTGCTCCTCGCGGTAGAACGCGGTCACGTTGGTGGTGAGGGCGTTGGTGCAGTGCTCCCATTCCGCGGGCTCGAGCTCGAGGAAGCGCACGTAGTCGTCGAACGATCCGATGCCCAGCGCACGCAGCCTGCGCGCGAGGCGCGCGTAGACCATCTCGCGCTTGCCTTCGGGCAGGCGAATGCCGGAGAAGCGATACACCCGTTCCGCGATCAGGCGGAAGTGCTCGACGCTGAACGGGAACTCGCGATCGCCGGTATCGCTCATGCGTACGCCTTGGCCATGTTGCGGGTGCCGACGTTGCGCGTGAAGGACGCCACGTCGAGGATGAGCGCCACGCGCCCGTCGCCCAGGATCGTGGCACCCGCCATGCCGCCCACGCGATGCAGGTTGGTTTCCAGCGACTTCACCACCAGCTGCTGCTGGCCGATCAGGCTGTCCACCATGAGGGCCGCGCGGCGGTTGTCCACCTCGACCACGAGGCAGAGCGGCTCCGGCCGGGGCTCGACCGTCGGCGGGAGCTGGACCACGTCCTCGAGGCGCACGATCGGCAGGTGCTCGCCGCGAACCGCGACGAGCGAGGCCTGGCCGACCACGCTCTTGATGTCGGCGGCCTGCGGCTTGAACGCCTCGGCCACGAATTCGAGCGGGATGATGTACTGCTCGTCGGCCACGCTCACGATCATGCCGTCGAGCACCGCGAGGGTGAGCGGCAGCTGGATCGTGATGACCGTGCCCTCGCCCTTCGCCGAGGCGATCGAGACGCTGCCGCCCAGGGCGGTGATATTGCGGCGAACCACGTCCATGCCGACGCCGCGGCCGGAGAGGTTGGTCACTTCCTTCGCGGTGGAGAAGCCCGCCTCGAAGATGATCTCGAAGAGCTGCTCGTCGCGCATCGACTCGTCGGCCGGGATGCCCAGCTCGCGGGCCTTGGCGATGATGCGCTCGCGGTCCAGGCCGCGGCCGTCGTCGGAGACCTCGATGATGACGCTGCCGCCGCGATGCGTGGCGCGCATGCCCACCGTGCCCATCTCGGGCTTGCCGGCGGCGACGCGATCCTGCGGCGACTCGATGCCATGGTCGATCGCGTTGCGCACGACGTGCGTGAGCGGGTCGATCAGCAGCTCGATCAATTCCTTGTCCAGCTCCGTCTCGTGGCCGCTGGTGCGCAGGTGGACTTTCTTGCCCAGCTGCGAGGACACGTCGTAGACCAGGCGCGGGAAGCGGCTGAAGACGAACTCCATCGGCATCATGCGGATGGACATCACCGCCTGCTGCAGCTCGCGCGTGTTGCGGTCGAGCGTGGAGAGGCTGTGCGTGAGGTGCTCGTCCTCGCTGGAATTCTGCTTGCCGAGGGCCTGCTGCATCATCGCCTGGGCGATCACGAGCTCGCCCACGAGGTTCACGATGCGGTCGATCTTCTCGACGCTCACGCGGATGGAGGATTGCTCGGTCTTCCCGGTCGCGGGAACCGGCGTCTCGAAGAAGCCGAATTTTTCCTGTGCGCCGGTGGCCTTCGGCGTGGCGGGCTCGTCGTCGAACAGCCCGAAGGTCTCGGTCCTGGCCGCGGCCACGGCGTTGAAGAAGGATTCTTCGGTGGGCGCGGATGCGGATGCGTCCTGTGAAGGGGCGTCGGATTGCGCGGAGCCGACGGTGAACCGCGCGAAGCGCTCGCGAATGGCATCCATGCTCGGGTCGGCGCCGCGCTCCCCGGTCTTCAGCCGCGCCACGTGCGCCTTGAACACGTCGCACGCATCCAGCAGCAGGCGCACGGTGTCCTTGTCCGCCTTGCCGCGCCCCTTGCGCAGCTCGTCGAACAACGTCTCCATCACGTGCGTGGCTTCGGCGAGCTGCGTGAAGCCGAACGTGCCGCTGCCGCCCTTGATCGAGTGCGCGGCGCGGAAAATGGCGTTCAGGATCTCGGGATCTTCGCGCCCCGAGTCGAGCAGCATGGCCTTTTCCTCGATCGACTCGAGGTGCTCCTGCGCCTCGTCGAAGAAGGTGGCGATGAACCGGTTGAGGTCGATGGCCATGGCCGTCCTAGCGAAGGACCTTCTGCACGACTTGCAGGAGGGTCGCGGGATCGAAGGGCTTCACGAGCCAGCCGGTGGCGCCCGCGGCGCGTCCCTGCGCCTTCATGTTGTCCGAGGACTCGGTCGTGAGCAGCAGGATCGGCACCGCCTTGTAGTCGCGCATCTCGCGAAGCGAGCGCACGAGGGTGAGGCCGTCCATGTTCGGCATGTTCTGGTCGGTGATGACCAGGTCGCACGACGTGGCGTTCGCGCGGTCGAGGCCCTGGGCCCCGTCCTCGGCCTCGATCACGCGGTAGCCGGCGCTCTCGAGGACGAAGGCGACCATTTCCCGCATGGTGGCGGAGTCGTCGACGGCAAGGATGGTTTTCATTTTGGTGGTCCTTCTCTAGAAGAGGTCGACGCTGCCCGACTGCATGCTTTCGGCGCGCGGCGCGTGCACGTCCTGGTCCATGTGCGCGATGCCGGCGACGATGCAGTCGAGCATCGCGCGCGCATCGGGCGGATGCGAAAGGGAGAGCGCCTCGGTGAGCTTGTCGCGCATCTTCTGCACGCGATGCTTCTGCGCCTCGATCAGCTGGCTCACGAGGTCGTGCGACTGGAGGTGCTGCACGGCACGGTAGAGGTGGTCGAGCACGACCGTGTATTCGGGCTTTTCGGGACGGTCGGCGCAATCGATCTTCTGCGCGGCCACCAGCCGGTCCGCCGCGCCGCGGAATGCGACCAGCATCTCGTCGGAGGCTTCCTTCAGCAGCGCCTGGCTGCGCGCGAGCTCCACGGCCGTGACGCCGAGCCGCTCGTTGAGCGTCGAGGCCACGGTGACGAGGAGGTCCGCGGCCTGGGCTTTCTCCCCCGCGTCCAGCGTTCCCATCGCTTGTTGTGCTTTCATTTTTTTCTCCCTGGGCGCGTGCGCGGTTAAGGCGCTGCAATGACCTGGAAAGTGGTTGCGCCGACGTCGATCACGTCGCGCTCGGCGATCGGGTGCGTGCCGGGCGCGAGCTCGGCGCGGTTGAGGCGAAGCGGACGTTGTCCCGCGAGGCGCGCGATGTAGAAGCCCTGCCCGCGGCGGATCACGAGCGCCGTGTCGCGGCCGACCGTCCCGATCATGGTGTTGGGCCGGTCGAGGCGGATCAGGTCTCCGCGGCCTTCTCCGGCCGTCACGCGAAGGGCCAGCAGCGCGGTGCCCGGAACCGGAGGGTTGGTCTGGTCGCCCACGCGCGGCGCCTGCACCGCCTGGGTCGCGACCTTCTCCTGCATCGGGCCGAACTGCGCGCCCGACAGCCGCATGATCGCCATGGTGCGGTCGATGTCCGCGTTCGAGACCTTGGTGGCGGCCGCACGCACCGCTTGCGGCACGTGCACCGCGAGCATCGTCTGCTCGTACTGGTTGAGCACGGTGTTCTCGAGGTCCTCGACCTGGCCGTTCAGCAGCGCGTCGTCGAAGAAATGCACCTTGTGGCGGCCGACCTCGATGAGATCCAGGTGGTGCACGACATGGTGGCTGGTGGACAGCCCGTTCACGCGCGTGCCATTGGTGCTCGCGAGATCCTCGGCGTACACGGTGCGATTCACGACGCGGAAGAGCATGTGGCGCCCGGAGATCGCCGGATGGTCGATCACGACGTCGCAGTCCGGATGGCGGCCGACGACGGTCACCGCCTTCTCCAGCTGGACCTCGGAGACGATCGACCCATCGAGGCTGATCACGATGCGCGCGCCCATGGAATCAGAATTCCTTCCAGTCCTCTTCGTCCGCCGCCGTCAGCGCCGGCTCGCGACGCGCGGCCGGGGCCTTCGCGTGCGTCGGCTGGCCCGAAGGAGACGGCAGCGGCATGCTGGGCGTGGCAGCGCGCGTCTCGCGTTGCTTGTCCGGAAGCGCTTCGCCCTTGAGCGCGGCAGCCTGCACCACCGCCTCGTCGATCTGGAACTGGGCGACCACGCGTGCAAGGCCCGCGGCCTGGCTCGCCATGCTCGAGGCGGCAGCCGTCGCCTCCTCGACCAGCGAAGCGTTCGTCTGCACCACGTGGTCCATCTGCGTGATCGCCTTGTTGATCTGCTCGATGCCGGAGCTTTGCTCATGGCTCGCCGCGGCGATCTCGGTCATGATCGATGCGACCTGCTTCACCGACCCGACCAGCTCGTCCATGGTCTTGCCCGCCTGCTCCACCAGGCGCGCGCCGGCCTCGACGCGTCCCACCGAGTTCTCGATGAGCCCGCGGATCTCCTTGGCCGATGCGGCGGAGCGCTGCGCGAGGCTGCGCACTTCGGATGCGACGACCGCGAAGCCGCGGCCCTGCTCGCCCGCGCGCGCGGCCTCGACCGCGGCGTTGAGGGCGAGGATGTTGGTCTGGAATGCGATGCCGTCGATCACCGCGATGATGTCGGAGATGCGCTTGGAGGACGTCGTCACCTCCTGCATGGTGACCACGACCTTGTTCACGACCTCGCCGCCGCGCTCCGCGGTGGTGGACGCGGTGCCGGCGAGCGTGCTCGCGCGGTTCGCATGCTCGGCGTTCTGCCGCACGGTCGTGGTGAATTCCTCGAGCGTGGAGGCGGTCTCCTCGAGCGAGCTCGCGTGCTCCTCGGTGCGGCTGGAGAGCTGCTCGTTGCCGGCCGCCACCTGCCCCGCGCCCACGGCGATCGCCTCGGCGCCTCCGCGAATGTGCGCGACCATCGAGGCGAGGCCTCCATTCATGTCGCGCAGCGCGGCGAGCAGCGTGGCCGCCTCGTCGTCGCCCTGGACGTCGATGTGGGACTTGAGGTCGCCGGCCGCGACGCGCTTGGCCACATCGACCGCGAAGCGCAGCGGCTGCGTGATGCTGCGCGTGATCGCCCAGGCCATGAGCGCGGCGGCGAGCAGCACGCTGCCCTGCACGACATAGACCAGCAGGGCCACGCGATCTCCCATCGCACGGGTCGTGGCGATGGCTTCCTGGTTGGCCTTGGTCTGGATGTCGATGAGGCGATTCAATTCCGCGAGCGCCTTCAGCACCAGCGGATCGATCTCCTTCATGATCATCTGCGCGGCCTCCTCGTTGCGGAACTGCGTCGCCTGGCCGAGGGCCTGCTTGAAAGGCTCTTCGAATTGCTTGTCGAGCTTGCGCAGCGACTCGAGGATCTCGAGCTCGATGGGCGTGAGCTGCATCTTCGACATGCGCTCGAGCGCTTCGTCGTATTTCCTGCCCACCGCCTTGGCCGCGTCCTCGTCGGCCTGCATGGCCTTGATGTCTCCCTGGAGGCCCACGTTACGCATGTGCGTGGACTCCTCGAGCATCAACGATTTCATCTCGGCGGCGAGGCGCTCCTTCGCACCGGCGGTCTCCACCACGGCGGCGAGGTCATCGCGGCTCTTCTTGCCGAGCGCGGTTCCCGCGACGGCCGCGGCGACCATGACCACGAGGATCACGCCGAAGCCGACGCCCAGACGCGTACCGATCCTGAGCTTTCGCAAAATCATTTTTGTTTCTCCCTGTTGGCCCGTCGTCGGGCTCTCCAATCCGACGACACTTGCATGCCCCGGACTATGTTTTGGCGCGAGGCGGTGGTCAACAAAGAGCGGTTTTCAACCGTAACCACTTGATCGCGCCACGCAAATTCTGAGCGCATGGGCGCTTACGAAAAGTTAAGCACCGCACAAAAGGGCGACGATTCGCCCTCGCGAAGGGGTTACAGCAGTAATTCGTCCCGGGTCAGGCGGGAACGGGTTTTCGCTCTCTGGAGGCAGAGCGGCACGCGGGACCCGCGTGCGTCATCTCGAGGAGGAATTTCTGCATGTCCCACGCGCCGGTGGGGCAGCGCTCGGCGCAGAGGCCGCAATGCAGGCACACGTCCTCGTCCTTCACCATCACGTTGCCGGTCTTGAGCGCCGTGGAGACGTAGAGATCCTGGGCGGCGTTATGCGCGGGCGCGCTCAGGCGCGCGCGCAGCTCGCCTTCTTCGCCGTCAGGGGTGAAGGTGATGCAATCCATGGGACAGATATCCACGCACGCATCGCACTCGATGCAGAGCTTGGGCGCGAACACCGTCTGCACGTCGCAGTTGAGGCAGCGCTGCGCCTCCTTCCATGCGAGCTGCGGGTCGAAGCCGAGCTCGACCTCGACGCGGATGTCCTTCAACGCGATGGTGAGCTCCTTCAGCGGCACGCGATAGCGATGCTCCGGGGCCACCTGGTTGTCGTAGCTCCACTCGTGGATGCCCATCTTCTGCGAGATGAGGTTCACGTGCGGCGGCGGGCGGCTCGCCACGCTCTCGGCGTTGCACAGGCGATCGATCGAGATCGCGGCCTCATGCCCGTGGGCCACCGCCCAGATGATGTTCTTGGGACCGAGGGCCGCATCGCCGCCGAAGAACACGTCCGGGCGCGTCGATTGCAGCGTCTTCTCGTCCACCACCGGCATGCCCCATTTGTCGAACTCGATGCCCACATCGCGCTCGATCCACGGGAATGCGTTTTCCTGTCCCACGGCGACGAGCACGTCGTCGCACTCGAAGGCCTGGTCGGGCTCGCCCGTCGGCACGAGGGAGCGGCGCCCCTTGTCGTCGTAGACCGCCTTCACCTTCTCGAACACCATGCCGGTGAGCTTGCCGCCGTCATGGACGAAGCGCTTGGGCACGAGGTAGTTGAGGATGGGGATCCCCTCGTGCATGGCGTCTTCCTTCTCCCACGGGCTCGCCTTCATCTCCTCGAAGCCCGAGCGCACGATGACCTTCACGTCCTCGCCTCCGAGGCGCTTGGAGGAGCGGCAGCAATCCATCGCCGTGTTGCCTCCGCCCAGCACGATCACGCGCTTGCCGATCTTGTCGATGTGCCCGAAGGAGACCGACGAGAGCCAATCGATGCCGATGTGGATGTGCGAGGCCGCTTCCTTGCGGCCCGGAATCTCGAGATCGCGGCCGCGGGGCGCGCCCGTGCCGATGAACACCGCGTCGTAGCCTTCGGAGAGCAGCTTCTTCAGCGAGTCGATGCGGCGTCCCGGCTTGAAGTCCACGCCCAGGCCGAGGATGTACCCCACCTCCTCGTCGATGACCGTCTCCGGCAGGCGGAAACGCGGGATCTGCGAGCGGATCATGCCGCCGGCCAGGCGATCCGAATCGAACACCGTCACGTGATAGCCCAGCGGCGCGAGATCCCTCGCCACCGTGAGCGAGGCGGGCCCCGCCCCCACGCATGCGATGCGCTTTCCGTTCCTGCGCGCGGCCTTCTTCGGCAGGCGGTCGCGGATGTCTTCCTTGTAGTCGGCGGCAACGCGCTTCAGCCGGCAGATCGCGACGGGCTCGGGCCTTCCATCGGCGCCGGTCTTGGCCGTCGCGTCATCACCCTCTTCGACTCGCGTTCGGCGGCATGCAGGCTCGCACGGACGATCGCACGTGCGCCCGAGGATCCCGGGAAACACGTTGGACTTCCAGTTGACCATGTAGGCATCGCCGTAGCGGCCCTGGGCGATGAGCCTGATGTACTCGGGAACCGGCGTGTGCGCGGGACATGCCCACTGGCAGTCGACGACCTTGTGGAAATACTCGGGATTCGAGATGTCCGTCGGTTTCAAGCGCACGCTCCTCGAGGGGCAGTTCGAATGAAGTCTATACCGCAGCAGCGCAAGCGAACAGGGCGGGACAGCCGTGTGCAAAGGTCGCTTTGATTTTCCGACCCTGGGAACTGCAAGCGTGCGACTCCTGCGTGCGGCTTCGGGAATTCGGCCCGAGTCAAAACACGACTCGGGCCGAATGCCCGGCACGTGCGGAGCGCGCAGTTCCAAGGGATCGGAAAATCAAAGCAACCTTGCTCAGGCTGCCGCCGCTCGATGCACCGAGGTTCGCGACCATGGCCGTCCCGGGGAGCTGCTCTTCTTTCGTGGCCCTTGCGATTGCGCGTTCCGCACGTCCCGGAAATTTCGCCTGAGTCGTGTTTTGACTCAGGCGAAATTTACGAAGTCGGACGCAGGAATCGCACGGTTGCAATTGCCAGGGCCACGAAAGAAGAGCAGCTCCCCGGACGGGCGTGCTACAACCTTTGCCCGCCACCCAGCGGTGTCGCCTCTGCGACGGCCGCGAAGTATTCCCACGCGCGCTTGGCGACGTTGCCGGTGATCTGGTCTTTCAGCGGGCCCGCGTCTTCGTCGCTGATCACGCGGATCTTCGAGGCGTCGCCACCGGCCGCCGACAGCATCTTCAGCTGCAACGCTGCGCTCTCTTCCAGGTACAGGGCCGCCACCGCCGCCTGGCGGATGTCGGGGAAAGCGGTCGTGATCCCATGCGCGCGCATCATCACCGCGATGCCGTTACCGAGAGTCCTGGCCAACAGGTCGCCCAGCTCGCGCGACCGGATGAGGCCCACGCGAGAGTACTCGGGGACGCCGCCCTGGAAGATGCCGCCCTGGTTGTGGACGATGCGGTGCGGCTGGCCGATCTGCGTGAGGCAGACGCAATGGGGCGGATGCGCGTGCACGACCGCGCCCACGTCCGCGCGTCCGGCGTAGATGCGGGCGTGGATCCAGAACTCGCTGTTGGGCTCGCCTTCGCCCGCCAGGATGCGGCCCTCGGTGTCGATCGTGAGGAGGCCATCCGCCTCGGCAAGGCCGGGACTGCGGCGCGTGGGCAGCAGGAACGTGTTGGTGCCCGGGATGCGCGCGCTCGCGTGGCCGAAGGCGTGGGAGAGGCCCAGGCGCTCGAGGATGTGGTTGGCCGTGGCGACATCGCGCCGCAGCTCTGCGTGGTCCGGCATGCTCCTCCTCAGATGATCTGTTTTTCCCGCAACGCGCGCAGCTCCTCGTCACCCAGCCCGAGCAGCGATTGCAAAACTTCATGGGTGTGCTCGCCCAGCAGCGGCGGCGCGCGATCGTGCGCGATCGGCGTGGCGGAGAACTTGATGGGATTGGCGACCATGGTCACCTCGCCTGCCTTCGGATGCGGCGCTTTCACGGCCATGCGCCGATGCAGCACCTGCGGGTCGTCGAACACCTGCGCCAGGTCGTTGATCGGCCCGCAGGGAACCCCGGCGGGCTCCAGCAGTGCCAGCCATTCGCGCGCCGGACGCGTCGCGAGGCGCTCGGTGATGAGCTGCACCATCAGCTCACGGTGGCGCACGCGCTGCGGGTTGGTCGAGAAGCGCTCGTCTTTCGGCCAATCGGGCCGCCCGAGGACCTCGCAGAATTTGGCGAACTGCCCGTCGTTGCCCACCGCCACGATGAGGAACTCGTCGGCCGCCTTGAACACGTGGTAGGGCACGATGTTCTGGTGCGCGTTGCCCATGCGGCGGGGCGCCTGCCGCGAGACGAAATAGTTCGAGCTCAGGTTCGCCAGCATCGCCACCTGCACGTCGAGCAATGCCATGTCGATGTACTGGCCGCGCCCGCTCTTCTCGCGCTCGAAGAGCGACGCGAGGATCGCGGTCGTGGCATACATGCCCGTGAAGAGGTCCGAAACCGCGACGCCCACCTTCTGCGGGCCGCCGCCGGGAAGGTCGTCGCGCTCGCCGGTGACGCTCATGAGGCCGCCCAGGCCCTGCACCATGAAGTCGTAGCCGGGCCTCTCGCGATAGGGGCCGTCCTGGCCGAAGCCGGTGATCGAGCAATACACCAGGCGCGGATGCTCGCGGCTCAGGGTCGCGTAATCGAGCCCATGGCGCGCGAGGTCTCCCACCTTGAAGTTCTCGATCAGCACGTCGCACTCGAGGGCCAGGCGCCTCGCGAGGGCCTGGCCCTCGGGTTTCGCGATGTCCAGCGTGATGGAACGCTTGCCGCGATTGCACGCCAGGTAATAGGCCGCGTCGCTGGTTTCGTTGCCCTCGCGGTCGCGCAGGAACGGCGGTCCCCATTTGCGGGTGTCGTCGCCATGCCCGGGCCGTTCGACCTTGATCACCTCGGCGCCGAAGTCGGCGAGGTTTTGCGCGGCCCACGGGCCGGCGAGCACGCGCGTGAGGTCGAGCACGCGGATGCCATCGAGGATCGTATTACGCACGCAATGATTATAGGGGGC
>Ga0070658_10004525_pt1 | contig 11308 bp, 9 predicted proteins | sample KBSC13metaG_FD_64664 | JGI IMG/M metagenome (GOLD analysis project Ga0070658, IMG submission 64664) | Corn rhizosphere microbial communities from Kellogg Biological Station, Michigan, USA - KBS C1-3 metaG | ecosystem: Host-associated > Plants > Roots > Rhizosphere > Soil ... | reverse complement strand
GCAGCTGCAGGGCTGGCCCTCGGTGGTACCGGCCTGGGCCACCCCTGCAGCTGCGCGTACCCGGTGGTGACGCCGATGCCCAGTACCGCGCCGGCCGCCCCGCCCAGCGCGGCGAGCAGCAGCGACTCGACCAGGAACTGGAGCCGGATCTGTCCACGGGTGGCGCCCAGCGACCGGCGCAGTCCGATCTCCGCGCGCCGCTCGAGTACCGAGATGACCATCGTGTTGGCCACCCCCACGCCGCCGACCAGCAACGCGACCGCGCCCAGGCCGAGCAGCAGCGCGGACAGCGTGGAGTTGGCCACCGCCCGGGCGGCCAGGGCGTCCGACGGCCGCGACACCTCCACCTCGTTGGGGTGCTCCGGGTTGGCCGTGGCCGCCAGTACCGCCTGGACCGCGCTCACCGCGTCGTCGCGGGTACGGGTGTAGACGGTCGTGGCGTGGCCGTCGAAGCCGAGCAGCGACTGCGCGACCGGCCAGCCGATCAGCGCCGCGCTGTCCAGCTCGGGCGCGAGCGGCACCGGGGCCAGCACGCCGACCACGCCGAACCAGTGGCCGCCGAGCCACAGCACGATGTCCGGCGACGCCGACCCGATGCCCAGCCGCGCGGCCGCCCGCGCGCCCAGCACCACCGCCGGGTACCGGGCGTTGGCCGCGTTCAGCCAGCCGCCGCTGGCGAGCGAGGCACCGACGGTACCGAGCAGCTCGGCCCGGCCGGCGAGCACCGCGATGCTGCCGGTCTCCCCGGACGGGATGTGGTCGTTGCGGTACACGTGGGCACTCACCACCCCGGTGGCGGTGACCGAGGTGACCGGGCCGATCCGGCCGATCATCCCGACCGCGTCGTCGGGCAGCGACGACTGGTCGCCGAAGAGCGTCTTGCCGGGCGCCACCCGCAACAGGTTGGTGCCCAGCCGGGCCAGCTGCCGGTCCAGGTCGGCCCGGCTGGAGGTGGCGATGCCGACGACGGAGACCATCGCGGCGATGCCGATGGCCACGCCGAGCGCGGCCAGCACCACCCGCAGCGGCCGGGTACGCAGTCCGGCCAGGCCGACCCGGGCCACGTCGCGGGTTGACAACCGCGCCGGTACCAGGCGGCTCATGTGACGACCTCCCCGTCGCGCATCTCGACCCGGCGCGGCAGGCCGGCGGCGATCTCCCGGTCGTGGGTGATGACGACCACGGTGGTACCGGCGGAGTTCAGCTCGCGCAGCAGCCCGACGACCTCCGCGCCGGAGGCGGAGTCGAGGTTGCCGGTCGGCTCGTCGGCCAGGATCAGCGGCGCGCCGCCGACCACCGCCCGGGCGATGGCCACCCGCTGGCGCTCGCCACCGGACAGCTGGTGCGGCCGGTGGCCCAGCCGGTGCGACAGGCCGACCCGCTCCAACGCCAGGCCCGCCCGGCGCCGCCGCTCCCGCAGGCCCACGCCGGCGTAGAGCAGGCCCTCGGCGACGTTGTCCAGCGTGGGGACGCCGGCGGCCAGGTGGAACTGCTGGAAGACGAAGCCGACGGTACGGGCACGCAGCGCGGAGAGCTGCCGGTCGGACAGGCGGTCCAGCTCGTACCCGGCGATGCGCACCGAGCCGGAACTGGGCCGGTCGAGCGCGCCGATCACGTGCAGCATCGTCGACTTGCCCGAGCCGGACGGGCCGACGATCGCGACCAGTTCGCCGTACCCGATGGACAGCGACACGCCGGCGAGCGCGGTGACCCCGCCCGGGTAGACCTTGCCCACCCCGGTCAGCTCCACGACCTCGCTCACTTCGGTACCCCGACGACCGTGCCGGCGGTGATCCCGTCGCCGGTGATCTCCACCCGGCCGCCGGCGAACATGCCGGTCTTCACCGCCACGTACCGGCTGGACGAGCCGGCGATGACCTGCACGCCGTACCCGCCCTCGGCCAGCGCGACGAGCGCGCCGACCGGTACCGACAGGACGTCCTTCGCCTGCGCGGAGACCAGCGTGACGTCGACCGGCGCCCCGTCGAAGCCGCCCAGCTTCGACTGGTCGGCGACGGTGATGCCGACCGGCATGGTGGCCGCGCCGCCGTTCTCGCCGGCGGTGGCGACCGTACCGATCGAGGCGACGGTACCGTCGACGGTCGCGCCGCCCGGCAACGTGACGGTCGCCGCGACGCCCGCGTGCACCAGACCCTGCTTCGCCACGTCCAGGTCCACGCTGACGGTCCGCGTGGTACCGGTGTAATCCAGCAGCGGACCGCCCGCGGACCCGCCGGCCGCGGCGTGCAACTCCGCGACCCGGATCGCGGCCGGCGCGAGCGCCACCTGGGCCGGGTCGACGGTACCGGTCCCGGTCAGCCCGAGGGCCTTCTGCCACTTGCGGACGGCCGCCGCCGTACCGGACGTGTAGTCGTCGTCCACCGTGAAGCCGGTGTACCCGAGGGCGGAGAGGTTCTGCTCGAACTCCTTGACGTCCGCGCCGGACACGCCGTCGGCCAGCGGCCGGTAGAACGGGAGCGTGCCGTAGAGCAGCGGTACCGGGTGGTCGTCGACGCGGTACACGGGTTGGCCGCGGTTGACCGTGGCGCCGACGGCCGGCAGCCACGTGACGGTACCGGCGCCCCGCGCGCTCAACGTCGACTTGTCGCCGTACCCGAGGGTGCCGCTGACCCGTTCGGTCTCGGTCAGCGTGGTCCGGGTGACCTTCGTGGTCGCCGGTGGCGCGTCGTTCGCCGCGGCCGGAGCCGGGTCACGCCCGCCGAAGCCGACCGCCGCCACGGCACCGGCGGCGACCAGCACCACGCCGAGTCCGGTACCGATGAGCCCGCGCCGCACCCCGCCGCGCAGCTTGTCGGAGCGGCGCCCAGCCAGCGTTTGTCCGCCGCCGCTCACTGCCCGCCTCCCACGCTGAAGCCCGGGCCGCCGGCGCCGCCGTCGTTGTTGGTGAAGGTGCCGCCGTTCGCGCCGGGCAGCTTGTCCTTGCAGGCATCCTGTGCCGCCTTGAAGGTCGGGTCGTCCGGGCCCATCCCGCTCTGGGGGCCGCCGCTCTGGCTGATCCGCAGGCCGCCGCTGTTCGGGTCCGGGTCGGGCATGTCCACCCCGTGCTCGCGCATGCACTGCGCGAACTGCCGCAACTGCTCCTGCTGCTCCGGGCTCATGCTCGGTGGTGCGCCGCCATTGGGCAGCTTGTCCTTGCACGCCTCCATCGCGGTGTCCGCGTTGCTGTTCGGCCCACCGCTCACGGTGATCCGGATGCCACCGCCGTCGCCCGAGCCGCCTTCGGCCGTCTGCGGGTCGGGCATGTCCACGCCGTGGTCGCGCATGCACTGCGCGAACTCCCGGCCCTGCTCCACGGGATCGACGCTGGCCGTCGGGTGAGGGGTGGCCGTGCGGGCGCCGCCGGCCGAGGCGATTCCGTTGCCGGCCGGCGACCGCCCGCAGGCCGCCGCGCCGGCCAGGGCCAGCACGGTGGTACCGAGGGCAACGGTCGCCGCCACGGTACGAGTGCGCATGACGTCCTCCTTTCGCGAGGTTGTTCGGGTTGCCAGGTCGACGCCAGTACACGGGCATACCGGTCAACCGGGCGTAACCGTTCGCGTTTACGCCGGCGTTATCCGCGGTCGAGAGAGCATTGACGGCATGCGGGTACTGGTGGTGGAGGACGAGCCGCTGATGGCCGACTCGGTCGCGGAGTGGCTACGGCGCGAGGCGCTGGCCGTGGACGTCGCCTATGACGGTCCGGCCGCGCTGGAACGGCTGTGGACCAACCAGTACGACGTGCTGGTGCTGGACCGGGATCTGCCGGGGGTACCGGGCGACGAGGTCTGCCGTACCGTGATCGACTCGGGCGCGCCCACCCGGATCCTGATGCTGACCGCGGCGGCCTCGGTCCACGACCGGGTGGCCGGCCTGGGGCTGGGCGCCGACGACTACCTGCCCAAGCCGTTCGCCTTCGTCGAGCTGTCCGCCCGGGTTCACGCGCTGGGCCGGCGTACCCGGCCGGCCGACCCGCCGGTGCTGTCCCGGGCCGGCATCCGGCTCGACCCGGCGCGGCGCGAGGTGTACCGGGGCGACCACTACATTCCCTTGAGCCGTAAGGAGTTCGCCGTGCTGGCCGAGTTGCTGCGCGCGGACGGCGCGGTGGTGTCCGCCGAGGACCTGCTGGAGCGGGCCTGGGACGAGAACATCGACCCGTTCACCAACGTGGTGCGGGTGACGATGATGAAGCTGCGCCGCAAGCTCGGCGACCCGCCGGTGGTGGAGACCGTACCGGGAGTGGGGTACCGGCTGTCATGAGGCGCGCGACGATCCGGGTCCGGCTGACCGTCCTCTACGGCGGGCTGTTCTTCCTCGCCGGCGCGGTACTGCTGACCGTCATGTACCTGGTGGTGCGGCAGAACCTGAACGACCATCTCGGTGCGGGTCCCGGGATCACGTTCTCCTCGCCGGGCACCACCGGCGGCCAGGTCGCCGGCTCCGGCGCGGGCGACCCCTTCGAGTCGCAGACCGTCATGCTCGGCGGCAGGGTCATCCAGCCGGGTGACCTCGACACGCAGATCGCCGCCGAGCAGCAGAAGGCCCGCGACGAGACACTCAACATGCTGCTCGCCGAGGGCGGCATCGCGCTGCTGGTGTTCGGCGTGGTGGCCAGCGGCTTCGGCTGGCTGATGGCGGAGCGGGCGCTGCGCCCGGTACACGGGATCACCGCGACCGCCCGCCGGGTGGCCGGAGCGACCAGCGCCCAGCACGGCCTGCACGAGCGGATCGCGCTGACCGGCCCGCCCGACGAGATCAAGGAACTCGCCGACACGTTCGACGACATGCTGGAGCGGCTGGACCGGTCCTTCGACGTCCAGCGCCGCTTCGTCGCCAACGCCTCGCACGAACTGCGTACCCCGCTGGCCATCAACCGGGCGCTGGTCGAGGTCGCGATCACCCGGGCCGGTGCCAGTACCGACGCGCAGCGGCTGGGCGAGTCGCTGCTGACCGTCAACGCCCGGCACGAGCGGCTGATCGACGGCCTGTTGACGCTGGCCGAGAGCGAGCAGGCGGTGACGGAACGGTCCACAGTGGACCTCGCGGACGTGGCGGACCACGTGCTGCACCAGACGGCGGCCGGGGGGCTCACGGTACGGCGGCAACTGTCCCCGGCGGTGACGCTCGGCGACCCGATCCTGCTGGAGCGGCTGACCCAGAACCTGGTCGAGAACGCCGTACGGCACAACGAGCCGGGCGGCTGGCTGACCGTCCACACTGGACTGACCGACGGGTACCCGACGCTGACCGTGACGAACACCGGGCCGGCGGTGGCCGGGTACGAGCTGGAGACGATCTTCGAGCCGTTCCGCCGGCTGGGTACCGAGCGCACCCGGGGCGCCGGTACCGACCGCGGGTTCGGGCTGGGACTGTCCATCGTGCGGGCGGTCGCCCGGGCGCACGGCGGTGAGGTCAATGCCCGGCCACGACCCGGCGGCGGGCTCGTCATGACGGTGCGGTTGCCGGTCGGTACCCGACCCGAGGGCCGGGAGGACCGTCGGGCGGCGCTCCTAGGGGTGGGTGGTGTGGAGCGCCGGCCCGACGGAGCCGGGTCGCGGTCAGCCGGTCGGTGAGGGAGCCGGACCGCCGGTGGGCCGCAGTGGTGCGCACGCCTGCATCGCCGCGGCGACGGCCGGATCGGCGCTGTTGAACCGGTTCGGGCCGGCCGAGGCGCTCAGGCCGTGGTCGCGCAGGCAGTTGAGGTAGGCCGCGTTCGCGCCGTTGTCGCGGCCGCCGAAGGCGCCGCCGCCACCGGGGCCGAAGCTCGGCCGGGTCGAGGCGCACGCCTGCTGCGCGGAGTTCCAGGTCGCCTGGTCGACGCCGGCCGGCGGCTGGCCGTTGTTGCCGAAGATGGCGCCGATCCCGCCGGCACCTCCGAAGCCGCCGCCTCCGCCGAAGCCGCCGCCCGCACCCCGCGAGCGGTCCGCCGAAGGGAAGGCCGTGGGCCGGCCGGAGCCGCGGGCCCGCGACGGGAAGGCGTCGGGCCGCCCGGACGGGAGGTCGATGTTCACGCCGTGCTGACGCAGGCAGCTGACGTAGGCCTGCAGTTCCTGCTGCACGCCGCCCGAGGGTGCGCCGGTCGCCGCCGCGTTGTTCGCGGTGTTGGCCTTCGCGCCGCCGCCACAGCCGGCCAGGCCGGCGGCGAGCAACGCCCCGGTGACCGCCAGGCCGAGCACCAGCCCGGCCATCTGCTTCCGGACTCTCACCGGAGCCTCCCATCACGGGACCGTCAGAGGTCACGCCCGGACGGTCGTACGCACGCCCGGGCGCACTCATGGAACCGGGACCGGCTCGACGCCCCGTCACACCAACCTCGGAAACGCCTCGGAATCCGACTGGCACCGCCTGCTTTGAGGTGGCTCCTAGTTGATGCTGAGCGAATCGGGAGGCGCTACCACCAGACTGCCGGACCATGAGGCTCGGAGTCCATCCTGCCCGGCTGCTCCCGCCACGGCTGCTCCACTCGCGGCTGGCGTGGGGGATCGCGGCGGGCGTGGTCGTCGCGGTGCTGGCCGTGGTCAGCGTGCTGGCCATGTCCGGCGTGCACAGCGCCACGCCGCAGACGGTGGCCAGCACCGTGTCGACGGTACGCCGCGGGACCGTCGCGGTCACCGCGTCGGCCGCCGGTACCGTCCAGGCGTCGGCGACCCGCGGCCTCAGCTTCAGCGTCGCCGGTACGGTGACCGAGCTCGACGTCCGCGCCGGGGACACGGTCAGCGCCGGCCAGGTGCTCGCCCGCATCGACGGCTCCGACCAGCAGACCGCCGTCGCCTCGGCGCAGGACGCGCTGACCAGTGCGCAGAACGCCCTGGCCACCGCCCAGCAGTCCCCGTCGCCGACGCCGACCACGGGAACCTGCGTCGCCCCGGCCGCCTACGTGCTCGGCACCACCAATTCGTCGTCGCCCTCCCCGTCCGCCTCGCCGTCACCCTCTCCGTCGCCGTCGCCGTCGCCGTCGACGTCGTCCGCCGCGCCGCCGACGCCGAGCCCGTCTCCGTCGACCCACAGCGAGCCGGCCGCCTCGCCGAGCCACCCGAGCGGCTCCGGCGGTGGCTCGGGCTCGGGCGGTACGGGCGGCTGCCGCTCCGGCGGGGGTACCTCGACCGGCGGCAGCGGCGGTGGCGGCGCCAACCGGGGCGGCAGCGGCGGCGACGCGCTGTTCTCCGCGCAGCAACAGGTCAACAACGCCCAACTCGCGCTGACCCAGGCCCAGCAGAAGCTGGCCGGTACGGTCATCACGGCTCCGGTCGCGGGCCGGGTGCTGTCGGTCGGCGGCACGGTCGGCAGCGCCGAGAACCCGGGCGGAACCGGCTTCATCGTGCTCGGCGGGGTCAGCGACACCGAGGTCACCGCCATGTTCACCGAGACCGACGTGGCCCACCTCGCGATCGGCCAGCCGGCCACCATCACGCTGCCCGACCGCACCGGGCAGCCGCTGACCGGCAAGGTGTCCCAGGTGTCCCCCGCCGGTACCACGTCGGGCCGGCTCGTCCGGTACCCGGTGATGGTCGCCTTCGACCAGGTACCCACGGACCTGCTGTACGGCCAGAGTGCCAACGTCGTCATCACCACCCAGTCGGTGAGCAACGTGCTCTACGTGTCCTCCTCGGCCGTGCGGCCCGGGGCGGACGGCAGCGCGACGGTCACCGTCCGGGCCAACGGGCAGGACCAGCAACGCACCGTCCAAATTGGACTGCGCGGAGACCAGTACACCGAGATCCGCTCCGGCCTGTCCGAGGGCGACTCGGTCGTCACCGGCGGGAGGTGAGCCGGTGGGCGGCACACGAGTGTTGGTTGTCGACGACGAACCCAACATCTGCGCCCTGCTGTCCGCCACGCTGCGACACGTCGGGTACGAGGTGCGGGTGGCGCACGCGGGCGCCGAGGCGCTGACCGTGGCCGAGGAGTACCGGCCGGACCTCGCGGTACTCGACGTGCTGCTGCCGGACTTCGACGGCTTCCAGGTCGCGCAGAAGCTGCGCGCCGACGGCCGTACCCTGCCGGTGCTGTTCCTCACCGCCCGGGATCCGGCACCCGACCGGCTGTCCGGCCTGACCACGCTCGGGGACGACTGGCTGCCCAAGCCGTTCAGCCTCGAGGAGGTCGTGCTGCGGATCAGGGCATTGCTGCGCCGCGGCAACCCCGGCGACAGCGACGACGCGGTACTGCGCTACGCCGACCTGGAGCTGGACGAGGACGCGCACGAGGTGCGCCGCGCCGGCCACCCGGTCGACCTGTCCCCGACCGAGTTCAACCTGCTGCGGTACCTGCTGAGCAACGCGGGTCGGGTGGTCAGCAAGGCGCAGATCCTTGACCGGGTATGGAGCTACGACTTCGGCGGCGACGGTCGCATCGTCGAGTCGTACGTGTACTACCTGCGCCGCAAGCTGGACCGGCTGGGCCCCACGCTGATCTACACGGTCCGCGGAGTCGGGTACGCGCTGCGGCTGCCGCGGACCGAGGACCGGTGAGGCGGCCGCGCGCGCTCGGCCCACGCCGGCTGAGCCTGCGCCGGCTGCCGCCGGACCGGTCCGCCGGGCCGCGAACCTGGCGCGAGTGGACCCTGCGCACCCGCATGGTGGTCGCGATCGCGACGCTGGCCGCGGTCGGCATCGTGCTCACCGACATCGCCGGCGTGTGGATGCTGCGCAACCAGCTGATCCAGCACATCGACGACCAGCTCCACGCGCAGGCCCGGGTCCCCCGCCAGATGCTGCGCTCCGCCGCCGGCATGCGGCGCGGCCCGTTCGGGCCCGACGCCCGGTTCTTCGCGTACTTCGACGACGGCACGCCGTGGCAGCCGGCCGTATCCGACGATCCCGATCTGGGCGGCTTCGCGTCGCTCAAGGCCCACGCCGGGGGCGAGCCGTACACGATCAACGGCTGGCGGGTACTGGTGACCAAGCTGCCCGAGTCGAGCACCGAGCCGGGGTACGGGGTCAACGCGGTGTCCCTGGCCGAGATCGGCGGTACCGAGAGCCAACTGCTGCTCATCGACCTGAGCGTCAGCGCGCTGGTACTGGTACTGATCGGCCTGGCGGCGGCGACCGTGGTGCGGCTCGGGCTGCGACCGCTGACCCGGATGGAGGCGACCGCGGAGCAGATCGCGGGCGGGGACCTGTCCCGACGGGTCGAGTCGACCGACCCGCACACCGAGGCCGGCCGGCTGGGCATCGCGCTCAACACCATGCTCGGGCAGGTCGAGGCGGCGCTGGCCGCCCGTACCGCCTCCGAGCAGCGGCTGCGCCAGTTCCTCGCCGACGCCTCGCACGAACTGCGCACCCCGCTCACCTCGATCCAGGGCTTCGCCGAGCTGTACCGCCGGGGCGGGGCGCCGCCCGGACCCGGGCTGGACGAGGCGATGGGCCGCATCGAGTCCGAGGTCGGCCGGATGGCGATCCTCGTCGGCGACCTGATGCTGCTGGCGAGGATGGACGAGGAGCGCCCGCTGGACCGCCACCCGGTCGACCTGCTGGAGGTGGCGGCCGACGCGGTACGCGACGCGCACGTGCGGGTACCGACGAGGTTCGTCGGGCTGGGCGCGCTGGAGGACTCGTACGACACCTTCGAGCCGGTGACCGTGCTGGGCGACGAGCCGAGGCTGCGCCAGGTGGTGACGAACCTGGTCGCCAACGCGTTGCAGCACACGCCGGACAACGCCCTCGTCGAGGTGCGCGTCGGCCGCCCGGGCCACACCGTCGCCGGTACCGCCGGGAACGGCGAGCCGCCGGTGGCCTCGGTCGGCCGGCCGCTGCCACCCGGCGAGCCGGGGGCCGCGCTGGAGGTGGTGGACACCGGCCCGGGGATGCCCGCGGACGTTGCCGCCCGGGCCTTCGAGCGGTTGTACCGGGCGGATCGCAGCCGGGCGCGCACGCACGGCGGCGCCGGTCTCGGGCTGTCCATCGTGGCGGCCATCGTGCAGGCGCACGGCGGCCGGGTCGAGCTGTGGACGGCACCCGGCCGGGGCGCCCGGTTCCGGGTGCTGCTGCCCGCCGAGCCGGCCGCGACCGAGGACGAACTGGTGCGGCGATTCCGAGCTAGTTCCGAGGAAACCTGAGGTTTGCTACGAGCGCTTCGGGCGAGGATGTCCGCCATGCGTGTGTGGCGACGACCGACCCTGTGGGTGAATGCGGCACTCGGCGTGCTCGCCCTGGCCGGCGCCGGGTGGGCATACCAGACGGTGCACGGTAACCCGTCCAGCTCAGCCTCCTCGACCAGCGTCAGCCGGAACGTCCAGGTGAGCAACGGCACCGTCACCGCGACGGTGTCCGCCTCGGGTACCGTGCAGAGCGCCAGTACGGCCGCGGCGAACTTCACCACGTCGGGCACGGTGACCGAGATCGACGCGAAGGTCGGCGACCAGGTGACCGCGGGTCAGGTGCTGGGCAAGGTCGATCCGACGCCCGCGCAGGAGACGCTGAACACCGCGCAGGCCAACCTCCAGGCGGCCAAGGACGCGCTCGCCCGCGCGCAGGCCTCGACGACCTCCGACGCGGCCACGATCTCGGCGGCCAACGCCCAGGTCGCCTCCGCACAGGCCACCGTCGACGCCGACCAGCGGGCGGTGAACGGTACGGTGCTGACGGCGCCGATCGCCGGTACGGTCATCGCGGTCAACGGCTCGGTCGGCAACTCCTCCGGGTCGGGGGCCACCGGTACCGGCTCGACCGGCTCGACCGGTTCGACGGGTTCCACGGGCGGCAACGGCGGCAACGCCGGGAACAACGGCGGCGGCAACAACTCCTCCTCGTCGTCGTCGAGCAGTTCGTCCTCGGGCGGCTTCATCCAGATCGCCGACCTGACGCACCTGCAGGTGTCGGGCAGCTTCGCGGAGTCCGACGCGACGAAGTTGAAGGTCGGCCAGGCGGCGAACGTGACGTGGAGCGCGTTGTCGGGTGCGCGGGCGACGGGCAAGGTCGCCACGATCTCGCCGACCGCGACCGTCTCCGGTGGGGTCAACTCGTACGCGGTGGTGGTGAGCCTGGACAGCGCGCCGGATGGGGTACGCATCGGGCAGACCACCACGGTCGCGGTGACGGTCGCCGAGGCGGACAACGTGTTGCGGGTGCCGCTGGCGGCGGTACGCAGCGCCGGTGGGCGGCACACGGTCACCGTGGTCGGCTCGAACGGTACGACCAGCACCGTGCTCATCCAGGTCGGCGTGCAGGGCGACTCGTTCGACGAGGTGACCTCGGGGCTGACCGCGGGCCAGACGGTACAGCTTCAGCTGTCGACCGGCACCGGCACCACCGGTACCAACGGGAACGGCAACCCGTTCGGCGGTGGCGGCGGCTTCGGCGGCGGTGGCGGC
>Ga0070658_10004520_pt1 | contig 11311 bp, 9 predicted proteins | sample KBSC13metaG_FD_64664 | JGI IMG/M metagenome (GOLD analysis project Ga0070658, IMG submission 64664) | Corn rhizosphere microbial communities from Kellogg Biological Station, Michigan, USA - KBS C1-3 metaG | ecosystem: Host-associated > Plants > Roots > Rhizosphere > Soil ... | reverse complement strand
TCTGGGCAGGCGAGTTCGGACGCACCCCCATGGCGCAGGGCGACAACGGCCGCGACCACAATCCCTTCGGCTTCTCCATCTGGATGGCGGGCGGCGGCGTCAAGGGCGGCAAGATCTACGGCGCGACCGACGACTACGGCTATCACGCCATCGAAAACCGGGTCAGCATCCACGACCTCCACGCCACCATGCTCCATCTCCTCGGCGTCGATCACAAACGCCTCACCTACCGCTACAGCGGCCGCGACATGCGCCTCACCGACGTCTACGGCGACGTCATCCACGATATTCTTACCTGACCCGGGGTAACGTTTTTCAGAAGACTGTCGTCTAAAGGGCCGGAACTATGCAGTGATCGCTTTCGGCCCTGACGGCTGGAAGAAAAGGAGTGTTGCTATGCGTACCTCTCTGCTCGCCTGTGCCGGCGTGATGCTGTGCGTCGGGCTGGGGAATGCGCCAGGGCTGGCGCAACAACGAAATGGAATTGCCGTGGTCGCCCCCACGCTGGGACGCCACGGGAAAGTGAAGGACCCGAAGTCGGAGTTTACGGTCTCGCCGTTGGAGACCAGGGTATTGGGACAGCGCAACTGGCTGCGTGGCGGTCCGGCGGGGCTGCGCGTCATTGTGTTGGATCATATGACGGGCAAGCCGGTGCGGGCAAACGTCACGCTGACGCTGGCGCCTATCGAGAACGGCAAACCCGGTGCAGAGCGGCCTCTCTTTAATGGGGTGACCAACGGACTGGGCACACTGGATGCGGGGTTCAATGCGCCTGCTTCTGATCCCGGTGCGTATCAGCTCCATGTCGCGGTGAAGTCTCCGCTCGGAGACGATACCATTCAGCAACAGGTCCAGTTGACGGAATCGGTACAGGTGCTGCTCACCTCGGACAAACCTCTCTATCAGCCCGGTCAGACCATCCACATCCGCTCCCTCGCCCTCGATATGGCGACCCACAAAGCGCTCGGCAGTCAGCCCGTCACCTTCGAGGTCGAAGATGCGCGGGGCAACAAAGTCTTTAAGAAGCGCGATAAGTTGACCTCCTTCGGGCTGGCCAGCGCCGATTTCGTGCTCGCTGACGAAGTGAACATGGGTACGTTTACGTTGCGCGCCATTCTGCCGCAGGGGCAGACGGAGAAGAAGATCACGGTGCAGCGATATGTGCTGCCGAAGTTCAAGATCGCCGTCACCACCGACAAACCCTACTATCTGCCCGGAGAAGAGGTGCGCGGCACCGTCAAGGCCAACTACTTCTTCGGCAAACCCGTCGCCGACGGCAAGATCACGGTGACGGTCAATACGATGGACATCGGCGTCACGAAGCTGACGGAACTGACCGGCACGACCAGCGCCATCGGGGCCTACACCTTCCGCTATACGCTGCCCAACAGCTTTGTCGGGCAGTCCTTCGAGCAGGGCAAGGGCGTCGTGGAGTTCGCGACCACCCTCAAGGATACGGCGGACCATAAGCAGGAGTCGCACCTGAGCGTCCCGATCGTGAAAGACCCGATCTCCCTGGTCGTCGTGCCCGAGCATCGCGGCCTTGTGCCGAACGTTCCCAACCGGATCTATATCTCCGCCGCTACTCCCGATGGCGCACCGCTCAAGAACATCCCGATCGAGGTGAAAGCGACACCAACGGTTCCGCCGCCCGCCGCCGCTCCTGCACCCCAGGTGGGAGGAGGCGGCAATGCGGCGCCTGAGGCCAAAATCCCGGTCGCCAAAGCGTTGAAAACTGATGATCTTGGCCTCGCCGTCTACGAGTTCACACCGGGCAACACACCGGTTTCACTAGCGGTGTCGGCGACGGACGACAAGGGACGAAGGGCGACGACGGTGCAGGCGCTGCAGTTCGCCACGGCCCAGGACGGGCTGATCCTGCGCACGGACAAGACGCTGGCGAAGGTCGGGGATCGCCTCAATCTCGAAGCGCTCTCTTCGATGAAGGGCGGCACGCTCTACCTGGATGTCATCCGGAATAAGCAGACCATCCTGACCCGCGCCGAGAGCCTGAGCGGCAATGGAGGGCATCTCACCCTGCCGCTCACCCACGACATGGTGGGGACGCTGGAGATCCACGCCTACAAGATCCTGCCCAGCGAGGAGATCATCCGGGATACCCGCACGGTGCTGGTCTCGCCTGCCAACGATCTGGAGATCAAGATCGTCGCCGACAAGCCGGAGTACAAGCCGGGCGGCGATGCGACTCTCAAGTTCTCGGTCCTCGATCAGCAGCATCGGCCGGTGCAGGCCGCGCTCGGGCTAGCGATGGTGGACGAGAGTGTCTTCGCTCTCTCCGAACTTCAGCCGGGTCTGGAGAAGATCTACTTCCTGCTCGAAAAAGAGCTGATGGAGCCGAAGTACGAGATTCACGGCCTGCGCCCGACCGGGCTGCTCGAACCCAGGCCCGGCCCGGTTCTGATTCGGCATGAGGTCGAACGGCAGCGCGCTGCCGCCATGCTGCTCTGCGCTGTCCCGCAGAAGGCCGACTTCGAGATGAAGGTCGATACCTACCAGGAGCGGTTTGAGGCGGTGCGGGTCAAAGTGACGCAGATCATGATGCAGACACAGCAGAAGCTCCTGAACGCCGTCACCAAGTATCAGATCGATACCAAATCCACTCTGACGGCGGACGAGTCGCTGACAAAGCTGGCGACGACAGGCTATATCCAGGAATCCGATCTGCTCGATCCCTGGGGCCACTTCTACAAGTCCGAACTGGGCGGCCAGAAGGTCTACAACGCCTACTTCACGCTCAACTCCGCAGGCCCGGACGGCAAGTGGGGCACCGCGGACGACATCACCGGCGTCTCGCAGTATGGCTGGAGAAGCGACCGTTTTGCGCGTCGGGGCGGTTTCGCCGCCAACCGGGCCATGGCAGCTCCCGGCCCTGCCGGAGGTTTTGGAGGCGGCGGCGCATTTGGCGGGCGCGCCGAAATCGCGGATAGGGTTCCCATGCTGGCAGACGAGCCGGTGCTGGCCAAGGCCGCTTTTGCCTTCGCGAAGGAGGACAAGGACAGCACGAAATCGCAAGCCGCTGCGAGCAGTGGCGGCAGCGCACCACGAGTGCGGGAGTATTTCCCGGAGACGATGTACTGGAACCCGATGCTCCTGACCGATGAGAAGGGACAGGCCGAGGTCCGGATGCCGATGGCGGACTCGATCACGACCTGGCGGCTCAGCGCGATGGCCAACAGCATGAACGGCCAACTCGGCAGCACGACCAGCGGCGTCAAGGTCTTCCAGGACTTCTTTGTGGACATCGATCTGCCGATCTCGCTCACCAAAGACGACCATGTCGAGATCCCGGTCGCGGTCTACAACTACCTGCCGACCGCGCAGACCGTCTCGCTGGAGCTTCAGACGCAGCCCTGGTTCCGATTGCAGGGTTCCGCGACGCAGAGCCTCAAGGTCGAGAGCGGGCAGGTGAAGGTCGTCTACTATCCCATCACCGTCAGCGCCATCGGGATGCACGCTCTTCAGGTGACGGCGAAGGGCAGCAAACTCTCCGATGCGGTGCGCCGCCAGATCGAGGTGACGCCGAACGGCAAGCGCGTCGATGTCGCCATCAACGACCGCCTGGAGCACAAGTCCGAAAAGACGTTTACCGTGCCTGCGAGCGCGATCAAGGGCGCAAGCGCCTGCTACGTCAAACTCTATCCCGGCGCGTTCAGTCAGGTGGTGGAAGGGCTGGACGGTATTCTACGGATGCCGGGCGGCTGCTTCGAGCAGACCAGTTCCACGACCTACCCGAACCTCCTGGTGCTGGACTATCTGAAGACCACCAAGAAGATCAATCCCGAACTGCAGATGAAGGCCGAGCAGTATATCAACGTCGGCTATCAGCGGCTGGTCACCTTCGAGTGCAAGAATGGTGGGTTCTCCTGGTTCGGCAACGAGCCTGCGCATCAGATCCTGACCGCCTATGGGTTGCTGGAGTTCAGCGACATGGCGAAGGTCCACGAGGTGGATCCGGCGGTCATTAGCCGCACGCAGAACTGGCTCGCCTCCAAACAGAAGCCGGACGGCTCCTGGGAGGAGACCAGCTCCGGAATCGCCGAGGGCATCATCAATCGGCAGTCGGGTGCGCTGCGCTCCACCGCCTACGTCGCCTGGGCGCTGGCGGAGAGCGGCTACACGGGGGCGCAGGTGATGAAAGGCGTCGGCTTTGTCAAAGAGCACGGCGCGGAGGCCAAAGATCCCTACACGTTGGCGGTCATCCTGAATCTCCTGGCGAAAGTCGAGAAAGAGGCCGACACGACCGCCAAGTTCGCAGACGCCCTGATCGCGATGGCCAAGACCGACGACAAGGCGGCCTGGTGGCAGAGCGATACACAGACCTTTACCGGCGCGAAAGCGGAAGGGGCCGATCTGGAGACGACCGGTCTGGCCGCCTACGGCCTGGTGAAGTGGGGCCGCAACTCCGGCTTCACCAACAAGGTGCTCACCTATCTGGTACAGGGCAAAGATAGTTTCGGCACCTGGTCCACCACGCAGGGCACGGTCTGGAGCATGAAGTCGCTGCTCTACGCGAGCCGCAACGGCACGGGCAGCAGCAAGGGCACCGTCACCATCCTGGCCAACGGGCAGAAGGCGGGCACATTCCAGCTCACTCCCGAAGACAGCGACGTGATGCGCCAGGTCAACCTCGCGGAGTTCCTGCACGATGGTCAGGCCAACACCGTCACCCTCTCCTACGATGGCGACGGCTCCCTGCTCTACCAGATCGCAGGCCGCTACTACGAGCCCTGGGCGGACGCCGCGCCTCCGAAAGTCGGCTTCGAGCCGCTGGCCCTGAAAGTAGAGTACGACAAAACGACTCTGGCGCAGGACGACACCGCGACGGTCAAGGTGACGATCCACAACCAGACCACCAGCATCGCGGAGATGCCGCTGATCGATGTCGGCGTGCCGCCCGGCTTCACGGTGAACCCGGAGGAACTGGAGAACGCGGTCGCCAAACAGACGATCAGCAAATATACGGTCGCGGCCCGACAGGTGATTCTCTACATGGAGAAACTCGGCCCCGGTGAGACCGTGACCCTGACCTACCAGATCCGCGCCAAATACCCGATCAAGGCGCGCACGCCCCTGAGCAAGGTCTATCCCTACTACAACCCGGAGCGTGTCACCGTCTCCGCTCCCCAGGACATCGTCGTCACGAAGTAGCAATACCAATCACGGCGAAACCGCAGCCGGGTCTCTTTCCAGGGAAGGAAGGAGACCCGGTTTGTCGTTACCAAAGAGGAAAGCAGAAAAAATGCAAAGGCAGGGCAGAAATACAGAAAGAGAGGAATACAGAAAAAATACGAAGAAATGCAAAGAAGAGGATGCGAATGCGTCTATAGGGTCAGGAAGTGTTATTGGAGCACGTTTGAGGAGAAGGGGAAGGCGATGCGGATCGACATTTCGGAGGGAGCGCCACGGGGCGGGCGGGACTGCCCGAAGTGTATGTTCTCGATGATTCCTCTGCGGAACTCCGCGGTTTTGAACCAGGACGACGGCTATCTCACGGACTATGGCGTGGGTTTCGATCCGGATGACCACCCGGTCAGTTCGATCTTAATCGGCGATCCGCGCCGCTATATCTGGCGTCATTTTGTGGAGCCGCTCCTGGGGAGAATGCTGAGCAAACGTCGCAATCGCAAGTATCAGCGCGTCCTGAAGATCTTTCCGAACACGCTCATCTGCACCCACTGCGCCCATCTTATCAAGCAGCGTTAGGTGAAAATACCCGGTAGATTTTGCAAGGGGGCGAACGCTGGTCCCCAAGGATGTCGTCCAGATTGATGAGCATCACGGAGCCATCTGCGTTTCCCAACAGAATCCGGCGACCATCGTCGGCGACGGCCAGACAGTGAATCTGCTGCGCGCAAGGCCGATGGGCGATCTGTAAGCCGGTTTCCGCTGCGTAGACCCGGATCGCCATCTGCTCGACTGAGAGCAGATAGTTGCCGTCCATGGTGAATGCGAGCGCGTAAGCGAATTTGTCGTAGGTGAATAGCCTCTGCCCGTTGTGCCGACTCCACACCTGTAGTCCGCCCCAGGAACGCCCGTCGCCTCCATCACACCAAGCGGCGGCCAGACGGCCGTCCGGGCTGACCGCAAGCGTATCGGCGCTCTTGCCTGCATCCTGCCACTCGTCTAAAATACGTCCAGTGTGCAGATCCAGCGTATAGATCGGTATGCGTCACTTCGCGCCCCGTCGCCGCATGCCAAACACGCACCGTGCCGTCCGCACTTCCGGATACGATGTATCTGCCGTTGGGTGTCACCGCCACGTCGTAGACCGCTTTCGAGTGGCCAATCAGGCGTCGGAAAAGGTGCCCATCACGCAGGGCATGTATGCAGATGCTATGGTCGTCGCCTGCCGATACGACATAGCGCCCGTCAGGCGTAAACCGAACCGCGTTTACACGACCCGTATGCCCGCGTATGTGCATCGCTTCCATGGGGCACCTCCGTCTTATGGAAAGAGACGGTTGGATTTCAAAAGGCACGCCGGACATAGCAGGCGGTTCCCTCTTTACGTGCCTCCTTCGCATAGATCTGCGCGTCTGCCTGTTTCTCAAAGCGTGTGGCAATGACAATAAAGTAGCCCGGGAGCAGGCCGGGATAGTGGTTGGAGGAACGAATTTCGCTGTCTTCCAGGCCCTTATGATGTTGAACGAATGTCTTTGCCCCGACGCGCGTTTTCACGGATGCGGCGATGATAAAATAGGGCTTGGTACGGTCTTCAAACTCCACGCCGTTCCAGGGATAGCGATTTACTCCTTCCTTGTCGCCTTCCGACCACTCTTCGAGCACTGTCATCTTACCGTGCGCATCCACCGCATCGAAATGTAGTGTGTTCATGGAATCCTGATCGCCGCTGAAGGCGAAGACTTTTTGAACGGCAGCTCTCTCTACGCCCTTCGGAAAGGCGAACAGATGCCACTCTCCTATATCTCCCACGCCGAACCTTAACAACAGAACCGGACCACGGCGTGTCTTTGGCTCCAGCCACCGGACCCGTGAAGCATTGACATCACCGTCCTCTTCAAAGGAGACAGTATTCAGACGTCTCAGCAGACCCTTTTCTCGTATGAGCAGATCCAGATAAAACTGAGACATGGGCAGTGACGTTCCGCTCTGGATATCTGCGCGATGCAGGGGGACTCCGCCTGCTGTGGTCAGGGATTTGGGAACGACATACACATGTAATAGAACCTGTTGGCGATCCAACCCGATTGGAGCCTGACCGAATCGCAGGCTGACTCCTCCTGGGCGCATCTTGGCCTGCACATCGGCAGGAGCCTGTTCCGCCATCTCCAAATCCTGCGCACGACACTCACCTGTTCCCGCCAACATCAAAACTAGCAGTATTATCCAACACCGCATCGCGAAGTCTCCTCTGTACCATGGGCTGCCTTCATAGCCGCCTAACGAGAAACACAACCCATGTCTTAAAAACGGAATGGACAGTCGCGCGGTTTCTGAAAAATAGGATTCGTCAATCCGCCGTTTTGATCGTCGAAGACATACGCTTCCAACCGGTGAGCGACTGGCTTCCAGGTCTTCGTGGCCTTATCGTAGCGATATTCCAGTCGATTCCAGAGGAAGAGACGTAGAAGTGTTCGATGAGAAGATGGCATGGATCGGCTTTCCTAAGAGACTTTGGAAGAGAGTGCGTTGGCCCGCTTTTTGCGGTATCATGGCGAGAGAATCCTCGTTAGGAGAGATCGGTTATGAGCTTCTTCTGTCCGCATTGTGATACGGAAAACGGCGCAGGCCACACATGGACAGGCATGAAAATACGCTGTCCTGCCTGTTTAAGGGAGATTATCCTTGCCTACCGGAACGGGCAAAGTATCGGCCCGACCGGTTGGGAAGTCACGTTTGCGGACTTCTGCCGGTTGATAGACGACAACTACAACAGTCAGGTGACACATCCCCGCATCGCCCAACTGCTGGACTGCATCATTGTGCCCATGGAAGGCCGGTTTGTCCTCAGGCAGCAGACGGGAACACTGCTTCCCCTGGAGGCGGCGCATTTCCTGATACAGTCGGACCCTGATAAGCAGCGATCTCTCTACGATCTTGCGATGGATGTATGGAGATAGCATCGTCATCAAAAAGTAGATCTTTTCATCAAGAAAGCGAGGCCGTTACGATGACTTTCAGATGGCTTCTGCTCATGGTATGGGTATATGCCTTCGGCAGTCCGGTGCGCGCCGACATCCATCCCAATGAGGTAGGGTATGTCCGGCTTGGAACGCCCTCCAATGGTCTACTCCTCACGATGCGTCGGTTAAGCGACATCAGTCATGCCCATACCGGGCGCATACACCTTTCCTGGACAGTAGCCGGTAAAAGGCATCAACAGGAGCTGGATTTGCCGTCTGAATGGGAGGCGCTCACTTCTGATCCGGCCTGGACGGTCCATGCATGGCCCAAGAAAAATGCGACCACACTGGAGATAGTGCTGTATGATCCTAACTCCGGAACCGCAGAGTGCCATGCACCTGTGTTTTATCACCGTGTCGGAACGCATTGGAAACTGACGAACCGGAACGTGCTCCCCTTTCGCTTCTCTACCTACGGCGGCATGCACATGGCGCCCGACCACAAAAAGCTGTACGTATGGGATCTAACGGATATCAATGAGCGCGAGTCGACCCACGTCTGGTTGCGGACGTGGGTGTGGCGTAACGGCAGTTTCCATGTCATTAACACGCGCCGGACGCGTCACCTCTATACATTTCCGGACAATGGGATCAAAGGAAAATCCATCTCATCCAGGCGCGATCCCTTGCAGGAATTCGGACGTCACTGGACCTGGTGGCAGTACGAATAGCCGAGGTTTTTCGGCGCAACTTCCAACGCTTCGGGCTGTAATGCGTTGCAAATAGGTGGAGAGGCGATAGGTTGGGGCCGGCAGGCTACGGAAACATGGCGCGTAGCATGAAGACGAACCCGAGGATCTGGCCTCCCATGAGGATGGTGACAAACTGCTGATTCGCTTTGGTGAAGGCTTCCTCCTCCAGCATCGACGCAAAGTGATCCAGGGATGTGCCCAGGCTGCCGCTCATCTCGCCGGTTCGGATGATGTCCAGGAGGTAGTTCGGCAGGAGCTGTGTGGAAGAGAGGCTATCGTATAGTGTGACGCCTTGTTGGGTTTGCACGGCTGCTCGCAGGAGCGCCTTTTCATAGCAGGCGTTCAGGGCGCTGCGCGAAGAGACCTCCAGCGCTGTCGAGATCGGCACACCGCAGTTCCACAGGGTCGCGAACGAACGCGCCCAGCGTGCCGCCGCCAGGTTGCGCAGGGTGCTGCCCACGCTCGGCAACGCCAGTTTGAGCGTATCCACGGCGAGGCGAATCGGCATCCATCGGAAGGCGATCCGCACGACCAACCTGCCGATGACATAGAGCAGTACCAGATGCAGTAGTGTCATCAATGCCTGCTGGAGGATCTCCGGAAGCGAAGGCGCGAACCCATGCGCCACCGTATTCAGCACCAGCACCCCGATGATCAATTTCGGATCGAAGACGCTGTAGCGGATGCGGCGATCGATCGAGGCGCCCTGTTGAAACGCATACGCCAGTCGCCGGGAAGAGGTCTCCAGCGTCCCCGAAAGTTCCCCGACTTCCAGGATCGGCAGGACGATCTCCGGCAGACGATTCTTCCATTTTCCTAATGCCCGCGACAGAGGCATTCCCGCCCGCACCGGCCCGACCATGGACGCGCAGATACTCTCCCACTCCCCATCCGTCCCCACCGCCGCGCGCTGGATCGCCTCCGGGATACTCATCCCGGTTGCCAGAAGAGACGCCAGGATATCGAAGGAGCGTCCCAACGCCTGCTGCGGAATAGGATCGCCGAAGAGAACACGCAATCGCCAGAGACCCATCGATCCGGAAGTTGATTGCGTTCCTGAGAGGGAGAGACTCACGCTGGCGGCTCCTTACGCTTGCCTTCTCTCGCACAGGGCAGGAGGCTCGGCAAGTGCGATCTGGTAAATTGGGTGTCCGATGTCACTTTGGTATTTTCTATCTCGTACTACTGTAGGACATACCGACGCGTTTCGCGAAGTGAAGGCTCCAAATGCGGATTGTTCAGGCTGGGTTGCATGTGTAGCCTATTTAAAGGAGAGCGGTATTTTGCGATGCAGGAGGGCAATACGGAGGACCTTGGGAGAAGCGGTAACTCCCAGGTGTCGATCAAACTTATGGAATTGGCGTGACGGTCACAGGACCGCCGTCCAATACCCGTAGAGAGACATCGCAACCGTAGAGTAGGGCCATTCCGATCAGCGCTCCTCCTTCGGCTGCGAGTACCTGAATGTTGCGTGATTGTCCCATCCACAAAAGCGTCACTTTGTAAATGTCCAGCATGGCCTGTGTGCCGTCGCCGAGTATTACGGAGCGGGTTCCATACAGAGTAAGGCCCTGTTGGCGAATGGTCGCCAGCGGCAGGGTCATGTAGCCATTGAAGCCGGTGTCAATCACCGTATCAATTTCCGTTGAATTACCCATTGCATCCAGGATTTGAAGGCGTACTATCGCTTCACGGTCTGACGTGACAATTCCCTGTATCATTGGGTTGTTACTGTCTTGCTGCCAAGACGATAGGCCGTCGGGTAACCGATGCGCAGGCCGTAGAGGATTGCATTCGGTTGGCGGGTCAGCAGACGGTCGCAGGCTATCAGATCATCCTTATCGATTTCGTAGGTTCCGGACAGAATGTCGATCACAAGGAATTCGCCCCGATGTTGTGCTTCGACCTGATCGCGCAAAACGCGCTCATATATCTCCTGTCCCCGTTTTCCGACCTCTTCCGTTGAATAACCAGCATAGGGCATTGTCTTTACTCCTTATTCTTTCAATCACTTCATGATAGGTTATTATCTCATATACGAGATTAGTTCATGATCGATTTGGCAGTTTAAGAGGCAGGAGGGAGGAGGGCGACGCGGAGGGCTTCGGGGACGGTGGTGACGGCGAGGACTTCCAGAGCGGGAATCTTGGGAAGTTTGTGGACGTTGTGTTTGGAGACGACGGCGCGGGTGAAGCCCTGACGCGCGGCTTCCCGCAGACGTTTTTCGACCTGGGCGACGGCGCGGACTTCGCCAGCCAGCCCGATCTCACCGAGGAGGACGGTGGTGGGATGGACGGACTGTTCGCGGAAGTTGGAGGCGATGGCGACCGCGGTCGCGAGGTCGGCGGCAGGCTCCATGATACGGATACCGCCCGCGACATTGACGAAGACATCCTGCTCCGCCAGTTTCAGCCCGACACGCTTCTCCAGCACCGCCAGAATCATGCTGACGCG
>Ga0070658_10004517_pt1 | contig 11316 bp, 10 predicted proteins | sample KBSC13metaG_FD_64664 | JGI IMG/M metagenome (GOLD analysis project Ga0070658, IMG submission 64664) | Corn rhizosphere microbial communities from Kellogg Biological Station, Michigan, USA - KBS C1-3 metaG | ecosystem: Host-associated > Plants > Roots > Rhizosphere > Soil ... | reverse complement strand
CTCTCCCGCCAGCGTGACGGCGCGAATCACGCCGGGATGCCAGCGATCGAATTCCGCCAGGATCGCGGCGGCGCGGCGGAACCCTTCGAACCGGTAGCGATTTAAAGGCAGGCTCTCGTCGAGAGAGAAATTGGGCGCGAAGACGGCGTTGCTGTAATAGATTTCCTTCACGGGAGAGCCGTCATTCAAGCGCGCAAAGGAGCTTTCATGCGCCATTAACTCACCGACCAGGGGATCTTCACCGACGAAGTGGTTGGCGCGCAGGTTGACCACCACCGGACGCTCGACGCGGCGGAAAAGGTCGATGAAAAACTCCATGCGGGCGGTGTCGAACTGCCATTGCCCCGAGCTGTTTTTGCTGAACAGATCGTAGATATTGATGGATACCGTGTAACCCAGCTCCACCGGCAGGTCTCCGGGCGACTGGCCGCCTGGAGGCTGCAGCGAATCGAGGAAGTTTTGCAGCAGCAGATCGAGCGTGAGACTGTAGCGGTGGAGGATCCCCACCGCATCGGAAGCCTGTCCCCAGCGGCGCAGGCTCGGTATCTCAAACCACGGTGCGACTAAAAAGGATGAGCTCCTTTCGGACATGACATTCCAGCTTCGCACAGAGGCAAAAGCCCTCCCTCGGGACGTGGCTGGCGACGTGCTGAGCTGCTCGGGAGCCACGTTATCATTGAAAATCGTGGACATGTGTCGCAGATGTTCTCAGGCAAAAGAATCAAGATCAAACAACGGGTTGTCAGCTTGGGCGGCAACTGTATGGGCACCATGGAGATGCGGAAGTACTTCGGGGTCGAAGCAGCCAATATGTTCGATTGGTGGATCACCCCCGGAGACGCCCTGGTAAGGCTCATCGAGAATGATTTCGCAGACCTGTTCCTGCCGCGAAACCTGCAGCTGGTGGGGAACTCACGCTCGGTCGCCAATACACGGTACGGAATCCTGCATCATCACGACTTTCCCCGCAACGACGCGGAAGACCGCATCATCGGCCTCAGCGATGCGGACATCGAACGCAATCGGGAGAAGTTCGCGTACCTGAAGAAGAGATGGGACGACCTGGGTGACAACGGCGGTCCGGTGCTCTTCATCCGCTATGGCTGGCAGATGGGGGAGCCCATGCTTGCCGGTATTCCGCCCGAACCCCTGGGCGCGGATGCCACGCGTCTCATAGCGGCGCTGGACCGGAAATTCCCCCGGCTCGATTATCAGATTCTGTTCATCGATGCGCCTGAGATCACGCTCCGGCACGAGAAGATTCTGCAGCGCGCCAGCCGCATTTTCAGCCAGCCCCACGAGCGTCTCAATGCCGCCGACCTGACGTGGAAAGATAACAATGCCATCTTTTCCCGCCTGTTCTCCACGGTGCGCTTGCGGTAGAGGTTTATACTTGTGATTCCATTACCGAAACGAATGAAGCACTCATCTATTTTGTTGCGGACTCAAGGTCTGACGATCCTCGTCCTGCTGGCAGCCGCGCTGCTGTCCTGCGGGAAGAAGGAAGAAGCCGCGGCTCCCGCACCGGGCGCCTCATCTGCGGCTGCCCCCGCGCCTCCGCCTCTCCAGCCGGGAAGCAGCTCGAGCCTGACCCGCAGCAAGACGGAAGCCTTCTATAACTTCGATTCGCTTGGCCCGGTCAGTTATCCGGCGGCACAAAAAACCATTACGCTGCCCGGCGACAGTGAGATCAGCGTGAGCGGATGGGCTTTGGATGCATCCAAGAAGGGACCAGCAGGAGCCGTTGATGTGGTTCTCGACGGCAATCCTTTCAGTGCGAACTATGGGTTGGACCGGACCGATGTCGCCGCCCATTTCAACCGGCCGGATTACACCAAGTCAGGATTCCAGCTGCTTTTGGCGCGGGGCCAGTTCACCAAAGGATCGCACGGGGTGTCCATCCGCGTGATTTCGAGCGACAAGAAATCCTATAGCGAAGGTCCTGTAGTTCAGTTCACCGTTAACTGACGCGTCGCGGCTGTCAAGGCAGTTCCCGTTTTACGGGCCGCGGAAGACTCGATCCACTTGACTCTCTTCTCGCAAGCGCTCACTTATCCCGCTTTCATTCTGCCTGTTTTCGCCGGTGCGGCTCTCTTCTTCGCGCTGCTGCTGCGCCACCGTAACCTGGAAAAGCCCTGGCGTTATCGCGACCTCGCGGAGATCGTCTGCCTCGTCCTGGCGATCGGCTGCGTGGCCCTGGCGGTATTTTTCCTGCCGCCCCAGGGCCGCCCGCAAGCTGCCGTTGCGGCCCCTGTCATCGAGGTCGACATGCAGGTCAGCCGCGGCAACAAAGTCGACCTGTACCTCAACGACTGGCAGCATCCCCCGGAAAGTTTGCCGGTGGTCGCAGGCCAGCGGCATATCTATCGCTTCACCCAAATCACTTCGGACATCACCCTGCTGCGGCTCGATCCCAGCGATGGTGCGGATGCCCGCACCGTAATCTACAGCCTGACGTTGAAGGCAGGCAATCAGGTGCTACGGCAATTCGGACCGGCGGATCTAAAACGCTGGAACCTGGTGAATGTCTCGCCGCCGCAGGACGAGAATGGCGGCCTGTCGATGCTGGGCCGCAATGACGATCCTATTCTGTGGACCCAGGTGCCGGTGATCCCTGTGCGGCCCGTTGCGCCGATCCTCTCCCCTTCCCCGGCGCAGCCATACTACCCGTCAGCGGGACTGGCGCTCGCGGCGCTGTTACTCCTGTGGCTGGCGCGCAGGACCGCCGGACACGGCCTCGGAATGAACTGGCTGAATGCACCGGTCCCGGACCGCTGCCGCAGCCTCATGCTCAACTCCCGTGGCGCCCTGGCGATGGCGATCCTGTCGGCGGGAGCCAGTCTGTATCTCCAGCACCGGGCCTCCAACACCGATATCGGAATCGAGGTGGATATGCTCGTCAGCCGGGGTGCCGGTGTCGAGCTCTTTCTCAACGACTGGGAACACACGCCCGAAAGACTGCCGGTGGTGGAAGGCCAGAGACACCGTTACCGGTTCACCAATGTGCCCAATCGCATTCAGCTGATCCGCCTGGATCCCACCGATCTGCCGGACGCCCGCATCGTCATCTACAGTGTGGTGGCCAAAGATCGCTCCCACGTATTCGAGCAGCTGGGGCCGGCTGAATTGAAAGCCTGGGCACTGTCGAATCTGACCGCCCCGCGGGAAGAGGCTGGCGGCCTGGTCCTGACCAGCACCAACGACGATCCGGTTTTAGTCGGCCGGCCCTCCTGGCAGCTGCCGGGTGGAAGTCTGCGGGTCCTGCATCCTTTCCTCGATCCCTTCGACGGTCTCTTCCTGCTGGCCATGGCGTTCTTCCTGCTGTTGCTGCTGGCACGGATGTCGAGTTCCACGGGCCGCCGCCAGGCAGTGCTGGTTGCGGTGGCTGCCTGTGCTGCTTTCCCCTTGGTGACACTGGTCTTGAAGCTCAACCTGCTGCCGCCGCCCAAAGTATCCTCAGCCGTCGGCTATGCGAGTTACTCCGGCTACGGCAAAGCCAATGAACACTTTTCGGCTTCGCTGCTGCTGCTCCTCTGCCTGGGGCTGGGGTACGCGTTCGCCCGGCTGGCAGGAGATGGCGAAGAGACTGTCGACGCGACGGGTCCCGCCACCGCCAAGCCGCTGGTGTGGATCAGTCATGTTGCGATCTTCCTCTTGTTGCTGCTGTTTTTTCTGACCGACCTGCGGCTCGCGCTGCAAAGCATGAAGGACGCGGGATACCAAGTTGCCACCTGGGACGACATGAACTTCCTGGAATGGGGTTATCTGGTGAGCCAGGGACTCCGGCCCTTGCGCGATTTCTGGTTTCCCTACAGCGGATCGTACTTGAACTACCTGCCATTCCCGGCAGGCACCTTGTCGTCGATTCTGCACGGCGTGCTGGTTCTCTGGGTCTGCTACGCGGCTTTCTTCAGAGTTACCGGGCGGCGGCTGGCGGAAGCCCTGGTGTTGTTCGGCTTGATTCTGACGCCGGTCCTGCTGACGGTCCTGCCGGGTTGGCCGCGCTATCTGCTGGCGGTGGATGTTGCACTGCTTTATGCAGCGATCTACAACACCACGCGCTGGCAATGGGACACGCATTTGCCGGTCGCCGCCTTTGTGGGCTATGCCTTTTTCTACGAGCCCACCCAGGTGATCTATGCCGGTAGCGGAATCGCGCTGCACACCGCGTTGACTGTTGTGTCGCTGCTGCGGGACCGCTCCTGGCGGACGGGTGCGGCGGAGAGTCTCGCGCTTCTCCGGCAGCGTGCGGTTTACGTCGGGGGACCTTTCCTCACGGGCATCCTGGCGGCGGTGCTGGTCTATGCGGCGAACGGCATGCTGCCAGGGCTGTGGAGCTTTGAGAGAAGCCTCGGCGACCAGGGCGACTACGGTTCGCTGCCGGCCGACATCAGCCGGTGGGTGCTGCCCATCCTGCAGCCCAATACCGTTTTCCTGTTGCTGTTTCTGTTGATGAGCTACGCGATCTACCGCTGGTACCGGGTGAAAGGCAGCCCGGAGGATACCCTCGGCGCGGCGCTCCTGGTGCTTTGTGCCGCCTCATTCATGGCGATGCAGAAACAGATCGTGCGGCCCCACGCCATGACTCAATTGCGCCTCTTTCCTTACGTGGCGACGCTGGTCTTCGGACTGATCGTATGGCGCGAGCGCAGGCCTTTCACCCGTTTCCTCATCGCAGCCATGCTGGGCCTGATCCTGTCCATCACGATGAACCGCAATCTGTGGTTCGAGATCTACCGGCACGATGTTCGGGAAGGTCCCGGGAAAGTCGCGGCCTCGCTCGATGTGCTGCTGCATCGCTCGCGAGAAATCGAGCAGGTCAATGCCTCACAATACCAGCGGTCCCGCTTCGCCTCGTTCAAAGTAGAGAATGCGGTGGTCGACAACCTGGTGCAGGCTTGCGGCCTGCGTCCCCAGGACTCCATTTATGTCCTGGGCGACGCCTCGCTCTTCTATGTGCTGCTCCACCGACTGGCGCCGTACGTCAGCAACTCGTATAACGATTCGCCGCTCGCCGAACAGCAGCGGGTGCTCGACTGGCTGCAGCGCCAGCAGCCCCGCTTCGTCATCTGGGATACCGCGACGCTCGGTTACGACAACGTCCCCCATCACGTGCGCCTGCCGCTGATTTATAGCTACGTGGTGGAGCACTACCAGTTCGTGCGGGCGATCGGACCTTACCAGATATTGGAGCAGCGGACCTCCGGTCAGCCGGCGGACCTGGCGTCCTGGCGGAGTGTGCTGGGCAACCAGGTGGACCTCGGACACATCCCCGCATTGGCCAGGTCTTCCGAGTATGCGCCTTGCGAGCGAGATACCTCCCGTTGCGACGCGGTGCTGGTAGTGAAGTATCGGCAGGGAGCGGTGCCGCACAACAAGCTGGCCGTCGATGTCGCCGCTCCCGGGGGCTCCCTGCGCATTCAGTTTGACCCCGCTCCCGGGCAGCAGGAGTATGTCATCAACCTGAATCGCCTGTGGTTCTGGAACGCGCTGCCAAAGTCCAACCCGCCTCGCCTTACGGCCGCGGACGGCGCAGCGGAAGCGGTGATGCAGTACCGCCGGGAGAGGAGTCCGGTGCTGTACTGAAACCTCGCTGTTCGAAGGTCATCTACAGCAACCGCGGGCTACTTCACTCCATCGCCCTGGTACGAGCGGCTGACCGGCAGGTGATACTGCTCCGGCTGGTGACGCGAGAAGTCGTTCTCCCTGAGCCGGCGTAAAAGATCCTGGGCGATCCGCTCCGAGGATTTGCCGTCGCCCAGCGCGTGCCGCCATTCCCCGCCCCGCAGCGATTCCAGCTTGCGAAAGACTTCCTGTGGCGGATATTCAGAGGCCGCCGCCGGGTCGAACTTGACGCTGGACCGCGCATCGTAAACCTGCGGTCTCTCCGTCGATTTCCGCATCTGCACCGACGGCACACCGAGCACGCAAGTCTCTTCCACGATGGTTCCCGAGTCGGTCAGCACGCCGCGGGAATTGACGATCAGAGCCAGAATCTCGTCATAGCCCACCGGGTCCACCAGGATCACATTTTTCGGAACCGCGATCGCCATCTCGCGCAACGATCGCTGCGTCCGGTAGCCGGCGAGAAAGTACACCGGATCCGGGGCAGTCCCGGCGAGGTCCATAATGGCGGCGAGCGAGTCCCGGGACTGCACGTTTTCGCGGCGGTGCGCCGTCATCACGTAATACTTCCCGCGCTCGATGCCCCTGGACTTGAAGAACGTGTCGCTGGCCATAGCGTCGTAATAGGATTTGCGCGCAAAGTAATAGCGTTCGAGCACATCCACGATCAGGTTGCCGACCACCACGATGTTGCCGGGATTGATGCCCTCGCGGATCCCCTGCTCCCGGTATTCGTCGAAATAGGCGTAGATGACGTCCGAGAGATGGTCCGTCACCGTGCGGTACTTCTCTTCCGGCATGCGCCAGTCGTAAGAGCGCATGCAGCCTTCGATGTGCACCACGGGAATGTTGAACTGCGCCGCGGCGACGCAGCCCATGACCGTGTTGGTGTCTCCCAGGAACACCGCCGCTGCGGGCTCCAGTTTCTGCAGCACCGGACCCAGCTTGCCGATCACGTTGCTCACCACCGCCGCGTCGCTGTCGCCGCCGGCATCCAGTTCGACATCGGGACGGCGGACCTGGAGTTCGCGGAAAAAGACGTCCTTGAGGTTATCGGAGTAGTGCTGGCCGGTCCAGATGAAATGCAGCTCGCATTCCGGCGACTCGTGCAGCATCTGCAGCAGCACCGAGGCGCGGATGACATCCGGCCGGATCCCCAGGATGACTGCCAGCCTGCGGTTCATTGCAGCACGCCCTTGTAGCTGTACGCTCCCAACTCCAGGATCATCTCGGTGACTGTGGGCGGAGCGTTGTAGCCGGCTGCCTGCCAGAGCGCCAGGTTGGCGTCCGGCGTGGTCGTGTCGAGCGTCCGGTCGATGACCGTTTTGGCCTCGGTGTCGCGGATCGTGATGTCCGGGCGTCCGTAAGCGCGGGCAAAATCGTGCAGCATCTGCGCCTTGGTGACCAGCCCGCTCGGTACTACGTGCTGCAGGTGGGAAAGCGGCGGATTGCTCTCGATGATGCCCTTGCAGAGCTTGGCGAAGTGCAGCGTGGTGACCCCATTCCAGTGATGATTGACGAAGCCGTTGACCGTGGCTCCCGACGGCTGGCGGCGGAACCACTCGATCAGGAACTTGAAATCCTTGGGCTCCGGACCGATGATGGAGCACCGCAGATGCTGGACGTTGGGCAGAAAGCATTCGCCCAGGCTCTTGGTCTTGCCGTACACGTCGAGCGCATCGTGCACGTCGCTCTCGAGGTAATGACCCTTGGCTCCCGAATAGACGCAATCGGTAGCGATCTGCAGCACCCGGGCATTGCGCTGCTGCGCCTCGCGGCCTACGGTGTGGGGCAGCAGCGAATTGATCTCGATCGCGGTGAGGATCTCGCCGGCGTGGTCCTCGTGAATCAGCGGCTTGGTGATGCCGATGGCATTGATGATCCAGTGCTGCTGGTCGAAGAGATCGTAATTGCGGGCGTTCCGAAAGTCGACCACCTCCCAGCGGACGTGTGGATACACCGTCTGCATGCGCGCCAGCTGTTCCCCGCTGCGCACCGTGGCGGTGAGCGAAAATGTGCTGACGCGGGAGAGATAGTCGACGACCATGGATCCGAGCATCCCGGATCCTCCCATGACAAGTATGTTCTTCATAGCTGTTTCTCGATAAGGGGCCGCTTGCCCAGGAAGGCTCGCAGCGGGTATTTGAGGTATTGCCAGAACACCGCCGGCCGGTACGCGAAACTGGTGGGCCGCAGCGCGGCGTCGCGGTTGGTTAGCGTCACCGGGACCTCGGCAAACGTCCGTGCCAGGTACTTCGACCAGTAGAGCTCTTCCATGATGATGGGAAAGCGATTCTCCGTCAGCTGCATGCGGCTCAGAATCCCGGTGCGGGCGGCGCGAAAACCGTTGGTGCAGTCGTGGACCGGCAGGCGGAACAGCAGCCCCGCGATCCAGTTCCCTACCCGCGAGATGATCACCCGGTAGGCCGGCACGCCCGACACTCCCCCGCCCCCGCTGTAGCGCGTCGCCTTAATCACGTCGCAGCCCTCGCGCATCCGCTCCACGAATCGGGGAAGGTCCCGGGGATGATTGGTGAGGTCGCTGTCCATGAACAGGGTATAGTCGAACCCCGCCCGGGCAGCGGTGTCGATGCCGGTCCGCAGCGCCGCGCCGTAACCTGCATTGCGGGCGTGGTGGACCACCGTCAGATTGGGAAAGAGCGGAGCCAGGCGGTCCAGAATCTCGCCCGTGCGGTCACGGCTGCCGTCGTTGACGGTGATGAGCTTGCTCTCGTAAGGGATCGCAGCCAGCGCTTCGCACACCTGACGGACGCAGTTCTCCGCCCCCGGTTCCTCGTTGTACATGGGGATCACCACGCAGAAACTGCGCAGTCGAAAGGGAGGGACGGCGGGCATGCTCGCCTGACTCAGCGCTCGACAACCTGCCAGATGTCCCAGTAACGGGCATCGTAACGGAAATCGTCGCCCTGGCTCTGCTCCAGGGTGGAGGTCGAGAAGAACATCAGCTTGAGGTCGCTGGTCAGCGACATGAAACCATTCGCATACCCCGCGGGAATGTAGAGGACCGAGGGCTTATGGGCGGAGAGCACGAAACGCTCGACATTCAGATGGCGCGAAGGCTCGTCCCAATTGTCGATCGCCACCGCGCCGACCACGGCGGCTCCGCATACCGCGGTGACGTACTTGGCTTCGCGTTTGTGCCCGTGCCAGGCGCGGATAAACCCTTGGCGATAGTTGGCCACGGTGTAAAAGCGCTTCACGCCGTCGAAATGGAAATCGTTGACGAAGCCCAGTTCGCCGCGATCGTCGGCGGCCAGGCCTCCGGCCATCAGGACCGGTTTGGTGCTCTCGGGTGTAGGGTTGGACATTTAGGGAGCTGTTCGCAGGGGAGCATACAGGTGGGACACCTCGGCAGGATCGTGGAACTGGTCGAGCGCCTTGCGGGTCATGGCCACGTTGCTGTAAATCTGCTCGCGGTAGTGCTGGTATTGGCCGGATTGAAAATGGTCCACCATCTCCTGGATGCCTTCTTCCAGGGTAGTGGCCGCTTCATAACCTAAAAGAGAATGGATCTTGTCGAAGGACACCGCATAGTTACGGCGATCCTGGACATTCTCGCTGACCGAGATCTGCACGTCGCGGTAGCGGCTGCACACTTTCTGCACGGCTTCGGCCAGTTGCAGAATGGTCAGGTTCAGGCGTTTGTCCCCGACGTTGAAAATCTGTCCCTGCACCAGGTTGGGCTTCTCTTTCAAGACCCGCACGATGGCGCGTCCCAGGTCGCGGACATGGATGAAGGGACGCCACTGTTGGGGTCCAATCACGGTGATCAGCCCGTCGGTCATGGCCTGTGCGGTGAAAAGATTGCCCACCAGGTCGAAACGCGGCCGGGGGGAGTGTCCGAAGACGGTGGCAAACCGCAGCACGGTGACGAAGAAGTCATCGCGGCCTGAGTACAGCAGCTCGTTTTCGCTGTCGATCTTGGTCTGCGCGTACATGGAGACCGGATTCAGCGCGTCGGTCTCGCTGACTTCCTTGTCGCTCATACCGTAGACCGAACAACTCGAAGCGAAAACGAAACGGTGCACGCCCAGCGACTGTGCCACGTCCTTCGCCATGCGAGTGGCAACGATATTGGTGTGCCGGGTGAACTGCTCGTCGACGGCGCAGGCCGGATCGCCCACCAGTCCCGCCAGGTGAACCACCGCGGAAGCACCCTTCATGGCCAGGGTCAGCTTGGTGATATCCGTGGCGTCGCCTTCAATGAGTTCGAAATCGCGCCGTCCCAGGAAAGGAGCAAGCGACTGCTCGCCATACATCAGGCGGTCGAGCACGCGGACCGAATAGCCGCTCTGCAAGAGCAGGTCGACCGTGTGGGAGCCGATGTATCCGGCGCCGCCGATGACCAGCACCGGACCACGCTCGTTAACCGCGATCGACGCCAGAGTCTTATGCTTGCCGTAGGGCAGGTTGAGCAGCAGGCGGGCGAGCGCCAGCGGCGCGTACGTGAGGAGTCCCCAAAGGATGATCGGAGCCGGTTGCCTGAGCAGCCAATACCCGGCCAGGCAGCTACCGAGCACGGCCAGCAGCAACACGGCCGCCTTCACGCGGCCCGCGGCGACCTTCAGGCGCGAGTAGATTCCCAAAAGGGCATTGAACCCCAGTAGCAGGGCAGGCAGGAAGAGCAGGAATAGGGTCGATGACGGGCCATCGAAGCTGGGGAGGAAGAGAGCGCAGAAGAGGGCGGAAATGACGGCTGCGGCGACCCCTACGGCGAGATCGTAGACCATGCGGGCTTCGTTGGGGCCCAGGGTCTGGGGCGTCACCCCGCGGCCCAAGCGGGCCTCGATGAGTGTCTGTAATCGGTTCAAAACAAAGGACCGTTCGAAATGACTTGGAAGGTCCAGTATATCATTCGGGATGCTTTGAGACGCCCCGCGATCGTGCGAATCCTGCCATCCTACTGGGTGGACCGAATCGTTCTATCGATATTCATTGCCGCGGGACTCTCCTGTCTCGCGAGGGTTCCCCTGCTCCTGGGTTCTCCCATCCGTTGCCTATTTCTGGTCTAATTTAAAGCGAGGGAGGCCGCCACTCATGAGAATTCGTTGCATTGGCGTGTTGCTGTTCACGTGCATTGGAATCGCTCAGCAACCGTCGGCCAATCTCGCGAGTTCACCGTCTCCATTTCAGCTGGTGCCGGCTGCGGCCCCTGCGGACACAATCCAGTTCGTAACACAATTGCCCGACTTCGAAGCCAAGGACATCAGCGGTCGCCTGTGGCGATCTGCCGATCTGCGCGGTAAGCTAACGCTGGTCGATGTTTGGAGCACGTTCTGTGGCCCGTGTCGCCAGGAGCACCCTGAACTGCAACGCTTTTTCGAAAAAACGAAAGCCATGCAGGATCTGCAAGTACTCACATTCTGCATGGACCATGACTATATGAACGCGCAAGTCTACATGAAGGAAAAGAATTACACGTTTCCTGTGATTGCGGACTGGGCGCTCATCAAAAAGTTATTTCCCTCTGAAGGGGCCTTGCCTCAACAGTGGGTGATTGATCCTCAGGGTCGACGGTCTGAGCCGTTTCGTTCGTGGCGTTTAGGAACCATCCTGTTTAACCTTGAAAGAATAACCGCCACAAACTAGAAAGTGACAGGGGGAAACAGCTCAGTGCTGATGCCCTCGCCAACAATTGTGCTCTTGATCAGGCTGGTGTAACGTCTCGGC
>Ga0070658_10004512_pt1 | contig 11324 bp, 11 predicted proteins | sample KBSC13metaG_FD_64664 | JGI IMG/M metagenome (GOLD analysis project Ga0070658, IMG submission 64664) | Corn rhizosphere microbial communities from Kellogg Biological Station, Michigan, USA - KBS C1-3 metaG | ecosystem: Host-associated > Plants > Roots > Rhizosphere > Soil ... | reverse complement strand
ACTACACATACAAATTCCTTTAACTCCAGTGATCAAGAAGATAGGAATATCTGCTATGACTGCAACCAAAACTGATAGAAACAGCAAGATAAACGACATGGCTACAAACGGAGCGTAGTAGATCTTAAAGAACCAATCTTTAGTAAACATTTCCAACTTGACACATTTGCATATGGTTCTCTTAAATGATGTTTTCATATATAACCTGTACCTAAAGGCAGTTCGCAACTACTAAACAAACGGCAATTCGCGTGGGATGTTTTTTATAGTTCATTACCGTTTGCATCGATTACGGCAATTAAGCATTTGATGATGCCATTCCCTTCTCATCCTTTGGAAAAGCAATACTGTTTCCAAAGGATGTCCTCGGAATGTAAGCATCCTGGTGACTTTCCTTAAGCAGTATTTTAGTTACTCGTAACTATCGATAGATAGCATACAGGAGTTTACTTTTCAGCGCGGTTGAACCAATCGACAAACGCAGTTACCTTTTCATTCAATAGAAACATGCATGATATTGGGTTTAGATAGGTTTGCAATGAATACGGCAATCCTCTTAGATACCATGCTATCTTATTGTTCACCTTCTGATTGGTTTCATACAGCCATTTGTGTTGAAAAATCTTCTGGAACATGTCGTTAGTATACCATTTAGTCTCGCTTCCCGCATCATTCCTTTGCCAAGCAAATTGATCCACCAGTATGTAATTGTTCTTACCTTCGTATTTGTAATAGTCGTCCACTCCCAATCCGTGATACATGTAGGGCGAAAAATTTCTATCAGTGTAACACCTTTCCATAAAATCCCTGGATATAATGTAAGCATGTGCATTGTTGAAGATTCCTTTCCAAATGTAACCATTACGCCCTGGTTTCTCGTACCTGTACACCAAACCACCAACGTATAAAACATCGAAATGAACGTTTTTCAAGGCATCAATGATGTTATCCAATTGCACCTTCCACGTACTATCAAACGTAACATCATCTTCAAATATAAAGGCATAGTTTGCTTCTGGATCCTTTAGCGTTTTCTCTATACAGTGCCTATGTGACATCCAACACCCTACTGTTCCACCGTCCTTGTGACGCCGTGCATGAAAGTGCTGCACAAGGTTATCTAAGCCAACTTTTTGAAACTCTAAGCAACTTTGGTCATATCTGTCCTTTCTGTCATTCATTGTGATGCAATGGAAATGCGTTTTCATTCTTGAAAGAGCACTCCACTTTTCAGAAGCCAAATAATCCTCTACTTTTGAATACAACAACTTCATCATTTGTGGAGTGCCAATGGTCAAACGCAAGTATCCGGGTTTTGAAGAAGAGATATCTCTAACCAAAATCCCATTGGCTTCCATGAACCTCACGAACCTTTTAACACTTTGAGGCGGCTCGATACCAATGGTGATAAAGTTGCAAAACTCGTCAAAATTAGGTCCCTCCAAAACTGTGAACCCCTTTTCTTTGAAAAATTCTTTTGCGAAATCTCTCTCTTGCTTTATCTCCGCTGCAATCGTTTTGTAGTGGTCCAAATTTTTCAAAACTGACAAGCCTACACCTTTTACAAGATTCGGAACATTTTTATGATTGAATGGTATCTCCAGATTTTTGATATTCTCTTCAGTTGCCACTAGGTAACCCAAACGCAATCCTGCCATCCCAAAAGCCTTCGAGAAAGATCTTACAGATACCACATTATCTTTTAATGTCATACGATTTACAGATCCATTCAGCATTGCATAATCTACATAGGTTTCGTCTAACAGGAATAGTGTTTCCGGAAATGAATCAAACATTTTTTCGAGATCTTCCATGGAATAGATTCTGCCATCTGGATTGTTTGGGTTACATAGTGTCACCAAAGAGTTTCTCGCGTCGCATTTATTTAGTACGTCTTTGATGTTTCGAAGGGTATCGTTTTTAACATACGTTATTTGTTTTCCCCCGAGAGCAGCAAAGCGCTCGTATTGTCGATAAGTTGGTGTGGGAATAACGATAATGTTTTTACTGTACGTCTCGATTACCAACTTGATGGCATCATCCGCTCCATTAGTCAACAAAATGTTTTCAGGAACTACATTGTTGTAAGCGGATAAGGCATCTAGAAGTTCATCGTGTACATGAGTTCGGTTATTGTATTTTGATATGGTATCGGAATCTTTAGATATCAAGTTCATCAGATCCGAGATTACTGATTTGGAATGTTGGTGACTAAACTCATTCAGGTGCAACGGTATATCACCTTTATTCCATTCAAAAACGTACTTGGACACTGGTAGTTCTGTTCTCATTTCTTTACACATATAACAGAAAGTTTTATCAAACTAGATCTTTGTCAATTAGTCTACTGGATTCTACTACATTTGAAAAATGATTGCATGCTTGTACAAAACCTGGCATACCCGGAGCATTATAAACTTCGTTCAGCTTTGTTTCCAATTCAATGATCCGTGCCCATAATTGGGCAATCAAAGTGGTTGGGGAAAAAGTTGAGTTGGCGTTACAATCTTGCAACTTGTATTCTGCTTCTGTAATTTTCAAACTTTCCACAATATCGCCTTTTGCATCTTTCAAGACCATGTAATTCAAGTTTTTCAAAACAGTTTTATCCCCTTCACTCAATACGCTTTCGAAATCGTGCCAGCTTTTAAAGAATTGCGGCTTGCAAAGCGTATTTTGTCTATACCATAGTTCTTCTCCATTACCATCAACTACAAGCCCAAGTATGTCGAATCCTCTAGAGTTCATCAAGAAATATGTACTTTCAAACTGATCGAGCTGTGGATGTTCACCCGCTCTCTCTAAAACCAAGTGGTCTCTTGCGATACTCTCTAGACTTTCCATTTCTTCCGTACTGACAACCATGTCAGTTAACAGCATTTATATGACAGCAGATAGGGTGGACTTAGTTGGCAAAGATGCTATCTATCGATAGTTACGGGGAACCAAAATAACTGCTTAAAGGAAGTCACCGGGGATGCTTACATTCCGAGGGCATGGTTGGGAAACAGTATAACTTTTCCAGAGATGAGCAGGGAATGGCACCATCAATATATGCCAACTGTAATGAAGGGAATGATCAGTTAAACTTAGTTATCGATAGTTGCGTAGGTAAAATCCCACTAGATAACCCAAAGTGTTCCAAAAGATGTCAAGAAAACTGCCGCATTTCAAGTGAATGTGCTCGTAAATTTCGAAAGTTAGCCCTAAGCCAAGGGAGATGTATATATTGTAATAGTAACCGAGATAAACATGGAACAAGAAATGAGAGATTTCCCACGTTGTTATCAAGCAATTGGAAACATCTAGGGTTTTGTCGACGACGTGTAGGTAATAGTTGGACCCTCTCAATTGACGTAAGTGTCTTTTGCAAAAAGGTGCGTGGCAGGTTTTGATGCAGGCATCCTGTATTGGTCGCAACTCTTCAATGTGATCAATAATGTAAAAGATGAACACATACATAACTACACAAACTACAACAAGATGCTTCATAGACGAACTAGGGATGTGATCAAAACCGGTGATAAGTTCTCCAAATTGCGACATTTGGTAACTAGAATAGCTTTTTAATCAACAAGCAGATAGTCCTCAACAGGTTTCGCCTTTTCATTGAATGATAAGAAACCGCACTTTCGACATTGATCTACACCTGAAGCATAGGTGAACATTTGGTGTTGACATCGGCAAGACCGAGTACTTTTAAGATGATTTGCTAGTCTTTGTTTTGATCTACAAACCACACCACAACCAAAGCAGGTCAAACCGTTGCAATGCACTGTACAGTGATCTACAAGTCCCAATGGTGTCCGTAAACGTCTGCCACACAAGAGACATTCAAAGCTGTTTTTGAATTGTGTCGTCTCGATATCCGTAGTCCCATGGGGATCGTCATTTACCCAAACGTAATCACTGATGTCAAGTTCTTCCATTGTAGATCATGCATTTCTCGTGTGAGAAATCTGATGAGTAGTTAAAGGATAACATAATGTAAACTATCGATAAGAAACTGAGGTCATATTACTCTAAAGAGAAAACCCAACGACTTGGAAATCTTTGTCAAGATCCTCTGGAATCAGTTGGCGTTGTTGTTTCAAGTCTTCATATGGCGCGCAGTCACCAGTGGTTTTACAACCACCTTCCCCCTTGACTAACCAATTCGCGTATCTTTCTCGATCTGGGATACCAGTTGTCTCAGGCATAGTGCGGAATAATCTTTGGTTTGCATTTCTCGAAAAGAGATCATCAACGTCACTAAACAGTTGACTGTCCAGTAAGTTCGCTGCCGTTTCTTGGACACCGGGACCTTTGCAAGCAGGTGCTCTTCCAGGGGTATCTCCAATTAAAAAATTCATGTAGGGATTCTGTGGTGTGGGCATCACGCAATCAACTTTTGGGGAAAAGGGTTCAACAGATTCTTCTATGAGATCCGTTGGTTTAAATATTGTTTGATTTTTATACATAAAGTACAGCATGACCATCAAGAGGATACCAAAGTGTGCAGCAGTTGCTCTTTCTTGATAAACGGATAAAGCGATTGCTACGTAGATGATTAAACGCGTTACTGCGTTTAACCTTTCGGGAAGGGTTTGATCTGTAGTTGGGAAAAATTCGACCAAGCGATCTTTCTGCAAAAGGATGGAAGGGTCATCTCCCCAAAAAGGATCTCCATGTTGTGTATTGTTGTGTTGAATAATAGGTCCATTTGAGTGTACGGAAGAATCTACACTGTCTAAATCGGATAAAGACGTTGCGGAAGCCACGTTACTTGTCATCTTTACCTTTAACGCCTAAAAATTTTGTAAGTGGAACGCTCGAACTAATCATCTTTTTGAGGAGAGAACATTTTTGCCATATCTGAAAGGTCAAAGCCGCCCATAGATCCCAAAGATCCTAACGAACCCAATGCGCCGAGAGAACTGGTGCCATTCATCATCATGGAAAGACTTGGGTTCTCTTGTAAAGTTTTGGAAAATTCCGGATTCTCCTTGATCTTTTCTACAAAACTCATGGCTTGAGATTGCATCTTGTCCACGTCTATTTCACCCTTTTGAACCTTTTCGTTCATAGTAGATGAAATCTTTCCAATAAGACCCATCATTTTTGTCATGTCCATATCAGCGACCATCTCGTGAATTTCTTGTTCATTGAGATTGATATCTTTACGAACAGAATCTGCAAGGTCTAATAACTCGGCATCCATTGACGAATTAAACATCTTCATGAATTCTTTCGACTTGGTGTATTCATCAATTTCTTTTACCACTGATGGGACAACGTTGGCAGTCGTAGCCACAATTGCATTTGTCTCTATAGGAACACTTTTTGGTTTCAACAAAGGTTGGATAGTGCTAAGAATATCTAAATACTTTCTGCCAGAGGCGTCATTTTCCAAGAGTTCAACTGGAATGCACCTACACAAGTCCGAATCCGATTTTGCAAGACGTTTCACTACCTTGTGATTGTCTAAACCAGATACAACAGTTTCGAGTGCGCTTCCTTTATCAGCATCGATTTTCTTGAGATCGGTACAGAGTTCTCTTACAGTGTTACCAAGCATATCAACATACAGTTGTACTTGAGGTTGAATTTTCTTGTTCTTTTTGTTATTCTTTGGCATTAGAAAGCAAACTTCGTATTAGTTACAGTGAACAAAAAAAGGATGCGTGAACGCAACGGTTTCTGAGACCTCTCACGAGTTTACTATCGATAGTTTATTTTCCAGTGATATCCTTTAAACAGTAGTTTCCTTCCCAGATGCGTTTGGGCGCCGGTGATGCATAGGGATCGGGAAGCCAACCTCTGAATTGCTAATTTTTGATTAGCTTGGTTAATCAATTGATGTATTCATCTTAGGCATCAATCTTTACTCATCCGCTATCTATCGATAGTTTCTTCTCAATGATATCCTTTAAGTGGTAGTTTTCTTCTCCAGATGCGTTTGGGCGCCGGTGATGCAAAGGGATCCAGATGCCAACATGTTTTGGCAAACGGATATTTCCTCATCTTTCCGCGCTAATCCATATCTTGTTGGGGACTTTGATGCTTTGCTGTGAATTGCTACTTTTTGATTAGCTTGGTTAATCAATTGACGTATCCAATCTTAGGCATCAATTTTTTCCCTATCCATCCGCTATCTATCGATAGCATACATTCCTTGCGCGGACCGTGGGAAATTTGGCACATTATCATTGAGTTTTTAACGAAAAACGACTAAATATAGTTTCAATGGTTTGAAAAGATGCTGAGTTGGACTTTTCGTAATTTTGTGCAAAGATATTGTGCAATATTGCCACGCACTATCGATATCACCTAATCAGTATAATACTGCTTAAAGAAATGACGGGATTTGTGAAACAAAACATGAAAATTTCCGATTTGGTTTCACACATTACGCGCCTCCAAGAAACAACTGGTCTAGAACTTTATGCAGTTGGTGGATGCATTAGAAACATCCTTTTAGGTTATCCATGTAAAGATTTCGACTTTACATGCAAAAGCCTGCCTGAAGATATAGAGATGGGGTTGAGAAAAACCGGAAGAAAAGTTAATACTGTAGGGAAACGATATGGAACGTTATTGACAAAAGATGAGATATTGGGACCAATTGAAGTCACCACTTTTAGAAGCGAAAAGTATACTAAAGGTTCCAGAAAACCCGAAGTTAAATATGTTGAAGAACTGTACTCTGACCTATCTAGACGAGATTTTACGATAAATTCTATGGCACTTTGTGCAAAAGGTATAATACACGATCCTTTTGAAGGAAAAATAGATTTGGAGAAAAAGACTATACGTTGCGTTGGAAAACCTCTAGATAGATTAAAAGAAGATCCTTTAAGAGTTCTGAGAGCCGTGCGTTTTTCCGTCGTTCTGGGTTTTGCGATAGACCAAGAGACTGGGATTGCACTAACTACTTGTGCTCCCTACTTGTTAACAATCTCGAAACAACGTATCATTAATGAATTGGATCTAATGTTTAATCATGATTCCTACAAAGCACTTGAGATTCTCTCTACATACAAAGTTCTTAATGTCCTATTTTCAGAACTCAGAAACTATCGTTGGGTTATGGATTGGACCTGTTTCATGCAAGCAGACACAAAACTTACTGCAGATGAGACATGGCATCATATATTTAACCACCTCCACTCGGTGTTAACGAAAAGACTTCCAGAAGAATCTGATATCTCGACAATTTTATATAAGGATCTTGTAAACAAGTATGGATTACATTTTAAGTTTTCGAATAGTAGAATTGCGTATATATCCGAAATGAAAAACAATGTTTAAGAGTGTATGGTTATTGAAATTGTAAACTTTAATCGATGATTATGCCACTTGATTAGGTTTTTGTGAAGAAAAACGAAGAGATGGAGGAAAATGAGAAAAGCGATACAGGATATTATCGTTAAAAGAATCGATAGATAGATTTCAGTGGGTTTCTTTAAAGGGGTTTTTGCTTACAGATACAGATATTGCATATTGGTTTAAACGTTGGACTTTTATGCGTACAAGTAACAAATTTTTGTTACAACTGTGGTGTTTAAGAAGTATACCATAGTTAGTTTTAATGGCATTAGCAAGGGTCACAGCATTCAACAACCTGTTACGAGATATCATCAATCTTGTGTCAAACAAGTTTCCAGAAGATAAAGATGTTGCATATACAAAATCTCAAATTGAACTCGCCATCTCCGTTTCTCCCAGAGGTACCATTTCTGGTTTCATGAAGGAAACTAAGCCATATCTTGAGAAGATCCTACATAAGGACGAAGATTTCTTCTTGAATATGATCAACGACTCGAAAGGCTTACAGGGTTTGGCAATAAATGATAAATGGACCTACTTGAATACAGTAGAGAAAGATCGTCTTTGGAAGAACGTGCAAAAAATGGTAGTCCTTGGAAACAAAATTATGAGCGAGGATTAGTGCGTGTCGTTTAAACATTTTCTCAGTAAAGCTTGCAATGATGCGCCGGACAAAAGTTATCAATTTTACTGGAGGTCCAGGTTCTGGAAAAACTGCCATGTGCTGTCTACTATTCGCCGAGTTAAAGATGAGAGGGCAGTGTGTTGAATATATCCCGGAAATTGCAAAAACTTTGGTGTGGACTAAGGATTTCGACTTGTTAAACAATCAACATTACGTTTCCATGAAACAGTATCAATTGCTGAAGGCAGTAGTTGGAAAGGTCGATTACATTGTCACCGATGGTCCATTGTTGCATGGAATCTACTACAACAAGAACAATACAAGCAACTATTGCGACGTTGTCAAAGTCGAGACCATGATAAAGAAGATGATGTCAGATTTTAGCAATACCTATATTCATGTAGAAAAGGGGGACTTCCCATATGAGAAGGCAGGACGTTTGCAAACAGAAGAAGAATCTAGATCGATAGGTTTAGAAATCGAAAAGATACTAAAAACTTTTGTGGGATCAGATTACTATCGTGTGAAATCTGGTCGTTTTGCATTGAAGGATTTTATAGAGCAGTTATCATCAGAATTTCCTTCACCTACATAATGGGTTTGCGTTCGATACACTTTGGTAAAAATGAGGAGCAGCTTAGGAATGACATCAAAAATGAAACAGACAAGTTTTACACCATAATTGTCGGATTAGCCAAAAAATATGGGCAAAATTGCGTTACAAGTACCGAGAAAGGAACGGAGTATGCCAAAACGCGAGCTAAAGAGGAGGCTTTTAAGGTTTTACACACAGTCTTCAAAAATGGTTTCGTCAGAGACATCATATTCAACTTGGATACCACTCCAGCAAAAGTTATAACATTGGAAGAATTGAAGCCCTACAGATGCAACTATCCAACTGAAATGACATTGAGGACGAAAAATTTACATGGAAACGGTAGTGCTCCATGTAAAAGACGACTTGGCAAGACAAACGTCTTTTTCTGTTCGCAAGCTGAACACTTGGCTTACGCTAAGAAATTGAAACTCCCGGTTTATTTAGATGATGTGAGAAAAATGAATGTAGAGTTGCCTCCTAGACCAACTAAACCGTTAGAAATCAAACATATTCGGAAAAAGTCGAAAAGAAAGTTGAAAAGTAAGGAAAGTGAAGGAGAAGCAGATGATGAAGAGGATTTTGAAGAAACTTGGGAGTTTGTCAGGAAACGTGTAAAGCAAAACAAAGAACCTGAAGAGTCTAAGGAATTATCAGTTCGTTCAGGGGAAACTGAGATTCAGTCATCAAAGTTGTCAGAAGAGCAAGGGACGGAGGTGCCTAGATTTCAATGCTCCTTTGTTTCACCATTAGATGGAAGCCAATGTTGCAGTGATGGTACTGAAGTAGATTTCTACAATCCAACATTCTTATATTGCCAAAGACATGTAACAGTGGACGATGAATTGCTCGACGCAACTGAGAACGCACTTCCAGATAGTAATATGTTGGAAGATTTACGAGCATTGCAGCTGTATGACTCGGATATCATCGCCCATATCTCAAATGGAGGAAATCTATCGGAAATGATTAACCAATGTAGAGAAAGATTACATTTGTCAAGGAAGTATGGTTTTGGAACACCAGCAGTAATCAAGGATCATCTTCATCAGATTGAGGATCAGTTGTAGTTGCTTGTTCTGTGTTATCGTTATCCGTAGATTTAGTAGATCTACATGCCAAATAGAAATCGATCGTTCGACAGTGAACAGGAAATTGCCATTGAGAGTGTCCATCCATCTGCTTGAGATAACTCAGGAACGAATCGTTTCTTTGTGCTAAATCGTGGGCATGTTTCAATATTGTAGCAGCAGATGGCTGTTGTGAACCTTCTTTTTCTCCAGTGGCTTTGTCAGCATTGATCTGTAGGTAGATGATGACTACAAGTAAGGATGTAATAGTTACTATAAAGCATCCAATGTATTGGTAGCCAACGGGGAGTAAAAGTTTAACCGCATCTTTCATGCTTTTTAGCCAAACATAGGAAAAAATTACTTTAGCTTCTATAATACAAAGACTAACCTATGCTGTTGTCGAGTTTGTACAAACCACTGTTCGTTTTGGTCATAGGATACATGATATACACTGTCATGTTAGAGAGGAACACTCTTTCGCATTTCGTACCATACAACTCTTTCGAAGTACCGAAAAACATGGACCCAAAAGATTGGCAGAAACTGAATGACAAGTTTGGAAACTTGATTCAACTTGTAAACACTACGACTTTTAGTGTCGCATATCAATTGGATAACATGGTTGCTGCGTTTAAGACTGTGATAAACAATATAGGTGTGGGAAGTTTCGAAATTCTGTCAGTAGGGGAAACCACTCCGCTGAGCATTACAAATGTGGTAATACAGGATGTTAGTACCCTTGCTGTAACGCGTTTGAAACGCGTTGACTTTGTTGTTGAAAGCATGAACCCATTCGTTATATCTAAAGTTATCATAACTCCAGATACACAATACATTGCTTCTCAAAATGTTACACCGAAAGATCCTTTAGTTCCAAATCTATTTCGCACAAAAAATGCTCTACATCTTTTCTATCCTTACAAATCCTCTGATGACGATATGATGTTGACAGATGTAGACAGAAAGTTGTTTGAAATAACTCAAAACGAAAAAGCAGCAGAATTGCAGAAGATGGCAACTGGAGATGTAGTTCCGGCAGGCGCTGTTGCAACCATTCCTGCAATGTCTTTACCAACTGCGAGTGTGATCTCAAAAGAGATTGTTGGGGCTGGACCATTACATCCAATTGGAATGTAAAATGCATCATAATCTATTACCCAAGACTAGAAGAAGAGTATCGATACCTCCAGGTTGTTGTCCTATCCAATGGTAAAAAGCTTTGCGATAGAATCCAATGTAGTACATCATATTGGGTTGCAAGGACATTTCGAATGCAGATATGGGATCGGGTAGTTCAACTCCCGCGATGATAATATATTTCAAATGAACCATAGAATATTTCGTTATGTCCCATCCGTCAGGGAGTAAGTCGGTTCTTTGAACTTTCACCTGTTTCTCCGTGAGATACCTGGTAATGCTGATTGATTCGGACATTATGGCGAATTCAAGCCAAACGTGTTTTTGAACAAGGGTCCCAAACGTGGTGTAGTAATAACGATGAAAAATGAAATCGAACAGTGGTTCGCAATCTTCCATAACGCAACACTTGAGAAGGTTTATCATCAAATTTCCGTAAACGATCGAGTCAATTGGGCTAGGCATCACCGCGCGGAAAAGTTTCTGAAAAATGCCCAGTCGACAACGGAGTGTGCATGCCAAGAGTAATAAGCCTTCATCTACACGGCATAGTAATTGGTATTGACAGTAGTGTAGAAATCGATAG
>Ga0070658_10004511_pt1 | contig 11326 bp, 9 predicted proteins | sample KBSC13metaG_FD_64664 | JGI IMG/M metagenome (GOLD analysis project Ga0070658, IMG submission 64664) | Corn rhizosphere microbial communities from Kellogg Biological Station, Michigan, USA - KBS C1-3 metaG | ecosystem: Host-associated > Plants > Roots > Rhizosphere > Soil ... | reverse complement strand
GGGTATGACCTCAATCCGCGGACGATTTCGGGCGGGCCAGAGTGGATGGACTCCGACAAGTTTGTGATTGAGGCCTTGACGCCGGGTGATGTGAAGCCGACGAGGGCGGAGCAGATGCAGATGCTGCGGGCGTTGCTCGTGGAGCGGTTTGCGCTGAGGTTCCACCGTGCCGATAAGGAGCTATCGATTTATGAGCTGACGGTGGCGAAGGGCGGTCCGAAGCTGAAGCCGACGGCGAAGCCAGAGGACGAACCGCAGCTCTTTGGCGTGGTGTATCCGGACAAGATCGAGGTGCCGGCGCGGAATGTATCCATGGATGACTTTGTGGCGATGCTGCAGCGCGCAACGCTGGACAGGCCGACGGTGAACAGGACGGGGCTGACGGGGCGATACGACTTCGATCTGGCGTGGGCGCAGGATGAGTCGCAGTATGGGGGCGCGGTGCCGAAGGCTCCGGAGGATACGCAAAGTCCGCCGCTATTTCGCGCTGTGCAGGAGCAGCTCGGGTTGAAACTGACGCCGATGAAGGGGATGGTGAGTGCAATGGTGGTGGATGGGGCGGAGAAGCCTCGGGTGGATTGAGGGTGGCCAGGGAGGAAAGGCGAAGAGTCTGACGCTTCGCGTCAGAATGTCCTTCTCCGAAATACCGGGATTCTTCGCTGCGCTCAGAATGACACTTCAAAACAAATTGTGGCTGAAACACATCGTCTTCGCTGGGCCCAGAATGACACTTCAGAAAGTTGGGGTTGAAAACCTCGTCTTCTGGCGCTCAGATGACCGGCCTGAGGTTTGGGGCTGCCAGCTATTGGATTTGGAGGCCTAGGTTGCTGCGGCCTTGTGGGGTGGCGCACTGGCGGAAGCGCTCGATGAACTTGGTAGTTAGCTCGCGGAACTGGGAGAGGATGTAGAGGTCGGATTCCTGCTGGAGGAGTTCCTGAACCTCGAGTTCGGCGGTCTTGAGGAAGGCGGCGAAGGCAGGGGCGGAGCCGGTGCTGCGTTCGACCGTGAGATAGATGGCGTCGCGGACCAGGGCGCAGACGGTGACGCCGCGCTGCGGGTCTGGGTCGGAGAGGAACTCCAGGCCTTCCTGGAGGCAGATGGCGGCTTCCTGCGCTGCGGGCGCGAGCGGTGAGTCGAACTCTTCGGTGTCGGGGGTGGCGCGGGTAAGAGCTTTGGCGATCGCGCGGAGATAGGAGTCGGAGAGCGACTGATTGACGTCCCAGAGGATGTCGCCGGCCTCGCGGAGGAGGGTGGGCTCTCCCCAGTTTACGTGCTGGGCGAAGGCGGCGTAGTTGGTCTGCTGACGCTCGCAGCAGGAGGCGATGAAGAGGCGGATGTGAGGCGCGGGATAGCGCAGAAGTTTGTCGGGGAGCTCGGACAGCCAGGAATCGAAGTCAGGAATACTTTCCTTGCTTACCATCGTGCTTCTTCCGATACCACAGATTAAGCAGAGGTTCCAAGGAGCTTTGTGGTTGCCTAGGGTATCGAAAGTGGTACGCGTTGGGAAGCACGATGGGTTACCAAAGTTTCCAGGGTGCTTTGCCGGAGGCCCAGAGCTCTTCGAGCTGGTGCTTGTCGCGGAGGGTGTCCATGGCCTGCCAAAAACCGTGGTGCATGTAGGCCTGGACTTCGCCCTGGGCGACAAGAGACTCAATGGGCTCGCGCTCGAACATCCAGTGGTCGTCCTTGACCTCGGCGAGGACTTTGGGGGAGAGGACGAAGAAGCCGCCGTTGATCCAGCCGCCTTCATCCTTGGGCTTCTCCTGGAAGGCATAGACCTGGCTGTCCTTGAGGCCGAGGGCGCCGAAGCGGGCGAGGGGCTGGACGGAGGTGAGGGTGACGAGCTTACCGTGTTGTCTGTGGAAGGCGATGGTTTCCTGAATGTCCACGTCGGCGACGCCATCTCCGTAAGTCATGCAGAAAGCGTCTTCGCCTTGGAGATACTTGCCGACACGACGGAGGCGGCCGCCGGTGCCGGACTCATCGCCGGTGTCGACGAGAGTGACGCGCCAGGGTTCGGCGACGGAGTCGTGGACGACCATTTTGTTGGCGGCGATGTCAAAGGTGACATCGGAGGTGTGAAGGAAGTAGTTCGCGAAGAACTCCTTGATGATGTAGCCCTTGTATCCGAGGCAGATGATGAAGTCGTTGATGCCCTGGGCGGAGTAGAGCTTGAGGATGTGCCAGAGGATGGGACGGCCGCCGATTTCAACCATGGGCTTGGGGCGAACCGTGGTTTCTTCACTGAGGCGGGTACCAAGACCGCCGGCGAGAATGACCGCTTTCATCGTGATTGAATGTCCTTTGCGAGGCTGTGCCGAAACCTGCTGTTGAGAAAACCTGAATGAAATAAATCGTCTGTATACGTCTAGTGGGGCGGGTAACTGCATCAGTATTACATCGTTCCAAATATTGATGCCGATTTGCGTCGGCGTGACACCCGGCCCCGCGCGACGGCGGTTCGCCTGCGTTGACTGGGCAAGCGTACGCAAATAGCTTTAGATCAGGGACTCGACCCATCTCAAGGAGAAGGAATGAACACGAGAGAGCGCAAGATGCTGGACCTGCTGAAAAAGGGCAGGGAGGAGTATGGCTATCTTGCGGTTAAGGCTGAAGTGGAGGCAGAGGGTGCGCGGGTGGACGAAATGCTGCGGCTGGTGGAGATCTGCCGGAAGGCGGGGCTGCAGTTCTCGGTCACGATTGGCGGATGCGATGCCCTGCGAGACCTGATTGAGGCCAAGCAGATTGGCGCGGACTATGTGGCGGCGCCGATGATCGAGAGCACGTACGCGCTGTCGAAGTTCAATGAGGCCGTGGGAAGGGTGTACTCGGACGAGGAACAGAAGGAAGTGAAGTTCCTGTTCGATTTGGAGACGACGTCGGCGTTCGGGAAGCTCGAGGAGCTTACAGAGGCTGCGGCGAAGTCGAAAAGGATTTCGGGCGTGGTGTTTGAGCGCGTCGATTTTTCACTGTCGGCTGGGTTGGGACGGGATGCGACGAACAGTCCTGAGGTTATGGACCACGCGCTGAAGGTCGCTGAGAAATGCAAGAGCTTGGGACTGGAACTGGTGGTCGGCGGTGGCATTTCAAAGGACGCGATCACGGTGTTGAAGCAGATGGTGGATGTGTACCTGACACGATTTGAGACTCGGAAGATTGTGTTTGACGCAACTTCGGCGAGGACGTCACACATTGGCGAAGGTCTGCTGAACGCGGTCCATTTTGAAATTCTTTGGCTGATGAATAAACGGAACTATTACTCGCAGGTACAGAGCGAAGATACGAAGCGCATTGAAATGCTGGAAGACTGCTGGGATGTTCTGAACCGCTAAGTACGACGCTGCGGCAGCGGCTTGAATGAGGGGTGGGCTTTTGGATGGTGGTAAGTGAAATATAGCGACTTGCTGGTGGATTGGCTGGCGGAGCTTGGATATACACATTGCTTTTTTCTCGCGGGTGGAAACATCATGCATCTGCTGGAGAGCTGCAGCAGGAAGTTCACCTGCGTTCCGGTGGTGCACGAGGTAGCGGCGGGAATTGCCGTTGAGTATTTCAATGAAGTGGCGGGCGGCCCGAGAGCGTTCGCGCTGGTAACGGCGGGACCTGGACTGACGAACATCATTACTGCGGTGACCGGCGCGTATATGGAGAGCCGGGAGCTGCTGGTGATTGGCGGGCAGGTGAAGACTGCAGACCTGGCGCGAGGCGCTGTTCGGCAGCGCGGGATCCAGGAAGTGGACGGCGTTGCGATGACGGCGCCGATTACCGTGGCCTCAAAGTTGATGGATCGGGTGGTCGATAAAGAGACGTTCCGGGAGTGGAGCCAGGCGGGGAGCAGTGGGCGAAAGGGACCAGTGTTTCTGGAGATTCCGCTGGACATCCAGGGTGCTCCTGTCGAACGGGAGGAACTGGAGAAGACGGCTGAGCAGAGTACGGCGCGGAGCTTCTGCGCCATTCCGCGAGAGACGATGGACGAGATGGTCCGCATGGTTCGAGAGGCGAAGCGACCGGTGCTGCTGCTGGGCGGTGGATTGAGCCGACAGGTCACGGGGGCGTTGCAGGATCGGCTGAGAGAACTGCAAGTTCCGCTGATGACGACCTGGAATGGTGCAGACCGGGTTGGCAGCGAGCACCCGATGTATTTCGGGCGGCCGAATACATGGGGACAGCGCTACGCGAACATTTTGATCCAACAGGCAGATGTGGTGGTAGCGCTGGGCACGCGGCTTGGCTTGCAACAGACGGGGTTCAACTGGCAGGAGTTCGTGCCTGTTGGAAAAGTAGTGCAGGTAGAGTGCGACGAGCGCGAGTTGAAGAAGGGGCATCCGCGGGTGGATTTGCCCGTGTGCGGAGATGCGAATGAAGCTCTGCGGACGCTGGCCGCAGCCGATCTGGGCCGGCATGATGAGTGGGTGCAGTTCTGCCGCGAAGTGAAGGCGGCGATTCCGCTCGTGGAACTGGTAAACCACACCAGTGCGGGCTTCATTTCGCCGTATGTGTTCAATGAGACGCTCTCTCGGATTTCAAGTCGTGAGGATGTGGTGATCCCATGCAGCAGCGGCGGAGCATTTACGGTAACTCATCAGTCGTTCTCACAGAAGCAGGGGCAAATCTTTTTTGCTGACAAGAGCCTGGCGGCGATGGGATATGGCCTAGGTGCCGCGATTGGGGCGGCCTTTGGGGCCGGCGGAAGACGAACGATCCTGATTGAGGGTGATGGCGGCTTCACGCAGAACCTGCAGGAGCTTGGAACTGTGCGTCAGCAGAAGCTGAATCTCAAGATGTTTTTATTCGACGATCATGGCTATGCGTCGATTCGCATGACCCAGCGTAACTACTTTGGGGGGCGATACGTCGGATGCGATGTCGAGACGGGCCTCGGCATGCCAAAGTGGGAGCCGCTGTTTGAGGCATACGACATTCCCATGATGCGGGTGGGGCCGGCCTTTGAAGAGGATCCGGAATTCATCAGGCTCTTCAATGAAGTGGGGCCGTGCGGATTCGTGGTGAAGATCGATCCGCTGCAGACTTACTTCCCAAAGATATCGAGCCGGGTGACGGAGACTGGGAGCATGGCATCGAATCCATTGCACCTGATGAGTCCAGACCTGGATGAGCAGACAGCGGCCAAGGTGTTTCGATACCTGTAAAGCGGAGACAAGTGGATGGCTGCGAGGCCGATCGGCAATGAGGATCTCCGTCACATAGTCGCGAGTACGAGCGGGCTGTGGGACGAACTCCGTGGGGAGCGACTGTTCCTGACGGGCGGGACAGGATTTTTTGGGAGCTGGCTCCTCGAGAGCTTTTGTTATGCCAATCGGGAGCTGAAGCTTGGGACCGAAGTTACGGTTTTATCGCGCGCGCCGGAGAAGTTTGTGGCCAAGGCTCCGCACATTGCGAACGATAGCGCTGTGAAACTGGTACGCGGCGACGTGCGGGATTTTGAATATCCCACAGGCGAGTTCCGGTTTGTCATCCATGCGGCGACGGAGGCCAGTGCAAAACAGATTGCGGAAGCGCCGCTGGACATGCTTTCGACGATACTGGCGGGAACGGAGCGGACGCTGGAGTTTGCGGCGCAGTGTGGGGCGCGAAAGTTCCTGCTGACGAGTTCGGGTGCCGTGTATGGGAAACAGCCGTCCGAGATCACGCATCTACCGGAGACTTATGCGGGCGCCCCGGATCCGCTGGATCCGGCGAGTGTGTATGCCGAAGGAAAGCGCATAAGCGAGTTGATGTGCGCGCTGTACCAGAAAGCAGCATCGGCGCGTGGCGTCGAGTTTGAGGCGAAGATCGCGCGCTGCTGGGCATTCTGCGGGCCGCATCTGCCGCTGGATACACACTTCGCAATCGGGAACTTCGTCGGAGATGTGTTGGCCGGCCGACCGATCGCGATCGGAGGGGATGGAACGCCGCGACGGTCGTACCTGTATGCATCTGATCTGGTGGTATGGCTATGGACGATGCTCTTTCGTGCGCCTGCGCTGGTGCCGATCAATGTTGGATCGGGACGTGATGTGAGCATCCGAGAATTGGCGGAGGTAGTTGCGAAGACGCTTGCGCCCGGCACTGAAGTGCGGGTGGCAAAGGAGGCTGTTGCGGGCGCGGCCCCGGCGCGCTACGTGCCCGATGTGAAGCGGGCGGAGGAGTTGCTGGGATTGCGTGAGACAGTGAGTTTGGAAGAGGCGATTCGGCGTACCGCGGAGTGGCACAGCCCAAGGCGGCAGCCTGATACGGTTTTGCGATTGGAGAAGAGATGAAGCTGATCAGCATTGTTAGTCCCTGCTACAACGAGGAAGGCAATGTGCAGGTACTGACGGACCGTGTGCGCGAGTTGTTTGCGGAGCTCCCCCAGTATCGCTACGAGCACATCATCATCGACAACGACTCGACCGATAATACAGTGGCAGAGCTGAGGGAGATTGCGGCACGCGATAAGAACGTGAAGGTGATCGTGAACGCGCGGAATTTTGGACACATCCGCTCGCCGCAGCATGCGCTGATGGAGGCGTATGGCGATGCGGTCGTAATTCTGCTGTCAGACCTGCAGGACCCGCCGGAGATGATCAAGGATTTTCTGCGCGAGTGGGAGGCAGGATGGCCGGTTGTAGTCGCAACCAAGACGGCGAGTGATGAGAGTGGCATCATGTACGCGATCCGCTCCGCGTACTACAAGACGATTGCACGGTTAACAGATGTCAGGGTCTTTGAACACTTCACGGGATTTGGGCTGTACGACCGTAAGGTAATCGATATTCTGCGGAGGGATTTTCGCGATCCGCAGCCTTATTTCCGCGGACAAATTGCGGAGATCGGGCTGCCGGCGAAGATACTGGAATACCACCAAAAGCGGCGCGTCCGCGGCATCACAAAGAACAACTGGTACACGCTGTATGACATGGCAATGCTCGGCATTACGAACCTCTCGAAGGTGCCGCTGCGCGCGGTGATCTTCTTCGGATTTGTGTGCGCGTTGCTTAGTCTCTTGGCCGGGCTCTTTTATCTCGTTCTGAAGCTGCTGTTCTGGAGCCACTTCGAGCTGGGCCTGGCGCCTATGATGATCGGGCTATTCTTCCTGGGTTCGGTGCAGTTGATTTCCCTGGGCATTATCGGCGAGTACGTGGGGTCGATCCATAGCATCGTGCAGAATCGACCGCTGGTCACGGAAAAGGAACGCATTAATTTTGATTGAGCAGGCGAGCGGACCGGCGGAGACGAAGGGCGTGATTGCAAAGACAGGCCGGCGGCTGGCGCAGATGCAGTCGGTACGCTTCCTGGTGGTCGGCGGTTTCAATACGGTTTTTGGCGTCGCGGACTCGTTTGTGCTGCTGAAGCTGCTGCTATGGCTGAGGCCGGATGAACCGAAGACGATGGCGACGGTCGCGATGGCGGTGTCATCGATCATCAATATTGCGTTCTCGTTCCTGACGTACAAGTGGTTTGTGTTCCGCACCAGGGGCAATTACCTGAAGGAATACCTGCGGAGCCTGACGATCTATCTGCCCAGCCTGGCTCTGAACACGTTTCTGGTGGCGCCGTTGTCTGCGCTGCTGAAGCGGTGGACGGGGCGCGAGCACGCCTCGGTGTACGCCGCGATGGGAATTATTCTGGCAGCGACGATTGTTTTCAGCTTCTTCGGGCACAAGCGGGTTACGTTTCGACAGGATGGAAATCCGAGCGGCGGCCAGGCCGTGTAAATTGCGCGCCCGGAGGAGAAACCCCTGATATCTCTTGTGTATTCTTAAGAGTATGGGTGACAAAGCAGAAGAGCTGCGAGAGCAGATATTAGACCTTACCGCGCAGTACCACGCGCTGAAGTTTGCAGCGAAGCCGTTCGTGCCGGGGACCTCTACGGTACCGGTTTCGGGCAAAGTGATTGATGGTGGGGATGTTGCCGCGGTGGTGGACTCCGCGCTGGATGCGTGGTTCACTACGGGGCGATTTGCCAAGGAGTTCGAACGCAAGCTGGCGCGGTTTCTCGGGGTGCGCTCGGCAAGCCTGGTGAACTCCGGCTCGAGCGCGAACCTGGTTGCGCTGAGCGCGCTGACTTCGCCGAAGCTCGGCGAACGAGCGCTGAAGCCGGGTGACGAAGTGCTTACCGTTGCCGCGGGATTTCCGACAACGGTGAACCCGATCTTCCAGAACCGGCTGGTGCCGGTGTTTGTCGACGTTACAGTGCCGACGTACGAGATTGACGTTACGAAGCTGGAGGAAGCGTACAGCCCGAAGATGAAGGCTGTCATGATTGCGCATACGCTGGGGAACGTGTTCAACCTGGATGCGATTACGGCGTTCTGCCGGAAACATAACCTGTGGCTGGTGGAAGATTGCTGTGATGCGCTGGGATCGACCTACAACGGCCGCAAGGTGGGGACGTTCGGGGACATTGCTACGGTGAGCTTCTATCCTGCCCACCACATCACCATGGGTGAGGGCGGCGCGGTGATGACGGATAAGCCGATTCTTCAGGTGCTGATCGACAGCTTCCGCGACTGGGGACGCGACTGCTGGTGCGAGCCGGGCATGGACAATACCTGCGGCAAGCGCTTCGACTGGCAACTGGGCACCCTGCCCTGTGGATATGACCACAAGTACACGTACTCGCATGTGGGGTACAACTTGAAGGCGACGGATATGCAGGCAGCGCTGGGGCTGTCGCAGATTGCGAAGTTGCCACAATTTGTGGAGCGGAGAAGAGAGAACTTCGCGTATCTGAAGCAGGCTCTGAAGCCGCTGGAGGATGTGCTGATTCTTCCGGAGGCCTCGGAGAACGCGGACCCTAGCTGGTTCGGATTCCCCATTGGGGTGAAGACAGATGCGCCGTTCACGCGGGATCAACTGACGAAAGCGCTGGAGACGCAGAAGATCGGCACACGGCTGCTGTTTGCGGGCAACCTGATACGGCAGCCTGCCTACGAGAGTCTGGAATATCGCGTCGTGGGCGAGCTGAAGAATACGGATTTCGTGATGAACCAAGTGTTCTGGATCGGCGTGTTCCCGGGGCTCACGAAGGAGATGCTGGACTTCATTGTGAAGACGGCGATGGAATTTGTGGGCACGGCGAAGAGCGGGTTGGTGGTGGTTTAGCTCGACCGGAGGACTCGTGAACTGAACAGGGGGCCTGTCGGCCCCTGTTCTTTTTAAATGCGAGCGCGAGCGTGACGCGGCGTGGGTGACAGCAACTGGAAGGTAATGGCGGTGGCTGGAATCAGGAATGCAATGGAGCCAAAGACCCACATGACGGCTGCGCCAAGGACCTGATCCTGCAGCACCGGAATTCCGAAGGGGTTCGGATGGTCGATGTAGTAGCTGTAAACCGGGCGATCGCAGAAGGCGAGGAAGGCGGAGAGCAGTGTGTTGATCAAGTCCGCGCCGACGATATACAGGATGAGTCCCCAGTTGCGGATGTGTGTACGCGCGGGCCAGGGTGACAGGATGCAATACCAGAAGAGAATTGAAGTCCAGAGAAAGCAGAGGTGCTCGACTGCGTGCCAAGCCTCGTGCTCGAGTGCGAAGTTATACGCTGCCGGAACGTGCCAGCCGAGATAGGCGATGTTCATTGCGAGCCATGCGACACGAGGGCGGACCACCCAGTGGCCGAAGCTGCGGATGGCGCGTGTGCGGAGGATGGGGCCGAGGATACGTCGGGTGATGCGCCGGGGCAGGCCGCGAAGCAGAGGAACAACGGGCAGACCGTAAAGTACGAGGGGCGGGACAGCCGACATGAGGAGCAGATGCTCGACCATGTGGGCGCTGAGGAGCGCGTCGGCAAACTCGTCCATAGGTGAGGCGACTGCCAGCCAAAGGACGGCGAGGCCAGAGAGAAAGGATGCGAGTCGGGTGTCGTTGAACTGCGCGGGGCGGGTTTTGCGTAGAGCGAACCAGCCGCGGATGTAGAGGGTGGCCGTGAGCACGATCGCGATGGTGAACCAGACGGGCAGTTCCCACTCGGCGAACAGGTCTCGTGCCGGGTCAGACATGGCTAGGGCTTCACTTCGCTGGGTTGGTGCGGTTCGGCGTGTGGAGGCGCGTCTGAGCCTGATTGGGTGAGCACGCGGGAGGCGTCGTAGGCTCGGGGTTGATCGCCATGAAGTGTCAAGAGGAAGCGCATCAGCGCGTTGGTCTGCGCGGGACTGAGGGCGTTGCCATAGGCCGGCATGTTGCCGCCGCCCTGCAACACCTGGCGAATGATCTGGTCCTCGGTCAAGCGCGAGGCTACGGCATCGAGCGCAGGGCCACGCTGGCCACCCATGCCGTCGAGCGAGTGGCAGTTTCGGCACTGCTGGTACTGCAAGACGAGCGCTCCCTGACGCTCCAGCGGCGAACGGTTTTCGAGATATTTCTGGGGCACGGGTGCGTTGGTCCAGGCATCCATGATGGGACTCCAGGGCGTGTACGTGCCGAGGTGGGTGAAGAGCGCGAGTGTAATGCCGATGACGCACACCATCAACACGGCGACAGGACGACGCTTCCAGTGGCGCTCTCCTTCACCGGCGAAGAGCGGCAGCAGGAGCATGGCAATGATGACCAGCACCGGCACGATGAGCATGAAGGCGGTCTCAATGTGGGGCGGCAGGAACGCTAACACGGCGTAAAGCCAGAGGAAGGGAAGATCCGGGCGCGGCGCGGTCTGGATAATCGTTGGGTCAGGGACTCCGCCGGGCCCGATGGGACCGAAGAAGTACGCGGTAGCCATTACGGCCAGCAGGATGACGGCGGCGAAGACCGCATCCTTCCATGCGGCGTCGGGGACGAACGGGATGCCGGTCTTCTCGGTCAGCTCGTGATACTCGCGCTGGTAGGTGGCCTTGCTGACAAGGCGGCCGGGCATGGGCCACTCGCTGACGCCGTGGTAGAGCGTCATCCAGATGTGAACGCCTGCGGCGAGGATAAGGATGCCGGGGATGACGAAGACGTGCAGGGCGAAGAAGCGCGAGAGTGTGGTTCCGGCGATGATTGGACCGCCAAGCATGAGGTGCACGAGTGGCGCGCCGACGAAGGGGATGCGGCTCACGATCGAGGCTCCGATGCCGAGTCCCCAGTAGGCGTCCTGGTCGAAACGCAGTACCTGGCCGGTGAACGACATGCCCAGCGTAAGCAGGAGGAGTCCGACGCCGACAATCCAGGTGAGTTCGCGTGGAAACTTATAGGAGCCGAACAGGAAGACCTGCACCATGTGGATCAGCACGATGGCGACCATGAAATCGGATCCCCAGCCATGCAGGGCGCGAAGATACCAGCCAAGCGGGATGCGCTCGTTGAGCAGGCCGAGGCTGCTCCATGCTTCGTTTGCGGACGGGCTGTAGACGAGCGCGAGCAGCACGCC
>Ga0070658_10004510_pt1 | contig 11326 bp, 10 predicted proteins | sample KBSC13metaG_FD_64664 | JGI IMG/M metagenome (GOLD analysis project Ga0070658, IMG submission 64664) | Corn rhizosphere microbial communities from Kellogg Biological Station, Michigan, USA - KBS C1-3 metaG | ecosystem: Host-associated > Plants > Roots > Rhizosphere > Soil ... | reverse complement strand
AACGCTTCGGCGGTCAGTTTGCGGGCGGTTGCCGTCATCGATGGCAATCTAGCGGAAAGCTGCAGAAAGGCCCGCCGGCACCCTTTCTTAACGAATTCCAAAAGCCGTTTCGGGTATTGCTGACTTCCCTACATGCCCCATTCTCCCCAAACTATGCGTCATCCCGCCGCACCGAGAATCCTCCCCCACCCCGGTCCGGAATTTCTGTAAACTCTTCCCCTTCTGTGGTGTCTGATTATCGGACACAGGGAGAAGTAGGTTTTGGTTCGACTCGTTCCGCAGCCGATTCACGGCAGTGAGCTGCTTGCGCAGTACCGACAGACGGGCTCGCCCGATTTGTTTGCGCAGATCATGCGCGCCTACGGCGGCATGGTCTTCAGCGTCTGCCTGAAGGTCACCAAAGACGCCGCCGACGCCGAAGACGCGTCGCAGGCGGCGTTTTTGACGCTCGCGGTGCAGTGCAAGACCGGTGCGACGATCACCTACCTGGGGCCATGGCTGAAGAAAGTGGCAAAACGCTCGGCCCTCGACCTGGTCCGCTCCCGCAAACGGCGGACGCGCCGCGAGACGATTACCGCGGAGAACCGCCCCGACGCCTTTATCGAACGCGCCGGCGGCGCGGCCGAGCAGGCGGAACTGTCGGCCGCCATCCGCCACGAGCTCGACCAGCTTCCTGCTAAGTATCGCATGCCGCTGGTGTTGCACTACTTCGGCGGGATGAGCCACGAGCAGATCGCCCTGGAGATGAAGTGCACGCCGGCCGCCCTGGGCGTGCGGCTGCACCGGGCGCGGAAAATGCTCGGCAAGCGGCTGGAGGCCAAGAACATCACGCTCGGCGGAGCTGCCCTGGGGGCGGCGATCGCGGCGTCCGTCACGCACGTCGTTTCGGAACGGTTCATCCACAACACGACGCTGGCTGTGATGGGACTCAATGCCGTTCACGTCGCCGGCGTGCCCACGGCGGGCCTGCCGATGCACCTGGGGGCCGTCGCCAGCATCGTGGCCGAGGTCGGCCAGTCGATGGCCCGGGCCCGGATGAAGATGGCGGCCCTGGCCCTAGTGGCCGGCATCACCATGCTCGGCGGAGCGGCCGAGGCGATGAACCATCTGCCGGATTCGATGCGCACCAACCTCGAATTCCTGGCCCCGTCCAACATCCTCAAGAACCTGATCAAGGCTCTCACGCCGACGCCCGTGATGCGGCTCGATGCGATGCCGCCCAAGCACGATCCGGCGCCGACCGTGGTCGCCAAGGCGGTCGATACGGCTCGCGATTACGTCGCCCCGCCCACCCCGCTCGCCCCGCCGCCCTCGCTGTCGATGCCGCCGACCCCGGCCCAGCCGTTCCTGGCGCTGCAGGTGCCGCCGGCCATGCCGCCGATCATCAGCGGGTTTGTGCCGCTCAGTTCGATCGGCACGGGATTGCACGCCCCGTCGCTGAAGTCGGGCGAAACGCTCAGCCTGCCGGCCACCATCGACACCAACGAGCCGGTCGTCGTTCCGCACAAGGAGACGACCTTCCACGTCGAATCGTTCAACGGCGGCGGCAGTTCGTCGAGATCGGAATCGACCTCCATCGAAGGCTTCGCCAGCAGCGGCGGGCACGGCAGCGTGACCGAGATCACCGACACCCTCCCCCTGCCCGACGCGTTCGCCAAATCGCAGAACCTCACCCCGATCAACACCATCGGCCCGTTCGCCGTAGCGCCGACCAACAGCAACGTCGGCACGGGCGGCTTGATCGGCCCGACGCAAGCTGATACGCCGACGCCGAACGCCATCCTGCTGGGCAACAACCAGGTCGTGGTCCACGGCGGCAACGGCCTGTACCACTGGTCGAACAACAAGATGGGCATCACCGAAGGCGGCACCAACTCGGCCGACTTCTCGCTGGAAGGCGCGGTCGGCGACGGCGTGGTGACGATCGAACGCCTGCCGGTGACGACCACCCTCGCCCCGGCCCGCCCCACGGGGCACCACTTCGTCGGCATCTGGTCGATCGATTCCACCGTCGATTACGCCAGGATCACGCTGACGGCCCACTATGACGAGTCATTCGCCGAGGCGCTGGGGCTGGACGAGAAGATCTTGAAACTGTGGGTCTACGACAAAGGGACGTGGATCCGCATCATGGACGACACGTTCTACCGCGACCTGATCAACCACGCGCTCACGGGAACGTATGCGTCCAAGCCGCAGTTCTTCGCGGTGTCGGCCCCGGAACCGGCCGGTGCGCTGATCGTGCTCGGCGCGGGTGCGTATGGCCTGCTGCGCCGACGTCGGCGGCCTTAACGCCCGACTGGCTCCGCCGTAGCGGCGACGCCTGCGTCGCCTCTTCGTCATCCGTCGCCTCGATCTAATGAAGAGGCGACGCAGGCGTCGCAACTACGGAAGATTGTGCGACGCGTTGTGCCTCGCCCGCTTCACCCCGCGGCGGATCAGCAGCACCATCCCGATCGTCACCCCCACCGCGGCGATGCCGAGCGTCCAGCGTCGGCCGAGCACCACGAGGGGCGTCTTCTGCGGCCCTTCGCTCCAGACCGGCAGCAGGACGCTGTCGGTCGCCGACGTCGGCTGCACCCCGCCGTCGTCGGCGCGGTAGGCGTTATCGCTCCGCCCGGCGAAAGGCGAGCCGAAAAACGCCACTGACCCGTCGGCGAACAGGATGTTCTGCCCGTCGCGCTGGTGGTTGGGGCTGTTCATCTCCCGCACCTCGAGGCGTGTTTCCTGCGTGGTGGCGCTCTTCTCGTCCTTAATCCCCGGGTTCGTGTCGGCCGCGATGGCGAAGGTAGGCGGGAGTTTTTCGTGAAAGCTTTCGAGTGAATACCCCGCCTTCACCGCCGCGGTGCTCGGGTACATGTTCGCCAAGGAATAGTTGTCGTTCACGCGGGCGCGGAAGTTGGATCTGCCTTTGGCCGAGAGGCGGTCGAACCGATCCGGCTCGGCCAGCCCGTGACGCTGGGCCGCGGGGCAGATGAACGTTTCGCGCGGCAATTCCATCTCGCGGGCCAGCAGCCACATCGATGCCGTCGTGTCGTTCGCGGCCGGGCCGTCGGGGGCGAAGGGGCTTTTGGCGTCGGGCGCGGTGTAGGCCGTCAGCGGCGCGTCGGGCGTGTAGCGGGTGCGGGGGAATTGGCCGTTGTAGGTGCCCTCGTACATCACCAAGGATTGGGCGATCTGCCGCAGGTTCTGCTGGCAATCGATGATGACGCCGAATTCCTGCGCCTGGTGCCGCGCGGCCACGCCGACGCCGAGGATCGCGGTCGCACAGCCGACGCTGACGATGACGTCCATCCAGCCGAAGCGCATCATTGATGCGCCTCGCGCCGCCGGCACCAGATCAGATAGATACCGCGAGCGGTCGGCACGAGGATCATGACGATCACGATAAACTGCCACTTGGCCCGAAGCCAGAACCCGCTGGCGGCCGAGCGCTTCAACGGCTCGGATTGGAACTCGAAACCAAGCGTCTTCAGGGGCGATTCCTGCCAGTTGTCGCGCAGGTTGCGGTGCATGGTGTATCCACCGCGGTACGACCAGCCCGAACCACCCAGGCCGAGCCGCTTTTGGTCATCCACCGAATAATCGATCAGCAGCTGCGACTGGGCCGAAATGATGCGCATCGTCTGCCCCTTGCCGCGCCATTCAAAGGTGTCGAAGAAGAAACTGCTGCGGTACCACATCGCCGAAGTGATGATGGCCGCCAGCACGCACAGCCACGCCAGCCATTTGCCGATGTATTGGCGCACGCCCGCCTGCCCGAACGGATCGGGGCCGACGTCGTCGGTGGTCCAGCTGGGTTTTCGGTTTCCCGGCGCCGGCGAGGTGGCCGGCTGTCCCGGGGGCGACGTGACGAACGACAGCATGTTTCGATAGTACGTACGGCAAAGGAGCTTGGACGCCGTCAGCCGGGAATTTCCAAGGTTCCGACCAAGTCGCTCAGCCGCGCAACGCCCAACTTGTTCAGGTAGCCCGTCAGGCCCTGGCACACCTGAACAGGGGTCGCCGGGTCGACGAACAACGCCGTCCCGATGCTCACCGCACTGGCGCCGGCCAACACGAATTCGGCGGCGTCCTGCCAGGTCTGCACGCCGCCCATGCCAATGATCGGCGTTCCGGTGCTCTTGGCAATACTGCGGTAAACCCTGCTCACCAGGTGCAAGGCGATCGGCTTGATGGCCGGGCCGCTAAGCCCGCCGGTGACGTTGGCCAGGCGTGGCTTGCGTTTCCAGATATCGACCGCCATAGCTGTAAAGGTGTTCACGAGCGACAGGATGTCGGCCCCGCCTTCGATCGCGCCCCGGGCGGTGACGACGATGTCTTCCACGTTGGGCGACAATTTCACGATCAGCGGCTTGGGGCAGACGGCTTTGACCTGCTTCACCAGCTCGCGCAGGCGGTTGGCGTCGGTGCCGAAGGTCAGGCCGTCCGCGACATTGGGGCAGGAGACGTTGAGTTCGATCGCCTTGATCGACGGCAGCGCCGCGATCGGGCCGACGGTATCAACGTAATCGGGCAGACTGTGGCCGGCGACGTTGGCGATCACTGGGCAGGGCATTTTTTCGATAACTGGGATCTTCTCGGAAATGAACCGATCCAGCCCCACGTTCGCCAGGCCGATGGCGTTGAGCATGCCGGCGCGCGTTTCGACGATCCGCGTCGGCTCATTGCCCGGCCGTTCGCGGCGGGTGACGCTTTTGGTGACGAACGCGCCTAGCTGGTTGAAATCGAGCCAGTCGCCGTACTCGGTGGCGTAGCCGCAAGTGCCGCTGCAGGTCATCGTCGGATTGGCGAGCCGGAGGCCCGCGAGCGTAACGCTCAGGTCTGCCATGGAACGGTTGTAAAAGACCGGGCGACGGATGACAACCCGGGTGGTCTTTCTTACCCCTCCCCCTCCGGGGGAGGCTGGGTGGGGGCGGGGAGCGTCGATAGGCAATCGATTGCAACTTCACGCTCACCGCCCCCACCTAACCTCCCGCGAAGGGGGAGGGATAAGAAGTGCGTTCAGCGGTATACTTCCCCCCGTGGACGCCGTTCCCGTCATCTACACCCGCCTCGGCCGAGCGCAATCGCTGAATTACTTCGAGCGGCTCGTCGCCCTTGGCATCGCGTTGTGCGCGATCAGCGTGCTGATCACGGCCGCGTGGCTTCACCCAGACGCCCACGGCATGGGCACGCACATGCAGCTCGGTCTGCAGCCGTGCGGCTTCCTGATGCGCACCGGCATCCCCTGCGCCGGCTGCGGGATGACGACCAGCTTCGCGTACGGCGTCCGCCTGCGGATGCTGACGGGCTTCGAGACGCAGCCGTTCGGACTGATCCTGTGCATCCTCACCGCCGCCGCATTCTGGGGCGGCCTGTACGTCGCGGTCACGGGGCGGGCGGCGCATCGAATCCTTGCGATGGTGCCGTTCAAGATCCACGTCGCCCTCTGGCCGTCGCTGGCGCTGGTCGCGTGGCTCTACAAGATCATTCTCGTGATCGGTTGAGTGAGCGGGCTCGCTTGCGAGGCTCCGCAAGGCTTCGCAAGCGAAGCCGCTAACGGAATCTCCTCTTAAATCCGATGATTCCTAACCGGAACATTCGCTCCGGGTCGATTCTGGTATCATGCCGCCCGTGATTCCGCACCTTGTCAAACACCGCACGACGCCTTGCACACTGTGCCGCACCGCGCGTCGATTTCGTCCCGCCGCCCTGCTGGGCCTGCTGCCGTTGCTGGCCGCGGGGTGCAACATCATTGGCGCTGCCGCCGCCAAAGCGCCGCGGCCGGATATCGCCGCCGTCTACAACGGCCTGGCTCACCACAGCGTCGGCGTCGTCGTATGGGCCGACCGCTCGCTCGTCACCGATTGGCCGACGATCCAACTCGACATCGCCAATTCGATCATGACCAAGCTGAAGGTGGCGCAGGAAGCCAAATCGAAGGAACTCGAAGGCACCACCTTCCCCTACCCGGCGGCTTCGTTCGTCAAATACCAGAAAGAACACCCCGGCCTCGAAGCGCTGCCGATCACCGAAGTGGCCCCTCGGTTCGGCGTCGATCGAGTCATCTATATCGAAGTGAACGACTTCAGCACCCGGGCCGACGGAGCGGTGGCGCTGTACCTGGGCAAGATCGACGTGGCAATGAAGATCCTGGAAGTCGACAAGGGCAAAAGCAAGAGCGTTTACGACGAGGCCAGCATCAAGAGCCAGTTTCCCGACAAGGCCACCAAGGAAGGCGTGCTCAACAGCAGCGACCGCGCGATGTACGGCGGCACGATCAACGCCGTCACCACCGACATCGTCACCCGCCTGATCCAGCACCCGGACGATTCCCCGTGATGCGGCGGACGCTGGATTTGTTGCGATTGATGTATTGAAAGATTTTTGTATTGGCCACAGAGATCACAGACGGCACAGAGAAAAGACAAGAAGAGTCGATTCTGCTTTTTCTCTGTGTGCTCCGTGATCTCTGTGGCTAATCCTCCTCTTCGTTGAGATGGAAACGATAGGCCGGCCCGAGCGAGCGAAATTTGTAATGAAACTATCCCGACCCCTGCCACTGCTCCTGCTCTTCGCCGCCGCCTGCGGACCGATCGGCGCCATTGCCTACAAGCTGCAGCCCGACCCGACGCAGGAGGCCCGCTACAAGCTGAAGGACCGCCCCACGGCGATCCTGGTCGAAAACTACGAGAATCCCGATCTGGCCGCCAACGATTCGGAACTGCTGACGCGTGACTTGTACGACCGCATCACCAAGGTCGAAGTCGACAAGAAGAAGCTGGCTACCTTCGTTCCGTTCCAGAAGGTGCTCGACCTGCGCAACAGCAAGCCGAAAGACTTTCCGACCATGACGATGAGCCAGATCGGCAAGGCCGTCGGCGCCGAGCAGATCATCTACGTCGATCTGCAGAACGGCGGCGTCGCCCCGCTGGGCACCGGGGCGGCCATGCAGGGCAAGGCCCACGCGATGGTGAAGGTGATCGACGTCGCCACCGGCGACACGCTCTGGCCGACGGATATGGCCGAAGGCTTCCCCGTGAACGCGCAAACCGATCCGCTGGCCGGGCAGGAAGTCACCAGCTACAACGCGGTGCGTGAGCAACTGTACGACACAATGGGCGACCAGATCGCCAAGCTGTTCTACAAGTATACGATCGACCGCGACGGCGAACCGAGCAAGATCCAGGCGGACCAGTAAGTCCTTCGTAGGGGCGACGCGTGCCTCGCCCGTTGAGGTGAATTACGCTCCGCGGGCGACGCATGCGTCGCCTCTACAACGCCAACGCCCACGCGTCGAAGTACTCGCACAGCGCGTGGTAGATCAGCTGGTGCATCTCCTGAATTCGCGCCGTCTCGCTCGACGGGATCACCAGCGGGATGTCGCAGCATTCGCGGCACGCCCCGCCGGTCTTGCCAAGGAAGCCGATCGTCTTCATCCCCAGCTTGCGGGCCGCGTCGAACGCCAGACGCATGTTGTCGCTGTTTCCGCTGGTGGTGAAGCCGACGAACACGTCGCCGGCCCGGCCGAGGGCTTCGACCTGGCGGGAGAAGATCGCGTTGTACCCCATGTCGTTGCCGGCGCAGGTGATGGCCGTCGGATCCATCAGGGCGATTGACGCCAGTGGGCGGCGGTCGCGCTTGTAGCGGACCGTCAGTTCCTCGCTGAAGTGCAGCGCGTCGGCCGCACTGCCGCCGTTGCCGGCCATGAGGATTTTTCCGCCGCCCTCGAAGCAGGCGATCATCGCCTCAGCGATCTGCGTCACGGTCGGGCCCATCGCCCGCACCTTCGGCAGCAGTTCGACGGTTTCATCGCAGGCCAATTCGAGCGCGCGCGAAGGCAGCATCATTCCCCGTCCTTGCTTTCGGAGCTGTAAATATCGAGATAGAACACCAGCAGCTCTTTCCCGCCGTAGGAGCGAGTAGTGCCGAGCTTGTAGTGGTTTTCTTCAAGCAGTTGCAGGGCCGGGTTGCGATCGACGTAGGTATCGATCGCGACCTTCAGGTAGTTGTTCTCGCGGCAGAATTCGACGGCCTGCTTCAGCAGCGCCGTGCCGATCCCCCGCCGTCGGTACCCGTCGGCGACGCGCAGCCGGCGGATCTCACCCGTGCCGTCGCTGAGCATCACGCCGATCATGCCCACGACTTTGCCCTCGGTCTCGGCCACCCAAAAGTGGTTGCCTTCGGGCTTCATATAGGCGCTATTGATGTCGTCGATATCCAGCCCGCTGTCGTTGTCGGCCAATTTGCCGACGGTGATGCCCTCACTGTACAGGTGCTGGCAGATCTGCTGGTCTTCCGGGCGGAAGCTGCGAAGGTGAAATTGGATCGGACCTTCAGGCATGGCCGGGGAGTTTACACCCGACGATACTATTCCGCGACCGCAAAGCTGGACAGTTCGTCATTGGCTAAATCGAGCAGTGCCACCGATTTGCGAGCAGCCCGGTAGAGCGCGCCGGGGTTGATCCAGCGCGTCGGCCCGACCCGGCGGTCGTGCCGCACGTGCGTGTGCCCGGTGAACAGGTAATCGTACGGCGGCTCGGCCCGCGTCAGTCGGCCGACCAGTGGGTGATCGTCGCCGTGCGTGACAGCGATCCGCTTGCCGCCCAGTTCGAGAACGCCGAACGTGCCGAGGCAGGTGACGTCGATCGATTCGGCGTAGCGGCGCAATTCGGGCCCGTCGAAGTCGTTGTTCCCGAACACGAACGCCGCCGGCCCGCCGGCCAACGCGTCAAGCACGTCGGCGCCGCAGACGTCGCCGCAGTGGATGAGGTACTCGGCCCCCTGCTCGCGGAGCGAATTGGCTGCGCGGATCGCGATCTCGCGTCGGCCGTGGGTGTCGGAAAGGATGCCGATCTTCATTCTGGGTCCCTCTCCCGCGGGTACACGGGTGAGGGGACTTTATGCCGCCGACTCCGCCATTTCCGCCCGCTCTGCCGCGCGGAAATCGGCGTCACTGATTCGGCCGCCCTGCTGCACCTGGTCGAACTTCACCGCCACGCGCCGGCTGACGCCCTGTTCCTGCTGTGTCACGCCGTACATCACGTCGGCGATCTGCATCGTGCGCTTGTGGTGGGTGATGATGATGAACTGGCTCAAGGAGAGGAATTCCTGAACGATCATGCCGAAGCGCACGTTGTTGGCCTCGTCGAGCGGCGCGTCCACTTCGTCGAGGATGCAGAACGGGCTCGGCTTGCTCTTGAAGATGCTCATCAGCAGCGCGATACAGGTCATCGCCTTCTCGCCACCGCTGAGCTGGCTGATGCTGACGGGCTTCTTCCCCGGCGGCTTGGCGATGATTTCGATGCCGGCGTCGAGCGGGTCGACGGTCTTGCGCATCACCGGCACCTTCACGCCCTCGCCTGCTTCCGCGGCCGCCGCCTTCATGGCTTCGCGGTCTTCGACTTCGAGTTCCAGCACCACGTCGGCGCTGCCGCCGCCGAAGAGCTGGCGGAAGAGCGTCTGGAAGTGCTCGCGGACGACCTTGAACGTCTGCTCGAAGCGGACGCCGCTTTCCTTATTGATCTCGTCGATCAGCTGCTCCAGCTGCTCCTTGGCCTGTTTCAGGTCGGCCAATTGCGTGGCGAAGAACTGGGCCTTTTGTTCCAGTTCGTCGAGCTCGCCGATGCTGTCGAGGTTCACGTTACCGAGCCGGCCGATCTTGTCCTTCAGCTCTTTGATTTCCTTGGCGACGTCGTCCCAGTTGACGTCGCCGGGCGAGTAGCCGCCTTCGGCTTCGTTGGCTTCGCCGTAGCGGGCCGGCAGGTCGATCTGCAGTTCGTCGGTCGTGCGGGTGACGAGGCCTTCGAGGCGGACGGTCAGTTCGCTCTTCTGCACCTGCAGGCCGTGGTGCTTCTGTTCCATCTCGCCGTGCAGGCCGCGGACGGATTCGACCTTGCCGGAGAGTTCCTTCACGGCGTCGTTCAGCTCCGCGACGCGCGATTGCAGCCGAGCGACGCGATCCTTCAAATCCACAGCCTTCGCCTGCGCGACCTGCTCATCATGAGCGGCTTGTTGCACGGCCGCCTCGCTTGCGCCTTTGCGGCTGGCGACCGTCTCAACGCTCTTGGCGAGCCGTTCGATCTGCTGCGTCGCTTCGTTCAGCTGGGCCGTCAGGCGTTCGACGCCCTGCCGCGACGAAATCTGCTTCTGCTCCACCTGCCCCTGCGCCACGCGGGCGGCCGTCAGGTCGTCGTTGAGCTTGCGGACTTCTTCGGTCAGTACTTTCTGCTGGGCCGTGTGCTCGTCGATCTGCTGCTGCGCCCCGGCCTGCTGGCCGTCGAGGTCTTCCTTGATCTTCTTCTTCTCGGCCTCCTCGGCGTCGAGTTTGGCGGTCTGCTGGGCGAGGTTGGCCAGCTCGCGCTCCAGCAGCGGCAGCTCGCGACGCAGGCTGTTCACGCGGTCGGTCGCCTGGCTGTGCTTGCTCTGCAGTTCCACCCGCTGCGTGTTGAGCTGGTAGACGGCGTTGCGCAGCTGGTTGATCTCTTCCTCGGCCTGCCGGGCCTGCTGGCTGTTGTGGGCGAGGGTTTCGTTGAACTTGGCGATGGTGGCGTCGACATCGGCGACCTGCAGCGCGATCGCATCGAGCTCGCTGCGCCGACTGAGCAGCCCCATGCTCGCGCCCATCGGCCCGGCCTTGATCGCGCCGTTGGCTTCGACGGCGTAACCGTCGGCGGTGACGTATCGCCAGCCGCTCGGGCCGAAGTTGTGCAGGCAGAGGGCGTCGGCGAGCGTGTCGACAACGGCGGTGGTACCGAGGAGAGCCTCGACGATGGCGGCGTGTTCCGGCTCAACGCGTACGAGGTCAGCGGCGAAGCGGACACCGACCGAAACCTTCGACCAGTCAAACGCCCCACTGCTCGTGACCGGCTTGTTGTTCTCTTGTTCGACGGTCGGACTCTGGGTCACGCCGTCGCGCTCCGGCAAGAAGGCAACTCGTCCCGTCAGCGGCTTGATCGCTTCGTCGGTAACCGCTTCGGCACGGTCCACGACGAGATACTGGTCGCGCCCGTCCAATGCCGCTTCGATCACCTTCGCGTGTTCGACATCGACGCGCAGCAGATCGGCGACCAGCCCCTTCACGAACGGGTACTTCGCCTCGCGGTCCTTCAAGACCTTCTTCACCGCGTCGCTCACGCCCTCGCGGCGATTTTCCAGGTCCTGCAGCAGCTTCTGGCGCGAGACCAATCCGCTGCGTTGTTCCTTCGCCGAACCGAGCTGCTCGGTGAGCTGCTTGATCTGCTGCCCCAGTTCCGCGGCGCTGGCGCGCCGGGCTTCGTGCTGCTGCTGCCGCTCGGCGTGCTGCTGTTTGACGTCCTCGATCTTCGTCTGCAGTTCGGCCGCC
>Ga0070658_10004508_pt1 | contig 11326 bp, 11 predicted proteins | sample KBSC13metaG_FD_64664 | JGI IMG/M metagenome (GOLD analysis project Ga0070658, IMG submission 64664) | Corn rhizosphere microbial communities from Kellogg Biological Station, Michigan, USA - KBS C1-3 metaG | ecosystem: Host-associated > Plants > Roots > Rhizosphere > Soil ... | reverse complement strand
CAGCCGCGTCACCCGCCGCCTTGTCGCCACCCGCGGCTAGAAGTACAGCGTCGCCCGAATCGGTCGGAACTGCGTGGCGAACTCGAACCCGTGCTGATCGGTCCCGGTGTTCGAGATGTGGCGTCCGATGAGGTCGTACGCGAGGCCAACCGCAAAACGATCGGCGACCATGTACTGCCCTCCGAACTCGACCCATCCGCCGGCGTAATTCGCGCGGTACGAGCTGACGCTCGTGCCTGACGGCGCCTCGTACTCAGAGCGCTGCCGAGTCGTGCTGACGGAGACGCCGCCGGCGAAGGTGGAGGCAATCTTCGGAGCCACCATCGTGTGATGCCGCAGGCCGAGCGAAAGATTGAGCATCGTCGAATTGGTGTGCTGCAGGGTGGAAGTCGCGTCGTTGGCATCCGTGCTGATCTGGTCGGCCGCCACGTCGAGCACCAGCGCGGTTCGCGGCGTGAAGAAGCGCATCACCCCTCCATCGCCGAAGACGTGGGCATACGCCTCGACGCCCCATTGGCCGGCGTGGAAAGGCGACGCGATGGTCGCGGCCTGCGCTTCCGCGGTGCCGGCGATGGTGGCGAGGCTGCCTAACGCGATGGCCGCGGCGGCGAGATGTCTCTTCATCATTGGAAGCGCTCCAGGATTCGAGCTCGGGTGCATGCTGCTTCGTCGGTTGACGCGCCGACCGTTAGGTAGGCAACGCGCGGCGCGATCGAGCCGATCCGGGCGACCGGGAGAATCGCGATGACGCCGCGCCGCCGCGCCGCGCTCCATAGTCGCTCTGTTCCGCAAGGCGGCATCACCGGATCGCACTCATCATCCGCGTTCAACGACTCTGACCCCTTGAATCGCTGGTCGCCCCCGATCAACGACTCTGACCCCTTGAAACCGCCGCCCGCGGCTCTGCCGTCCCGGTATCGGCACAACGCTTGCCCCTCAGCCGTGCAGACTTCAGACGGAGCCAGCAATGCCGAAGCGCGACAAGACGCACGAGGAAGAAGTCCCGAAGGAGAGCCTGACCAAGTACGAGGGCGGACAGGGGTCGAAGACGCGCGAGCAGCAGCAGAAGAACAACGCCCGCAAGCTCCGCGACTTCGATGAGCCGCCGGCCGACGAGACGGTCGGGATCCGCCACGATCACAAGGTGCTGCGCGAAGGCGGCGCACGGCTCGAGGAGAACCGGCAGCAGCACGACGAGGCGGAACGCGACAGCGAGGCCAATCGCGATGACCGCCGCGGCCGCGCCGACGAGCACAGCGACCACCGCGATCGCGGACCGGGGCACAGCGCGGGGAGCACCGGCCGGCCTAACGGCGGCTGACAATGCCGGCGCGCGCGGGCGGCGTGCGCGATCGCGCCGACGGTCCGGGAAAGGCCGGCGGTGAAACCGACTCGGCCGAGCCGTTCATCCCACCGCGGCCGACACTGGCGAAGCTGCGGAGCGCGTCGAAGAAGTGCCGCGGCTGCCGGCTCTGGAAGTTCGGGACGCAGACGGTGTTCGGCGAAGGGCCGGCCGATGCGAGCATCGTCCTCGTCGGCGAGCAGCCGGGCGACCAGGAAGATCTCGCCGGCCACCCCTTCGTCGGACCGTCAGGCAAGCTGCTCGACGCAGCGCTCGAGGCGGCCGGCGTCGATCGCGATCGTGCCTATGTCACGAACGCGGTCAAGCACTTCAAGTGGGAGGAGCGGCCGGGGACCACGCGGCGCATCCACAAGAAGCCGAGCAACGCCGAGGTGATCGCGTGCCACCCGTGGCTCGAGGCAGAGCTGGAGCTGCTCGAGCCGAAGGTCGTCGTCTGCCTCGGCGCGACCGCGGCGCAGTCGCTGTTAGGCAAGGACTTCCGCGTCAGCACGCAGCGCGGAAAGGTGATGAAGCCGTGGGGCGCGACGCCGGTGGTGATCGCGACGGTGCATCCGTCATCGGTGCTCCGTGCACCGGCACCGGAACGCGCGCAGGCGGAGAAGGAGTTCTTCCGCGACCTGAAGAAGGTGGCGCGCTTCGTCTGACGCTTATCTTGCGTCATGCCCACAACGAAGAGGCGCTCCGCCGGCGCATATTCGCACCGTAAGGCACTCGCGCACCTCAGGCGTGTCGACCCGAAGTTCGGCGCGGTGATCGACGCGGTCGGGACGTGCCGTTATGCCGCGCGCGAGGAAGGGACGCACTTCGGCGCGCTGGTGCGATCGATCGTCTATCAGCAGCTCTCGGGAAAGGCGGCGGGGACCATCCATGGCCGGCTCCGCGCGCTCTATGGCGATCGCGACCCGACTCCAGCCGAGCTGCTGGCGACGCCGGAGGAAACGCTGCGCGGGGTCGGACTGTCGCGGCAGAAGCTGAGCTACCTGCTCGACCTCGCGGCCCGGGTCGAGCGCGGCGAGCTTCCCCTCGACGGCGTCCACGAGCTCGGCGACGACGAGCTGACCGAAGCGCTCGTGCAGGTGAAAGGGATCGGCCGGTGGACGGCGCAGATGTTCCTGATGTTCCGGCTCGGCCGCACCGACGTGCTCCCCGACCTCGACCTCGGAGTCCAGAAGGGGCTGCAGCTCGCCTATGGACTGCGGAAGATGCCGACGCCGAAGGAGGTGCTGCGGCACGGAGAAAAGTGGGCGCCGTACCGGACAATCGCGTCGTGGTACCTGTGGAGAATACTCGAAGTCGCTGACTGGAAACCGGAACGGCCAGGAGCCATGAGGCAGGGGCAAGGCCACGCGGCAGGCGGCAGGGGCAAGGCCACGAGGCGGGCGGCAGGGGGAAAATCCAGGAGGCAAGCGGCAGGAGCAAGAAGGCAGGGGGCAGGGGCGAGGCCACGAGCCGTGCGGCAGGGACAGGAGGCAGGACACAGAAGGCAGGGTGAACGTTAGGCGCTGGGGTGGCCGGGGTCGGACTTTCCCCTCTGGTGCGACGGGCGGGGGGGCGTAATTTGGGGGCGTAGCTCCCCCCGAACCCCGACCACTCGATGGCGATCGACCTCAGGCCTCGGAGCGGCGTCGAGCTGATCGACGCGAGCTTCCAGTTCATGCGCGAGAACTTCGCGCTCCTGTTCACGACGACGGCGGTCACCTACGCGCCGATCGCGATGCTCGAGTATCTCGCGGCCGAGGATCCGACGAACGTCGAGCGGATGCTGGTGGCGCGGCTGGTGACGTGGGTCTTCGCGTCGATGGCGCAGGCTGCGACGATCGAGATCGTCGCGACGCGATATGTCGGCGAGAACATCACCCCGGCCGATGCGCTGCGCGCGGTATGGAAGCGGCTGGGAACGGCGCTCGTGATCACCTTCGCGTACGGGCTGCTCGTCGGTGTCGGAACTGTCTTCTTCATCGCACCGGGGATCTACTTCGCGACCAAGTATTTCGCGGCGATGGCGGCGGCGATGGTCGAGGGGAAGCCGTTCGGCGGAGCGATGGAGCGCTCGGCGCAGCTCACGCTGGGATCGAAGCGGCGACTCCTCAACATCTTCGGGCTGACGCTGATCATCTACATCTTCCTCGCCGCCGCGGCGGGAGGGATCGCGGGCACGCTCGCGTCGGCGCCGACCGCGGCGCTTCTGGTGCGACTCTTCCTCGCGATCACCAATCCATTCCTCTTCACGCTGGTCACGCTCGTCTACTTCGACCTGCGGATCCGGCGCGAGGGACTCGATCTCGATTTCATGATGACGCCATCGCATGCGACGCCGCCGACACCGGTCCCGGGGTGACGCCGGTCGCGGGCTGGCAGTCTTTCTGACGCCTGCCTGACGCTCGCTCGCGATCGCTCCGCCGTCCGGAATCCCCCTGCCCCCTCAGACCATGCACGCTCCGGCAATCCGTCCCCGCTCGGCGATCGAGATCGTCGACGCATCGGTCTCGCTCTTTCGCGAAAACTTCAAGACGATGGCGGTGATCGCGCTCGCCGCGTCGGTCCCGTTCATCGCCGCGATCATCGCCGGCGTCGGGATGTTCAGCGCGATCCGCAATCCGACTGCGTTCTTCAACAACCCGCTGACGTTCGTCCCGGGGATGCTCGGCTTCGGCGTCGTGATGCTGGTGTGGATGGCGGTGGTGGACGGCGCGATGACCTTCGCCGCGGCCGAAGCGTACCACGGTCGTCATCCGACGCCAGCCGACGCGTTTCGCGGCGCGATCGGTAAGGGACTCTCGCTGGTCGGGGGGAACCTGCTGCGGATGTTGATCATCGGCGCCACGGCGGGAATCGCCGGGCTCGCGCTGGCGCTGCTCGCGAAGTCGAGCCCAGTGCTGATGTTCGTCCTCGGAATCTGCGTCTTCGTGCTGGCGATCCACCTCATCGCGCGCACCTTCGCGATCACCAGCGCGATCGTGATCGAGGACCAGGGAGCGATCGAGGGGGTGAATCGTTCCTTCTTCCTCTCGAAGAACGCGACGCTGCGCATCGTCGGCGTCGCCCTGCTCTGCCTGATCATCTACTGGGTGGCGCAGGCGATCAGCATGATGGTGGTGCAGACCGTGATCCAGCTCGTTCTGCGCAACCCGATCGTCGCCGCGGCGGCGGGGAACCTGGCGGCGATGCTGATCTATCCCTTCCTCAACATCGCGATCATGGTGCTCTACTACGACCAGCGCGTGCGCAAGGAAGGCTACGACATCGACGTGATGACGGGTGCGATGCCGGCGCCGGCCGTTCCGCGGGGCTGATGGCGGCGTTCGACTTCCGGCCGCGCTCGAACACGGAGCTGCTCGACGCGAGCGTCGTGTTCGTGCGCACGCACTTCGGCATCCTCGCCGCACCGCTGGCGCTGACGCAGATCCCCCTGCTCGCGATCGGGCTCGCCTGGCCGCCGTCGCTGAGCGATCCGTTCCTCCGCCTGCGACAGCAGCCGGTGCTCGCCGTCGTGCTCTCGCTGGTGGCGATCTGGCTCCAGGCGGTGCAGTCGGTGGCGTTCGTGCACATCGTCGACGACGTCATGCACGGGCGAGTGGCGTCGCTGGCGTCGGCCCTTTCGCGCGCGCTGTCGCGCAGCCTGCCGGCGCTGGCGATGCTGCTGGTCGCCTACATCGTGTTCATCCTGTGGGCGATGTTGTTCGTGATCCCGGTGATCTGGGCGTTCGCGCGCTACTTCGCGATCTTCCCCGCCTTCGCGATCGAGGGGCTCGGGCCGTTCGGCGCGATCGGCCGCTCGAAGGAGCTGGCGAAGGGAAACAATGGCCGGGCGATCGCGCTCGGCCTCGTGCCGACGCTGGTGATCGTCACGCTGATGGCGCTCGTCCAGCAGGGATTGCTCGGGGCGGGCGCGGGGTACGCGGCGACGCGGGTCACGAGCGCGGTCCTGACGGTGGCGCTCTATCCATTCGCGCTCGTGCCGGGCATCTTTCTCTACTACGACCTTCGCACGCGGCGCGAGGGTCTCGACCTCGACTTCGGCACCGTCCCCCCAGCCGCCGCCTAACGACCGTTGCAGCAGCACCTCCCCGTCAGCGAGACGGCAATCCGCGACACGATGGCGGCCGTCTTCCGACAGGCGGCGTTCGTCCGGCGTCAGCCGAGCTGGATCGCGCGAAAGGTCAACGACTTCTTCGAGTGGCTGTGGGACCTCCTCAGCCGCTTCGGGCATTCGCGTGGATCGAACCCGCTGCTCTTCTGGACGGTGACGAGCGTGGTGATCGTGATCGTGGTCGCGATCATCGCGCGGCTGGCGTGGGTGAGCTACCAGCGGAGGCGGCAGGGGATCGACGCCCGGCCGGAGCTGCGCGGGGCGGCCACTGTCTCGCACAGCGACGCCTGGGCGCTGGCGCAGCAGTACGCGGCGCGCGGTGACTTCACGGTCGCCGCGCACTCGCTCTACATCGCGCTGCTCGGCGCGATCGCGCGACGTGGGCTCGTCCGGCTCCATCCGTCGAAGACGGTCGGCGACTACGTGCGCGAGCTGAGATCACGCTCGGCGACGGTGTTCACGCGCTTCCGCGAGTTCGCGCGCGCGTACGAGACCGTCGTCTACGGAACGGGAGTCTGCGACCAGGAGCGCTACGAGACGCTGCAGCGCCTGGCGATGCCGATCGTGCAGACCGATGGCTGATCGTCTCCTCGACCGGCTGCTGACGCCGAAGGTCGTCTTCGGAACACTGGCGGTGGTGGTCGTGATCGCGAGCCTGTTCACCCCGGCGGGGCAGCCCGACGACGCAGCGGGCACGCTGTCGTCGCTGAGCTACGAGCCGGGCGGGATGCGCGGGTGGTACGAGGGGGCGAAGCGACTCGGCTGGAAGGTGCGGCGGCGCGAGGAGCGGTTCCATGGAACGCTCGACAGCGCGGCCGTCTACATCGTGCTCGCGCCCGAGGTCGAGCCGACGGCGTCGGAGGTCGGCGCGCTGCTCGACGCGGTGCGGCGGGGCGCGGGGCTGATCGTGTCGTCGGAGCGCGGCTCGGCGATCGCCGACTCGCTCCACATCTACAGCGACGACTTCCAGTACGTCGGGCACCCGGTCGCGGCCGGCCAGCTCGGCTATCCGCGGATCCTCGACCAGCCGCTGCCTAACGATGCGACGGCGGCCGATTCCGCGGCGGCCGCCGCCGATTCGGCGATCGCCGCCATCAGCGACAGCATCGCCCGCGCCGACAGCGCGGAGGAGGAGGAGTCGAGCGAGGTGGACTTCGGCCCGGACCTCGCCGGCGCGGCGCAGGCGCCGGGCGCGAAGGAGGCGGACAGCGCGGCGCGGCGGATCCGGCGCCGCCGGCCGGTCCCGCCGGAGCTGGCCGCCTACACGCATCACGTGCACGCGTCGCTGACGTCGCTCCGCCCCTACCGCGCCGACACGCTCGGCTTCATCTCGGTGATGGTGATGCACCGGCTGGTCCCGGCGATCCGCCCGGCGGTGCTCGGCATGCCGTTAGGCGCGGGACGGATCGTCGTCCTCGCCGACGCCGGGATCGTCCGCAACGCGCTGCTGTCGGAGGAGAAGCTGGTCGTCCTCCCGCAGCGACTGCTCGAGTGGACGGCGCCGTCGGTGGCGGCGCCGGTGGTGTTCGACGAATATCATCACGGGCTCGGCAACCATGGCAACGCGCTGCGGGCGATCCGCGGCGCGCTGTTCGATACACCGGTCGGGCGGGCGGGGGTGCAGCTGCTGGTGGCCGGGCTGGTCCTTCTCCTCGCGGCAGGCGCGCGGCCGATCGCGGCCCGGGCGCGGATGCGGCTCGAGCGGCGCTCGCCGCTCGAGCACGTCGGCGCGCTGTCGCGGGCGTACATGCAGAAGGGCGCGACGCGGCTGGCGGCGCGACGGCTGGTGCACGGCATCCGCCGCCGCCACGGCGCGGCGGCGAGGACCGGCGACGACGACGCCTGGCTGCGCCGTCTCGCCGAGCGTCATCCGGCGCTGGCACCATCCGTGACGCGGCTGATCGCGGCGACGAAGCATCCCGTTTCACCGCGCGAGCTGACCGAGCTCGCCGACGACATCGACATGATCGAGAGGACACTGACCACGTGACGACTTCAGCCCGACCGGCGGCCGACGAGATCGCCGACAGCATGCGCCGCGTCCGCGAGGCGGTGGCCTCGCGCGTGATCGGCCAGGACACCGCGATCGACGAGGCGCTGGTCGCCTTCCTCGCCCGCGGCCACGCACTGGTCGAGGGGGTGCCGGGGACGGCGAAGACGCTGATGGTCCGGGCGCTGGCCGGCGCGCTCAACGCGCGGTTCGGGCGGATCCAGTTCACCCCCGACCTGATGCCGGCGGACGTGACGGGGACGAGCATCATCCGCGACGCGGCCCGCGGCTTCGAGTTCCGGCCCGGCCCCGTCTTCACCGACCTGCTGCTCGCCGACGAGATCAACCGCGCGCCGGCCAAGACGCAGGCGGCGCTGCTCGAGGCGATGGCCGAGCGCCAGGTGACGGTGGACGGGACGCCGCACGCGTTAGGCGACCTGTTCACCGTCTTCGCGACGCAGAACCCGGTCGAATACGAGGGGACCTTTCCCCTCCCCGAGGCGCAGCTCGACCGCTTCCTGCTCAAGATCCGGGTCGGCTACCCGGCGAAGGAGGCCGAGCTGAAGATGCTCGACGCCTACGCCGACGGCTTCGACGCCGAGCGGACCGCCGACGCGACGCCGGCGCCGGTGCTCGACGAGGCGCAGTGCCGGGCGCTGCGGAGCGCGGTCGACGGAGTCAAGGTCGCGCCCGAGGTGCGCGAGTACGTGGCGAGCATCGTCCGGGCGACGCGCGACGACCCGGCCCTGACGTTAGGCGGGAGCCCGCGGGCGACGGTGGCGCTCTTCCGGGCCGGCCGGGCGGCGGCGCTGCTGGCCGGCCGCGACTTCGTCACCCCCGACGACGTCAAGGATTACGCGCTGGCGGTGCTGCGTCACCGGGTGCTGGTCGCCCCCGAGCTCGAGGTCGAGGGGCGGACCGCCGACGACGTGCTGCTCGCCACGTTAGGCAGGGTCAAGGCCCCACAGTGAGAATCGGGCGGTGAGGCTGGTGACCGGCGTCCGGCAGCGGCTCCGCTACCACGCGACGCGGAAGCTCGCCTCCGCGGTGGTGCTGCTCGCCCCGGTCTGGCTGCTGACCGCGTTCGACTGGGGATGGGCGGCCGGGGTGCTGGTGTCGGGCGCGCTGGTGGTCGCGGTGGTCGCCGACGCGCTGGCGCTCCCGGCCGCGCGTGACGTGTCGATCGAACGCGAGCTGCCGCCGACCGTCGGCGTCGGCGATACCGTCGAGGGCGAGGTCCGCGCGACCACCGTCTGGGACACTCCGGTACGGCTGCGGATGTACGACGAGCTCCCCGTCTCCCTCGACCAGCCGGCGGGGCGCGCGCACGACGTGCGGACGATCCCGCGCGGCGGGGGGACGGCGGTCTTCCCGTTCAGCGTTCGCGGCCGGGTCCGCGGACGATGGCCGCTGGGGATGGTCGTGCTGCGCGCGCTCGGACCGTTAGGGCTGGTCGAGCGCTCGCTGGTCTTCCCGCACCGGCCGGCGGTGGACGCGGACGTGCTGGCCGGACGCGCGGTCGCCGACTCGGTCATCGTCGCGCCGTCGATCGCCGGGATCGGCCGCTTCCGCCTGCTCGCGCTGCAGCAGCGGCTGCGCGACCCGGGCTCGCGCAACATCAGGCGGCGCGGCGAGGGGATGAGCTTCGCCGGGCTCCGCGAGTACGCGTTAGGCGACGACCCGCGCCGGATCGACTGGAAGGCGAGCGCGCGCCGCAACAAGCTGATCGCGCGCGAGTTCACGATCGAGCAGGGGCAGACGGTGATGATCGCCGTCGACGCCGGCCGGCTGATGACGCAGCTGGCCGGCGAGCACTCGCGGTTCGAGCACGCCCTGAGCTCGGCGCTGATCCTCGCCGACGTCGCGCTCAGCAACGGCGACCGGGTCGGCCTGATCGTGTTCGACGACGACATCCGCGCCTGGATCGCGCCGGGCAAGGGGCGCGCGACGCTGCAGCGGATCCGCGATGCGCTCGTCCCCTCCGTCGCGACGATGGCCGAGCCGGATTACGCGCTCGCCTTCCGGACGCTGGCGGCGCGCCATCGCAAGCGCTCGCTGGTGGTGGTCTTCACCGACGCGATCGACGTGCGCGCCTCGCACTCGCTGATCGCGTACACGTCGCGCAGCGCCGCGCGCCACCTGCCGCTGGTGGTCGCGCTCCGCAACGACGAGCTGGCAGCCGTCGCGGTGCCCGGCGCGCGCGTGTCGACCGAAGCGGTCTACGAAAGTGCAGCCGCCGAGGAGCTGCTGTCGGCGCGCGACGAAGCGCTGCAACGGATGAGGAAGGCGGGGGTGTCGGTGCTGGACGTGTCGCCGAAGCAGATGACGGCGGCGGTGATCAACCGGTACCTGGAGTTGAAGGGACGAGCAGCGCTCTGATACTGCCATGAGGCAGGGGAACTGCCGGGCCATGAGGCGGGCGGCAGGGACATGAGGCATGAGTCATGAGGCTCGTCCGCCTCTGGAAGACCATGCGGTGGAACCGAGAACAGAACTACCACGCGGCATGCGGTGGAACCGAGAACATAACTACCACGCGGCATGCGGCAGAACTGACAGACAGCAGGGCCAGACGGCACAGCCATGCGGCGCGAAGCTTCTGCCGCATGGCTGTGCTGTCTGGACGTTCTGCCGCGTGCCGTATGGCTGTTCTGGGTTCATTCTGCCATATGCCGCATGGCCGTTAGGCAGTCGGCTTCACTCCGTGCTCGACCCAGTTGGTGAGGGCGTCGAAGGCGCTGGTCAATTCGTCGGGCCTGAAGGTGCAGTGGCCGAAGTGGTCGCCGGGGACGGTGCGCTGGACGAGGAGGTCGTTCGCGCCGGCAGCGGTGACGGCGGCGAGGAATTCGGCCTGGTGCTTCCGGCGCGGGACGAACGGATCGCTCGCGGTGTGGAGCGTGACGGTCGGGATCGTGAGGGCGCCGGTCGGCTTGTAGTACGTGTCGAGATAGGCGATCGCGTCGGGGGTCGCGGTGAAGCGGCCGACTCCGCTCACGCCGGGGACCTGACCATTGATCGCGTACATCAGGCTCGGCGGAAGGAGCGACGACGAGTAGACGGTCGCGCTGTTGTCGTAGAACGGGTGGCCGTGCGTGTGCGCGAGCACGTCGTCGAGGGCGAGGATGTTGTACTTGATCGCATACGCGACCGAGGTGACCCACTCGTTCGGGTTGCTGCCCTCGATCGGCGTCTGGTCGATCCGCAGCATCGCACCGAGCCCGGTCGGGTTGGCCATGATCGCGCCGACCGCCGCGCCGACGGCGGCGTCGGGATTGGTACCGGCCGGGACGTGCATGACGTCGCCCGGCACCGCCCCCGGATAGAACCAGTCGAAGAGGACGCGAACGTCGGCGAGGTAGTCGATCTCGCTGACAGACCCGCCTAACGGCGAGCACATCGCCAGCGTCCCGTCGTACTGGTCGCCATGCTGCTCGGCGATGCTCTCGGCCATCAGCCCGCCGAGCGACATCCCGGCGAGGTAGCTGCGGACCGGCTTGCCGAACCGCGAGGCGAACAGCCCGCGCAGCTGGTGCGTGCGCTGCGCGCCGTCCTTCACCGCAAAGCCGTTCTCGTCGAAGCTCGACAGCGCAACCGCGTAGTGGCGAGCGCCGAGCGCGTCGCGGAATCCGTCGAAGCCATCGCCGACACTGAGGTCGACCGGATCGGAGGGGAGGCGGATGCCGTGCGCGTAGTAGACGACGCTCCCGTTCCACTCGTTCGGCACATAGAAGGCGTAGCTCGAGCCGGGACCAGTCTCGCCGGCGACGACCGCGCGCCAGATGCCCGTGGCTGCGTCGGCGCCTGCCGGGTTCGCGGCGACCGCGAGCGAGGTCGAGGCGGGATTGGTTGCCTGGTCGGCACAGGCGACGAGCGAAAGGGCGAC
>Ga0070658_10004505_pt1 | contig 11332 bp, 7 predicted proteins | sample KBSC13metaG_FD_64664 | JGI IMG/M metagenome (GOLD analysis project Ga0070658, IMG submission 64664) | Corn rhizosphere microbial communities from Kellogg Biological Station, Michigan, USA - KBS C1-3 metaG | ecosystem: Host-associated > Plants > Roots > Rhizosphere > Soil ... | reverse complement strand
CACGTAGAAGCGCTCGCCCGCGGACCTGCCCCGACCGCGCAGGTCGACGGCGTACACGGCCAGACCGTGCGAGACGAGCTGCGCGGCAGCCCATTGATACTGACCGCTGTGCGCGTTGAAGCCTGGCACGATGACCATCACGGCGCGCGCCTTGCCATCGGGACGCCACACGCGCGTGAAGATGTCCAGACCACCGACGCCGACCAAGGTTTCTTCGTTCATCGATCTCTCCCCGTTTTGTTTGCGCAAAGACCACGCCGGCGATCAGCGTGGCGTCCTTCTTGGCGTTCCGGGGGGGCGCGACTCTTATATAAGAGCGAGCAATGGATCTCCAACTGACGGACAAGGTCGCGGTCGTCACCGGCGCGAGCAAGGGCATTGGCCTGGCGATCGTGAAGGCGCTGGCCGGCGAAGGGGCGCGCGTCGTCGCTGGCGCCCGCGGCGTCGACACACTGAACGGGCTCGCGCGGGTCACCGCGGTGGCGCTGGATCTGGCGACGCCCGAAGGCCCTGCGCTGCTGGTTCGCCGCGCGCTCGACGAACATGGACGCGTGGACGTGCTGGTGAACAACGTGGGCGCCGTGCGCCTGCGGTTGCAGGGGTTTCTTGGCACCAGCGACGACGAGTTCGCCTGGTCGATGCAGATGAACTTCTTCGCGGCCTTGCGGGCCACCCGGGCGGTGCTACCGGCCATGCTGGGCCAGGGCGCGGGCGCCGTCGTGAACATCGCCTCGGTCAACGCCTTCTTCGAGCCGGACGCCGGCGTCCTCGACTACGGCGCGGCGAAGGCGGCGCTCTTGAACCTGACGAAGTCCCTCGCCCAGGAGTTCGGGCCCAAGGGCATCAGGGTGAACGCGATCTCGCCCGGTCCGGTCAGCACCGATCTGTGGCTGGGCAAGGACGGCGTGGCCCAGACGGTCGCCAGGGCCAGCGGCGTCGATCCGGAGACGGCGCGCAAGAACGTGCTGGCCAGCATCGGCGGGCTTCCGACCGGACGCCTGACCACGCCCGAGGAGGTTGCCACCCTGGCGGTCCTCCTGGCCTCGCCGCTGACCGCAAACGTCACCGGGTCCAACTACGTGATCGACGGCGGCCTCATCAAGACGACCTAGGAGCGGCTGGGCACGTCCAGCGTGACCGCCGTCCGCCGCGGCGCGTTCGCGCTCAGAACTGCGTGATGAACTTCCAGGCTTCGGGCGCGTCCCAGCTCGTCGATTGACCGGGATCCTTCGGCTCCCACCCATGCTGGCCGTTGAAGACGCAATATTCCGTCGGGTGGCCGTCCGAGCAGCCCTTGTACTTCGTGCAGGTGTGCGGCTGGCCGCTGGCCGGGAAGGTGGTGGACGCCGGCTCCGGCATGCAGCCGTTGATCGCGGCGAACTCGGCCTGCTTCTTCTCGCCGGTGATGGGCGACGTGGCGGGCATACCGCCGCTGTCCTCGCTGGCCTGCGACGCGTAGTACGCGATGGGCTTGGTCAGCGTGGTGGGACATGAGTTCGTGAGATCCGCGCCCGAGAAGAACGCGACGGCGCGGTACACGTCCGCGCGCGTACACGCCAGCGCCATCGCCATGCCGCCGCCGAAGCTGAACCCCGTGGCGAAGACGCGGCTCTGGTCGATGCAAAGGTCGCCCTCCAGCTGGGCGAGGATCGCGTCGGTCAACGCCACGTCACCGTTGCTCCAGGTGCCCGCCCCGTCCGCGGCGTCGGGCGCCGCGAAGATGGTGTTCTTGCTGTCCATGGTCGCGAACGTGAAGTAGTTCGCGCTGACCACCTGGGAGGCCGAGGCCCCCGACCAGGCGAACGCCAGGACCAGGCGATACGCGTGCGTGCTGTCGTAGCCGTCGGGCACGCGCAGAATGTATTTCCGGCTGGCGTTCTTGAACGTGATGTTGATGGTGCCGTTCTGGAGGGTACGGGTCCTTCCACAGCCTGCGCTGGCCATGGCGCCGCCTCCGCCCGCGCCGCCGTTCCCGCCGGTGGTCCCGGTCGTGCCGGCGCTGCCGCCAGAGCCCTTGCCGCCCGCGCCGCCGGAGGCGGACCCGCCCGCCCCGCCGGACGAGACGGCGCCGCCCGCCCCTCCCGATGGCGAGGCCCCACCGGTGCCGACCCGGCCGCCCGTGCTGGCGCCTCCGCTGCTGCCGCCGCCCGTACCAGTCTGTCCGCCGCTGCTGGCGCCGCCGGTGCTGGTGCCACCGCTGCCCGGGGCAACGTGCCCTCCACTGCCGTTCACGCCGCCCGTGCCGGGTTGCTGGCCGCCGCCGCTCCCGAGCGATCCACCCGAGCTGGTTCCTCCGCCGGTGCCCTGCGTCCCTCCGGTCCCGGGCGGCGACGAACCGCTCGAGGAGCAGCCCGCCGCGAGCATGAAGAGCAGCGGCAGCATCGAACGGCCCCCCGGCGGCCGCTGCCGACAGGAGCGGCTGGCATCGTTCGTCCACCCCGGCGTGTGCGCGGTCATACCGCTAACTGTCGAAAGAGGCGCTCATTTGTCACGGTTCTTGACCGGGCGCCGCGCCGGTAACGCGGTGACTTACAACGGAGGCCGAAGCGCGCGGCGTGTGGCGGGACCACTCACCGGCGAACAGTCCGCCCTCACTTCCCCCCTCACTTCCCGTATCCCGCCGCGATGATGTTCGCGTGAACGGAGTCGTCGGCCGCGTCCGTGGGCTGCCCCGCCGTGACCGCCCCCTCGAAGAACGTCCCGTACGAGGAGTTGCTGTTGTCGCCGCCGGTGCCGAGCAGCAGCGCGCCCTGTAGCTGCCAGTTGCCCGGCGCGGCGCCGTCATAGGCGGTGGTCAACGTCGCGCTGGTGGCGTCCCCGACCTTCAGGGTCCAGGTCGGCATGTTGTTCGTGGTGCCGGTCTTCAGGATGCCGAAGGCGAAGGGGACCGTCTTCATCGACGGGTTCTGGGGATTGGGCTTGCGTCCGCTGCAGGTCAACTGTCCCGAGCCAGGCGTGCCGCAAGAGGAACCGCCTGCCCAGACGCCCGCCTCGAAGTCCCCCTCGAACCAGGGCGAGCTGCCCGCGCCCTGCCCCCAGTAGGAGGTTCCCAGGTTGATGGCGGCCATGGCGCCCGTCGGTCCGCTGCCGTTGTTCGTCTCGGCGTTGCCGAAGTCGAAGCAGCAACCGTTGCCCACGTGCGTCCCGTCCGCCAGCATGTAGACGCCCTGGGACGCGGTCTTCGTCGGCATGCCGGTCGTCTTGTTGTTGCGATACCCGTACCCCGACGGCGCGGAACCGGACGGCAACATCGGGGGGTTCGGGAACCAGGCCGAATAGACCTTGTGGCCGCCGACCATCACCGAGTGCGTGGCGGGCACCTCGTAGTCGGGGCCTTGCTCGTACTGCCCCGCCGGCGACTCCGTCAGATCGTTGCCCTTGCCCGACTGGTCGTACAGCTTGGAGAACGTGCACGTGTCCGTACCGCAGAACGCCTCGTGCGCGGCGGCGTCCGCGAAGCCGTCGGCCGTGGCGCCGATGTCCTGGGTCGTGCCGCCCGTCGTGCCGCCCACCGTGCCGATGGGCTGCTTGCCCTGGAAGACGTTGTTGGTCCCGCCCTTTCTCAGCTGGTAGAGGGGGCCCTTGTAAGTGCTCAGCAGGACCCTGACCGTGCTGATGGCGGCGACGCAGGGCGTGTTTGCCGCGGCGAAGATGTCGCAAGGTCTCATTCCGCTGATGGTGCCGGTCGAGCCCCCGCTCCCGCTGCTGCCCCCCGTGCTGGTCGTGCCCCCCACGCCCGGGCGCCCTCCTGAACCGGCGGGGCGGCCGCCCATGCCGCCACTTCCCATCGTCCCTCCGGACGTCGTCGCGCCCCCCGAGCCCATCACGCCACCGGACGTCGTCGCGCCGCCCGAGCCCTTCATCCCGCCCGAGCCACTGCTACCACCCGAGCCGTTGCTCTGCCCTCCACCCGACCCGCTGCTGAAGGTGCCGCCCGAGCCGCCAGCTTCGGCGCCCCCCGAGCCGCTGGAGTCGCCCGTGGAGCCAGAGCACGCCACGCCCACGAAGCAAAGGGACGTCGCGACGATGCGAACCACCAAACGTTGGGTCATGAAGACTCCTCGACTGAGGGGCGACGCCGCGTCAGACGGTGCTGCGGCCCCGTTCGAGGGTGACTGTCTCGGCCCGACCCAGGTTGTACGAATAATTTCGCGTCGACCCGCTTTCGCCGGGGTCGGGCAGGCCAACCGAAGTCAGCGGACGCGCTGGGTGAGCATCAGGGCCGCCCGATCGAGCGCCTCGTCCGCCTCGTCGAGGACGCCTGCAAAGGACTGGAAGACGTGTGGCACGTCGGCGGTGACGTCCAGGATGACGTCCACCCCCGCCGCGCGGGCGCGGGCTGCCAGACGCGTGGCATCGTCCAGCAACAGCTCGTTGCCTCCGGCCTGAATGAGCATCGGCGGAAAGCCACGCAGATCGGCGCGGACGGCCGGGCTCAGCAACGGCTGATCAGGAGAGCTTCCGGCCAGGTAGAGGGCCACCGTTCGCTCCAGGCTCTCGCGCGTGAAGATCGGGTCCCGGCCCGCCTTGCTGTCCATGCTCTCGCCCGTTCGGGTGGCGTCGACGTCGGGTGAGAACGCCACGATCACCGCCGGCATCGCCAGCCCGGCCTCGCGGGCCATGAGACAGGTGGTGACGGCCAGACCGCCGCCCGCCGAATCGCCGGCGAGGGCGATGGTCGATGGCGCCTGGCCGCCGTCCAGCAACGCCCGGTAGGCGGCCAGCCCGTCGTCGACGGCGGCCGGAAACGGGTGCTCGGGCGCCAGGCGATAGTCGAGAGAAAGCGCACGCATCCCGCTCCTCGTCACCAGGTTTCCCGTCAGCGAGAGCGCCGTCTCGGGCGAGCCGATCACGAACCCGCCCCCGTGAAAGTACAGGATCGTCCCGCTGCGCCGGCGGTCCACCGGCTCGACCAGCAGCGCCGGCCGCGTCCCCAGCGTGGTGGCGGAGGTGCGGATCCCCTTGGGCACCAGCATCGCGCTCATCCGCTTCCTGAATCCGGCCCGCAGGTCCTCGATCGAGTGCCCACCGGCGGGACGAGGCTGCCGCAGCATCGTGTCCACGTTCGCGCGCTGTTCCTTGCTCATCGCGTTCTCCTCGGAGGACACGAAATATACGCCGCCGTCCCGCGCTGGCCGTATAGCTGGTCGCACGCAGCGAACTCGTCGACCTGGTGGTCGAGCAACCGACCTACAGGCAGCGCTCAGCGGCCGTAGCGATCCAGGAAGCGGGCGATGCGGGTGATGGCCTCGCGCAGCTCGTCCTCTTCGGGCAGGAACACCATCCGGAAGTGATCCGGGGCGGGCCAGTTGAAGCCGGAGCCCTGGACCAGCAGCACGCGCTCGGTCTCCAGCAACTGCAGGATGAACTTCTGGTCGTCCTGGATCGCGTAACGCTTGGGATCCAGGCGGGGAAAGATGTACAGCGCGCCCTTGGGCTTGGCGGCGGTCACGCCGGGGATGGCGGTCAGCATCTGGTACGCCAGGTCGCGCTGGCGCCGCAGTCGGCCGCCGGGAGCGACCAGCTCGGCCATCGACGTCCGATCGTGCAGCGCGCTGGGGATGCTTAGCTGCCCGGGAGAATTCGCGCACAGGCGCATCGAGGCCAGCACGTTGAGGCCGTCGACGTAGCCCAGGGCCGACGCTTTGGGCCCCGAGAGGACCATCCACCCCGCGCGATATCCACAGGCGCGGTAGTTCTTCGACAGGCTGTTGAACGTGAGGAACAGCACGTCGTCGGCGAGAGAGCCGATGCTGGTGTGAGTCTCGCCGTCGTACAGGATCTGGTCGTACACCTCGTCGGCGAAGACCACCAGCTGGTGCTCGCGCGCGACCTGCACCACCTGCTGCAGCACCTCGCGCGGATAGACGGCGCCAGTCGGGTTGTTCGGGTTGATGATCACGATCCCCTTCGTGCGGGGGGTGACCTTCTGGCGGATGTCGGCCAGGTCGGGCTGCCATCCCGAAGCCTCGTCACAGCGATAGTGAACGGGGGTTCCCCCGGACAGCGCCACCGCCCCCGTGTACAGCGGGTAATCGGGGCTGGGGATCAGCACCTCGTCCCCAGGGTCGAGGAGGGCGTTCATGCTCATCACGATGAGCTCGGAGGCCCCGTTGCCCAGCCAGATGTCCTCGATCGTGACGCCGGCGAGCCCCTTCTCCAGGCAGTACTTCTGGATCGCCTCGCGGGCGACCACCAGCCCCTTGGAATCGGTGTAGCCGGCGGTGTCGGGCAGGTGGCGAATCATGTCGCTCACCACTTCGGCCGGGGGATTCAGGCCGAACGCCGGCACGTTGCCGATGTTCAGCTTGATGATCGCCTCGCCCGCGGCCTCCATCTGCTTCGCTCGCTCCATCACGGGTCCGCGAATGTCGTAGGAGACGTTGCGCAGCTTCGCTGACTTTTCGAGCGATTTCACGATGTCCTTCTCGAGGGGGGCTGGCGGTGGGAGCGGTCGGAAAGCCGCGCGGCGGCGGGCTTTTTCGACCCGCCGGGTGCGGCCGCCGGCGGCGCGGCCGGCATGATAACACGTCCCGTCGGCGCAGCTCTCAATCCCCGACGGGCCTCACGGACAGCTGTTGATCAGCACTGCGACGGAGCTGGCGTAACCTGCCACCACCACGGCGGGGCTGCCAAATCCTCCGCTCGTGTCAGTCGCGGCCCAGGTCGTACTTCAGACAGTAGTAGTCTGCGGGGGAATAGATGTAGTAGCCGTCGGCTTTGCCGCCGCCGTCCACGATGACGACCTTGGTCTTGCCCGACATGGCGCCGGCGCGGGCCTTCACGGCGATGCCGGCCTCGGGCACGTTGTGCTGCCGCACGAACTGGTTCCACCGTTCCTTGTCGGCGACGTCGATCTTCTTCTTCGTGTCGGTCGCCCGCTGCAGGATTGACAGGAACTCCTGATAATCGATCTCGATGATGCGTGGTTGACCCATTTGTTCCTCGAACTGGCCCGCGGACGGTCTGGCTACGCTGCCTTGCAACCTGCCTTTGTGCAAGTGCCTGGGCGGGGGGCCGGCGCCGTCAGTCGTCCTCGACGGGGCGCGTCGTTTCCGAGCCAACGCGCTGGGAAAAGGCGTAGATGGCTGCCCCCCACACGGCGCAGGCGGGCGCCATCATGGCCCAGCGACTGATCAGCGCCGTCAGCGTGCCACCCAGCAGGGCCCCCAGGACAAAGGTCATGGCGATGGTCAGCAGCAAGGTCGTGCCGCCGTGCGTGAGCGGTCTCGGACTTTCGAGTTCGTCCGCTTGGTGGGTCCGCCAGCGCCGGGCCCGCCACCGAAACCAGTGGGCCGTCTCCATCCCCAGGTCGGTGATCACGCCGGTCAGGTGGGTGGTCCTGACCACGGCGCCCGACAGGCGGGTCACCAGGCTGTTCTGCATGCCCATGGCAGCGCACAGGATCGCGCCCTCGGCGTCACGCAAGCGCAGGTGACGGGTCTGGGACAGGCCGGCCACGAAGATGAATCCCGCCAGCAGGAGCCCTTCGATCAACAGGGCCGTTCCGTAGGCACGGGGCAGCCGCGCCGGACGCGGTCCTTGCAAGATGAAGCTGGCCAGCAACGATCCCAGGAAGAACGTCGCCGCCATCAGCGCGGCGAAGAACGCCGCGCCGAAGTCGCCCCGCGTGACGTCGATGCTGAGGCGGCCGACGGTGCCGGTCACGTGGGACGTGAACGAGCCGATGAGCACGAACCCGCCCGAGTTCACGAACCCGGCCACGAACGCCAGGTATCCCGCGAGGATCGCGTTGTGACGGGGAGATCGGGCCGGCCCCTCGAGACGGAACACGTCGCGACGTTACAAGATTCTGAGCGAGGTGGTAACAGGCCGGGGCTGTCACGGCAGCCCCGGTGGGACCGCCGCCCTACTGGCGGATGATCTCGATGCCCTCGATGGTCGCGTTGTCCGTGACCGTCGTCAGCGTGATGACGATCTGGCCCGCCGAGGTGGCCGTGCCCGTGAAGTCCCGCACCACCGCCTTGAACGCTGCGCCCGCGGCCGCGAAGATGTCGAAGTTGGACAGGACGGTCGTGCCGTTGACCGCCACGTTGAACTTGCGCTTGCCGCTCGCCGTCTGGAACAGCTCGGCGAAGTGCAGGCGCACGGTGTACTTCGCGCCGGCGACCAGGCTGGGCATCGTGTAGGTGACGTTGCCGTACCGTTCGCTCTGATACACGGCCGGCGGCGCCGCGTTGGTCACGCCCGAGACGGTGATGGTGTTCGTGACGGTCCGGGTGGTACCGCCGCTGGAGAACTGGTCAGCGGTGAAGGGCGATACCGCGCTGGTGCTGCCGCAATTGATCCGGTAGACGGTGGTCGCCGCCGCCGAGACGGTCACGCTGGCGGTTCCGCTGACGCCGCCGCTGGCGGCCGAGACGGTGAAGGGGCCGCCGGCCGTCGTTCCGGCCGTGAACAGACCGCTGGCGCTGATCGAGCCACCCCCGGTCACCGCCCAGGTGAACGACGGCTGCGCGGTCAGGGCGGTCCCGAACTGATCACGCGCCGAGGCGCTGAACTGCTGCGTGGCGCCGGCCACCACCGTCGCGCTGGCGGGCGAGACGGCCACGCTGGTCGAGGTCGCGCTGACCGTCACGGTGACGGCGCTGGTGACGGTCAGGTTCCCCTGATCCTTCACGGTCACCTGGAACGAATAGCTGCCCGCCTTCGTGAAAGTGGCGGTGCTGTTCTTGGCCGCGTTCGTTCCGTTGGCGCTGAAGGTCACCGCAGCCGGGGGCGTCCCCGTGGTCGCCCAGGTGTAGACGAGATTCGGCTCCCCGTTGTCGTCGGCGCCCAGCACCGACAGCGCGGTCGTGGTCCCCGTCACCGGGCTGGGGCTGGCGGCCGCCGCCGTGGCGATGGTCGGCGCCGCGTTGGCAACCGCCACCGAGACGGTGGCCGTGCCGGTGACGGTGCCCGCCTGGGCGGACACCGTGTACGGGCCACCAGCGGTCGTTCCGGCCGTGTACAGGCCGCTCGCGCTGACGGTGCCCTGACCGCTGACGGCCCAGGTCAGCGACGGCTGCGCCACCAGCGCGGCCCCGAACTGATCGCGCCCCGTCGCCGTGAACTGCTGGGTGGCGGAAGGCGCGATGGTGGCGCTGGCGGGCGACACCGCGATGCTGGTCAACGTCTGGTTGACGACGACGGCGACCAGGCTGGTCGCCGTCAGGCCAGCCTGATCCTTCACGGTGACCTGCAGGTTATAGGTGCCCGCCGCCGTGAACGTGGCGGTGATTGACTTGGCGGCGTTCGTTCCATTCGCGCTGAACGTCACGGCCGCCGGGGGCGTGCCCGTGGTGGCCCAGGTGTAGACCAGGTTGGCCTCTCCCCCGTCGTCGGCGCCCAGCACGGACAGCGCGGTCGTCTTCGCCACCACCGGGTTGGAGCTGGCCGCCGCTGCCGTCGCGATCGTGGGCGGGCTGTTCGGCGTGGCCGGCAGCAGCTCGATGCCCTCGACGGTGGCGTTGTCCGTGACCGTGGTGAAGTTGATGACGATCTGTCCGGCGCCAGTCGCGTTCGCCGAGAAGTCGCGAACCACCGCCTTGTAGGCGGCCCCGGCGGCCGCGAAGATGTCGAAGTTCGTCAGCACCGTCGTTCCGTTGATGACGACGTTGAAGACTCGCTTTCCCGCCGCCGTCTGGAACAGCTCGGCGAAGTGCAACCGCACCGTGTAGGGGGATGAGGCGGGCAGGCCCGTGATGGTGTAGGTGCTGCTGCCGTACCGCTCGGTCTGATACACCGCCTGCGGGGCCGCGTTCGTGACGCCGCTGGTGGTGATGGTGTTCGTGACCGTGCGGGTGGTGCCGCCGGTGAAGAACTGATCCGCGGTGAACGGCGAGACGGCGGTGGTGCTGCCGGTGTCGATCTGGAACTTCGGTGCCGCGCTGCAGGTGGCGTTCGCGCAGCAGACCGAGTTGACGCAGAAGCCGGAGGCGCACTCGTTCGCGGCGGCGCAGGTCTGGCCAGTCGCCTTGTCGTCGCGCGCGCCCGCCTGAACCCAGCCACACAGCGCCGCCACGGCCGGCGCGTTGCGGACGACCAGATCGGTGGGCATGAACGCCACCACGCCCGGAGGTGTGGTGGGACGGCCAAACCAGGCCAGGGGCGACTGCTCGGGGTCGGCGAAGGGCGACGACGTGGGGGTGGAGGGCGTGATCAACCCGGCGCTGACCAGCCCCGTGTAGCAGCTGTCCTTGTCGGCGCCGCAGGCGAAGCCGGCCAGCGTCGAGCTATGGCACTCGGAGCAATGGCCCGCCGTGGCGCCGGTCGTCGTGCCCGCGAAGTAGGTGTTGTAGACGTAGGTCCAGTTCGTCGGCTGGGCCGCCCCGCCATCGACCGTTGCGCACGTGAGCGTGGGCGGCGGGCCATCGGCCCCGCCGTCGACGGCGCCGGTGCCGCCCGTGCCGCTGCTGCCGCCCGTGCCCGTCGAGCCGCCCGCGCCGCCGTCGGGAGGATTCAGCAAGCCGTAGACGGCCACTTCCCCGCCGCTGCTGGGCGCGGCGCCCAGCGTTCCCACGTAGACCTTGCCGTTGGCGATGGTGGGCGCGATGTACTTCGGGGCGTTCGCCAGCTTGTCGGCCGACACCATCGTCGAATCCCACAGCTTGGTGGCCACGTTCTCGGCGTCGAACGCGTACAGGGCTCCCCCCACCGGGCTGTTCGAGTTGAAGCCGCCGCCGCCGGTGCTGCCCAGCGCGCGGGTCGCCCACACGATGCCGGTGCCCGACGTCGAGCCGTTCGCGGACACGGAGATCTGCGCGCCCTGCGAGTCGCCGCCCGTCGCCACGACGGATGACCGGGCCGCGGCCGTGGTGTTGAACAGGTTCGTCGTGCGGTTGAACGAGAACGCGCCCAGCGTGGAGCCGCCCGGCCAGACGTACATCAACGAACCCGAGGGACCGTCCCACCAGGCGGGACCACCCACGATCTGGCCGTTGGTGCTGGAGCCGGTGAAGCGCTGCACGATCTGGGTGTCGGGCGGCGAGCCGGACTTGAAGTGCCCCATCGAGTCGCCGGTCGTGTTGACGACGTACAGGATGCCGTTCTTGCCACCGGCGACCAGCAGCGACGTCCCCGGAATCAGCAGCGGTCCAGAGCTGCCGATGTCGGTGTCGTTGTTGTCCAGGGTGGCCACGTCGGACGGCATGAACCACGACCCGACCGTGGGCGTGCCCGCGATGCCGACGTTCGTCAGCTTGATGAAGGCGTTCGCCAGCTGCGTTCCGGTGGTGTTCGTCGTCCCCGAGCGGCCGTCACCGCTGACCATGTAAAGGTTGCCGGACGAATCGACCGGGAAGCCGCCGCCGCCCTGCCACAGACCGCCGTG
>Ga0070658_10004501_pt1 | contig 11336 bp, 7 predicted proteins | sample KBSC13metaG_FD_64664 | JGI IMG/M metagenome (GOLD analysis project Ga0070658, IMG submission 64664) | Corn rhizosphere microbial communities from Kellogg Biological Station, Michigan, USA - KBS C1-3 metaG | ecosystem: Host-associated > Plants > Roots > Rhizosphere > Soil ... | reverse complement strand
GATAAACGGATTCAGGGGCGGGCAGCGCAGATATTGCGTGAATTGGACGATTACTCCAGAATGCTGGGCCAACCCTTCGCAGCCTCATGGCGGTTTTCGCCGGCGTCCGGCACGACTTGGTCATGGTACCGAAAAACCTATTGCGGCGGCTCGACCTCACGACCCTTCAACTCTTCCTCACGGTGTACGAAGAGGGTACGCTCACGCGTGCCGCCGAGCGCGAGGCCATTGCGGTTTCGGCAGCGAGCAAGCGATTGCTCGAGTTGGAGCAAGCGGTCGGTGCGTCGCTATTTCACCGGAACGCGCGCGGCATGACGCTGACCCCGGCCGGCGAGACCTTGCTGCACTACGCACGGCGCGTGATGCGCGATATCGAGAACATCGGCATTGAACTGACCGGACACGCGAGCGGCGTGCGCGGTTACGTCCGGATGATGGCGAATCTATCCGCGATCGTCGAGTTCCTGCCCGAGGATCTGCGCGCATTTCAGTCAAGCAACGAGCGCGTCAAGATCAACCTGGAAGAGCGGCCGAGTGGTGGCGTAGTGGAAGCCGTTGCCGACAATCTGGTCGATCTGGGCATCTGCTCGGGCGACACCGACCCCCGCGGTTTGCAAATTAGGCATTACCGGAGCGATACGCTCGTGGTGGTCATGCGTGACGATCATCCGCTCGCCGACCGGGAGAGCGTGGCCTTTGCGCAGACGCTCGACAGTGATCAGGTCGGCCTGCACTCGGCCAGCTCGATCAATGCACGCACGCATCTCGCGGCACAACAAGCAGGGCGGCCGTTGAAGCTGCGTATCCACGTACCTGGCTTCGATGCGGTCTGCCGAATGGTGCAGGCCGGCATGGGCGTCGGCGTGCTGCCGCTGAAGGTTTATCAAATCATGGGCCGTCCGTTGGGCTTGGCCGCCGTTGCACTCGAGGACGATTGGGCTCAACGCAACCTGATCCTCGTCGTGCGCGATGTCGACGCGCTGTCGCCCGTCAGCCGGTTGCTATTCGATCACCTCGGTTCTGCGTCGGGCACCTGAGCCTGAGCGTTCGCCGTGCGCGAAGGGGCTTTGGCGAAACGATGTGGAACGTGCCTACAGCATTCGACGCAAAACATCGTTACGGCGATCCGCATCCAAAAAGCGATGCTTCAACGCGCCGAGGATATGGAAAACCACGAGCACGAGCAACGTATAGGCCAGCGTCCGATGCAACCACTGGAATACTCGAAACCAGTTATCGTTTTTGGGCAGCAGTTCCGGCAGGTGGATCAGAAAGAACGGCACGCCGTCGCTTTGGGTATAGGTGCTCGACATCGAGTAACCCATCAACGGGACCACGACAGCCAGGCCGTACAGCAGATAGTGGGTCGCCTTTGAGCATTTCTTTTCCCAAGTGGCGAGCCCGGCCGGCGCAGCGGGCAGCGTCCGGCGCGAGCGAATCGATAGTTGAACCAGAACCAGTAACAGCGTCAGAATTCCGAACTGCTTATGGGTCGGGTAGTACCAATCGAACTTCGCGGGAAGGTCATCGCTTAGCCTCACCATGGTCCACCCCATCCACAATTGCCAAAAGATCAGCAGCGCTCTGATCCAGTGGAGAACCCGAAGTACGAGTGGGTACTTGTCGTCCGCGAAATGTGCAACTTGGGTGTCCATATCAGCTTCCCATTCATTGAGGGTCGAGGCGAACGCTTAAAAATTGGGAGGCTGTCAACAGCACTCTTGCAACGCTTCGCGCAGCGCCTGCGCCATCATGTCCGCTTCGTCCAACCTAAGCGTCAGCGGCGGCGACATGACAACCTTATTGGCGATGGCACGCACCAACACGCCGCGCTTACGCGCGGCATCGGCTACCCTTGCCGCAAAACCTTCCATCGGGTTGAGCGGTGTTCGGCTGGCCTTGTCGGTTACGAGGTCGAGCGCCAACATGAGGCCCTTACCCCTTACGTCGCCTACGGTCTCGAATTGGTGCTTGAGCGGAAGCAACTGCTCGAGCAAATGCTTGCCGACGCGCCCCGCGTTGCCGGGCAGATCCTCGGCCTCTACGATATCGAGCACTGCGAGCGACGCGGCGCAGGCGAGGGGATGCCCGCTATAGGTGTAGCCATGCATCACCATATGCGAGAACCCGCTGCCGCTTTCGATTGCTTGCGCAATGCGTCCGTTATACATCGTCGCGCCTAATGGAACATAGCCGGCCGAGATCCCTTTTGCCAAGCAAAGAATGTCTGCCGCCACCCCCCAACCGCGGCAACCCAGCATGTTTCCGGTGCGACCGAAGCCGGTGACGACCTCATCGGCGATCAACAAGATGCCGTTTCGATCGCACACTTCCCGAACACGGCTCCAATAGGTGGCCGGCGGCACGATCAGCCCGCCGGCGCCCTGCACCGGTTCTGCGATGAACGCCGCAATGGTCTGAGCGCCATGGAAGGCGACCGCTTCTTCCAATTGCCGGATGCAATGCGCGACCAGTTCGTCGGCATCGTCGCAATCCCAAGGGTTGCGATAGAGCCAGGGCGTGTCGAGCAACAAGCAACCGGGCAATAGGGGGCCGTGGTTATAGTGATAGACGCCGTTGCCGCCAACCGACGTTCCTCCAATATGGACGCCGTGATAGCCATTGCGCAGTGAGATGAACTTCGTTCGCGACGGCTCGCCGGCTGCGACCCAATACTGGCGTGCCATTTTCAACGCGGTCTCGACAGCATCCGAACCGCCGCTACCGAACATCACGCGCTGCATGTCCTCTTGCTTGAACATCGCGCAGAGCCGATCGGCCAGATCGTATACGCCCGGATGGGCAACGCCATCGAACGTCTGGTAATAGGAAAGTTCATCCATCTGACGTGCGATCGCCGCTTTCACTTCCGGCCGGTTGTGCCCGACATTGACATTCCACAACCCGCCGACACCATCCAGCATGCGGTGGCCTTCCACATCGACGACGTAGTTGCCGTCCCCGCGTGCGATGACGACGGTCGGAGTCGAGTGGCCGGCGGCCGCAGAGCTCATCGGGTGCCAGAAACGTTTTTGACGCTTTTGATAATCCATGGTGTATCGCTCACGAAGTTTTTGAAGGAAATAGCAAAAAGGCAGCTTAAGTATTTATCGTCGCTAGGATGGGCGCTGTCAGAGCGCGGTGGTGACGACCTTTTCCTCGAGGTAGGAGTCGAGCGCGGCTCGAGACAGATCGCGACCGATGCCGCTGTGCTTGACGCCTCCCCACGGCAGACGGGCATCGAGCGGACTCCAACAGTTGATTGCCACAGCGCCCACCTCTAGACGGTCAGCCACGCGGTGGGCGGTGCCGAGGTTCTGCGTCCATAACGAGGCGGACAAGCCGTATAACGTGTCGTTGGCGATACCGATTGCTTCGTCTTCGCTATCGAAAGCAATGACCATCCCGACTGGTCCGAACACCTCCTCCTTTGCGATCCGCATTCCGGGATGCACGCCGCCGAGCACCGTCGGGCGCATGAAATAACCGTGCTCGGGTACCGCTTCGTCGCCCGCCAGTCTGATCGCCCCTTCCTCGATGGCGCCGTCGATATGCGCGCGCACTCGCGCGAGATGACGCTTATTGATCAGCGCGCCCATCTGCGACGAAGGGTCCGACGGTGGCCCAACGCGCATGCTGCGAGCGGCATCGGCAAGGCGCGTTTGCACGACTTGCACGAGAGAGCGATGCACGAGGACTCTCGAGCCCGCGGCGCAGGTCTGTCCTTGATTGACGAACATTCCCAGCGCCAAGCCGGGGATGACCTGTTCCATGTCGGCGTCGGCAAAGACGATCTGTGCCGCTTTGCCGCCTAGCTCGAGGGTGACGCGCTTGAACGTTTTTGCTGCTTCGCATGCGATCGCGCGGCCAACTTCCGTACTGCCGGTGAAGCTGATCTTGCTGACGAGAGGATGTCCGATCAGCGCGGCGCCGACCTCCGGGCCGGCCCCGTGAACGATGTTGACTACGCCGTCGGGAATGCCGGCTTCGCAGGCAAGCTCTCCGAGCCGAGTCACGGCAAGCGGAGCGTCTTCCGAGGGCTTGATAACGACTGTGCAGCCGGCCGCCAACGCCGGCGCCAGCTTCCATACCGCGATCATGAGCGGTGCGTTCCAAGGAATGATCTGGGCTGCCACGCCGACAGGGACGCGCTTCGTGTAGTTCAACGTGGGCCGGCCCATGAACCCGTCGGTAGGAATCGTGCGGCCCTCCAGCTTATCTGCCCAACCCGCGAAGTAGCGGAGCACGTCGACGCTCATGGGGACGTCCATCATTCGCATCTCGACGGGTGGCCGTCCCTGTTCGTCTGCGAGCAGCATCTGCAATGTTTCACTGTCTCGCTCGACGAGATCGGCGAGGCGATGCAGCCAGCGCGACCTCGCCGCGCCCCCCGCATTGGCCCAGGGCCCCTGACGCAGCGCTGCATGGGCGGCCTTCACTGCACGATCGACGTCCTCGCTGCTCGATGCCGGCACGTGAGCTAGGAGTTGGCCGGTCGCAGGAGCGAGCTTTTCGAAAACGCTCGCAGACGCGGCCTTGCAGCGTTGGCCGCCGATTAGGTTTTCAAGTTCCATCATTGCGTTTGTGATCCTCGAAATGGGTTGTCAGATCGCCTCGCGCGCCCTCGATGCAGGCGATCACGATCGCCGAAAAGGGCAGGTCTGATGCTCGGGTCTACTTTATGTCGATGACGTGCCTCGGCTTGTCCGCTTTCGGCAATCGCTGCTCATGCGTCTCAATAGGGAATACCCGCGGCTTTCCCGTGCCCGCGCATCGAATTGGCGAGGCTCGCTGCCTCGTGCCTCGACGCCCGCCTGCCAGCGCTGTGGACCGCAGCGCGAGCCCTGCAGCGCGCTGATCGATTCAGCGCGCGCTCTGCTCGGTTCGTGTTTTCGTCAATTCCGAAATAAGGGATTAGAGAAAGTACCTACGACGATCAACGGCTTGTACGTGTTGACGAATCTTTAATTATGGGAATAATGAGCGCAACGCCTCGGATCGAGACTGCGCCTGTCGCGCTCGATCCCGACGCCGGTAGGTCCGCGGTGATCGCTTCGATCCGGTCGCCAGTACGTTCATGGTTAAGGGAGATCTTTCATGCAGTTGCATCTAAAGGCGGGTCTTGTGGTCGCATGTTCGTTTGCGATCTCGATGGCCTGGGCGCAGTCGTCAGGAAGCCTGACCGTTAGCGGTGCGGAAAAGGCGGGAAGCGCGGATGGCCGCATTCCCGCATATGCAGGTGCGCAGCCGACGCCTGCCGGTTGGTCGCCCGGCAAGGTAAGAGGCGACTATTCGCCGTATAAATCGGAGAAGCCGCTCTTTTCGATCACGACGGAAAACGTCGGCAAATATGCGGACAATCTGACGCCCGGCCAGATCGCGATGTTCAAGCACGTCAAGAACTATCGGATGGACGTGTATCCCTCGCATCGCGACTGCGGTTATCCCGAGTGGGTTCAGCAAAACACCAAGAAGAACGCCGGTACTGCGAAGCTCGACGCAAGCGGCGATCACCTTGTAAGCGCGACGCTTCCAGGCCTTCCGTTTCCCGCCGCGAAGACCGGGCAGGAAGCGATTTGGAATTATCTTTCGCGCTATCGCGGCGTAGGAATCAAGTGGGCAAAGGTCAACACCATGGTTTCCCCGCGGCCTGGTAGTTCCGAGTGGATCGCGGTGAAGGGGCACCAGTTGGTCTACACGCCGTGGGGTAAGAAAGGCGCTAATTCATTGGCGGCGGACGAAGGGTTGTATTCGATCTACGTCGCCTACGAAACGCCCGCGGCGCTCGCGGGACAGGCACTCGTGCAGACCGACAACTTCTCGAGCAACGACAGCCCCGTTTACTACTACTTTCCCGGACAGCGGCGAGTACGCCGCATGCCGTCGTATAGCTACGACGCGCCCCAGATCGGCTTTGAAAACCAATACACCGTGGATGAACCGTGGCTCTTCAATGGCGATATCGATCGTTTTGACTGGAAGATCGTAGGTAAGAAGGAGATCTACGTACCGTACAACGACTTTGCGATGTACGACTTCAATAAGAGCGTCGGCGACGTCTTCAAGCCGGATCAAATCGACCCGTCAGCCCGCCGTTACGAGTTGCATCGTGTCTATGTAGTCGAGGCCTCCCTCAGGGCGAATACGCGACACATCTCTCAGAAAAAGGTGCTGTACCTCGATGAGGATACCTATCTGGCGCTTGCGGGAGAGGATTACGACGCCCAGGGCAAGCTCTGGAAGGCCAAGGAAAGCTATCCGATTCCGATTTGGGAACTGGGCGGCACCTGCGACGTGGAACCTTTCTCGCAATACAACCTAGTGACGAGCCGTTACGTGACCGATCAAAACGTGATCGGCGACGGACAGGACGTTCAATATTTCGAATCGTCTAGCGCTCCGATGTTCCGGTCCGACTACTACACGCCTGAAAATCTCAGCGCTATCAGCGAGCGCTAATGCGGGGTGCGCACCAAGCGACCGACGACGGTAGCTTGGCTGCGGCCACTAGAGGATGACACATGAAAACAAAAGCGGTTCGCGCATCGGTTTCCGTCGCGCTGGTGGGGCTGGGCACTATTTCGGTCAATTCGTACGGTTACGACTTCCAGACCGGATTCGGCGATATGTCCGGCTCGTGGGTCACGAACCTGACGGCGGGGGCAGGCATTCGCACGAAAAGTCCTAGCTGTTCGCTGACGGGGGACCCGAACGCCTATGGTTGCGGCGCTGCCGCCAACGTCAATCAATGGGGCTCCAGCGACAACGGTGATCTCAACTATCGAAAAGGGCAACCGTTCAGCTCTTATATTAGCGCTACCAGCGAGTTGTTGCTGACGATGCCGAGCGAAGGCTACAAGTTCATGATTCGCGGTACCGCGATGTATGACTTCTTGGTCAACGACACGGCGCGAACGCCGCTCTCGAGCACCGCGCTGTCGCAGGTCAAATACCCGGTTCAACTGCTCGACCTGTGGGGCGAGAAAGACTTCACGCTTAACAATGAACCGGCTCACGTGCGACTGGGCAATCAGGTCCTGAACTGGGGCGAGAGTTATTTCGCTGCCGGTGGTATCAACCAGACAAACTCTGTCGATATTCAGAAGCTCCTGATTCCCGGAACCCAGTTGAAGCAGGCGTTATTGCCTGCGCCGATGCTGAGTTTTGCGACTGGCTTGTCGCACGGCTTCAGTACCGAGGCCTACTACCAGTTCCAGTGGAACGGGAATCGCTATCCTCCTGTCGGCACGTATTGGTCGGTGGGAAACAGCTTTGGGCGCGGTGCCGTCGCGGGGACCGGCAGCACCACTAACGCGAATGCGAACGGCGTCGATGCCGGCACCATCGCCGGCGCCAATAGCGGCAATGCGGCTACGCTGTCTGCAATCAACACCGGCTTGCTCAACGGACAGTATGCGGGGCCACCCTATAACTCCATCGGCATCTTGGTCAATACGGTGCTTCCGTCTCAATACAAGCCGCAATTCGGTGTCAAGCTTAACTACAAGCCAAAAGGACTCGACGTCAACTTCGGCTTTTACTATGAAAACTACACGGACAAGTCGCCCGTTCTCTCGAGCCTTTCCAATGGTACCGGTCGGTTTTCCTACCTCGAGAACCGACAGCTCTTTGGTGCGAGCGCCGACTTCGCGCTTGGCGATTGGGCGATCGGAACGGAACTTTCATACCGCCCGCACGATGCGGTTGCACTGTCCGGCTGCTTTGCCCCGAATGGGCCGCTCGATTTTAATACGAACGGCGTCTCGGGTATCAATTGCCAGCAGTGGATGGACATGAAAAAGTTTCAGTACGATATCAACGGCCAACTTAGTCTTACTCCGAGCCAGTATCCGTTCCTGAAACTCATTCACGCGGATCAAGCCGTACTCACGGCGGAGTTGACATGGATCTACTACCCGGGGCTTAGCGCGAGCGGCGTCACGCGCACGATCGACGGCCGCGACGTACATCAAGCACCGGCGGCGGGTTACTTCACATGGCTCAACAATGGCTCGAGCCTGGGCTATCCGATCACCGCGGCGGCCGGGACGTCGAGTTCGGTCGGTGCGACCATTGACTTCAACTGGACCTACGACGGCAGTGCGATCCCCGGCTGGCAGGTGACGCCCGGCGTGACCTTTACGGACGCGCTCTACGGCTATACCCCGACATTTACCGGCAACTATTTGCAAGGCGCCAAGTCGCTGAATTTCTACGTGTTGTTCAATCAGAATCCCGCGACGTGGCAAGCCGGAATCAACTATACGGCCTTCTTCGGCGGCCATGGCGGCGTTGGGCAACCGTACGCCGACCGAAATTTCGTTGGCCTGTTCGCGACCCGAAATTTCTGAATCCGTGATAGCGGAAACGGCGCGCCTGGCTGCGCGCCGATACTTTTGAAGGATAGATTCCGTGTTAACTCGTTTGGTCATTCGCCTCGAAAAGTTATTCTTCGGTCATCGCGCGATCGTGCTGGCGGCGATCGGTATCTTTACGGCCGTGATGGCCGTTTTTGCCGTGCAGTTGCGCATGGAGGCCGGCTTCGAGAAGCAGATGCCGATCGGGCATGAGTACATCAAAACGTTTAAGAAGTATCGCAATGATTTGTTCGGTGCCAACCGTATCACGGTCGTCGTGCGCGCTCGTAACGGCAATATCTGGACGCCTCAGGGACTCACCCGGCTCTATAAGGTAACGCAGGCGGTCGTTTTCCTGCCTAACGTCGACCGCCAGGGCGTGCAATCGCTGTGGACACCGAACGCCTTCGTCAACGAGATCACGGAAGACGGCTTCCGTGCGAGCCCGGTAATCGACGGCACCATCACGCCCAATCAGTTGACGCCATCGATCGTTGCGCAGATCCGCAAGTCCGCGATCGATGGCGACTATATCGGGACGCTGGTCTCGCATAGCGAAGACAGTGCGATGATCACCGCCGATCTCAATGAACGCGACAGTTCGGGAAAGGTTCTCGACTACGTCGCGTTCAACCGCTTGCTGGAAAAGCAAGTCCGCAAGCCATTCGAAGACGCGGGCTATGAAATTCAGATTATAGGTTTCGCCAAGCAGATCGGCGACATTGCCGACGGTGCGACGGCCGTGCTGGGTTTTTGCGGCATCGCTTTGCTACTGACGGCGCTGGCGGTCTATTGGTACAGTCATTCGGTTCGCTTTACCGTGTTGCCGATCGTGTGTTCGTTGACGTCGCTCGTCTGGCAGTTCGGCACGCTCAAGCTGCTCGGCTTTGGGCTCGATCCGCTTGCCGTATTGGTGCCGTTCCTGGTGTTTGCAATCGGCGTGTCTCACGGCGTGCAGCAGGTCAACTACATCGTTCGTGAACTTTCTCACGGTTACAGCTCGATCGAAGCCGCGCGCCGCAGTTTCAGCGGCTTGCTGGTGCCGGGCACACTCGCACTGGTCACGGCGTTCGTATCGTTTATCACGCTGCTCTCGATTCCGATTCCGATGGTACGTGAGCTCGCCATTACCGCTTCGCTCGGCGTTGCGTACAAGATCGTCACGAACCTGGTGATGTTGCCTGTCGCCGCATCGTGTTTCAATTTCACTAAAGCCTATGCCGACCGGGCCCTGACGAAGCGGGAACGCCGATCGGTCTGGCTGCGCACTCTGGCGCGCGTGGCGGAAACCAAAAATGCCTATGCGGTTGTCGCGATCACGGCGGCGATTTTTGCGCTGGCCGCATGGCAAAGCCGCGATCGTGTCATCGGGACGCTGCAGCCCGGCGCGCCCGAACTGCGCGCGGACGCACGCTTTAACCGGGATGCGGTGTCGATTGCAAAACACTATGACGTTGGCCTCGATTGGCTGACCGTCGTATTCGAATCGAAAGGAGCCGCTTGCGACAATCCGGCAGTGGGCGTCGCAGAGGACGAGTTTGTTTCTACGATGCGAAGCGAACCGGGCGTGGCGTCGGTACAGTCCTATCCCGGGATGCTGCGCACGTATAACGAAGGATATAACGAGGGCAACCCGAAGATGAACGTGGTGCCGATCGATCCCGGCAACTACGGGGCATTGTCGGCCGAGATCGGACGGGTGAAAGGCTACATGAACAAGGATTGCAGCATGACTGCAGTCCACTTGTTCTTGACCGACCATAAAGCCACGACGCTCAACCGGATTCTCGGCGACGTAAAGCAGTATCGTGCGACGCATCCGTATCACGACCTATCGATTCGGCTTGCCGCCGGCAACGCAGGGGTGCTCGCCGCGATCAACGACGAGGTTGCGCAGAGCGAATTGCCCATGATGGTCTATGTGTACGCGGCGATCCTGATTCTGGTGTTCCTTGCGTATCGCGACCTGCGTGCGATGGTGGCGTGTTGCGCGCCCCTGACGGTGGCGACGTTCATCGGCTACTGGTTCATGAAAGAGCTGCAGATCGGTCTCACGGTGGCGACACTGCCGGTGATGGTGCTCGCGGTGGGGATCGGCGTGGATTACGCGTTCTACATCTACAACCGGCTGCAATTGCACATGGCGAGCGGCCAGACCATCGTCAAGGCGGTCGAACACGCGATGCTCGAAGTCGGGGTGGCCACGATCTTTACCGCCATTACGCTTGCGATCGGTGTCGCGACGTGGAGCTTCTCGGCGCTGAAGTTCCAGGCCGACATGGGCAAGCTGCTCGCTTTTATGTTCATCGTCAACCTCGTGATGGCGATGACCGCGCTGCCCGCGCTTGCCGTTGTGCTCGAGCGTTGGTTTCCGCGGCGCAAGCCGGTGCGTGCGCCCGGCCTGCTGAGCCACTGAGTTCTCATTCTCGACCTGAAGGGTTTTACCATGACAAGGAATCTTCTTGCCGGCGTCGCGATGGCCTGCTGTTGCGCAGCCGCCGTAGGGCAGCCGCTTGCCGATGCGCCGAACGCGCTGCATGTGACGTCCGCGCACGCGTGGGCGGATCCAACCCACGCGATGCTGCTCGATGTCGCGCACGCCGGGCGGCGTATCGTTGCTGTCGGAGAGCATGGCATCGTGCTGCTGTCCGACGATGGCGGGCGCAGCTACCGGCAGGCGAAGCAGGTGCCGGCGTCGTCAACGCTCACGGCCGTCTATTTCACGGATGCCATCCACGGCTGGGCGGTGGGGCAATGGGGCGTGATACTCGCCACGGTGGACGGCGGCGAAACTTGGACGTTGCAACGATCGGATACGTCGATCGATCAGCCGCTCTTTTCCGTCTATTTCAAGGATGCCCGACACGGCTGGGCCGTTGGGCTTTGGTCCATGGTGCTCGCGACCGAGGACGGGGGGCACGCGTGGAAAGCGGTGAAGCTTCCGCCGCCTCCGGGCGCAGGCCGGGCCGATCGCAATCT
>Ga0070658_10004500_pt1 | contig 11338 bp, 11 predicted proteins | sample KBSC13metaG_FD_64664 | JGI IMG/M metagenome (GOLD analysis project Ga0070658, IMG submission 64664) | Corn rhizosphere microbial communities from Kellogg Biological Station, Michigan, USA - KBS C1-3 metaG | ecosystem: Host-associated > Plants > Roots > Rhizosphere > Soil ... | reverse complement strand
ATGGACGGGTCAGCTGGCCCAGCCCGTGCTGGATCGCCTTGTTCCACGAGGAGTCCGTGGACATGTCGTCCTGGTGCGGTGCGACCGCGTCGCCTGACGCGTCGCGGACCCACAGGCCGACGAGTTGGGCTACCTTCTCCTCGAGAGACATGAGCGGGATCAGCGCGTCGGCCCGCTCGGCGGGCGACAGGTCCCGATCGCGCCAAGGCGCGACACCGGTCAAAGCAGAGCCGGTATCGACTGGCGGCTGACCGGTCATGCCACCCCTTCGCTCGTTGGGGCAATCCGTTCCTGGCAGGCCGAGGAGCGTACCAGGAAGGGGATCAGACGGTGCCCCCGAAAGTTTTTCGGCAACGTTATTAATTGCTTGCCGAAACCCTGACGCATCAGTCCTCGCGTGTCAAGGCTTCTATTTGCAACAAAGAAGCCGCAACTTCGTCATGAGTTGGAGACGTGTTGGCCGCCCGCCGAGGGGGTTTCGCTCGAAACTTTCGACCTCGCGAGCGGTTGGAACACCTCGACCGGTACCGCGTCGGCGAGCGCCTGGTACCCGGCCGGATTCAGGTGCAGGTGGTCGCCGACGTCGTATGCGGGCAGCAGGCGGCCGGGGTCGGCGGGGTCGCGCACCGCACGGTCGAAATCGAGCGTCGCGTCGAACCGGCCGGCGGTGCGGATCCAGTCGTTGACCGCGCGACGCGACGCGGCCCGGGTACCACCCGGGTCGTCGTACTCTGGATTGCCGCCGAACGGGGACAGCGTCGCGCCGTACACCCGGATGCCCGCGGCCCCCGCGCGCCGCGCGACCTCCTCATAGGCGGCGATCAACTCGTCCACGACCCGCCGCTGTGCCGCCTCGGTGGCCTCCGCGGTACCGATGTCGTTGACCCCCTCGAACACCACGAGCCACGCCACTCCGGCGCGGTCCAGCGCGTCCCGCCCGACCCGGGACAGCCCGCTCGGGCCGAGGCCGTCGTTGAGTACCCGGTTGCCCCCGATGCCGGCGTTCACGATCGCGACGTGTGCGGTGGCCGGGTCGGCACGCAGCCGGTCCATCAACCGGTCCGGCCATCGATTGTTGCCATTGGTAGTGGAGCCGCGACCATCGGTGAGCGAGTCGCCGAGCATGACCGCGACCGCGGTGGACGGCGGCGAGCACGCCTCGACCCCACTGAGGAGATACCAGTGCTCGACCGCGCTCGCCCCGGCGAGGTCGACCTGCCGCGCCTGGTTGCCCGGCGCCAGATGCGAGGTCGTCCGCGAACCGGGATGTCCGGTGACGCCGGCGGCGGGCAGGCCACCGGGCAGGTACATGGTGACGCACACGTTGTCGCCCGCCTCGACGGCGAAGGCGACCGGGTCGCAGACCAGTTCCCCACCGGCCGGTACCGTCGCCGACGCGCGGCCGTCGAAGGTGACCCCGCGGCCGGTACCGGGCTGGATCGCGCCGGCTCCGGCCCGCCCGCCGGCCGGCTGCGCCAGGTACACGTCGGCCACCTCGAGCGGCGCGTCGCCGTACCCGTTGCAGATGCGCAGCCTCAGCAGCCTTCCGGTGGCCGACACGCGCAGGGTCTGGCGCAGCGTGCTGTCGGCCAGGGTCACGCCGTCACGCGTGTACGGCGCGGGGGGCAGGTCATCCGGCGCGGCCGGCTGCGGCGACGCCGCCCAGCAAGGTACCCAGAGCCCCGTCATGGGCGGTGAGGCTAGTCGAGGCCCAATCCCTCCGGCAACGTGTCGCCACCGGCCCGTGCGGTCGGGCGCCGCGGTAGGCCGCCCAACCGTGGCAGCCGGCGGCGCAGCCCGGCCAGTCCCCCGGGTACGAAGTAGACCGCCAGCACGAAGACCGCGCCCAGCAGGAACAGCGGCTGGGCCAGCGGCCCGGGCAGGTGCCCGCCGGCCGAGGTGAGCCGCTGGTCGAGGTAGGTGTACAGGATGCCGCCGAGCACCGGGCCCCAGCGGGTACCGGGGCCGCCCAGCACCACCATGATGAGCAGGGACAGCGTCAGGTCGGTGCCCGCCATGCGCGGCGACGCGCCGCCGACGAGCAGCGTGTACACCACGCCGGCCAGCGCCGCGATCCCACCGGAGAGGCTGAACGCGACCAGCTTGAACCGGTAAGGCGAGAGCCCCAGCACGGACACCCGTCGCTCGTCGTCGCGCAGGCCGGCCAGCACCCGGCCCAGCGGCGCGCCGTCCACCCGGTGCACGAGGAACACGGCCACCGCGAGGAAGGCCAGCGCCAGCCAGTAGAGGTTGACGGTGTTGGCGACGCCGATCAGCGGGCCGGGTATGCCGTGGCCGTCCAGCGGCAGGCCCTCCTCGCCACCGGTGAGCCCGCCCGGGTCGCGGTTGACGAGGACCACGCCGACCTGTGCGAAGGCGAGCGTGACCATGGCGAAGGCGATGCCCGTGGTGCGCAGGGCGACGGCACCGAGCACGGCGGCCAGCACGACTGTACCGGCCAACGCCACCGGCGCGGCCGTCCACAGTGGCCAGTGGGCGTGGGTGATGAGGACGTCGGTACCGTAGGCGCCGCCGGCGAAGTAGAGCGCGTGCCCGAAGGACAGCAGCCCGGCCCGGCCGAACAACAGGTCGTACCCCATGGCCAGCCCGCCGAACACCAGGCAGGAGGCGAGCAACTGGAGGGTGCCCGGCGAGTTGAGCGGCCCGTCGAACAGCCCCGGTATGTCCACAGTGGACCATGGCAGCACGGCGGCGAGCACCAGCACGACCAGCGGCGCGAGCCGCCTGACGATCCTCACGCCGCCACCCTTCCCGAGATGCCGTGCGGCCGGGCGAGCAGCACGATCGCGAGCAGCGCGACCACGCAGACGTCCCCGGCGCCACCGGTGCCGTAGTAGTTGACGAACTGCTGCACCAGGCCGACGGCGACCGCCGCGAGGGCGGTACCGGCGACCGAGCCCATCCCGCCGATGACCACCACGATGAAGGCGAAGATGAGCAGCGAGGCGCCCTGCTCCGGGGAGACCGAGCCGAAGTACACGCCGCCCAGCGCACCGGCGAGGCCGGCCAGCCCGCCGCCGATCGCGAAGACCAGCGTGAACGAGCGGCGCACGTCGATGCCGAGCGCGCTGACCATCGCCCGGTCCTCCACCCCGGCCCGGATCACCAGCCCGTGCCGGGTGAACCGCAGGAACGCGGTCAGCCCGGCCAGTACCACGACGGCCGCCCCGAACAGCAGCAGCCGGTCGGCCGGCACCCGCGCACCGAGCACCGTCACCACCTGCCTTGTCCACTGTGGACGCGGGAAGGGCCGGGAGTCCGCGCCCCACACCGCCTCCAGCAGCGCCACCCCGGCCAGCGACAGCCCGACCGTGACGAGCACCTGCTCGGTCGGCCGCTTGTACAGCGGACGGATCATCGCGAGCTCGACCAGCGCGCCGACGGCGGCGGCGCAGGCCACCCCGAACACGACGGCCGCGGCGAAGCCCCAGCGTTGCGCGGCCCACCACGTCGCGTACGCACCGACCGACAGGAACAGCCCGTGCGCGAAGTTGAGCACACCGGCCAACCCGAACACCAGGGACAGCCCGGCGGCGATGAGAAAGTACAGCGCGGCGAGCCCGAGGCCCGTCGCGGTCAGCAGCACCACCGTCGCCATTCACGTGCTCCTTGTCGTCGGGGAGCCGGTCGTGCCGGAGCCCATTGTGCCGACGCCCAGCAGGGAGCGGGTCTGATCGGCGGAGCCGAGCAGGTCGGCGGCCGGTCCGCTCCAGGCGACCCGGCCGGCGGACAGGACCACCGCCGCGCCGGCCAGCCGCCGTACCACCGCGAGGTTCTGCTCGACCAGCAGGATCGGTACCCGCTGCGCGACCCGGGCCAGGGCGGCGGTGACCGCCGAGACAACGGCGGGCGCGAGGCCCTTGGTCGGCTCGTCGACGAGCAGCAGCCGGTTGGGGTTCAGCAGGACCCGGGCCAGCGCGACCATCTGCTGCTGGCCGCCGGAGAGGGTACCGGCGCGCTGCGCGGCCCGCTGCCGCAGTTCGGGGAAGAGTGCGTGGACGGTCTCGTAGTCGGGGTTCGGGCCACGCTCGGCCAGCCTGAGGTTCTCCGCGACCGTCAACCCGCCGAAGACGCCACGGTCCTCGGGCACGTAGCCGAGGCCGGAGCGGACCAGCCGGTACGTGGGGCGGCCGAGGATCTGCGCGCCGTCGAAGGCGACCGAGCCGCCGGCCGGTACCTCGCCCAGGATCGCGCGCAGCGTGGTCGTCTTGCCCACGCCGTTGCGGCCGAGCAGCGCGGTGACGCCGGTGGGCGGCACGTCGAAGCTCACCCCTTGCAGGATGTGCGAGCCGCCCAGCCGCACGGACAGGTCGCGGACCTCGAGGATCACAGCTCCTCCCCCAGGTACGCCTGCTGCACGGTCGGGTCGGCCATCACGGCGTCCGGGGTGTCGCAGGCGAGCAGGGCGCCGTGGTGCATCACCGCGACCCGGTGCGCCAGGTCCAGCACGACGTCCATGTGGTGCTCCACCATGAGGACGCTGCGACCGGTACCGCCGACCAGCCCGCGGACGACGGCGACCAGCGCCGGTACCTCGTCGGCGCTGACCCCGGCCATCGGCTCGTCCAGCAGCAGCACGGTCGGCGAGCCGGCCAGCAGCAGGGCGATCTCCAGCTTCCGCTTGTCCCCGTGCGCCAGCGATCCGGCCTGACGCTCCCCGTGCGACTCCAGCCCGACCTGGCCCAGGATCTCGGCGGCGGTCGCCGCCCCCCGCCGGTCGGCCGGGTGGCGCCAGGCGCGCATGCTGCCGCCCTGCTTCGCCTGCACCGCCAGCCGTACGTTGTCCGCGACGCTCAGCGACGCGAACACGGCCGAGGACTGGAAGGTGCGGCCCAGGCCCAGCCGGGCGCGCCGGTGCGGGGCGAGCCGGGTGATGTCGGTACCGCCGAGCCGCACCCGCCCCGCGCTCGGCCGGCGTACCCCGCTCACGAGGTTGAACAGCGAGGTCTTGCCGGCGCCGTTGGGCCCGATGAGCGCGACGAACTCGTCGGGCGCCACGCCCAGCGTCACGTCGTCCACAATGGACACACCGCCGATCCGCCAGGTCAGCCCCTCGACCGCGAGCGCCGCGCCTGCGGCGGGCTGGGCGGGCGCGGACTGGGCGGGCGTGGCCACGCTGCCATGCCCGCCAGCCCTGTCTGATCCGACCACGCTCAGCCCTTCATCGCCGTGACCGGCGGCGCGCAGTCGGCCGGAGCCACGGTGCCCAGCAGCTTGGCCGTCAGGTCCTTACCGGAGCCGGACAGCTTGGCCGTGAACATCGGCTGCAGTACCGCGTGGTCCTCCTTGCGCACGGTCAGCTTGCCCTTGACCGAGTCGAAGGAGTAGCCCTCAAGGCCCTTGACCATCGCGTCCACGTCGTCGCCGCCCGCCTCGACCGCGTGCACGATCATCTGCGCCGCGGCGAACCCGTCCGGGTGGAACAGGTCGATCGCGCCGCCGGGCACGGCGTTCTTCAGCGCCTGCGCGGCCGGGTTGTCCGACGCGCCGTCGAAGTAGTGCGCCAGGAAGCTGATCTTCGTACCGGCGGCACCGAACGTGGGCCACGAAGCGCGGATGTCCAGCCCGGTCACCACCGTCGTGGCGCCCAGCACGCCCTGCTGGTCCAGCGCCTGCCACATGGCGCTGGCCGTGGTACCGGCCCAGGCGACGAACAGCAGGTCGGGCGCCGCGGACTTGGCCTGGCTCGCGAACGGGGTGAAGTCCTTGGCGTCGGCCGGTACCGCGATGTTGGTGACCGTCGCCCCGGCCCCGCCGATGACCGCCTTCACAGCGTCCACATTGGACTTACCGAACGCGCTGTCCTGCGCGAAGACGAGCACCTTCTTGCCGGCCGGCTTGCCGATGAGTGACTGCGCGGTGAGCACGTCCTGGTAGGACTGGCGGCCGGAGCGGAAGGTGTACTTGTTCACGCCCGTCATCGCGTCGGTCGCCGCGGGTCCGGAGATGAACAGCACCTTGTTCTGGGCGGCCAGCGGCGCGACCTGCAGCGCGACGCCGGACGCGGTGGAGCCGGCGAGGATCTTGTATCCCTTGCCGATGAGGTCCTTGGCCGCGGCCACCGCCTTGGCCGGGTCACCGGCGTCGTCAGCGTACGTGACGTTCAGCGGCCGGCTGCCGATCTTCTGCGTGCCGTTGGTGGCGTAGGCCAGGCCGGCCTTGAAGCCCTCGACGTACTGCTGCCCGTACGAGGCCAGCGCGCCCGTCTGCGAGTACACGATGCCGATGTTCACCGGGGCGGTCGAACCCGGCTTCGGCGCGGCGGCCTGCTGCGGGCTGCCACAGCCGGTGGCGACTAGGCCGAGCGCGATCAATGCGGGGACGGCGAGCAGCGCCCGCCGGCGTGTCGTCAAGCTACCCATGGACGGCTCCTTGCGAATATCGGCGGTCGTGTCGGGACACCCTAGGGACGCCTCCGGGCGACCGGCCATGTAGATGGACTCCATAACTGATTGCAGGTAAATGGGGTGGGACCACGGGCGGGGCGGCACCGTGTCGGTGGACATGCACGCGGTCAGCCGGGACGTCGGCGCGCGATACGGGCGGCGAGGCGGCGCGACGCGGCGGCGGCCGTACCCCAGATGCCCTGGCGGAACAGCAGCACCACGACGACGAAGATGCCGCCGGTGATGAGGCCGACCTGCTCGAAGTGGGCCAGCGACAGGACGTCCTCCAGCCGCACCACCAGCGCGGCGGCCAGCACTCCGCCCCACAGCGTGCCGATCCCGCCCATCACGACCACGACCACCGCCTGGCCCGAGGTGGTCCAGTGCAGGTCGTCCAGGGTCACGAACTGGTGGCTGAGGGCGAACAGCCCACCGCCCAGCCCGGCGAGGAACGCGGACAGGACGAAGGCCAGGATCTTGTACCGGTGCACCGGGTACCCGAGAGCCCGCGCCCGGATCGGGTTGTCGCGGATCGCGACCAGTACCCGACCGAACGGCGAATGTACGACGCGCCACGCGGCGAACAGTCCGAGCAGCACCAGCGGCAGCATCCAGTAGTAGAAGTAGTACGGGTCGGAGAGGTCCATCCCGAACAGCTCGCGGGGCACGTCCTGCACGCCGTTCTCGCCACCGGTCAGCGAGCGCCACTGGTTGGCGACGAAGTAGACCATCTGGGCGAAGGCGAGCGTGACCATCGCGAAGTAGATGCCCGTGCGGCGCACCGCCAGGTACCCGATCGGGAGCGCGAGCAGCGCGGCGGCGAGCGCGCCGGCCAGTGCCGCCAACGGGAACGGCGCCCCGGCCCGCGCGGCGAGCAGCCCGGCGGTGTACGCCGACGTGCCCCAGAACGCGGCGTGCCCGAAGGACAGCAACCCGAGGTAACCCAACAGCAGGTCGACCGAGACCGCGAACAGCGCCCAGCACAGGATGTCCAGCGCGACCGGCGGGTAGAGCACCCGCGGCAGCGCCCACGCCACCACCAGCCCGACGGCCAGCCCCGCCCACCGCAGCCAGCCGGGGAGGCCGGCGGCGCGCAGGCGGGAGCGCACCAGCTCGCTCACGCCACGCCCTCCTCTCGCCCGAACAGGCCGGCCGGGCGGATGAGCAGCACCACGGCCATGACGACGAAGACCAGCGTCTGCGCGACGATCGGCGGCGCGTAGGCCTGCGCCCACGCGCCGGCCACGCCGATGCCGAAGCCGGTGGCGACCGAGCCGGTGACCGAGCCGAGCCCGCCGATCACCACGACGGCGAAGACCACGATGATGAGGTCTGCGCCCATCAACGGGTTGACCGCCTGGATCGGCGCGGCGAGTACCCCGGCGAGCGCGGCCAGCGCGATGCCGAAGCCGAACACCGGGGTTATCCAGCGACCGACGTCGATGCCGAGCGCGCCGGTCAGCTCCGGCCGCTCGGTGGCCGCCCGCACCACCATGCCCACCCGGGTACGCGCCAGCAACCACCACGCGAGCAGGCAAGCTGCCACCGCGAACCCGAAGACGAACAGCCGGTACGCCGGGAACCCGAACTGTCCGATGTGGACGGTTCCGGTCAGGCCGGCCGGGATCTCGTACGGGTTGGCGTTCACGCCGTACCGCCACTTCACGAGGTCCTGAAGGATCAGCGTCAGGCCGAAGGTGAACAGGAAGTTGTACAAGGGATCCAGCCGGGCGAGCCGGTTGATGGCGGTACGCTCCAACGTCATGCCGAGCGCGGCCAGCACGACCGGTACCAGCACCAGCGCGACCCAGAACGGCAGCCCGAACTCGCGCAGGCCGACGTACGCGCCGAACGCGCCGAGCATGTAGAACGCGCCGTGCGCGAAGTTGACCACCCGCAGCATCCCGAAGATGACCGCGAGGCCGAGCGCGAGCAGCGCGTAGAACCCGCCGTTGACCAGACCGTTGACCGTCTGCTCGAGGAAGTTGATCATTGGCTCTCCCGGTGCCCGCCGGGAGCGGCCGGTGGCCGCCCCCGGTGGGCGGGTCACATGTGACAGTCGGACGAGGGCGGGTTGAAGGCCTGGTCCGCCGGGATGGTCTCCAGGATCTTCTCGTAGTCCCACGGCTCGGTCACCTGGCTCGACGGCTTCACCTGCGCCAGGTAGGCGTCGTGGGTCACCAGGTGGTCGGCCGCGCGGATGGTGCCGTTGTGCAGGAAGACGTCGTTGACCGTCTTGCCTTCCAGCTTCGCGACAACCTTGTCGGAGTCGTCGGTACCGGCGGCCTGCACGGCCTCCAGGTACTGCAGCGCCGCCGAGTAGTCCGCCGCGTGGTCGAAGGTCGGCCGGGTCTTGGTCTTGGCGTAGAACTTGTCGGCGAAGGCCCGGTTGTCCTGGTTGGCGTTCCAGTACCAGGCGTCGGTGAACGTGGTGCCGGCCAACGCGTCCGGGCCCAGCGCGTGGATGTCGGTGATGAACATCAGCCCGACCGCCAGCTTGATGCCCTGGTCCTTGAGCTTGAACTGGTTGTACTGCTTGACCACGTTCTGCAGGTCGCCGCCGGCCTGCATGACGCCGAGCGTGTCCGGCTTCGGGCTCAGGCCCGACGTCTTGAGCAGCAGCGTCGAGTAGTCCTGCGTCGGGTTCGGGAACGGCGAACCGGCCGAGGCCACCACCGCACCGCCCGCCGACCCGATCGCAGTGGTAAACCCGCGCAGCATGTCCTGGCCGAAGGCGTAGTTCGGGTAGATGAGGTACCAGCTCTTGGCACCGTTCTTCGTCGCCGTCTTGCCGGTCACGTTGGCCAGCATGTTGGTGTCGTACGCGTAGTGGAACGTGTACTTGTTGCAGGACTTGCCGTTGAGGTCGTCGCTGGCCGCGCCGATGTTGAAGTACAGCTTCTTGTCCTGCTTCGCCACGTCCGCCACGGCCAGCGCCGCCGACGAGGTCGGCACGTCGAGGATGGCGTCCACGTCCTGCCGGTCGTACATCTGCTGGGCGTCGGTCTTGGCCAGGTCGGGCTTGTTCTGGTGGTCCGCGGTCACCACGCTGATGTCGCGGGTGACCGCCTTGTCGCCGTGCTTGGCGAGGAAGTCGTCGATGGCCATCTGCACCGCGACGACGGAGTTCTTGCCACCCAGCCCGGAGTAGACGCCGGACTGGTCGTTGAGCACACCCAGCACGATCTTCCCGCCGGACAGCGAGCTGCCGCCGCCACCGCGCGGCCCGCCGCCACCGCAGGCGGCCAGCAGGGTCAGGACGGTACCGGCGGCAACGGTACCGGACAGCACACGCCGCACGCGCATCCCATGTTCCTTTCGCTAGATTCCCAGGTAGGCGAGCAGTTCGTGCTCGCGCGCGTGGACCTCGGAGTTGTCCAGCGCCTCGACGATCCGCCCCTCGGCCAGCAGGTAGTGCCGGTCGGCGACGGTCGTCGCGAAGTGAAGGTTCTGCTCGACCAGCAGCACGGTCACGCCGTGCGCCTTGGCCGCGCGCAGGATCTCGCCGACGCGCGCGACCAGCAGCGGGGACAGCCCCTCGGTCGGCTCGTCGCACAGCAGCATCCGCGCGCCCGTACGCAGCACCCGCGCCAGGGCGAGCATCTGCAGCTCGCCGCCGGACAGGGTGGTGGACGGGGCGTTGCGCCGCTGGTACAGGGCGGGGAATGCATCGTACACAGTGGACAGTGACCAGGCGTTCGGCCCGGACCGCGGTGGCAGCGACAGGCACTCGGCCACGGTCAGCGTCGCGTACCCGCCGCGGTCGTCCGGTACCCAGCCCAGGCCGAGCCGGGCCCGCCGGTGCGCGGGCAGCCCGGCGAGGTCGCGGCCGTCCAGCTCGAGGCGGCCACCCGAGGGCCGGTGCAGCCCCATCACACAGCGCAGCAGGGTGGTCTTGCCGGCGCCGTTGCGCCCGCACAGCGTCACCACCTCGCCGGGCCGCACGTCCAGCGACACGTCGCGCAGCACGGCGGCCTCGCCGTAGCCGGCGGACAGGTGCTCAATGCGTAGCATCGACGGCCCCTGGGCGATCGTCGGGGGCGCCCGGCTCCGCCACAACCCGGCTCCGCTCGCGCTCCCCCAGATACGCGGCGATCACCCGTTCGTCGGCGCGGACCTCCTGGTACCCGCCCTCGACCAGGACCCGGCCGGCCTGCAGCACGGTGACCCGGTCGGCCAGCGCGCCCACCACGCGCATGTTGTGCTCGACCAGCACCACGGTCCGGCCGGCGCGGACCCGGCCGATCAGCTCGACGGTCCGGTCGATGTCCTCCAGCCCCATCCCCGCGGTCGGCTCGTCCAGCAGCAGCACCCGCGGCTCCAGGGCCAGCGCGATGGCCAGCTCGAGGGCGCGCTTTCGGCCGTAGGCCAGCGCCGAGACGGGGGTACCGGCCGCGTCGGCCAGTCCTACCTCGTCCAGCAGTTCGCCGGCCCGCCCGGTCCACCGGCGCAGCAGCTTGTCCGAGCGCCAGAACCGCCAACCCAGGCCCGTGGGGCTCTGCAGCGCGAGCTCGACATGCTGCGCCGCGGTCAACCTCGGGAACAGGCTGGTGACCTGGAACGACCGGGCCACGCCCAGCCTGGCCACCCGCTCGGGCGGCAGGCCGGTGACGTCGCGCCCGGCCACCTCTATCCGGCCCGCACTGGGCGCGAGGAACCCGGTGAGCAGGTTGAACAGCGTCGTCTTGCCGGCGCCGTTCGGGCCGACCAGGGCGTGCACGCTGCCCTCGGCCACGTCCAGGTCGACCCCGTCCACCGCGCGGAACCCGCGGAAGTCGCGGGTCAGGCCGCGCGCGGCCAGGATGGGCATGACGGCTCCTTCGCTGTGACGCCGGTCTCGGTGTCGGGTCACGCTATGAGCCGGCGGCGGGAGCAGCTATCCGTCGCGGCCACATCGACCGTGGGTTCGCTGTGTGGTTCCGGCCCATGTG
>Ga0070658_10004498_pt1 | contig 11341 bp, 10 predicted proteins | sample KBSC13metaG_FD_64664 | JGI IMG/M metagenome (GOLD analysis project Ga0070658, IMG submission 64664) | Corn rhizosphere microbial communities from Kellogg Biological Station, Michigan, USA - KBS C1-3 metaG | ecosystem: Host-associated > Plants > Roots > Rhizosphere > Soil ... | reverse complement strand
TGTTTTGCGGCTGATTTGGTGCCGCCTGCACACCTCGGTAAAACTCAGCACACCGCTCTTCCAATCCTGGATAAATGTCTCACGCGCCTTCATCACATTACAAACGTGCCAGCTCATGGGTGCACCTTAATGTGTTATCCATGTCCCCGTACGTTTGTTACCTATGTACCCGGTCTGTACACAGAGAGGCGTCCCTGCCTGCCGAGACGACGCAAAAGACAGAGAACTCTTTGCCTGCAGATTTGAATCAGCGTGGCAGGCTATCCTTCGCTTCGCTCGTATTCCGAGAGTTCCGGTGAGAGCAACGCTCCATCAAACGCAAAAATGTTTCCATTTGAAGGGCGGGGCGAAGTTGGCGGATTCTTGGCTCGCCACCACCGGACGCCTGCGGAGAGGCGTCCCTGCCTGAAGAGGTGGGGCTAGTCTGTAATAAACACAATCCCCCTTACCCTTTATCCTAACACCTTACCTGCTGGCACGCACTGCCACCGACCCCTTGCCTCCGCCGTAAACCTTGGAGAAGCATCCTTGCCTGCCGGGAAGGCAGAAAACCCGATCACATCACTGCCTTGGCAATGTAGGAGAATTCCTTCCGTTGGAATTCGGTGGGAGTCACGCTGTAAAAAGTTTGGAAATCCCGGGACAGCATCTTCGGGGTGGAGAAGCCCAATTCCATCGCCACCTGCTTGATGGGGGATCCTTCGCGCAGCAGTGTACGCGCGGCCACCATGCGCTCTTGCCGGAGCCATTCCTTGGGGCTGATACCCAGGCCGTTTTCAAAGACGCGGCGGAGATGGCGCTCGGAGATGCCGATCAGGTTGCAAAGAGCGGGGGTTTGAAAACCCGCGTTCTTTGCTACCTGTGACAACGATACGGGAAGTGGTTCCCGCGCGAGCAGAACCAGAAACTTCCCGTCGCGATGAATGATTTCTACGTCTCGACGTTTCACGATCTCCTTAAAGAGTTGCTGCACATTACATACCACCGAACAACTCAGTAAGTCAATTGGTTAAACAGCATTAACAATGACGAACTGGCGTGGGCAGGGAAATGGCGAAAAATCGACCGGAGGATCAGATCAAGCCGAGGGCGGCGGAGATGAGCATGTCATCATCCAGCAGCCATTTGGCAGTTTCAGAGCCAGGGGTGGAGGTAGAGGCTGCGGCACCGGAGGTAATGTCCAGTGTGAGACCTTCACCACGGATGCGGCGGATGGTTCCACCCGCATCATAGACTGCCATGATGGATGCCAGCAGCTTCACGGCGGATTCCGTGGCGGCGGCATCATCACTCCTGCCCAGCAGGGTATCCAGCAATGCTGGAACAGGATCGGAGCCAGCAGTGAGGCGCAGGGTAGTCTCCTTGGCCACAGCAACATTCAAGGCACCAGCGGCTTTGAGAGTTGCAGCAAATGCATCCACACGGGCCTCGAAGCCACTCACGCCGAGGGCGGCGGGAAGAGCCTTTTCGAGGGCAGTGGCAAGAGCCACCTGGCGGGTGTGAAGACGCGCCCAGTCCGGGGAACTGAGATCCGTCTCACTGGCGGCGCCTGTTTTCTGACCTGCCACGCCGATTTTCACAAAAGCTGCCACAGCCTCGCCCGCACGGGTGATGGAAATGCCTGCGCACACCGGCGCGAGGGCGAAGGATGCCAGACGACTGGAAAGCAAGACGTTGCCCATGGCCTGCATCTTGGCACCCAGCAGCGCATCACGCTCACGCTTCACAGTGTAGAATTCCATGGCACGGCGCAGGGTGACTTCCAGTTGTGGAACGTCCCATGGCTTTGTCATGTAGCGGAAGATGCCACCGTGGTTTACGGAGCCGATGGCGGCATCGATGTCCGAGTAGGCGGTGGAGAGAATTTTAATGATGTCCGGATATTGCGCGGCAATCTTGGAAAGGAAGCCTACACCGGTTTCATTCGGCATGCGCTGATCGGTCACGATGATGCCGATCTCCTCCGCATGTTGGCGGAAGATTTCAAGCGCCTGGACACCGTCTTCCGCTTCCAGGATGCGGAACTTCTCCCCGAACAGACGGCGGAAGTATTTGCGGGTGTTTGCCTCGTCATCCACGAAAAGGATGGCGTAGCGCTGGTAGTCGTAGGCGTCGATGTCTTGGCTCATTGTTGTAACGAAAAATAAGGTGGAGAGGCGGGAGGGGGCGTCAATCAGGCAGTTTGATCGAAAATGATTTCTGTTTCAGGATCTGAATGGATATCCGAATCGGAGCCATAGCTCACAGCGGGGAAGGTGATATGAAAACGGGTGTACTCTTGAGGCCGGCTATCCACGTCCAGCACGGCCTTGTGATTTTGCAATATCTGATGGGTGATTGATAGTCCAAGACCCATTCCCTTGCCCACATCTTTCGACGTAAAGAATGGATCGAAGATTTTCTGCATGTTTTCGGCAGGGATGCCTATACCGTTGTCGTGTATGGAAACCTGCCAGCCGTTTCCGGCTTCTTCCAACTGGACGTCGATCCGGCCACGCTCACCACCGGACTCCTCGATGCGCATGTGGATGGCGTCGATGCTGTTCTGGAAAAGATTGATGAAAACCTGGGTGAGCTGATTGCCATTCCCGGAGATGAGCGCATGGGTAGGGGACTTCAGGTTGAAATCGATGTCCTTGCCAATCTGATGGCCGATCATCCGTTTCGAGCGGGTGATCACTTCTGCCAGATCCGTATCGGAATTGGTATTGGATCCGTCTCGGGTGAATTGACGGAGATCGAGCACGATTTGCGCCACGCGGGAGACACCTTCGCGGATGTCTTTTAAAATATCCTCGTAGTCTTCCTTATCCTTGTCCGGCAGAGAGCGGGTAAAGGTTTCCAGCGCGTGCAGCCCGGCGCTGGCATAATTGAGCGGGTTGTTGATCTCGTGAATGATGCCGGCGCTCATGCGGCCCAGTGCAGAGAGTTTCTCATTCCGGACCATCAGCACTTCGTTTTCCTTGATCTGCTCGATGGCGGCATTCAGCTCCACATTCAGATCCGCCATTTCCCGGCGGATGCGTGCCATGGCGATCTGGTTCTGCAGGCGCAGCCCCAGCTCGGCGGTGGAAAATGGCTTGGTGAGGAAATCATTGGCTCCGGCCTGGAGTGCGGAAAGCTTCGTTTGCTCATCGGCACGCGCCGTGAGGATGATCACCGCCACACCGCGGGTGCTGTGGTTTTCACGGATTTTTTTGCAGACCTGCACGCCGTCCATTTCCGGCATCATGTGGTCCAGCAGCGCGAGTTGTGGGCGCTGCTGGCGACAGAGCTCCAGCGCTTCCGCACCATCCGATGCCTCGATGACATCCACATCCTCCAACTGCATGCGCAGGAAGCGCCGGATGTCCGGCTCATCATCGGCGATGAGCACCAGCGGGCGCGCTGTGCTGGGGCGTGTGCCGATGTAGGGCGCAGGCTGGACGTTCCCATTGGGCATGGGCGTGACGCCGGGACGAGTCTGGATTTTTCCTGGAATGGAAAGTGCGGCCTTGCGATGAAGGTCCGCGATCTTGCCTCCATCTTCCAGCGGATCCTTTTCCTCGATGGCCAGTGCGATGATGTCCGGGGATACTTCCGCGGGGATCTTGATGGTGAACTTCGTGCCGTGGCCGATGCGGCTTTCCACCTTCACTTCACCATCCATGGCTTCCGTGAGGCTGCGGACGAGTGCCAGACCGATGCCTGCCCCCTGGAACTTCCGGGTGGAGGAGGTATCCACCTGCCAGAAGCGTTCGAAAATACGGGGCAGCACTTCCGGAGGTATGCCCACACCGGTATCTTCCACGGTGCAGATCAGCTGATTGGCTTCATGGATGACCTTCACCTCAATGCTGCCGCTGGAGGGAGTGAACTTGATGGCGTTGATCACCAGATTGAGCAGGATTTTATCGAACTTATCCCGGTCCAGTTGGATGGTGCCGGCATCACTCTGGGTGGACCATAGCAGAGCTACGCGATCCTGCTCCGCCAGGTGGCGCAGGGAGCGCAGCAGCCCCTCGATGTGGGCCTCCAGCAGGGTAGGCTGGCGATTGACGTCCGCATGGCCCGTATCGAAGCGCACGAGATCCAGCAGATCGTCGATCAGTTTGAGCAGGCGCAGGCCATTCTGCTCCAGCATGCTGGTCATTTCCTGCAGGATCGGATCACCGCTCTGCCTGCTGAGGATCGATTTCAGGCGCTCCGTGATGCCCAGCATGATCGTCAGCGGGGTGCGCAGCTCATGGCTGATGTTGGCGAAGAAGCGTGTCTTCGCTTCGTCCAATTCGCTCAACTGACGGTTCTGTGACTCCAGTAGCTCCCGGGACTTCTCCACCTCCGCGCGCAGGACGAACTCCCGGAACCGGAGATTCTCGTAGAAGTAACTTCCCGCCAGGACGAAGACCGAGGTGACGAAGAGGAAGTAACTGTTATTGAAAAACGTTTTGAAAACAATGTTCTCCGGCGCGATGAAGACCGTCAGCAGGTACACGCCGAAGCAGATGGCCGTCATCTTCACGGAACTGATGAACGTCCAGCGGAGCAGCAGGGAAAGACCGAAGAGGATCAGACTAAGGCCGGCATAGTAGCTGGAGTTTCCCCCGCCGGTGTCATAGATCATATAACAGATCGAGAACAGCGGCAGCAGTGCGATGAAGCGGGAAACATTGGTGCCATTCCCCGTCCTGGCAGGGGATGAGGAATGCTTGGAAGAAAGCTTTAGATAGATCAGCGAAAGGAGGATGGTGCATGCCAGCCGGATCAGGAAGAACAGCAGCGCCTTTTCCGGAAACACCACGAGATCCAGCGTGCAGCCTGCCAGCATGAAAATGGCAGCCAGGAATGCGGCGCGCCGTGCATTGTCCACGGCCACCCCATTCTCATACTCGCGGAACTGCTGCCGGAGCTCGGCATCATCCTGTCGCGTGATCGTTTCAGCTTCAGCCATTGGCTCGTTCGATTTCCAGGAAAAGATTTACGCCTGTGGAATCTTCCTTCACCTCGATGCGGCTGACCGGGAACCCATCCGGGACCAGATCATTCATTTCATCTTCATTCCGATAGATGAGATTCCACTCCATGACATATTCCATCCATGCCTTGCGCGGATTGCTGGCGGCCACGTTCGTGACGATCACGATGCCGCCGGGACGGATCATGGTGCAGAAGAGATCCACCAGCCGCTTGCAGACGCGCTGGGAAAGATAATCGAAAAGTCCTGCACAGTACACGATGTCGTAGCCGGTGAATTCATCCTCACCTCCCTGGGTGGCGGCGCGCAGTAGCTGATGCACCGAGCGTTGGAAATAACGGACGGGCGTTTCCCGGCCACCGGCCATGCGGGCTTCCTGGATGCGCTCGCGCGTGTATTCCAGCGTCTCGGAGTTGAAGTCCAGCAGATCGATTTCCGCCAGGTCGCTCTCATCGTATTCTCTCAGAAAGCGCTGGATTTCCACAGCCGGTCCGCAGGCCAGGTTGAAGATGCGGGTCTTGCCCTTGGAGACACGGCGTTCGCACTCATTGCGGATCTTGTCTACAAGGTAATCGATGCGGTTGCGGTGAGCTACTACAGGCTCCGTATTCAGCAGGGCGAAGTTGAGCAGCTTTGCAAAAGCGGAGGACCCTTCATAAGGATTCCGCAGCATCATGTTCACCATCTCATAATCACCGGCATAGCCCAGAGGCTTCGTATAGGTGCGGTAAAGGAATGGAGAACAAAGGACAATGGGGTGAAGCTCCCGCCTAACATAAGATTTATGAACGGCGGCTTCTGCCTCGCTGATCTCCTTCGCCACTTCCTCAAAGCGCTCCATGGATGGCAGCACTTCCTCCACCACGCGGTTCTCGATGCCTGAGAAAATTTCGTTTTCCAACTCGTCCCGGCGGCGGGTGACGGTGGTGCGGATGCCTACGTCCACACCGGTGAGCCAATGCTGCACACCGGAAAGCATGCTGGAGAGATCTGCGACCACGAGCTTGAAGGGATCCTGCACCTTGTTAGCAGACTTCCATTCATTCATGAAGCCGGAGAATTGTCCGGCCATATCCTGGGGTGAGCCTTGCGGGGTGGAGGATCCAGCCACGCCAGCGAGGAAATCCACCTCCACCCAGCCTTCATCCAGCATCGCTTCACAGACCAGGACGATGCCGGTATTGAGCAGGTTGCTCACCACTGCCTTGCCATGATAGAGGAGGCGGCGGGAGGCCATGATCCGGAAGTCTGATAGAACTTCCGAGAGCTGGAGAATACTATAGGGGTTATAAACCTCGAAAACGACCGAGTATCTCTTGATCCTGAGCAGGTTTGCCGTCAGTTCCGTGCCTTGGCTATTCCGGCATGTAATGACGCTCTGTGACGTTTCGGTGATAAGATCCATTAGGAGGGTGAAATGAACGCGCCATCACTGCATGTTTTTTTGCCCATCCGCAAGCATCGAAAGTAAATCTTCTGAATCTTTCGAAGACTTATAAAACAAAACGACTTCCCCGTATCTATCAGGGAAGTCGCTTTTTCGGACATTGGTCTGTATAAGACCAGTATAGAAGGAGTTATGCTTTCCTGCGTTTTCTTACACTAGCAGCTAGGAGGTCCAGTGTATCAATGGTGTCTTCCCATCCCAGGCAGGCATCGGTCACGGATTGCCCGCGGACGAGGGTGCTCAGGTCCTTGGGCAGCTTCTGATTTCCAGCCACCAGATTGGATTCGATCATCAGCGAGGTGATGGTCTTCGAGCCTTCACCGATCTGATGGGCCAGGCTGGCAGCCACCAGTGGCTGGTTCCGGTAGTCCTTAAGAGAGTTGCCATGGGAACAATCCACCATTACGGAGCCGGGCAGGCCTTGTTCGGTGAGCATGGCTGCTGCTTCAGCAACACTATGTTCATCGTAGTTCGGCCCGGATTGGCCGCCGCGTAGAATGACGTGGCAGGATTCGTTTCCGGAAGTCGAGACAATGGCGGATACGCCCTGCTTCGTTACCGAGAGAAAATGATGCGGACGTGATGAGGACTGGATGGCATCCAGAGCGATCTGAATGGAGCCGCCGGTACCGTTTTTGAAGCCCACAGGCATGGAAAGACCGGAGGCGAGTTCACGATGGATCTGGGACTCGGTCGTGCGTGCGCCGATGGCTCCCCAGGCGATCAGATCCGCGATGTATTGCGGAGAGATCGTATCGAGGAACTCGGTGCCTGCCGGGACGCCCATATTCGCCAGATCCAGCAGTAGGCCGCGGGCCACACGGAGGCCGTGGTTGATGTCGAATGAATCATCCAGATGCGGATCATTGATCAGCCCCTTCCAGCCCACGGTGGTGCGTGGCTTTTCAAAATAGACACGCATGATGATGAAGACATCATCCTTCAGCCGCTCGGCCTCGGCCTTGAGTTTTGTGGCATACTCGATGGCGGCTTCTGGATCGTGGATGGAGCAAGGGCCTACCACCACCAGCAGGCGGTCGTCTTCACCCTTGAGAATCGCATCTGCCTGCGCGCGGGCGTTGGCTACGAGTTCAGAGGCCTGCTCGGTAATCGGCAGGTAATAGGCCAGAACGGCTGGAGAAATCAGCGGATTCAGGCCAGTAATGCGGAGGTCATCAGTGCGGTGTCGCGTCACGCCGCAGATGGTGGACGGCGGACTGCGTTTTGCGCAAGGCGCAAGTTAAGAGGAACCAGCGGCGGCGTGATTTATGGAGCGACGGGTTCCAGCGTGTAGCTGTCCTTGGCGTCCTTCACGGTCCAGCCCATGGCGGTGAGGTCTCCGCGCAATTTATCGGACTCCGCCCAGTTTTTTGAAAGGCGGGCCTGCCAGCGGGCCTCGGCCAGTGCCTTCACTTCCTCAGGGATTTCCGAGGATGCAGCTTCCTCAGGCAGAGTGAGTCCCAGCGCTTTCAGGAGGTGGTTCAAGGCAGCCAGTGCAGACGCCGCCGGTCTGCCGGTGAGCTGTGAGGATTCCTTCAGTCCGGTGAAAATTCCACCCAGCGCGCCAGGCGTGTTAAGATCGTTTGCCAGGCTGTCCCACGCGGATTGGAATGGGCCGTAATTTTCGAATTCCGCGGTTCCTCCCGCGCGGGTGGCCAGATTGCGCGCGGCTTTTGCCAGCTTGGCCAGGGCTTCCTTCGCTCCGCTGAGGGATTCCAGCGTGAAATTCAGAGGCTTGCGGTAATGCGCGCCGATCAGAACATAGCGTACTTCCATGGCGGTGTGCCCCAACTTGGCCAGATCCTCCAGCGTGTAGAGATTGCCAAGGGATTTCGACATCTTGCCACCATCGACGAGGAGGTGGGTGGTGTGGAACCAATGGGCCGCGAAGTGGCCGCCGCAGGCACACTGGCTCTGGGCGATCTCGTTTTCATGGTGCGGGAAAACCAGATCCACCCCGCCGGAATGGAGATCGAAGGTATTTCCCAGATATTCCTGAATCATGGCCGAGCATTCCAGATGCCAGCCGGGGCGGCCTTCACCCCATGGGGATGGCCAGAAATTTTCACCATCCTCATCGCGGCGGGATTTCCACAGCACGAAGTCGGACAGGCTGTCTTTCTCGTATTCGTCCGAGTTGGCCCGGGCGTTCTGGGTTTTTCCCAGGTCCAGCTCCCGCTTGTCCAGATGGGACAGACGGCCATAGGCGGGAAAGGAAGTGATCTTGAAATAAACGGAACCGTCTTCCGATGCGTAGGCGTGGCCTTTTTCCACCAGCTTCTGGATCATGGCCACCTGCTGGGGGATGTGCTCAACGGCGCTCGGTTCGATGTGCGGCGGCAGGCAGTTCAGTGCCTCGCAATCGGCGTGGAATTTTTTCGTCCAGCCCTGGGTGAAATCCTTCAGGGATTGGCCGGCTTTCTGGGAGTCGCGGATGGTTTTGTCATCCACATCCGTGATGTTGCGGACGTGAAGCGTGTTCGTTCCATTCGCTTCCAGGGTGCGGCGGAAGACATCCTGCAGCACGAAAGTGCGGAAATTTCCAATATGGGCCGGGCCGTAAACGGTGGGTCCACAGCAATAGAAACGGAAGGTTTTCCCGTCCAATGGGTGGAGATCGCGTTCGGTTCTGGTCAGCGTATCGAAAAGCCGCATGGCCGGGATGTATGCAGCCAGCGGGCTGTGGGCAAGCGCTGCTTCACTTCTGCCGTCTAAGAAGCACCAGCCAGCCGAGTGGAGCCAGCAGGAGAACACTGATTTCCGGGACGGACTGATGTTTGACCGGCACCTCGATCACCTGCACTGGCTTGCCTTTTTCGATGATTTCCACGGGCAAGGGCGTGATGGCTTTTTCCTCCGCAGGCACTGGCAGGGCAGTGGCGGGAGCCTTGGTACGATTGCCAAGGCTGAAGCCGGCAAGGATCGCCCCTGCTAGCAACAGTCCGAAAAAAAGCAGTCTTGTTCGCAATATCCGATTCAAGGGCATCAGCGTCTCAAGTTTTTTAAAAACAATCAAGTCCGCTGGAATTATTTTTCATTCATGAGGTTGGATTTCCAGGGAGGAGTGGCTACCGTTTGCTCGAAATGGCCCGCACAAAAGATCCCCGAGTGAAGCAGGTGCTCTATGGCATCCTGTTTTTTGCCATCCTAGTGACCTCTGTGGTGAGCCTGCTCGTGGGCTGGCGAAAGCTGCCGGGGCTATTGGGCGAGTGGGTAGGCATCATGGTGGGTATGATGTCCACGCCCTTTCTGCTAGAGGGCACGTTTGTGTTCATCGGCATCGTGACCATCATGTCCCTGAATCATTGGCGTCAGAAAAAGGAAGGGGAGGAGTTCGTTTTCCTGGATCAGGTAAGCGGCCCGGATGTGCCGGGAAATCTTCCGGATTCCGCAAAGTGGGCGATTTATGCAAAGGAACCTCTGCAGGGTGAGGTGCCATCCCTCCTGGCGCAGGCGGAAGGAGCTTTTTCCATCGGAGATTCCAATCAGGCCACGCAGATTCTAGCGGCCATGACCACGGAAGAATTGAGTGAGCCGGAGACGCTGCGTTTCCGACTGGAGCTGGCACGCTCCACGGGCCACAAGGCACTGGCCGCCCGCATTGAGGAAGAACTTGGATTGCAAGATGCCCGTCAGTCACTAACGTAAGAGCGTTCAGCGTTGGAACGTAAGGTCGAAAGTGATGTCGGAAAAACCAAAGCCAGCAGTCAACACCGTCGAGTTCATCAAGATGGCGTATGGAGACGTGCAGGGTTTTCGCGAGCTGGCAGGAGAATTTTTTGAAGATGTCTACAAACGCCAGCCCTCATGGGAGGAACTGGCAGGGCAGGGGAACTATGATCGGCTGCGTGAAGAGCTGCACCGCTGCAAGGGCGGTGCCTCCATCTTCGGGATGGAGCGGGTGACCTCCATGATCAAGGCCGCAGAGGAACTGGAAGCTCTGGAACTCCATGGTTTTGACTTCTCCACCTTCGTGAGCGAACTGAAGGACGCGGAAAATGCCATTGCGGTCATTGGTGCGGAGAAGGCTTGAGAAAAAGTGCAGCATGGCAGCCCCGGTTTCATTTCCTGAGAAGGAACTTCGTTTCACCCGCTCGGCCCAGGCCGTGATTTTCTGGATGCTGTCTGCAGTTTTCTTTGCCACAGCGGTGACGTTGCTCGCCAGTGCGATGTTTCGTTCCATCAATCCGCTGCTGCCGCACCCCATGTGGGCGTTGCTTCCCCTGATTCTGTTTTGGATTTTGGCCCGTCTGGCCATCCGGCTCACACGGCACGCCTATGTGATCCTCACACCGCTGGGCGTGGAGATTTTTCCATTTTTCCGTCCGGCATCTGGAATGCAGATGATCACTTGGCAGGAGATTGACTCTGCAGAGATGAATGCGCGCCAGACGGTGCTGACCCTGCACTACAATGCGGCGAAAAATGCCGGGTTGCATCTTTCCCTGCGGCCGATTCGTGCGGACCGTCGCTCGCTGCTTGCCAAGGCTGTCCTCGGGCGGCTATCTCCGCCTGCCTCCCACGGCTGAATCCCTTTCCCCTTTACTGATATGCGACCTCATTCCCGGCAAATTCTCTCTGTCGAAGAAATCTTCGGCCAAAACGGATGGCACTGCGAACTCGTGGAAGGACGCGATGTTCTCCGCGCGGGCTTCGAGGCCCACCACACCCGTGTGGATCTGATCGTCCAGGCACATCCGCCGCTCAATGCGCTGAGCATTGTTTCTGAAAACCCGCTCAGTGTCAGTGAGGAACACCTGTCTCCGATTCTGGAGCTGTTGGCCCGTGCGAACAAGCAGCTCACGCTTGGCGGCTTTGAATACGATTTTGACCGGGAAGTGCTGGTCTTCCGCATCACGAATCTTTTTGAGCGGGAGCGTTATGATAAGGATATCGTGGCCTCCATGGTCCATTGCGCCATCGCAGAAATGGATCGCATT
>Ga0070658_10004497_pt1 | contig 11341 bp, 10 predicted proteins | sample KBSC13metaG_FD_64664 | JGI IMG/M metagenome (GOLD analysis project Ga0070658, IMG submission 64664) | Corn rhizosphere microbial communities from Kellogg Biological Station, Michigan, USA - KBS C1-3 metaG | ecosystem: Host-associated > Plants > Roots > Rhizosphere > Soil ... | reverse complement strand
CGCCTCTTCCACGGCCCGATCGAGGGCGAAGCCGAGCTCTTCAAATGAACGTCCCCGCCAAGAAGATCCGAGTGCTCATCGTCGACGACTCGCGCATGATCCGCGACGTCCTGAAGGACATCCTCGCCGAGCAGCCCGACATCGAGGTGGTGGGTGCCGCCGCCGATGCGTTCGAGGCGCGCGACATGATGCGCACGCTGAATCCGGACGTGATCACGCTCGACGTCGAGATGCCGAAGATGAACGGCCTCGATTTCCTCGACAAGCTCATGCGCGCCAAGCCCACGCCGGTCGTGATGATCTCGTCGTTCACCGAGCGCGGCTCGGAGGTCACGTTCCGCGCGCTCGAGCTGGGCGCGGTGGAATTCGTGACCAAGCCCAAGCTGAACGAGCAGACGCCCGACGATTACGGCGACATGATCGCCGAGAAGATCCGCGCGGCGCGTCATGCACGCCTGCGCCAGCCGCGCCATGCGAATCCCGAGGAGACCATCCTGCCGCTGCCGGCCAAGCGCCCGGTGCCGCGCGGGGTCAAGACCTCGGACAAGCTCATCGCGGTCGGGGCCTCGACCGGCGGCACCGAGGCGATCCGCGAGTTCCTGACCGGCATGCCGCAGGACTGCCCGGGCATCGTGATCGTGCAGCACATGCCGGAGAACTTCACGCGCATGTTCGCCGAGCGCCTGAACGGGCTGTGCGCCATCAACGTGAAGGAAGCGGAGCACAACGATCCCATCCTGCCCGGCCACGCGTACATCGCCCCCGGCGGCAAGCACCTGTGGGTCAAGCGCGACGACGGGCAGCTGCTCTGCAAGCTCTCGACGGAGCCGCCGATGAACCTGCACCGGCCCTCGGTCGACTTCCTCTTCATGTCCATCGCCAAGTTCGTGAAGGAAGACGCGGTCGGCGTGATCATGACCGGCATGGGCCGCGACGGAGCCCAGGGCATGGTCGAGATGAAACGCGCCGGCGCGTGGAACATCGCGCAGGACGAAGCCACTTCCGTCATCTTCGGCATGCCGCGCGAGGCCATCGAGGCCAACGCGGTGCACGAGGTGGCACCGCTCGACCGCCTGCGCGAACGCGCGCTGGCACGCATGGCGCCGCGCGCCCGGGAGCTCGCACGATGAGCTACGAATCGACCCTCATCGCGGATCTCGCCGCGCCGGCTGCCGAAGCCGCGCGCCGCGAGTTCCTCACCTGCCGCCTGAACGAGGAGACCTACGGGATCGACATCCTCAAGGTGCAGGAGATCCGCCAGATCGATCACGTGACGCGGGTCGCCAAGGTCGCGCGCCACGTGCGCGGCGTGGTCAACCTTCGCGGCGAGATCGTGCCCATCGTCGACCTGGCGCTGCTCTTCGGATTCCCGCAGCCGCTGCCGCTGCACGATGCCAGCATCATCGTGCTCAAGGTGGACGGCCGGCTCGTGGGCCTGGCGGTCTCGAGCGTCTCGGACGTGATCGGCCTGGCCGACGAGGAGATCCTGCCCGCGCCCGAGCTGGGCGACCGCGCGATCGCCAACGCGATCAGCGGCATCGGCTCGCGCGACGGTGCGAGCCTGCTGCTTCTCGACGTGGACCAGCTCATGAAGCGCGTGCGCGAGGAGCGGGAATGAGCCTCATGCGGCCGGCGCCGGTGGAAAGCATCGACTCGAACGTGCCGGCGCGCATCGGCAACTACGAGGTCATGGGCGTCCTCGGCCGCGGCCAGTCGGCCACCATCTACCTCGGCCGCGAGCTCTTCCCCGTGCGGCAGGTCGCGATCAAGGTCTACGACCCGGCCATGCTGAAAGGCGCGGACGGCGGCGTGTTCCGCTCGCTCTTCCTCAAGGAGACGTTGCTCGCGCGCAAGCTCGCGCACCCGAACATCTGCCAGGTGTACGACGCCGCGGCCGACGACCAGCGCGCCTACATCGTCATGGAGTACGCGCCCGAGGGAAACCTCGACCGCTACTGCGTGCCCGAGGGCCTGCTCACACCACAACGCGTGGCGCAGATCCTGGAGCGCGTGTGCGACGCGCTCTCCTACGCAAATGCCAACGGCGTGATCCATCGCGACCTCAAGCCCGCGAACATCCTCATGGGTGCGGACGGCGAGGCGAAGGTCGCGGACTTCGGCGTGGCGCTCACGAACCTCTCCTTCGACTCGACGCGCTCGATGATGGTGGGCTCGCCCGCGTACATGGCTCCCGAGCAGATCGAGCGCAAGGCCGCGTCGATGAAGTCCGACATCTACGCGCTGGGCATCGTGCTCTACAAGATGCTGGTGGGCGCGCTGCCTTTCCCGCCGGATTCCGCGGCGGCCCTGGCGACTCGCATCCTGCTGGGCAACCTGCCGTTGCCCTCGGCCGCGCGCGGCAACATCGATCCCGACTTCGACGCGATTTTCCGCCGCGCCACGGCGCGCGATCCCGACGAGCGCTACGAAAACTGGGAGCAGCTCGCGGCCGACCTGCGCTCGATCGCATGCCCGGGCGGCGCCACCAAGGATTCCGACAGCCGCAAGACGCTGCTGCGCTCGCTGCCGTTTTTCCGCGGCTTCAGCGACGCCGCGCTCACCGAGGTGGCCCCGATGGGCCGCTGGTTCGACCTGCGCGCGGGCACCCAGCTCATCGGCGAGGACGACCCGGGCTACTCCTTCTTCGTGCTCGTGCGCGGCCAGATGCGCGTCACGCGCAAGGGCACGCTGCTCGCCATCCGCGGCGCGGGCGAGTGCCTGGGCGAGACCAGCTTCCTGCGCCGCTCGGGGCAGCGGCGCTTCCGCTCCATCGAGTCGGTCACCGATTGCACCGTGGTGGAGTTCGATCCGGACCTGCTCTGGCTCGCCTCGCCCGAGTGCATGCGCCATTTCCACGAAGCGTTCCTCGCGACCATGGCCGAGCGCCTGACCGCGGCGGAGGGGGCTCTCGCCGAGCTTCTCGCCGAAAAGAACGTCGAGCTGTTCTGATCAGGGGGTACGAGAAAAATGCAGACGACCATGGCAGCACGTGAAGCGACGCGGGAGGTGCTGGTCTTCGTGCTTGGCGCCGAGGAGTACGGCGTCGACATCCTGAAGGTCCAGGAGATCCGCGGCTACGAGAAGGTCACGCCCATTCCCTCGGCCCCGGCCTACCTCAAGGGGGTCGTCAACCTGCGCGGCACCATCGTGCCGGTCATCGACCTGCGCGTGAAATTCGGGATGAAGGAGCCGCGCTACGACGCGTTCACCGTGGTCGTGATCCTGCGCCTCGCGCAACGCGTGATCGGAGTCGTGGTCGACGGGGTCTCCGACGTGGTCGCGCTCACCGAGAAGGAAGTGAAGGAAGCGCCGCAGCTGGGGACCGTGGTCGATGCGTCGTTCATCGCGGGCCTCGCCACCCAGAACGACCGCATGGTGCTGCTGCTCGACATCGAGCGGCTGCTCTCGAGCGGCGAGCTCAACGTGCTGAGCCAGGTCGCCGCCACCGCCGCGGCAGCGCCGAGCCTGCAATGAAGCGCTACCTCGAGTTCGGCTGGCGCCATCCGTACCTGATCGCCGCGCTCTGCGTGGTGGGCTTCCTGCCGTGGCTCTGGATGGCCATGCTGGTGCCGCCGTGGGCGCTGCTCACCGCGCTGGCACTCGTGCCGGTGGCCGCCTGGGTCGCCCTGGCGCTGGTCCTGCGCGACGTGATGGGTGACGAGGACGTCCCCGCGGGCGCCTCCGACGAGCCGTTCCTCAAGTGGCGCAAGCGCACGCGGCTCTTCCAGCAGGTGGTCGTCGGCCTCGACACGATGCTCGAGCGCTGGGATACGACCTCCGCGGTGAATCGCCGCAAGCTCGAGATGGTGACCGAATCGGTCGACGACGTGATCCGCCTGACCGAGAGCGCGGTGACCGACATCAGCAAGAACTTCCGCGTCGTGATCGCCAAGGCGCACGAGCAGACCGACGCCGCGATGTCGCTCCTGAAGAGCGACGAGAAGGGCTCCGGCGTGCTGTCGCTGCCCGACTTCATCCAGGCCTACGACACGCAGCTGGTGAACGTGACCTCGCACATGACGGGCTTCTCGACCGCCGCCGACGAGATGGCGCACCACCAGAAGCGCGTCTCCGAGCACGCGAAGGTGATGGAGGAGACCATCGACGGCCTGCGCGACATGGCCTCGCAGATCTCGCGCATCGCCCTGGACAGCTCGGTGGCCATGACTTCGGGCACGCTCAACCCGCGCGACTTCGTGGAGATGACCGACCGCATCCGCGCCATCAGCGCGCAGGCCCACGACCTCACGCGCAAGACCCGCCAGGGCCTGGACGCCATCGGCGACGAGGTGCGGCAGGGCAACAAGCGCACCACGCAGGTGGCCGAGGCGGCGCGCCGCGCGGTCGAGGTCGCGCGCCAGGAGATCACCACGCTCAACGGCGCCACGATCGAGCAGACCAAGCAGATCGAGATCACGTTGAAGCGCATCAACGACCTGTCGGTGGACATCCAGAAGGACATCGACCACATCATCGTCGCGATGCAGTTCCAGGACATCACGCGCCAGAAGCTCGAGCGGGTGCACAAGCCGGCGCTTTCGGCCGCGGCCGATTCGCTCTCGCTGCTCTCCCATGAGACGCAGGCGCTGCTGCAACGGGACCTGTACCGTGCCGTGCGCGCCTACGCGCAAAGCGCGCTCAAGCCGCGCATGAACCGCGACGGCCTCGAAGCCGATCGCAGCCGCTTGGACGCGCTGGGCATCGTGCCGGAGATCGTCGACGGCGGCGAGCTGCAGACGCCCGAAGGCAACAAGGTCGAGATCTTCTGACCGTGAACTGGGTCTTCGCTCCCGTGGGATTCATCGGGTCCCTCCGCAATCGCGCCAAGATCACGCTCGCGGCGGCCGTGTTCGCCGTGCCCCTGGGCGTGCTGCTCGCGGCGAATCCACCGGGCTGGGGTGCCACCGGCATCGCCATGGGCGCGCTCATCGCCGTCGCGCTCTACCTGTTCGCCGCGGCGTATTGCCTGCGCGATCCCTCGTGGGAGGGAATCCAGCATGTTGCCGAGCGCCTCGAGGATCGCGACCTGCGCGTGGGTGCGCTGGTCGCGCTGCCCTCCGCGCAGGCGCATACCGGGCGCATGGGAAGACTGCTGGATGGCCTTCGCAATGCGCACGAAGGCATGGGCCTGGTGCTGCGCGAGGTGCTGAAGAGCGCCGCGCATTACCGCGACATGGCCGAGCGGCTCGCCGCGGGCAACGCCGACCTCGCCGACCGCACCGAGGAGCAGGCCTCCACGCTCGAGGAGACCGCCGCCGCGATGGATCAGCTCTCGACCACGGTGCAGCAGAACGCCGATACGTGCCGGCAGGCCACCGAGCTCGCGGCCAGCGCCACGCGAATCGCGCAGGAGGGCGCACGCGGCGCCGGCGACCTCGTCGCGACGATGGACCTGGTGGACCTCAGCTCCAGGCGCATCGTGGACATCATCTCCGTGATCGAGGGGATCTCGTTCCAGACGAACATCCTCGCGCTCAACGCCGCGGTCGAAGCGGCACGCGCGGGAGAGGAGGGCCGCGGCTTCGCGGTCGTCGCCGAGGAGGTCCGCGCGCTCGCACGCCGCAGCGCCGAGGCCGCCAAGGAGATCAAGGTCCTCATCCAGGAGTCCGCCTCGAACGTCGAGGAAGGCTCGCGCCTGGTGCACGCCTCCGGCGGCACCATCGGCGAGCTCTCGGCCAGCGTCGAAAAGGTGAATGCGCTGATCGGCGAGATCGCCGTCGCCTCCGCGGAGCAGTCGCGCGGCGTGGAGTCGATCAACCGCGCGCTCATCCAGCTGCAGGAAACCACCCAGAGAAACGCGGGGCTCGTGCACGAGTCGGCGCGCTCTTCCGAAGCCATGCGCGGGCAGTCCGCGCGGCTCTTCGAACTGGTCGGGCGATTCCGCCTGGCCGATGGAGGCACCCGATGAAATGGCTCCTGCGGCCGATGATGGACCGCATCATCCGCTATCCGAACAGCGTGAAGCTGCCGCTGATCGCGATCCTCTACACGATTCCGCTGGCGATCTCGCTATATGCGGGCTGGTCGCACTTTTCCACGAGCTTCCTTGTCGCCATCGGCGCCGCCTACGCGATCGCGTGGTACGTCGGCGCATCCCACTACTACAGCGCGGCCGAATCGTGGACCGCGGTGAATGCGGTCGCCGCCCGCCTGAACGAACGCGACCTGACGGCGCTCAACGGCGTGATGTCGCGCGAGGAAGTGCGCCGCCGCCTGGGAGCGGGGCAGTTCACCAAGCTCTTCAACACGCTCATGGACGCGCACGAAAGCCTGCGCGACCTGGTGACGCAGGCGCATTCGAGCGCCGCCGTGTCCCACGAAGCGGCCGAGCGCATCGCCGCCGGCAATCTCGACATGTCGCAGCGAAGCGAGGAGCAGGCCTCAACGCTGCAGGAGACCGCCGCGGCGATGGAGCAGCTCTCGACCACCGTCCGCCAGAATGCGGAGAGCTGCAAGAACGCGAGCGACCTCACGGCCAGGGCGACCAGCGTCGCGCGGACCGGCGTGGAGCGGGCCGGCCGCTTCGCCGAGACCATGGAGCGCATCGACGGCAGCTCGCGGCGCATCGTGGACATCATCTCGGTGATCGAGAGCATCGCGTTCCAGACGAACATCCTGGCGCTCAACGCGGCGGTGGAAGCCGCGCGTGCGGGCGAGCAGGGCCGCGGCTTCGCGGTCGTGGCCGAGGAGGTGCGGGCCCTCGCGCGGCGCAGCGCGGAGGCCGCGCGCGAGATCAAGGGGCTCATCCAGGAATCCGCGGGCAACGTGGAGCAGGGCACGCGGCTGGTCGAAGAGGCGGGCGAGACCATCAAGCAGCTGGCGAGCGGCGTGGAAGAGCTGAACGCGCTGGTGGGCTACATCGCGGTCGCCTCGCGGGAGCAATCGGCGAACGTGGACGGCATCAGCCGGGCGCTCGCGCAGATCCAGGACGTCACCCACCGCAACGCGACCCTTGTGCACGAGTCGGCCAAGTCGTCCGAATCGTTCCGCAACGAGGCCGCGCGGCTCTTCGAGCTGGTCGGCCGCTTCCGCCTCGACACCCGTCCGGCGGCACAGGCGCCCCGCGTGGCCCAGCGCCAGGCCGAGAAAAGCCGCCCGGTGCACCTGTTGCCGGGCTGAGCCGCGCGGTACACTGGTCTCGTCTCTCGAAGGGGGCGCGGCCGGTGAAGAGGCTCGAAGCGGTCAACGATTTCGTCGTCAAGTTCGCGAACGTGAACGGCTCGGGCTCGGCGTCGGCCAACACGCTCTTCGCCAAGTCCATCCTGCGCATGGGCGTCCCCGTGAGCCCGCGCAACATCTTTCCCTCGAACATCCAGGGGCTGCCCACGTGGTACGAGGTGCGCGTCTCCGAGGGCGGCTGGCTCGGCCGGCGCGGCGGCGTGGACCTCATGGTCGCGATGAATCCGCAGACCTGGGACAAGGACGTGGCCGAGATCGAGCCCGGGGGCTATCTCTTCTACGACTCCACCAAGCCGATGCCGGCGTCGAAGTTCCGCGACGACATCCACGTGGTGGGCATGCCGCTCACCGAGATCTGCAACGCCGCGTACGCGGATCCGCGCCAGCGCCAGCTCTTCAAGAACATCATCTACGTGGGCGCGCTCTCCCACCTGCTCGGCATCGAGCTCTCCGAGGTGGAGAAGCTCATCGGCGAGCAGTACAAGGGCAAGGAGAAGCTGCTCGAGCCCAACGTGCGCGCGCTGCACATGGGGCGGGACCATGCGCGGGACGGGTTGCCCGCGATCGGGCTTGCCGTGAAGCGTGCCAACAAGGTGCGCAACAAGGTCTTCCTCGAGGGCAACAACGCCGCGGCGCTGGGCGCCGTGTATGGCGGGGCCACGGTGTGCGGCTGGTACCCCATCACGCCCTCGTCGTCGCTCGCCGAAGCGTTCGCCAAGCATTGCCGCAAGTACCGCACGGATCCCGATACCGGCAAGGCGCGCTATGCGGTCGTCCAGTGCGAGGACGAGCTCGCCTCCATCGGGCTGGTGATCGGCGCGGCCTGGAATGGCGCTCGCGCCTTCACCACGACCTCCGGCCCCGGGATCTCGCTCATGTCGGAGTTCATCGGGCTCGCCTACTTCGCGGAGATTCCCGCCACGATCATCGACGTGCAGCGCGCCGGACCGTCCACCGGGATGCCCACGCGCACGCAGCAGGCCGATGTGCTCGCGTGCGCCTATGCCTCGCACGGAGACACCAAGCATCCCGTGCTCTTCCCGGAGGATCCGAGGGAGAGCTTCGATTTCGTGGCGAAGGCCCTCGACCTCGCGGACCGCCTGCAGACACCCGTCTTCGTGCTGATGGACCTCGACATCGGCATGAACGAGCGGCTGTGCGATCCGCTCACGTGGGACGATGCGCGCCGCTTCGACCGGGGCAAGGTGCTGAGCTACCAGGATCTCGAGGCCGGCGTGCGCTTCGGCCGCTACCTCGACCTCGACGGTGACGGCGTGGCCTACCGCACCTACCCGGGGACGCACCCCAAGCGCGGGTCGTTCTTCACGCGGGGCACCAGCCGGGACCGCTATGCGCGCTACACGGAAGAAGGCAGCGCGTACGTGGACAACATGCAGCGGCTCCTGAAGAAGTTCGAGACCGCGAAGGAGCTGGTGCCCGCGCCGGTCACGAAGCTCGCGGGCAGCGGCTCGCGCTTCGGCGTCATCTACTACGGCTCCACGGCCCCGGCGATGGACGAGGCGCTCGTGGCGCTCGACGAAGCCGGCATGCGCGTGGATGCGATGCGCGTGCGGGCATTCCCGTTCAGTGACGAGGTGCTCGACTTCGTGAACGGCCGCGACCACGTGTTCGTCGTGGAGCAGAACCGCGATGCGCAATTGCGCACGTTGCTGCTGGCGGAAGGCAACCTGCCGGCCGAGAAGCTCACGCCGGTGCTGCACTACGACGGCACGCCGATCACGGCGCGGTTCATCCGGCAGGAGATCACGCAGCGACTTTCGGCCTTCACGATGCCGGTGGTCCAGGCCGCGATCAGCGCCGCGATCAAGAAGGAGATTACTTGAGCGTGGCTAGAGGGAAACAAAAATCTCGGAACGCCGATGAACGCCGATCCAGCGCCGATGAACGCCGATAAGACAATGCGTCTGGTTCGTGCACGTCTTCAGATCGGAAGTTCGCAACCATCATCTGCGTTCATCGGCGTTGGATCGGCGTTCATCGGCGTTTCCAAAGCCTTTTGCCCGCATCGCTCCGCGGCACTCAAATGACCTATCTCGCCAAGCCGAAGCTGCATCATCCGGACCTGCCGAAGAACTCGCTGGGCCTGACCAAGCGCGATTACGAAGGCGCGATCTCGACCCTCTGCGCGGGCTGCGGGCACGACTCCATCAGCACGGCCATCATCCAGGCGTGCTTCGAGCTCGCGATCCAGCCGCACCGCGTGGCGAAGCTCTCGGGCATCGGCTGCTCGTCCAAGACGCCCACGTATTTCCTCGGCCAGTCGCACGGGTTCAACAGCGTCCACGGCCGCATGCCCTCCGTGCTCACCGGCGCCAACCTCGCCAATCGGGACCTGATCTACCTGGGCGTCTCGGGCGATGGCGATTCCGCGTCCATCGGCCTGGGCCAGTTCGCGCACAGCATGCGGCGCGGCGTGAACATGTGCTACATCGTCGAGAACAACGGCGTGTACGGCCTCACGAAGGGCCAGTTCTCCGCGACGGCGGACCGCGGCTCGAAGGCCAAGCGCGGCGCCGTCAACATGGACGAGGGCATCGACCTCGTGCTGCTCGCGCTGCAGATGGGCGCCACGTATGTCGCGCGCAGCTTCTCGGGCGACAAGCGGCAGCTGGTGCCGCTGGTGAAGGGCGCGCTCGCCCATGGCGGCGCGGCGTTCATCGACGTGATCTCGCCGTGCGTCACGTTCAACAACCACGAGGGCTCGACGAAGAGCTACGACTACATCCGCGACCACAACGAGGCCGTGAACAGCCTGGACGTGATCACGGTGCATCGCGAGATCACCACGGACTACGAGCCCGGCACCGTGCAGGAAGTCCGCCAGCATGACGGCTCCCTCATCCGGCTTCGCAAGCTGCACCCCGACTACGATGCCTCGGACCGCATCGCCGCGATGAACTACGTGCAGTCGCGCTACGCGGAGGGTGAGGTCGCCACCGGCCTGCTGTACCTCGATCCGCAGCCGAAAGACCTGCACGCGAACCTGAACACGGTCGCGACACCGCTCAACCAGCTGGGCGAGCGCGATCTCTGCCCGGGGAGTGCCGCGCTCGCGAAGTTCAACGAGAGCCTTCGCTAGGCGGAGCGCACTTCTGCGCTCGCGCGCAGCGCAGCGAACACCGCGGCCCGCACGGCCTCGTACCCCGGCACGCAGCGCAGCTCGCCCCGATGCTCGGGAATCGGGCAGTCCTTGTCCTTGCCGCAGAAGGTCTCGCAATTCCCGCGCACGTACGTGACCTTGTAGTGCGGATCTTCATGCCGGTAGATCGCGCGCTTGCTCCATTCGATCGACATGCCGAGCACGACGATGCGCGTGTCCGTCGCACCCGCCAGCACCGAGAGCCCGTTCTGGCCGCTGACGAAAACGCCTGCCTTGCGCAGCGTGTAGTAGGTCTGGTCCAGCGAGAGCCGATTCACGAGGTTCGTCGCGCCCTCGAGCGGCGGCGAGGTCTTCAGCAGCTTGTCCGAGGGATTCTCGAGGTCGCGGCCGACCACGGCGACGCGCAGCCCCTTGGCGAGCAGCTCATCGGCAAGCCGCTGCCAGTTCGCGAGTGGCCAGCTGCGCGTGGCCCACGTGACGGAGGTGTTGATCACCACGTCGAACGCTTCGGCCGAATCCGGCTCAGTCGGGAAAAACTCCAGCTGCTTCTCGCGGAAGCTCAGCTCGCCCAGCCCCATCGGGATGCTGATGAAGTCGAACGTGTCCATCTTCCAATGCGGCAGCTTGTCCAGCTCGAAGAGGCGCACGAGCCCGTGCGGATACGCCTTCATCCGCGCATCCTCGAGCGGATACACGGTCTCCACGTAGGGGCACGCGCGAAACAGCTCCGGATTGTGGGTGAAGAGGTCGAAGCGCTGGGGCGCCACGCCGCGCAGCTTGCGGATCACCGCCTGCGCGAACAGGCAGTCGCCCATGCCGCGGCAGCCGAGGACGAGACCGACTCTCTCGGGGGAATTAATGGGGTCAGACTCCATTTCGGTATAGTTTTCATTATGACGAAACCGAGTCCGACCCCATCACTGCCATGAAAAAGATCGACCTTCGCAGCGACACGGTGACACAGCCCTCGCCGGGCATGCGCGAGGCGATGGCGCGCGCCGAGGTGGGCGACGACGTCTTCGCCGACGATCCCACGGTGAA
>Ga0070658_10004496_pt1 | contig 11342 bp, 6 predicted proteins | sample KBSC13metaG_FD_64664 | JGI IMG/M metagenome (GOLD analysis project Ga0070658, IMG submission 64664) | Corn rhizosphere microbial communities from Kellogg Biological Station, Michigan, USA - KBS C1-3 metaG | ecosystem: Host-associated > Plants > Roots > Rhizosphere > Soil ... | reverse complement strand
GTGGTGGACGCCGTCGCCGTGCTGGCGAAGGAGGACCGGCTGCCCCCGCTGGTGCATCAGACCGGCGCCGCCGACGAGGCGCGCGTGCGCGAGAAGTACGCCGCCGCCGGGCTGGCCGACCGCGTGCAGCTGCGGCCCTTCATCGACGACATGCCGACGGCGCTGGCCGCGGCGGCCCTGGTGGTGGGGCGGGCCGGCGCGCTGACGCTGGCCGAGCTGGCGATGATGGCGCGCCCCGCGATCTTGATCCCGCTGCCGACCGCCGCCGCCGATCACCAGACCCGTAACGCCGCCGAGTTCGCGCGCGCGGGCGCGGCGGTGATGGTCGGGCAGCGAACGGCCACCGGCCAGTTGCTGGCCGAGCGAATCGCAGAGCTGATGTCAGCGCCGGGGCGGCGCGCCGAGATGTCCCGCCACATGGCCGCCCTGGGCCGTCCCGACGCCACCCGCGAGATCGTCGACGAGCTGGAGGCGTTGGTCGACCGGCACGGGCGCGGCTCGGCCGCGCCGAGCGACACGACCACGAGAGAACCCGAGCCCGCAACGCGCGTTGCCGATCCACACGGGGGACGCTCGGCCTTGCCGAGCGCGCTGAAATAGGATGTTTCGCAAGCGCAACGTCGGTATTCACTTCGTCGGCATCGGCGGCATCGGCATGTCCGGTATCGCCGAGGTGCTGCTGAACCTCGGCTATGCGGTGTCCGGGTCCGACCTGAAGCCCACCGACGTGACGGCGCGCCTGCAGACGCTGGGGGCGACCATCAACTTCGGGCACGCCGCCACGAACGGCGCCAGCGCCGACGTCGTGGTGGTGTCCAGCGCCGTGCGCCCCGACAATCCCGAGGTGCTGGCGGCGCGGGCCCGCGACGTGCCCGTCATCCCGCGCGCCGAGATGCTGGGCGAGCTGATGCGCGTGAAGGACGGCGTGGCGGTGGCCGGCTCGCACGGGAAGACGACCACCACCACCATGGTGGCGTCCGTGCTGGCGCAAGCGGGCCTGGATCCCACGGCCATCATCGGCGGCAAGGCGCGCGCCTTCGGTTCGAACGCGCGGCTGGGGCAGGGCGAGCTGCTGGTGGCCGAGGCCGACGAGTCCGACGGCTCGTTCCGCCACCTGTTCCCCTACATCGCCGTCGTCACCAACATCGACCGCGAGCACATGGATCACTACGGCGATCTGCAGACGTTGCGCGCGGCGTTCGTCGACTTCGCCAACAAGGTCCCGTTCTATGGGCTGGTGGTGCTGGGGGCGGACGATCCGACGTCCGCCAGTCTGGCGCCCGAGCTGTTGAAGCGGCACGTGACCTACGGCCTGCGCGCCGGCGACTACCGGGGACAGGTGCTGGAGGCCGGCCCCGAGGGCACGCGCCTGCGCATCGCCGTGCGGGGCAAGGCACGGGGCGAGATACGCGTGCGGATGCCCGGCATTCACTACGCCGAGAACGCGCTGGCCGTGCTGTGCGTGGCCGACTTCCTGGGCGTGCCTTTCACCGACTACGCGGCAGCGCTGGAGACGTTCCAGGGCGTCGACCGGCGCTTCTCCGTCCGCGGCGAAGTGGGCGGCGTGCTGGTGATCGACGACTACGGTCATCATCCCACCGAGGTGGCGGCCACCATCGCGGCGGCCCGGCTGTACGGCCGGCGGCTGGTGGTGGCGTTCCAGCCGCATCGCTACACGCGCACGCGCGACCTGTTCGCGGACTTCGCGCCGGCCCTGGGCGGCGCGGACGTGATCGTGCTGACCGACATCTACGCCGCGGGCGAGCCGCCCATCCCGGGCGTCGGCAGCGTGCAGCTGATGGCGACGCTGGCGGCGGGCAGCGCGCACTACGCGCCGCGGCCCGAGCTGGTAGCGCGTCTGGGCGAGCTGGTACGGCCCGGCGATCTGCTGCTGGTGCTGGGCGCGGGTGACATCACCCACGCTGCCGGCGAGCTGCTGGCGCGCCTGGGCGGGTCCGGGGCGAAGGCGGGCGCATGAAGCGCCCCGTGCCCACCGAGGCTGGCAAGCGGCCGCCCGCCCGGCGCGATCAGGCGCGCTACGCGCCGCGCGAGGCGACCGCCGCCAAGGCGGTGCGGGCGCGGCGTGGCTTCCTGGGCTTTCGCCGCGGCAACCGGCGCATCACCGTCGAGAACCGGTCGCTGGTGGTGTGGCTGAGCGAGGCGCTGAAGGCGCTGGGCAAGCGGCTGGTGGTGGTGGCGAAGATCGCCGCCGCGGTGGCCGCGCTGGGGGGCGCCGCCTACGGCCTGCGCGTGGTCGCGGCGCACGTGGTGGCCTCGCCGCGCTTCGCCCTGCGCGAGCTGCGCGTCACGCCGTCGGCGCACCTGGACCGCGACCAGCTGGTCGCGCTGGCGGGGGTGAATGACGGCGATCCGCTGCTGGCCCTGGACACGGACGTCGTGGCGGCGCGCCTGGCCAAGCATCCCTGGATCCTGTCGGCGCGCGTGCGGCGCGAGCTGCCGTCGACGCTGGTCATCGAGGTCACCGAGCGGCGCGCGGCCGCCGTGGCCGTCATCGGCGCGCTTTACTTGATCGACGAGGCGGGGCACGCCTTCAAGCAGGCGACCCTGGACGAGGCCGAGGGGCTGATCGTGCTGACCGGCGTGTCGCGCCCGGCGTACATCGGCGTTCGCGACGCCAGCGAGGCGGTGTTCCGCGAGGCGATCGGCCTTTACGCCGCCTACAAGCACCCGGACAGCCTGGCGCTGGCGCGCCAGAGCCGCAGCCATGTCAGCCGGCCGGCGCTGTCCGAGATCCACATCGACCCCCGCAACGGCTTCTCGCTGTTCCTGCTGGACGGCGGCGGCGAGATCCGGCTGGGCCTGGGCGACATGTCGGAGAAGCTCGCCCGTCTGGACGAGGTGCTGAACGAGCTGGGGCCGAAAGGCATCGCCGCGCTGCGGGTCATGCACCTGGACGGGCCTGCCTCGGACCGCGTGCCGCTGCGCCTGACGCCCCCCGCGGTGGCCGAGGACGCGCCGGACGCGCCAGAAGAAGTGAAAAAATCGACGGGTGCACGCAACACGGGTATCTCTGGCAAGAGAGACATCTTGCCTGGTCGATCCCGAAAGATTGACTGAAAACCCGGAGCCCCAGCACACATGCCGCGCAAATCCTCGGACATCATCGTCGGCCTCGACATCGGGACAACGAAGATCGCAGCCGTCGTCGGCGAGATGGGGCCCGACGGCCTGGACATCATCGGCATCGGGACCCACCCCTCACGCGGCCTGAAGAAGGGCGTGATCGTCAACATCGACTCGACGGTGGCGTCCATCAAGCAGGCCATCCTCGAGGCAGAGAGCATGTCCGGCTGCGAGATCTCGCAGGTGTACGTCGGCATCGCGGGCGGACACATCAAGGGCATGAACTCGACCGGCACGGCGGCGGTGAAGGACAAGGAGGTCCGCCCCACCGACGTGGCCAAGGTGCTGGAGCTGGCGCGCGCCGTCGCGCTGCCGGTGGACCGCCACATCGTCCACGTGCTGCCGCAGGAGTACAAGATCGACGGCCAGGACGGCGTGCGTGAGCCCCTGGGCATGTGCGGCGTGCGCCTGGAGGCGCGCGTCCACATCGTGACCGCGGCGGCCGCCGCCGCCCAGAACATCCTGAAGTGCTGCACCCGCTGCGACCTGGAGGTGCTGGAGATCGTGCTCGAGCCGCTGGCGTCGGGCGAGGCGGTGCTGGAAGAGGACGAGAAGGGGCTGGGCGTGGCGCTGGTCGACATCGGCGGCGGCACCACCGACATCGCCATCTTCACCGAGGGCGCCATCGCCCACACCACCGTCATCCCCATCGGCGGCCACCAGCTGACCAGTGACATCGCCTTCGGCCTGCGCACGCCGCCGCACGAGGCGGAGAAGATCAAGATCCGCTCCGGCTGCGCGCTGGCCCGCATGGTCGACGAGGAAGAGACGCTGGAGGTGCCGTCCGTGGGTGGGCGTGCGCCGCGCGTGCTGTCCCGCCACAGCCTGTGCCGCGACATCATCCAGCCGCGCATCGAGGAGATCTTCTCGTTCGTGAAGGCCGAGATTCAGCGCCTGGGCTGCGAGGACCTGCTGGCGTCGGGGGCCGTCGTCACCGGCGGCGCCACCCAGATGCCGGGCATCACCGAGCTAGGCGAGGAGATCCTGGGCGTGCCCGTGCGCCGAGGCATGCCGAAGGGCGTGGGCGGCCTGGTCGAGGTGGTCCGCTCCCCGACCTTCTCGACGGCGGTGGGCCTGGTCCACTATGGCCTGGGCCGCAACGGCCTGGCCATGACCGGCGAGCCCGCCAAGCGCCCCAGCCTCTTCGGCCGCATCCGCCGCACGCTCAGCAACGCGTTCTAAGGGGGGGCGGCCCATGGGCCGCTGAGCACCGGTCACACGTTAGAACCAGCGCTGGCGGCCCCGAGAGGATTCCCGAATGATGGGAAGCCTCGCGGCGCCGCCGCCTTATCGCAGGCTCAAGCGTCGATCACTGGAACGCGATCGACTGAAGACACAGGTTGTCGACCGTGATGTCCTCCTGCGTAGAGGAGATCTGAATGCCGACCTTGTCGATGTTCGGAATATTGTCCGCGGATAGCGCCTTCGAGGGGTCCGCGCTGTCGCCATTCCAGCATTCCTGATTGAAGCTGGACAGCTGAATCGCCTGACCGCTGGTCAGGTCGGCGCAGTAGGTCTGTCCCGCGGGCTCACCCTTCACGTGCAGTTCGGCGCGCAATCCCGTGGAAGGGCTGCCAGCGACGGTGATGGCGATGGACGCGTAGGTCTTACCGAGGGTCACACCCGGCGGCTCACTGCTGTTGACGCCAATCTGGATGCCCCAGTTGTTGTCGTAGTCGCTCTGGAATGGCGTGGCAGGAAGAGCCGGAATCATCCCGGTGATGCACAGTGCATCCGACGAGCTCCAGTTCGTGGTGGTGGTGCAGGCATTCGCGCTATCGATCGCGTGCTTGTCAGTGTCGCACGTCGGGTCAGTCAGCTTGTCCAACATGGCGAGGGCCACCCACCCAAACCCTGTCATGGGTCCTTGAGCCTGCCCGTCCTTGAAGCAGACCTTGTTGTCTCCGGACTCGCACGCGGGGCTGCTCGCGCCCCCGGAGCCGCTACCGCCAGAGCCGCTTCCCCCGGAGCCGCTACCGCCAGAGCCGCTTCCCCCGGAACCGCTACCGCCAGAACCGCTTCCCCCGGAACCGCTACCGCCAGAACCGGAAGTTGTGTTGTTGCTCGAGGAGCTGCAAGACACGGAAAAGACGATGGCGCCGCCCAAGACCAGCGAGGTCAAACTTGCAGCGACCCTGACGAACCTTGATGAACTCATACGTACCCCTTCTTAGGTTTGTTCAATCAAACAGGCGGACGCGGAGACGATAGGGGACGTTTTCGACACGCAGTCGTCGCGGCCCCTCGGAGACCTGTCGCTCGGTGAAGAAAAGCCCTGGCGTCGCGCAACCGCCAGGGCTCTTCAAGACCAGGAGCTTTGGCTACGGCGTCGGGAAGTTGCCGCTCATGATCAGCAGAGTCAGGAACCCGACCGTGGACGGGAAGTAGGTGTGGTTGAAGTCACCGTAGTCCAGGATGTCCAGCATGGCGCGGAAGGAACGGTCGCGGAACTTGGGACCATTCGTGCCCCCGACGGCCATGCCCGCCACGCCCATCGGTCCGATGAACGACCCCTGGCAATCGACGGCCTTCTGGTGCGGCTGCCCGCTTGACTTGACCCAACCAGCCTTCATGAAGTCGATCGTGTCGCCGTTGTCGTACTTCGTCGAGAAGAACGAGATGATCTTGTTGAGGGAAGCGGAGGCATCCGCACCGCCCGTGCATGCGTCGAGTCCCAGTCGCCACGCCACGCGCGCACCGTCATATCCCAGCACCTGCCCGTCGAGACCGCTCGAAACCTGAGCACCAACGTCGGCGGCTGCTTTGGGTGAACCACTGGACATGTCCGCCCAGTCCGTAGGGATGCCCGCCGTGGTCGCGTTGATGTTGGCGTTGACCAAACCGTAAGTCTTCGAGATCGCCGACGCATACCCACCGGGGAACTTGCGGTAGGCAGCCGGCGCAAAATAGGAAGGATTGAAGACGGTCTTGTAGTTGCTGCCGCCGGAGACGACGTCGCCGGCAATGTCGGCGGCAAAGGCACTTCCCATGGCGTCGGCATCGGTCTTGTAGCCGCCCCACTGAGCGTCTGCCATGTAAAGGGCGTACGCGATGTCCTCATCGCCGTCTGATGCCGACCCCGTTTGGCCCGGCTTCCAAGTCATCAGACCGCCGCTTAGCTTCCCCTTCACGTAGGTCCACATCTTGTCGAAGCTGTCCTTGTCGCCCATCGCGGCCGTGATCAGCATGCCGTAGCCCATGGACTCGCTGGTCGTGACGCCGTTTTCCTGCTCGGGGCAGATGACCTTCAAACCGCCGCTGTCGGAACGGACGAAATTCTTGGTCCAACGCGCGTAAATCTGCGAAATGGCGGTGTTGAACTTCGAAGCATTCGTGGCGAGCGCACACGTGCCTCCCGAGGGAGCCTTGTTCTGCGGGAACGCCTTGGCAGAGCTGGCGGTCGACTTGAAGGTCGTGGTCACCGGGCAGTCGCCCGTGAAGAACGAGACGTCGTCGATCCACAGGTCGAACGGCGACGTCTTGTTGACGGGGGCGAACTTGCCGTCGGTCGGGTAGGTGCTCACGGTCCAGTCGTTCGCCTGGTTGAACTGGAACTGGATCTTCAGCATGTTGGCCGCCACCGACTCGCGTTGCGCGTTGGTGATCGTGGTGGGCAACGACAGCGGGTATAGATCGCGGTCGAAGCAAAGCGTGACGTCCTTCCAGTCGGTCGTCAGCGCGTAGTCGTCTTGCAGATACCGACCGAGGTGCTGGTAGCAGTCAACCGCGGCCTTCTCCGGCGTCGCCGTGGTCTTGCCCGCGCACATACCTCCCGAAGTCGAGCCCTCCGTCCAGGGCGTGGAGACGTTGAATCGAACGGGCGAGTTCTTGGGATGGGTGGATCCGACCTTGGCCCGGAACTTGATGCCAGTGTAGTTCTTCGTGTTGGGATAGACGGTTGGGGCCTTGTCAGTCCCGGCGAAGTTCGTGATTCCCATCCCGGCGTAGGACGCCCAGCCGCTTCCCGTCGTGTGGAGCGCGTACTTGTGACAATCCGTGGTGTCACCCGTTGCCTCGACCTTCATCGTCTCGGTCGCGCCCGCACCTCCGTCGTTGAAGACCTCCCACTTCCCGGCGATGCTCACGCCAGAAAGGATGACGGGGTCTCCGCTGGTACCTTCTTCGAAATTCGAAATCGTATCCGGGGTCGAGCAGGCGTTCGTGCTTGCGCCGCCAGCACCCCCGGAACCGGTGCCGCTGCCGCCAGAGCCGGTGCCGCTGCCGCCAGAGCCGGTGCCGCTGCCGCCGGAGCCAGTGCCGCTGCCACCAGAGCCGGTGCTGCTGCCGCCCGAGCCACCGCTGCTGCTGCCGCCCGAGCCGGTCTTGCTGCCGCCGGAGCCCGTGCTGCTGCCGCCGGAGCCCGTGCTGCTGCCGCCCGAGCCGGTGCTGCCGCCCGAGGCCGCCTTGCCACCGGAACCGCTGCCGCCCGAGCCCGAGCCGCTGCCACCAGAACCCTTGCCACCAGACCCGGAGCCATTGCCGCCCGAGGCGGAACCGCCGCTTCCACTCGACCCTCCACCAGATGACGAACAGGCAGTGACCTGCATGGCGAGGAAGCCCACAGCCACGAGGGCCAGAGACCGAGACGTCGGGATTGAACGCAACATCGAGTTACTCCTTCGAACGAGGGGAGGTCGGGTCAAGTGACTAGAGCACGTCTAGCGCGCCGTCACGACGCGAGACCATAGACTTCTCTTTTCGAGCGACCTGGGAATTTACAGTTTTTCGTTCTGTAGGGAAACGTCATTCAAGCCGCTTGTGGGAAACGCGGGCATCGAAGGCGCCATACGCGCGGCCATCGCGCAATGCAGCAACCCCCGGCGCGGGCTTGATGAATGCGACGGGTCTGTCCAGCCCTAATCGTCAGAAAAGTCTTAGAGGTCAGACACATAGAGGCCGCGCCTTGTCGCCGTCTCTCCACCCTTCGACCAGGCGGCCGCCACAAAAGGAGCCCGTCACCCGTGCCAGACGTCGGCACGCGTCGCGCTCGACTAGCCTGGCCGCCGCCGTTCGACCGAATCAATCATAGTCAGCTCGCTACTGGGACGGGGCAAGGCGCGAGGACAGAGGACAGTCGGCGGAAGACAGCGACCGGTGCATATCAAACGCAACTGAGCGCGCTTCGATAGTAAGTCATCATACAACATCTAAACCGACGATTTCGTTCATCGCCGGAAGCGACGCCGCTGCTGCGGATGGGTCACCAGCTATTCAGTCAATAGGAGAACCTCGACACGAAAAGACCGGAAATTCCGCCTTGGGTGTCCGTGCGCGTGCCGGGATCGAAGTCGGACGCAACGAGCGCACCGCCAATTACGTACACGCTGCCGCCACCCGGGGCGACCTGCATGGCCTGGCCGGAGCCGACGAACGATGCCAGGCTGTGGCCATCGATCTCGGAATAGATGTTGGCCGAGTAGGAAGCAGGGCCGGCCGTCAGCGTTAGTATTTCGCCGTCGGGGGTCACCACGACAAAGTTCAAGGAGTCCACGTCGCGTTTCCAAATCACGTCGCCGGTTGACCCATTTATCTTCGAGAGCCCGTAGTGCCCGCCTGTGCGCGCGATCTCCTTGCCGTTCAGCGTGAGAGAGCCTGAGGAGCTGCCTCCCTGCGTGGCATACAAAATGATGTTGTTCTGCTGGTCCGCGATGACCTGCGACGTCTGAGCTAGGAATCCATTGTCGCTACTGGTGCAAAACCAGGGACCCGATTGCTGACCGTTGTCTCGGGCACCAATCACGAAGCCAGATGCACCCGCGGGCGTAGCCCACATCTGGGCGCTCCACGGGTTTAGCGCGACGGCAACTCCGGCATTCACGGTGCCCCACAGCCAGACCGTGGAGGCGTCCGCCCCTAGAACGCCGCCCACTCCGACGAGGTTCCCTGCAATGGCCGGGGCGCCCCCCCCGTTCGGCACGCGGGCTGCGACGGGCATTCCGAAAGTCGCAGAGGTTCCAAGCGTGACGATATCCAGCTCTCGCGGCAACACGATCGAGGGCCCTTGTCCGGTTGGATAGGTCGCCTCCCAGGAGAGGGTTGGATTCACTCCACTGACTACACCGAGACGATAGTGGGACGATGTTGCTGGAGAAGGATCGGCCTTGAGGTAACCAAGTGCGATGTCGCCACCTGATGTGAGTGCAAGCGGGGTGACTCGGAGCGGGTCGATGTCCTGTAAACCGTTTGCCAGGACAGTGCCGAAGTCAGAGCCCCACTTGAGCTGGTTCGTCGATGAAAGGCGAGCCAACGCAATCTTGTTCACGCCGTTGGCTGCGGTAACCGATTGGGCGGATTCTTGTGGAGTTGAAAACGTGACTGTGGCGCTCTCCACGAGGGTCTCTATCACCACGTCGCCGTTGGATGCGACCGCGGAACCAGTCACAGGCGGCACTGCGCCCGAAGGCATCGACGGCATCACCCGGGTCCATTCGTAGTGAGGGACGCACTTTCCGGCACTGCAGTACTGATAGCCCTCGCATGTCGTGCCGCAGGCACCGCAGTTATTCTTGTCCGTGCTCTTGTCCACGCACGAGGCATCGCAAATAGTTTGGCCAGCCGTTGAACAGCTGGACATGCACGTTCCGGCTACGCACTTCGCGACGCCTCCACTCGGAGCGACACAAGCCGGTGAGCAAGATATCGCCTGCGCCCCGCCGGCGCCGCCGGAACCCATCACTCCACCGGAGGCCGACCCGCCGCCGTTCCCAAGAAAACGACCGCCTACGCCGCCTGATGAGCCCCCGGTACCCAGCAGAATTCCGCCTGCCCCCCCAGGGTTGCCGACCAATCCGCCGGTCCCTGTCTTTCCGCCGCTACCTGAGCCTCCGGTTCCGCTGCCGATATTGCCTCCCGCGCCCGTGACCATTCCGCCGGTACCGTCCTGAAGTCCGCCCGCTCCCGCCGTGCCACTCCCGCCTGTATGCCCGGCTTCACCTCCAGCGGCGGCGCTTCCACCCGTTCCGGCAGCAGGAAGCCCCCCAGATCCCCCACTCGAGCCCATCGCGCCCGCGTGTCCCGAGTTTCCCGCAGCGCGACCCCCGCCGACGCCGGTATCGCCTCCCCCCGTGTACGGACGGGGCGTAGAACACGCGGTCGCTAGCGCAAACATTGCCACGTACATGGCGCGCAGCATGCGGACCTTTACCCTCGAAACTGCGATTTTCATTGGCTCTCCTTGATCAGCTTCCTCGAAGCGATACGACCCGCTCTCGGCCGCTCGTAGTTCATTCTTGTCACCGCGCAATACCTCGAAACTGTGTCGATCGTCGTCACCGGCCCCGATCGGGGACAAATCCCACCAGCCCCGAACAGATCCCGAAGGCCAACCGTTGGAGACTGGTCGAGAACGAACTCGGCCTTAATTAATTGCTGCAGACCGCTGCGTTACCGGGGTTTAGAACCTTACCGCGCACGTGGCGCCCGGGGTCGTCAGCGACGGGACGCAGCTCCAGGCCGTCTTCGTGCCGCTGGCGTCGCCGTCTGGCTCGGTGAGTTGCAGGACTAGCCAGGTGGCGGCCAGGGCGCCGCCGGCCACGAAGCCGACGATTTGCCAGGTGCGGGCGGTGTTGGCGCCGTCGAGGGCGGACTGGCAGTCGGCGTTCGCGTTGCCGGTCTTGTCGATGGCGGTGCCGGCGCGGTCCTGGCAGCTTCCGCCGGCGGCCTTGTTGAAGTCGCTGATCTTCGACTCGTGGAGGATGGTGGCGACGACGCCGGTGGCGACGCCTGCGGCGCCCAGGCCCAGGGCCGACCACTTGACGACCGCGCGCGGTGAGACGCCAGCAGGCGCCTCCTTCACCGTCGTCGCTGCTGGTGGCGGTGGCGGTGTTGCCGGGTGACCCTCGTCCGCCGGCGGATGATCCACGACGGTCGCGCGCGGGGCCTCGGGCAGCTTGTCGAGCCGCACGAAGATGTGCTCGTACTGATACGCGCCCAGATTGACCTTGCGGATGTCGGGCTGGTAACCCTCGGCCCTCACCTGCAGATCGACGGTGCCGATGCTGACGGTCAGCGCACCGGGGAGGGGCAGCTTGCCGGAGGAGACGCCGTTCACGATGACCTCCGCGCCCGCGGGCTCGCCGGTCAGCTCGATGCGGGCCAGGTGCTGCCGGATGGTCGACAGGGCGTCCTGAAGCTGGGGCTGATACTTCTTCACCCAGCCGTCGCTCGGGCTCTGCAGCGCCTTCTCGACGAGCGGCCCG
>Ga0070658_10004490_pt1 | contig 11352 bp, 12 predicted proteins | sample KBSC13metaG_FD_64664 | JGI IMG/M metagenome (GOLD analysis project Ga0070658, IMG submission 64664) | Corn rhizosphere microbial communities from Kellogg Biological Station, Michigan, USA - KBS C1-3 metaG | ecosystem: Host-associated > Plants > Roots > Rhizosphere > Soil ... | reverse complement strand
GCGATCATTTCGCGAGCTCTGGCCGAGACTTGCCATGTGATTGCCAGCGCCAGATTCAGAAGCTCGGACACAGTTCAAAAAATGGCGGATAACTGCTGGCGCGCCCGGTAGGATTCGAACCTACGACCTCAAGCTTAGAAGGCTCGTGCTCTATCCAACTGAGCTACGGGCGCGCACGCGCATTGACTAACCGCAATTGACGCCCAGCGGAACCGCGCTAGGCCTCACCGCATGAAAGCCGAGGGGGAGGGGCTGCGGCACGTCGACGCGCGCGCGATGCACGGCGCGCGTTTCCGCTACTTCGACTTCGTCATGGTGGCGTTCGTCGTCGTGCTGCTGTTGTCCAATGTGGTTGGTGCGGAGAAGCGCTCCGTCGTCGACCTCCCCGGAATCGGGCTTTGGCCGTTCGGGGCCGGCATTCTCTTCTTTCCAGTCTCCTACGTCATCGATGACGTCCTGACCGAGGTCTATGGCTACGCCCGCGCGCGCCGGGCGATCTGGGCCGGTTTCGGGGCGCTCGCGTTCATGGCGCTCATGGAATGGACGGTGGTCCATCTGCCGGTCGCGCCGGGCTGGACCGGACAGGCCGCCTATGAGCGCGTGTTCGGTTCGGGCTGGCGGATCATCATGGCTTCGATGACCGCCTTCTTCGTCGGAGACTTCGTCAATTCGGTCGTTCTGGCGAAGATGAAGATCTGGACCGAGGGCAAGTATCTTTGGACCCGAACGATCGGCAGTACGATCGTCGGCGAAGGCGCCGATAGCCTGATCTTCTACCCGCTCGCCTTCTACGGAATGGCCGACTGGCCGGCGGACATCATGCTTCAGGTGATGCTGAGCCAGTTCGTCCTGAAAGTCAGTTGGGAAGTGCTCCTGACTCCTGCGACCTACGTCGTGGTGGGTTGGCTGAAGAAGAAGGAGGGCGTCGACGTCTACGATGTGGGCACGGATTTCACGCCCTTCTCGACGGATATCTGAATGGCGCCCGATCGAGCACGTCGCTACCGCTAAGCGACAGTCTCCAGCAATCCTTCGAACAGGCGACGGCCGTCGGTGCCGCCGTGGGCTGCTTCAACGACCCGTTCGGGATGCGGCATGAGACCGAGGACGTTGCCTGCGTCGTTGAGGATGCCGGCGATGTCGCGCGCGGAGCCGTTGCACTCCTCCAAATATCGGAATGCCACGCGCCCTTCGCCTTCTAGGCGATCCAGGGCCTCGGGGTCCGCCTGATAATTGCCGTCGTGATGGGCGACCGGGAAGGTCACGGTTTCACCCGCCTGGTAGCCGGCGGTGAACAGGCTCTGGCTGTTCTCGACGCGTAGCGGGACGTTGCGGCAGACGAAACTCAGCCGAGCATTGCGCATCAACGCTCCTGGCAGGAGCCCGGCTTCTGTGAGCACCTGGAACCCGTTGCAGATCCCGATCACCGGGACGCCCCGTTCCGCCGCTTCCTTCACCGCCGTCATGACGGGCGAGCGCGCGGCCATCGCGCCGGAGCGAAGATAGTCGCCATAGGAGAAGCCCCCGGGAATGCCGATAAAGTCGGTTCCGTCGGGAAGCTCGGCGTCCTTGTGCCAAACCATCGCGGGCTTGCGGCCGGTGATCTGCTCGAGCGCGACGGCGAGGTCGCGATCGCAGTTGGACCCGGGGAAGACGACGACCGCGCTTTTCATGCCGTCTCCAGACGCTCGATCCGGAAATTCTCGATCACCGTGTTCGCGAGGAGCTTGCGGCACATGTCTTCGATGTCGACGTCGCTGGTCCCGTCAGTAAGATCGAGCTCGATCATCTTGCCGGCGCGAACATCATTGACGCCCGAAAAGCCCAAGCCTTCCAGTGCGTGGTGGATCGCCTTGCCCTGCGGATCGAGGACGCCGTTCTTGAGAGTGATGAAGACGCGCGCTTTCATGGGTCCGTGCCTAATCTGCGAGTGTGGCAGCGCTATGGCGGCGGGCGCCGACGGCGGCAAGCTTTACCATCCGTTTACCTTGTTCGACGACAATCCTGGTGCGCCGGTCAGTCATTCGCCGGCGCGAAGGAGTTTGGATGGTCGGCGCGATTGCCATTGCGATGTTCGTTGCCCTCGTCGGTTTCGGCGGAAGGTATTTCGGCTGGGACGATCCCGAGGGCCGCGTGCAGCTTGCACTCATCACTAGCTTCATTCTTGGCATCATCGGCGGCTACAAGGCCAAGGGCTAATAGCCGCTCAGCGTCGCCACCCGGCTGCGGTGGAAATAGATATCGCCGAACAGCTCTCCCAGCACGGCGTCGCGCTTCATGTAGAGCCCGATGTCATGCTCGTCGGTCATGCCGATCCCGCCGTGCATCTGCACGCCCTCTTGTACGGCGAGCTTGGAGACCGCGGCTGCCTTGGCCTTGGCAACCGAGACCAGCAGCTCGGCCTTCGGATCGCCTGAATCGATCAGTTCAGCCGCTTTCAATCCCGCGGCCCTCGCAATCTCGATTTCCCCGTAGAGGTGGGCAGCTCGGTGCTGCAACGCCTGGAACTCGCCGATGAGCTTCCCGAATTGCTTGCGTTGCTTCAGATAGTCCGTCGTCATCGCGAAGGAGCCGGCGGCAACCCCGACGAGTTCGGCGGCGACGCCGGCCCGCCCGGAGTTGAGCGCGGAGCTCACGGGGGACCACGCGTCGTCGATTTCGCCGACGACGGCGTCGGCGTCGAGCTCGACATTGTCGAACGTCAATCGCGCGGCCTTGGAGCTGTCGGCGAGCGTCACCCGTTCGACTTCAGCCGTCCCCTTGGGGACCGCGAACATGGTCAGTCCCTCAGGCTCGCCCGGCGAACCCGCCGTTCGCGCGACCGTGAGCACGACATCTGCCGAGTTGCCGTGCACGACGAACTGCTTCGTGCCGTTGAGCACGAAACCGTTGCCGCGGCGCTCCGCGGAAAGCGCAGTCCACTCCGGCGCGTGACGGCGGTTCTCGTCGATCGCGAGCGCGAGGACAGCTTCACCGGCCAGAATGGATGGAAACCAACGCTCGGCATGGGCCGTGCCGACGATCGCGCGCGCACCGACGACGGCTGTGGCAAGGAACGGCGACGGCGTCAGGTTGCGCCCGATCTCTTCGAGCACCAGCGCCGCCTCCACGCTTCCGAGGCCGAGACCGCCCTGATCTTCCGGAATGCAGATGCCTGTCAGGCCGAGCTCGCCGAATTGCTTCCAGAGGGCGGTCCCGTAGCCGTCGGTGCAGCCCGTGTCGCGCCAGTGCCGGAGCTGCTTCGCCGGGCCGCCTTCCTCCCGGAGGAAGTTCGCCGCGGTCTCCTGCAGCATCTTCTGATCGTCGTTCAATAGGGCCATTCAAACATCCGTTCGTCCTGAGCGTAGTCGAAGGGCGGATGCTCGACGGTCGTGCAGCGCGCTTCGACTTCGCTCAGCACGATCAAGCTCGGCCGCTAGGTTCCCGGCAGACCTAAAATGTGCTTGGCGACGATGTTGAGCTGGATTTCGCTGGTGCCGCCCTCGATCGAGTTGGCCTTGGTGCGCAGCCAGTCGCGCGCGCTCTTGCCGTTCTTCGACCTCTCGCTATCCCACTCGAGAGCGTCCGATCCACCGGCCGCCATGATCAGCTCGTGCCGGCGCTTGTTGAGCTCCGTCCCGGCATATTTCATCATCGACGGGCTCGCCGGATGCGCTTCGCCGGCCTTGAACATCTCGAAGAAGCGCTCGCTCATCGCGGCGAAGGCTAGGGCGTCGACGTCGAAGGCGGCGATCTCGGCGCGGAGGAACGGGTCGTCGGGCCTCAGCATCTTTCCAAGCGATCCGCCCGTGCCGCCGAGCCCCATGCCGGCGATCATCTCGCGCTCGTGCCCAAGCAGATATTTGGCGACGTCCCAGCCGCGGTTCACCTCGCCGACGACCTGATCCTTCGGTACCTTCACGTCGTCGAAGAAGGTCTCGCAGAAGGGCGAATTGCCGCTAATCAGCAGGATCGGCTTGGTCGAAACGCCGGGCGTTTCCATGTCGAACAGCAGGAAGCTGATTCCGCCCTGCTTGGATTCGCTCGAGGTTCGAACCAGGCAGAAGATCCAGTCGGCCTTGTCGGCATAGCTGGTCCAGACCTTCTGACCGTTGACGAGCCAATGATCGCCCTTGTCCTCGGCCTTGGTCTGCAGACCCGCGAGATCGCTTCCGGCACCCGGCTCGGAATAGCCTTGGCACCAGCGGATCTCGCCGCGCGCGATCTCGGGAAGGAAGCGATTCTTCTGCTCCTCGCTGCCGAATTTCAGCAAGGCTGGTCCCAGCATGGAGATGCCGAAACTGTAGAGCGGCAGGCGGGCGCCGATCCGGGCCATTTCTTCCTTGAGAACCTTGGCTTCGGTCGGCGACAGGCCGGCGCCGCCATATTGCTTGGGCCAGTGCGGAACGGTCCAGCCGCGCTCGACCATCCGTTCCAGCCACAGGCGCTGCGCGTCCGATGCGAAGGTCCAGTTCCGGCCGCCCCAGCACATGTCCGCGTCGGACCGGATCGGCTCGCGCATCTCCGGCGGGCAATTCGCCTCGAGCCAGTCGCGGGTCTGGGAGCGGAAGGTGTCGAGGTCTGCCGTCATCTGTCCCATCCCGAGCCGATCTTCACTGATCTTCACACTGACGTGCGTGTGCAACTCGCACGAGCCACGCCGTCCGCAGCAACTATGCGGCCGAGCCAAGCACAACAATTCCAATAGTTAAAGCCGCAAAGCGTCGTCGATCGCCGGGAGCGGCTTTCAACCCCGAGCTGACACCGGGTTTGTCTTGGACCCGCGATAACGTGGGCCATTTTGTTGACCAAGTGAAGCTCGCGGCCTCCCCGCCGGGTTTAAATCACGTTAATGACGTGGACCAAGCGCGACTCGTCATCGGACGGCCGCGCCAGGTTCGCGGCGCTCAGCAGGGAGTCCGTCATGACCTTCTTCCGCAAGGCAATTTTAGCAGCCCTACTGCTTTCAGGTACGCTCTCCTCTCAAGCGATGAGCAGAGGGACGGTCATCGATAAGAGCGAGACCATCCCCGTCACCAACAGCATCACTGCGTGCACCATCGGCATAGCAGGATGCTTGCCCATCACTTTGCCTTTCGCTTTCGATTTCGGCACGGGCTCGACCAACCAGGCCTTCGTCTACAACAGCGGCGTGGTTTCGTTCGGGGCTCCCATACCTCTCAACGTGCCGAACAACGCGAGCTTCACCTCGTTCGGCGTGCCGGTCATCGCTCCGCTTTTCGTGCCGGGGCCTACCGGAGTTGCGGGACCATATCAGGCATTCACGGGGACGATGACGCCGGACCCGACCAATGCCTTCCAGACTACGTTGCCGAACTTCGGGCCGGATCTATTCATCATCACCTTCCTGGATCCGACCGACGACGATCCCAACATATTCCTGACGCCCTACATCCACCTGATCTTGGATTTCTCCGCGACGCAGATTCGTTTCGAGTTCATTCACGGGCAGACGTTCTTTTCCAACGGGGTCCTCCAGGCCGAGCTGCCCGATACGACGGGGACGCAGTTGGGCTATTCATTGGGCAACCCGGCGTCACCTCAGCAAGTGTTCAACCAGCCGCCGAATATCGTCGGGACGAATGCCTTCCAGTTTACCAGCGGGGCTGCCGCTTCCGTACCGGAGCCGGCGACCTGGGCGATGATGCTGTTCGGTTTCGGAGCGGTCGGCCTCGCTTTCCGGCGAGTTCGAACAGGACAGCAACGGAAGCTGGCGTAAACCTCGATCAGTTGGTGAGACGTAGGCCCGCCGCCCGCATCCGCCGCTGAACCTCGAAGCCGTACAGGCTAGTGGCCGGCCACCGGTCGAGGATCGGTTTGGCACTGGACTTCAATAGCTGCTGCGCATTCGCGCGATCGCCTTGTCGGAGCATGCAGGCGCCGCGTGTGTTCTCAACCCATGCCACGCGCCAAGGGTCGTCGGGGTATGTCGATTTCATGATCGGCTCAGCGCGCGCCAGCAGCTGCATAGCCCCGCGGTGATCGCCCAATTCGCAGCGCACATCGGCGAGATCGACCAGTATCGGCGCACGATTGCGACTGTTGTGAGCCTCCGCGGCTGCGAACGCCTTCCTGAACAGGTCGTCCGCGGCTTCCCTGTCCCCGACTCCTCGCTTGGCGAGCGCTAGATTCGAGAGGATGAAGGCGAGGTCGTCATGTGTCCCGCTCCGCTGCGCAAGGTCGAGGTTGGCGCTGCGAGACAGGAGCGGCAGCGCTTCTGTAAACTTCCGCTGCTCTACCAGCACGCGACCGAGATTGTTGAGCGGCGCAGCCAATTCCGGGTGGGTGGGGCCCAGCACCTTTTCGTAAAGTCCCAGCGACTGGCGCCAATATGCCTCGGCGGCACTCGGGTCCCGCTGCAAATAGGCAACCGTGCCCAGCTGATTGAGGTCTTCGGACACTTTCGGATGAAGACGGCCCTGAGTCAGTCGGATGGCGAGAGCCTGCTTGTAATAGTTGCGCGAAGCGTCGAGCTCGCCGGCGAACTGCGCCGTGAGGCCCGCGGCTTCCAGATCGCGAGCCACCGACGGACCTTGCCCCTCGACGCCCCTGTCCACAGCCAGAGCTTGCGCGATCAGCCGTTTCGCGCCGGAGTATCTCTCCTGCGCAGCAAGCGCCTCGGCCCGACCAATGAGGATCTGCGAGCGCAGGGATGGGTCGCCACCACGGCCGTCCTGCTCAAGGCCGGCCTGAGCGCGACCATAGAGATCGATCGCGATGTCGTAGTTTCCCTGCAGTGTCTGGGAGCTTGCCAGCACCGCGAGTTGCCTCGCGCGCGTCTCGCTCTCACGAACCGGTAGCGCAAGCGACCGTCGGATCAGATCATCGGCTCTCCGGTATGAGCCAAGACCCATGTAGACCTCGCTCAACGTGCTCACGAGTTCGGCCTTCACGTCGGGCTCGTTGTTTAGTTCCCCTTCTATCTGCCTTGCGCCGCGATCGAGCACTTCGAGTGCGGTGATGCTTTGGCCTTTCGCTTCGGATGGATCGGAAACCTGGAACAGGCCTTTGACGAATTCGGTCGTGCGTTGTGCAGTGATCGTCTTCTGGCGAGCCACGTCACGCTCTCGGACGGCCTCTGCGCGTGACAGCAATGCGAAGGCCGCGAGGGCGCTCATTAGGACGAATCCCGCAATCGCCGCAGCAGCCAGCGTCATGAGGCGCTTCTGGCGGCGAGCATGGTCTCTCTGCCGGAGGTCGTCGAACCGAACGTCGATCATTCCGGCGACGAGTTTCAGGAACGCAAGCCGCTTTCCGTCGCCGGTCGCGCGAGCATCCGCCGCCAGCGGCTCGCCGGAGCTTTCCAAGAGTACGGGCGGAAAGATATCGCCTGGCGAAGTATGCCCGCGTTCGTCCCTTTCGGGCACGATCAGGCATTGGATGCGATCGCGCCGGCCTGACTTGCAAAATTCTCGGACCTCCTCATTCACCCAGCGAGACTGGGCCGCGTTGGTCGAGCAGATGACGATGAGATTGGCGGACTGCGAAAGAGCTTCTCGGACCGACTCTGCAAGGTCGCTCGACGCCGCAAGCTCTTCGCGGTCCTGGAAGACCTGCGGCAATCGACGCTTGAGAGGGCCGACGGGACTTGGCCGTCCGATTAGTGCGCTTGGAATTTGATAGCGCTCGAGCTCGCGGTGCAGCCACCCTGCCCATCGCCGATCATTGTGGTTGTAACTAATGAAAGCCGAATAGCGCACATCCGTGTGCCCACTGATGGGACCATACCATCGCGAAGGAGGGTCGTCCCGCGACTGTGGGACACTCACTTTCCCACGGGTGCGCGGTCGATCAGACCGGCCGTCTCGCGACATTCCAGTCAACGCGGCCGCGGACTCCTTCCAACTTTCTGGAGCCCGATGTCTGCCAGATCGTCCAGTGGCGCGCGCCGAAGCGGGGCTCGGAATGGAGGCTGCGAAGCCAGAGCGGGCGGTTGAAGGTTGCGCTGACGCGATAGCGCTTGTCGAAATGGGGGGTCAGATAAAGGACGGCATGCTGGCCGTAGCGCGCCTCTACGATCTCCAGAAAATCGCGCAGCTCCCGGTGGAATTTCGCCTTCGAGGGGCGATGGCGGCAATTGCCGGGAAATTCGAGGTCCACGGCCGGCGGCAAAGCTCCGGCTTCCGCCGGCACGTGCCGCACGAAGTGGACCGCCTGGTCCCGGCCGCTGCGGCAGAGCGTGAAGAAATGATAAGCCCCCCGCCGCACACCGGCCTCCTCGGCTGCGCGCCAGTTCAGCGCGAATCGCCGGTCGAGATGGTCGGCGCCTTCGGTGGCCTTGATGTAGGCGAAGTCGACGCCTTGGCCCGGCAGCTTCGTCCAGGCGATGTGCCCCTGATGATGCGAAACGTCGATTCCGTGGAGGTGATAGCGCTTCTGGGAATGATGCCGGTGGCCGTGCGCGTACGACGCGTCGGTGGCGGTCGCGAGCAAGATCATCGCCGTTGAGATGAGGACGATCCACTGACGCAAGGCGGCGGCCATGAGCGGGAGGGTAGGCGCCGTGGAGCGCCGGTCAATCGGGAGCGATGCCGATTGCGCAGCGGCAAGAACCGTCAGATCGCCACCTCAGGTCGGCTCCATACTCCTCCCGATTTTGCTGAACGCCAGATGAACTAACCTTTGGTATCCTTACCGGAGGTGCGCGCACCCCGGTCGAGCGGAGATACCGGATATGGGCCGGGAAATGCCTGAAGACGCCTGGTCAGCCTTGGCAAAGCAACTCGGTGCGTCCGAGCCGGGGATTCTATTCAGCTTGAGGGACGGATTCGTCTGGGCGAGCTGGCCGGGAACCACCGCCACGGTCAAATTGGGGCGCCACGAGATGGTGGCCGGGATGATGTACGACTTCCTGGCGCAGGATGCGGTCGCGCGGCGTCTCCAGACTGCCCACGCGGACCGAGGAAATGGCCAGAGCTAAGCGTTAGCGGCGCCGTTGCGGACAGTTCCAAGTCCAAACTACAATATTGAGATGGGTGTTACGGGGAGCTGTCACTGCGGCAAGGTGCGGATCGAGTTGCCGCACGAGCCCGAGTGGGTCGCGGATTGCAATTGCTCGCTGTGCCGCCGACTTGCGTGGCGAGTCGCCTACTTTCCGCCGGAGCAGGTGCGCATTTCGGGCGAGACGACGGCCTACGTATGGGGCGATCGAATGATCGGGATCCACCATTGCCCAGTCTGCGGCTGCGGGACCCATTGGGAATCGCTCGGAGAGGATTTCGGCAAGATGGGAATCAATGCGCGCCTGCTCGACGGGTTCGACGAGAGCGCCGTCGAGGTCCGGAAATTCGACAACGCCGACTAGGTCCGCCGGCGCCGCGACAGGTCTTCAGTTCCAGTAGGGGTCCGTGTCGCGCAGCCGGGCGAGGCGGCGATCCGCATCGCGAACCAGTCGCCTTTGTGCTTTTCTGGAAAGATCCGGGCCGCGAAGCCACGAGTTCAGCGTAACGAGCGACCGGGCGGTGACCATGTCGTGCAAATCGCCGAGCGAGTCCTGCGCCTTCTTCAGAGCCCTTCGAAATCTTCGTTTGCGGCGCGTCTTGCGGTCATGGAGAGCATCGACGAACTCGAGCGCATAACGCAGCTTCTTGACCCGGATGCGGAGGCGATGACGCTGAGTGTCGGTCAGGGCCCCAAGGCGCCTGGAATCGACGACCTTCGACCATAGGCCGACGATACGGTCGTTGGCGAACCGGCCGAGCGGTTCAGCGGCGACCGCATTCTCCCGCCATTGGCCGGCGGACGCCCAGGCGACCATGTCGAGCATCAGCCGGCGGCACCTTGCCGATCTCAAGGCCGAAATCGCGCGATCATAAGCGTCGGTGCGCCGGTTCTCGACGAACGAGCGCTGGTCATGCGTGAGGTCGCAGTGAAGATAGACGTCCAGGTTTCGAGCATCGCCGGACTCCGCCATCAGCCAGCGCAGCTCACCGTGAAGGCGTTCGAATTCGTGATCGGCCACGGCGGGACGAAACAGGGTCAAACCCGATCGCAGCCGCCGGATCGCGACCCGAAGCTGGTGCAAGGCCTCGACGTCTCGCACATTGATGACGACCGGCTGATTCAGCTGAAAATGATGCAGGCAGGCGCCGACGATGGTCTCGAAGCCCTGCGCGACGGTCATGCTGCGTTCGACTTGAACCGGCTCGGCTTTCCTCGCCGGAGCCGTGCCATCGACCATCGCCGGGCCCTGCTCAGCCTTGCGCATCACGCTGTGCTTCATCGCGTTTCCAGTCGGCAGGCGTGGCCGCTTACTTACCGTAATGTCAGGAAAATTGGCACTGCTGTCTTGTCTCGCGCAAAGCGTCGGCTTAGCGCCACGCCCAACAGCCAATCCCGGAGGCCGCGATGAGCATGGAGACCAGCGACGTCATGGACAAGCCGACCACCAGCCCGATCTCGACGCGAAAGCATGGCGATGTTCTCATCGTGCTGAGCAACAATCCGCCGGTGAACGCGCTCGGCTCGGCCGTACGGAAGGGGTTGGTCGCGGCGATCGAGGAGGCGGAAGCGGAGGCGAGCGTCAACGCTGTGGTCATCGCGTGCGAGGGCCAGACCTTCTTCGCCGGCGCGGATGTTTCTGAGTTCGGCACTCCGAAAGCATTCGAGCAGCCGATGCTCCCGCAGGTCGTCGACATCATCGAGGGATGTGGCAAGCCCGTCGTCGCCGCGATCCACGGAACGGCGCTCGGGGGCGGCCTCGAGGTGGCGCTCGCTTGCCATTATCGGGTGGCGGTCCCGTCGGCGAAGCTAGGCACGCCCGAGGTCAAGCTCGGCCTCCTGCCGGGCGCCGGCGGGACGCAGCGCCTGCCGCGCGTGGCCGGTGTGAAGAAGGCGCTAGAGATGTGCGCCACCGGAAATCCGATCGGCGCGAAGGAGGCTTTCGACTGCGGGCTCGTCGACCGGCTGATCGACGGCGAGCTGATCCCGCACGCCGTGGCTTATGCAGAGGAGGTCAGGGACGTTCGGCCGCTACCTAAGAGCTCCGAGCGGAAGGACAGGCTCAACGAGTGCACGCCGGACGTTTTCGAGGACTTCGCGAAGGCGAATGCCCGCAAGTTCCGCGGCTTCGAAGCGCCATTGAAGAACATCGAGGCGGTGAAGATCGCGTGCGAGAAGCCCTATAGTGAAGGGGTGCTCGAAGAGCGCAGGCTGTTCATGGAGCTGATGAGCGGCACGCAGGCGAAGGCGCAGCAATATTTCTTCTTCGCCGAGCGCAAGGCCAACAAGATCGAGGAGCTTCCGGAGAACACGACCCCGCGCGACATCAGACGCGTCGGAGTCATCGGCGCCGGGACGATGGGGGGAGGCATTTCGATGAACTTCCTCTCGGCCGGCATTCCCGTGACCATC
>Ga0070658_10004488_pt1 | contig 11355 bp, 7 predicted proteins | sample KBSC13metaG_FD_64664 | JGI IMG/M metagenome (GOLD analysis project Ga0070658, IMG submission 64664) | Corn rhizosphere microbial communities from Kellogg Biological Station, Michigan, USA - KBS C1-3 metaG | ecosystem: Host-associated > Plants > Roots > Rhizosphere > Soil ... | reverse complement strand
GGCCAGCGCAAGATGCTGTACGTGCTGGGCAGCCGCGCCGCGGTCTCGATCGAGAACGCGCGGCTGTACGAGAACCTCGTCGACGCGAACAAGGATCTCACCCGCGCGAACGTCTCGCTGGAGGAGAACTTCAAGCAGACGATCATCGGCTTTGCGCACGCGCTCGAAGAATCGGACCGCTACACGCGCGGCCACTCCGAGCGCGTCGCGATGTACGCGCGCCTGATCGCCGTCGGGTTGCGCATGAGCGGGCCCGAGATCGACACGGTGGTCAAGGTCGGCCTGATGCACGACGTCGGCAAGATCGGCGTGCGCAACGACAAGCTGAACAAGCCCGGCAAGCTGACGCCGGAAGAGCTGGCGATGTTCCGGTCGCACCCGGCCAAGGGCAAGCGCATCCTCGAGCCGATCCCGTTCATGCGCGACATCGTGCCAGGCTGCTACTGCCACCACGAGGCGTGGGACGGCTCCGGTTATCCGCAAGGCCTGATGTCGGACCACATCCCGCTCATCGGCCGCATCGTGGCGGTGGCGGACGCCTACGACGCGATGACCTCGGACCGCGCCTATCGCAAGGCGCTGCCGCACGAGATCGCGTGCGGCGAGCTGGAGCGGTGCTCGGGCGTGCAGTTCGATCCCGAGATCGTGCCGGTGTTCCTGGTGCAGATCGAAGACTTCCGGAAGCTGGAAGCCGCCGCCGGCCGCGCCATCCCGCGCTGAGGCGACGCGCGCGGGGACGATCTTCGGCCGAAGACTTCGGCCGAAGACCGGCCGTTAATTTCGTGAGGCCCCGTTCCAAGTTTCGGTTCAATTCGGTATGTTGCCGGGCCCAAAGGAGGCCCCCATGACCCGGACCTGGCTGAACCGATTGCTGTTGATTGCGCCCTTCGTCACCTCGGCCGCGCTGGCCCAGGCGCAGACCCCCGCCCCCGCGCCCGCTGCGCCGGCAGCCGTTCCGGCCAGGCCCGCCCCCGCGCCGGCCGTGAAGGCGGCGCCCGCCATGGCCGCCCCCGCCATGGCCCCGGCCGTCACCAAGCCCGCGGTAGCGCCGCTGGCCGCCCCCGCGAAGCCGGCCGCGGCGCCCGCCGGGGCTGCCAAGGCGGGCGCGCCGGCCGGCTCGGCCGCGGCCGCCAAGGCCCCTGCCGCGCCCGCGATGCCCGCGCTGAAGCCCGCGCCCGAGCTGGACCAGCTGAAGTTCCTGATGGGCCGCTGGCGCTGCGACGGCAAGCAGTTCGGCAGCCCGATGTTCGGCCCCGAGCACGCTTTCAAGGCCACCGCCGAGAACAAGCCGGCCGTCGACAACTTCTGGGACCAGTACACGTACGAGGAGAAGAAGTCGAAGGACCACCACGGCGTGAAGGTCACGGGCTTCTGGGGCTGGGATCAGGGCGCCAAGAAGCTGGTGCGCGTGGGCGCCTCGAACGCGGGCGACTGGGACGTCGGTTCGGCGCCGGGCCTCGAGGGCGACAAGATCGTCTGGACCGGCGACTTCTCGGGCTCGGCGGGGCGCATGGGCTACCGCCACACCTTCACGAAGAAGAGCGACAAGGAGTGGTCGCACACGCTGGAGATCAAGGATCCGAGCGGCAAGTTCGTCCCCGTCAGCGAGGTGGACTGCAAGCGCTGACCGCACGGCTGCTGCGAACCGTGGGGGCTTTCCGCGGTGACCGCAGCGGCGTTAGCGCTTCGTGAACCTTCGGCCCGTCGACTGCGGTTGGCGGGCCGAATTCATTTTTGGGGGTCGCTGAGCGATAATCGCCGGCGATGAGACTCGCGGCGGTCGCTCTTATCGCTTTGCTCCTTTGCACGGGCAGCCGGGCGTGGGCGGACGACGCGGCGGCGGCGCGCGAGCATGCGCAGAAGGCGACCACCTTCTACAAGCTGGCGAAGTATGACGACGCCATCCGCGAGTTCGAGGCCGCGTACGAGGCCAAGTCCGACCCCGCGCTGCTTTACAACATCGCCCAGTGTCACCGCCTGGCGGGACGAGAGGGGGAGGCGCTGCGGCTGTACCGGAACTACGTCAAGGACGCGCCGCGCGGCCCATACCGCGCCCAGGCCGAGCAGTGGATCGCCACCCTGGAGAAGGCGGTGGCGGACCACGCACCTCCCGTCGCCCCTGCGGAGACGGCCGCTCCCCCGGCGCCGCCGGTCGAGGCGGCGCCCGTGAACGCACCGGCTGCGGCCCCGGTGACCAGCGGCGGACCGCCGGCGCCGGTCCCGCCCCCGGGCCCCGGGCCCTCCCCGCCCTCGCAGGCGCCGCCCGACTGGCCAGCGACGCAACCCGCGAACCCGGCCCCCGTGCCCGTCGCTCCTGCGCCGCCCGCCGCCTCGACGGGGCATCGCACCGCCGGCGTGGTGGTCGCTTCGATCGGCGGCGCCTTCATCGTGGGCGGCGTCATCTGCGGCCTGATCGCCCGGGCCGAGGCCAAGAAGGTCGAGGACGCCGCCGCCGCGCACGAGGCCTTCGACCCGGCCGTCGAGAAGACTGGCCGCAACGCCCAGACGGCGCAGTGGATCGGCTATGGCGTGGGCGCGGCCGGGTTGGCGGTCGGTGTGATTCTCATCGCCACGTCCCATCCGGCGAGTGAGACGGCGCCGCAGGGCCGGGTGGCGCTGGCGCCGCTGGCGGGACCGGGGCTGGGCGGCGCGCTGATGCGGGTGACGTTCTGATGACCCGCCCGCGCGGACTTTTCCGCCTGATCGGCTGGCTGGCCGGCGGCGCGCTGGTCGTGGGCGCGCTGGCGCTCGGCTGCAGCTACTCGCCCGACTTTCGCAATGGCGCCCTGAAGTGCTCGCCCGACGGGCAGTGCCCCCGGGGCTACAGCTGCCTGGGTCAGATGTGCTGCCTGTCAGGCGATTCCACCTGCGGTGGCCTCATCCCGCCGCCCGATGCGTCGGTTCCCACGGACGGCTCGGTTTCTCATTTCGACGTGCATCCGCCAGGAACGGGCGGACGGACGGCCACCGGCACGGGCGGCGTCATGGGCGCGGGCGGGGCGCCCGTGGGCAGCGCCGACGTGACCGCCTACCTGGGCACCTGGACCTTCGCCTCCACCTCCACCCTGGACACCGAATGCCAGGGCGCGAACGGCTCGGGGGGCCCGGTGCCCTTCCTGACCAAGACCAACGCCACGTCGACGATCACCATCACCAACAACGGCGACGGCACGCTGCAGGCGGTGTGGTCCGAGTGGTCCGGCTGCACGTACACGCTGTCGGTCGACGGCAGCGGCGCCCACGGCACCGACGCGGACACCTGGGCGTGCGAGTACACCTACGCCCCGACCGTGACCAGCCCGCCCCAGCTGTCGGATCAGCTGTGGATCTACGACACGTTCGACATCGTCACCGCCGATGGCCACACCGCCACGCACGACGGCCTGTACTACCGGCAGGACACGTACAACGACGGTTCGTACGTCTACTGCACGCAGACGCTTCACGCCCCGATGACGAAGTGACGGCCGGGGGCCGATGAACGTTCCAAACCCGGAATTTTCCGGGACATCTTTGGTATAAGAGCGCCCGATGAGCGCGGACGGCGCAGCCCCTTTCTCCGGTAATCGAATCCCCATCGCCATCGAGGAGGAGATGAAATCCTCCTTCATGGACTACGCGATGAGCGTCATCGTCTCGCGCGCGTTGCCCGACGCGCGCGACGGCCTGAAGCCCGTCCACCGGCGGATTCTGTACACCCAGCACCTGAACAACAACGTCTGGAACCGCCCGTACATCAAGTGCGCGCGCGTGGTCGGCGACGTGCTGGGCCGCTTCCACCCCCACGGCGACAGCGCCGCTTACGACGCGCTGGTGCGCCTGGCCCAGGACTTCGCCATGCGCTACACGCTGATCGACGGCCAGGGCAACTTCGGCAGCGTCGACGGCGATCCGGCGGCCGCCTACCGGTACACCGAGTGCCGCATGGAGCGGATCGGCGGCGAGCTGCTGGCGGACATCGACAAGGAGACCGTCGACTTCCAGCCGAACTACGACGACAAGGAGACGGAGCCGACGGTCCTGCCGGCGCGCTTCCCGAACCTGCTGATCAACGGCGCCGCCGGCATCGCCGTCGGCATGGCGACCAACATCCCCCCCCACAACCTGGGCGAGGTGATCAGCGCCACCATTGCCCTGGCCCGCAACCCCGACATCACCATCGACGAGCTGATGGAGATGGTGCCGGGACCCGACTTTCCCACCGCCGGCATCATCAGCGGCCGCGGCGGCATCCGCCAGGCTTACGAGACCGGCCGGGGCAGCCTGATGATGCGCGCCCGCGTCACCACGGAAGAGCACCCCAAGACGGGCCGGCGCTCGCTGGTGGCGACCGAGATCCCCTACCAGGTCAACAAGGCCAAGCTGATCGAGAAGATCGCCGAGCTGGTGCGTGACAAGCGCATCGAGGGGATCGCCGACATCCGCGACGAGTCCGATCGCGACGGCATGCGCGTGGTGGTCGACCTGAAGCGGGACGCCATCGCCGAGGTGGTGCAGAACAACCTGTGGAAGATGACTCCCCTGCAGGAGTCGTTCGGCATCAACATGCTGGCCATCGTCGACGGCCGCCCGCAGCTGCTGTCGCTGAAGCAGGCGCTGCTGCACTTCCTGGCGCACCGGCGCGACGTGGTCACGCGCCGCACGCTGTACGACCTGCGCGTCGCCCGCGACCGCATGCACATCCTGGAGGGCCTGAAGATCGCCGTCGACAACATCGACGCGGTCATCGACCTGATCCGCTCCTCGAAGGACACCGACGCCGCGAAGACGGGCCTGATGGCCAGCTTCGACCTGTCGATGCGGCAGGCCCAGGCCATCCTGGACATGCGCCTGGCCAAGCTGACCGGCCTCGAGCGCGAGGCCCTGGTCAACGAGATCAAGGAGCTGGCGGTCACCATCGCCCGCCTGGAGGAGATCCTGGGCAGCGACGCCGTCCTGATGGCCGTGGTCATCTCGGATCTGGAGGACGTGAAGGAGCAGTACAGCGATCCGCGCCGTACGGAGATCTCGGACTCGATCGCCGACATCGACATCGAGGACATGATCGCGCCCGAGGAGATGGTCGTCACCGTCACCCACGGCGGCTACGTCAAGCGCAACCCGAAGAACCTGTACAAGGCGCAGCGGCGCGGCGGTCGCGGCGTCACCGGGGCGGGCACGCACGAGGAAGACTTCGTGGCGCAGCTGTTCGTCGCGTCGACGCACGACACGCTGCTGATGTTCACCAGCAAGGGGCGCGCCTACTCGAAGAAGGTGTGGGAGGTGCCGCTGGTGGCCCGCACCGCGAAGGGCAAGGCCTTCGTCAACCTGATCCCGCTGCAAGAGGATGAGCGCGTGGTGGCGCTGCTGCCGGTGCGCGACTTCTCGGAGGGGGCGTTCGTGGTCATGACCACCCGCCGCGGCGCCATCAAGAAGACGTCGCTGGCCGCGTTCGGCAACATCCGCGTCTCCGGCATCATCGCCCTGTCGTTCGCCGACAACGACGATCTGGTCGCCGTGCGCATCACCGAGGGCTCGTCGGACCTGTTGCTGGGCACCCGCAACGGCTGGGCCATCCGCTTCCGCGAGGAGAACGTCCGCCCCATGGGGCGCACCGCCCGCGGCGTGCGCGGCATCAAGCTGCGCGACGGCGACGAGCTGGTGGGCATGGGCGTGGTCCAGCGCGAGGCGGCGGCCACGCTGCTGACCGTCTGCGAGAAGGGCTTCGGCAAGCGCACGCCGGCCGCCGATTACCCCACCAAGAACCGGGGCGGCAAGGGTGTCATCACCATCAAGACCAGCGACCGCAACGGCAAGGTCGTGGCGCTGCGCATCGTCAGCGACGACGACGATCTGATGATCATCACCGACGGCGGCAAGCTGATCCGCATGCCGGTCGAGGGGATCCCCACCATCGGCCGCAACACCCAGGGCGTCCGCCTGATCCGCCTGGACGAGGCAGAGCGCGTGGTGGCCATGGAGCGCATCGCCGAGAAGGAAGAGGGCGAGAGCGTCGAGTCGCCCGAGGTGGCCGCCGCCCGCGCCGAGCTGCAGGGACAGCCCCTGGCCGAGGAGGATCTGGGCGAAGAGGCGGCCGCTGGCGACGATGAGGACGAGGCCGACGACGAGGGCGGCGAGGACGAGGTCGACGAGAGCGGCGCCCCCGGAACCGGCAACGATAGCGGCAACGACAACGGTAACGGCAACAACGCGAATTGACGGCCTGAACAAACGACGGCCGTTGGCCCCAAAACGCGCGGGGTTCCCGAATAACGGGTAAACTTGGCCACCCCCATGGCGAACGCCGGCATCACGTCGCACCGTCCCACGTCCGAAAGTCTGTACGAGCGGGCCTGTCAGCTGTTTCCCGGCGGCGTCAACTCGCCCGTGCGGGCGTTCAAGGGCGTGGGTGGCAAGCCGGTCTTCCTGCACAGCGGGTCGGGCGCGCACGTGCAGGACGTCGACGGCAACCGGTACCTGGACTTCTGCGGCTCGTGGGGGCCACTGCTGTTCGGGCACGCCGATCCGGACATCATCGCCGCCATCGTGGCGGCTGCCTCCTCGGGCACCACGTTCGGCGCCCCGACGCTGCGCGAGATCGATCTGGCCGAGCGGCTGCGCCTGGCCGTGCCGTCGATCGAGAAGATGCGCTTCGTGTCGTCCGGCACCGAGGCCACCATGTCGGCGCTGCGCGTGGCGCGCGGCTTCACGGGCCGGCCCAAGATCGTGAAGATCGATGGCGGCTATCACGGCCACGCGGACAGCCTGCTGGCGGCGGCCGGCTCGGGCGCGCTGACGCTGGGAATCCCCGGCTCGGCCGGGGTGCCGCCAGCGGCGGTCGCGGACACCATCGTCGTCCCGTTCAACGACCTGGAGGCCATGGAGGCGGTGTTCGCCGCCGAGGCGAACCGCGACCAGATCGCGGCCGTCATCGTCGAGCCCATCCCCGGCAACATGGGCCTGGTGCTGCCCCGCCCCGCTTACCTGCCGCGGCTGCGCTCGCTGTGCGATCAGAACGGGACGTTGCTGATCTTCGACGAGGTGATCTCGGGCTTCCGGGTGGCCCGCGGCGGCGCGCAGCAGCTGTTCGGGGTGCGCCCCGATCTCACCTGCCTGGGCAAGATCATCGGCGGCGGGCTGCCCATGGGCGTCTACGGTGGACGGGGCAGCATCATGAACGTGGTGGCGCCGGAAGGCCCCGTGTACCAGGCGGGCACGCTGTCCGGAAATCCGCTGGCGGTGGCGGCCGGCATCGCCACGCTGAAGAAGCTGGACGACACCGTGTACCGCACGCTGGAGATGCTGGGCGGCATGCTGGAGGACGGCATCAGCCGCGTCATCCGGCGCAGCGGCGTGAAGGCCCGGGTCCAGCGCGCCGGTTCGGCGTTCACCATCTTCTTCACCGACCTGGAGGTGACCGACCTGGCCAGCGCCAAGCAGGCCGACACGGCGCGGTTCGCGAAGTTCTTCCACTCGATGCTGGATCGCGGCTTCTACCTGCCGCCCGCGCAGCTGGAGGCGGCGTTCCTGTCGATGGCGCACACCGCGGACGACGTCGAGTCGTTCGTGATTGCGGCCAAGGAAGTTTTTGCCACCCTTTAACGTCTACGACGGCATGACTATGAATAAGACCGTGACCCGTAACTCGCCTGCGTCCCCTTTCATGACCGCGCGCACACTCGGTGTGGTCTCCCTCGCCCTCGCGCTGCTGTGCCCTTGCCTCGCTCACGCGGGGGACGAGGCCCAATCCACGTCGCCGGGGCCTGCTCAGCAGACGTCCCACCCGAAACTCCTGGCGCAGTACGCGGCCCCGAACTACGGCCCGCCGCCGCCGGGTTATGGGTCGCCTCCGCCGCCCCCTCCCGGTTACGGCTACCCGCCGCCGCGGCACTACGGGTACGGCCGGCCGGTCTATCAGCAGCCGGTGTACCAGCACGGCGGGTTCTACCTACACCTGGACATCGGCTACGGCTACACCAGTCTCAGCGCCAATTATTCGGATGGCAAGATGAGCATTTCCGGCGGCAGCCTGGCTTTCGGGATCGCGGCCGGCGGCGTGATCGCGCCCAACCTGATCCTGTTCGGAACCTTCTACGGCAACGTCATCTCGGATCCCGACATCTCGTACGGTGGCGTCCCCTCGGCGGACGGCTATGGCAAGGACGCCTCGGTCTACGGCCTGGGCATCGGTCTGGCCTACTACCTGATGCCGGTGAACGTTTATTTCTCCGGCGCCATCTCCGCGACCTGGCTGAAGGTCGAGGACAGCTACTACCCCGATACGTACCTGGAGACCAACACGGGCCTCGGTTTCCAAGGCAAGGTCGGCAAGGAGTGGTGGGTGTGGCCGGGCTGGGGCCTGGGCATGGCCGGCCAGTTGACGCTGTCGTCGATCAGGGCCTCGGACGTGGACAATGTCCGCTGGACGGGCGCCTCGTTCTCGATCCTGTTCTCTGCCACGTTCGACTAGAGCGTGAGCCTAAGGGGCACAGGAGGGCAAGACGAGGGCACGGTCCGGAATCGAAACGGCGACTGTTCCTTTGCGATGGACTTTTATTAACAGGACAGACGCTGACGCCATTGGCACCCTCCGCAGCGCGCGGTATCGCATTCCCAGAGTATACTGTCAAGCGCGTATTGCTATCGTAAAGCACGTGCGACGAAGGGCGCACAGGTGCTGAACGCTGCCGTAAAACGGTTGCGTGGCGATTGGCCCAGGCGGACGAAACCGGCCACAAGTACCGTGCCCTCGACAGGAGTGAGCGCGTTGACCATGAGTTGCCGTAAAGCGAGGCAAGGGACGCGACAAAGCATGACCTGCCCCCCTAAAGACGGGACCACACTCAATGTGAGTCCTCCAATCGGAAGGACCCATGAGGAAGACCGGTACAAGGAAGAGCAGATTGTCGTAGCGCTGAAGGAGATCCACGCCGGCGCCACGCTACAGGACGTCGTCAGGGGCCTGGGCGTCAGCGAGCGGGCCTACTACCGCCGAAAGACGAAGTTCGGCCACATGGAGGTCAGCGATGCCAAGAAGCTAAAAGGGGCTCGAGGACGACAATCGCCGGCTGAAGCAAATGGTGGCCGACCAGGTGTTGCCAGGCGGGCTGGATGGCGGGGATACGATCCGTCTGGATGGCGGGCGCCAAGGCAGCGGTGGCACCGATGGCGCCCCGCCAAGTGAGCGTCGGAGTCAGTCGTCGCGGGTGACGGCGACGACACGGGCGACAGCGTCGCGTTCGACGAGTTTGCGCTTGCGGCGTGCGCCTTCGCGGAGAGCGGCGGTGGCGACGCGGTCGATCTCTCGGAGGGAGCCGAGGGCGGCTTCGTGGATCATGGCCGTGGCGTCGGAGGTGAAGGGGTCGCGATCGCAGCCGGCCTTGGCGAGACGCATGCGGAGGTACTCGCCGGTGTCCCCCGGGGCGAGACCGTCGATGGTGAGGCGGCGGTGGAGGCGCGAGTACAGTGAGTGATTGCGGCGGAGGGCGAGACGATCGTCAAGCTCGGGCAGGCCGACGAGGACGACAGAGAGCAGGGCGCGGCTATCCCACTGGTATTTGAGGAGGATATGGAGGTGGTCGAGCATGTCCTGGTGCAGGAGGTGAGCCTCGTCGAGGAGAAAGACGGGATGGAGGCGGTCGCGGCCCAGATCTTCGACGTGGCTGGAGACGGCGAAGAAGACGGCGGTGGCGCTAGCGGAGGTGGGCAGTCCGAGGGCGAGACAGAGCTGTCGGTAGAAGTCACGTCGACCGAGGGTGGCGTTGTGACAGTAGGTGAGGCGGAAGCCAGCGGAGGGCAGCTTGTGACGGAGCGCGCGCAGCACGCAGGTCTTGCCGACGCCCGGTTCACCGGTGAGTGTGATCGAGGCGCGCTCGTCAAGTGCCTGGACGAGCTCCTCGACGAGGGTCTGCTTGGAGGGCGGAAGCCACAGATCTGCGTCGGAGATCTCCTTGGAGAAGGGAGCCTGGCGCAGGTCGAAGTCGGCGAGGTAGGCCGCGCTCATTAGAAGATCTCCTCGTCGTTGATGTGGTGAGCTGGCGCGCGGCCGGTGGCTCGATCGAGGAGGGCCTTGGGCGGATCGAAGACGACGGCGGTAGTGGGCGGCGCGTTTGCGCCTGGCGTTGCGGACGGGGTCGACGATGCGGAGGAGGAGCCGCTTGCCCTCGTGCTCGATGCACGGGGGCTCGGAGGACTCGACGAGACAGCGGGCGACGGTGACAAGGCGGCCGGCGAGGAAGCCCTGGTCGGTCTCCCAGTCGGCACCGTCGAGGGGCAGCGTGCTGTCGCGACGGACGCGGCGACGGACCCTGACAGTGAGGGCGTTGCGGAGCATGGTCTCGTCGACGGGATCGGCTGGGCGCTCGGCGGCCTCATAGACCTTGGCGGGCGAGCGGCCGAGCAGCGAAGCGTGAGCGGCGACGTGGTGGTTCTGGTCGAGGAAGGCCCACAGTCGGACATTGACGTCGTGAAGTGAAGCGACCTGGCCGAGGAAGTCGAGGCAGCCCTCGCGCAGCGTGCGCCAGAATCGCTCCATCTTGCCGCGAGCCTGCGGGTCGTAGGGGCGGGCGTGCATGAGCGAGACGCCAAGGCGCGCGCACGCCGTGCTCAAGATGTCGCCGCGGTACGTGGCGCCGTTATCGAGGTAGAGGGCGTCGGGCGCGCCGTGCCTGCGTGTGGCGCGCACCAGCAGTCCGAGCATGTCGGTCTCCATCTCGGTGTGGTGTGCTTCGAGGGCGACGATGTATCTGGACGCGTCGTCGAGCAGCGCGTGGAAGCGCAGCGGCCTGGTGCTACCGCCGACGAGGAGCGAGGGGCCGTGGCAGACGTCACCGTGCCACAGGGCCCCCGGCCGCTCGGCCTGCCAGCGCAGCCGCGCTTTGGCGGTCGGGCCATCACGCAGCGGGATCCGGGCGAGGCCGCGCTCGGCGTAAAGCCGCCGCACAGTCGTCCCGGAGATCACGCCAGGGGCGACGCGCCCGTCGACGCAGGATGGTGGGCACCGTGGCGAACGGGTATTCGCGCCGGATGTCGAGCAGAAGCTCGCGCTGCTCGGCGGTCAACGCCTGGGCTCGGCCGCGATCGCTACGCGGCTCGGGTCGCAGCGCCTCGAGTCCGCCCTTGCGGTAAGCGGAGTACCAGCGCTCGAGCGTGCGCAGTCCATAGGTCCGCGTGTGGTCGGCCTCGGGCGCACGCCACCTCTGCTTTGCGATCACGAGCAGCTCGCGGCGCAACTCCCCGCGATCGAGCTCGCGCCGGGTTGAAGTTGACCCGGTTTGGTGGAGTGTTCACCGCTTACGCGGCGGCAGCAGCGTCGTGCTCCCTTTCGTAGTTGATGGGTGACTGGTAGTCCAGGGCGGAGTGGCGACGGCGCGGGTT
>Ga0070658_10004487_pt1 | contig 11361 bp, 9 predicted proteins | sample KBSC13metaG_FD_64664 | JGI IMG/M metagenome (GOLD analysis project Ga0070658, IMG submission 64664) | Corn rhizosphere microbial communities from Kellogg Biological Station, Michigan, USA - KBS C1-3 metaG | ecosystem: Host-associated > Plants > Roots > Rhizosphere > Soil ... | reverse complement strand
ACCAGCTTTTCGAGCGTCGCGTCATGGAACAGGTCCTGCCACTTCGTATCCGCGATCGATGTATCGCCGGTGGCGCCCGCCGCCGCGCCGCGGAACTGCGTGGGCAGGGCGATATCCGGTTTTTTGTAATTCGGCCCGACCGTGCAGCCTGCGAGCAGGAGAGCAGCGGGAGCCAGGAATGCGAGTCTCATCCCGTCACCTCCGGAACCGCAGCTCCGCCGGGTGCGGTCTTCTTCCGCCTGGCAAAGGTTTCGATCACGACGAAGAGCACGGGCACGATGAAAACGGCTAAGAGCGTGGAAGCCAGCATTCCGCCGAACACCGCGGTTCCCAGCGCGCGGCGAGCGCCGGAGCTGGGGCCGGTCGCGATGACGAGCGGCAGCACGCCGAGAATGAACGCGAACGACGTCATCAGAATCGGACGCAATCGAAGATTGGCCGCTTCCATGACCGCCTCGCGGATCGAGAGGCCGTGCTCCACACGCTCGCGCGCGAATTCCACGATCAGAATCGCGTTCTTCGCCGAGAGACCGATCAGCGTCACGATGCCGATCTGCGTGTAGATGTCATACGGATAAGCCCGAATGTCCACCGCGAGCAGCGCGCCGAAGATGCCGATCGGAACCGCGAGCACGACGGCGAACGGGATGGACCAGCTTTCATACAACGCCGCGAGGAAGAGGAACACCAGGACAGCTGCGAAGCCGAAGACCGCAACGTCGCTGCCCTCGGAGAGCTTCTGCTGGTACGTGGTGCCGGTCCATTCGTAGGAATAAGTGGATGGCAGAGTGGCAGCGGCCACTTCTTCCATGGCCTTCACCGCCTCGCCGCTGCTGTAGCCCGGAGCAGGTCCGCCGAGGATCTGCACGGCGCGGAACCGGTTGTAGCGATAGATCACGTCCGGACCGGAACTCGCTTCGACCGTGGCGACCGTTCCGAGCGGCACCATATTGCCGTTGTTGCTGCGCGCATAGAAGCGATTGATATCTTCGGGCTTCGAACGGAACTGCGGTTCGGCCTGGACGATTACCTGCCATGTATGGCCAAACGCGTTGAAGTCATTCGCATACAGACCGCCGACGAACGCCTGCATGGTCTGATACGCCTGCGCGATGGGAACGTCCATGGTCTGGAGCTTGGCCGGATCGAGTTTCACGCTGTAAGCGGGAACGTTCGAGCGGAAGGTGCTGATGACGTTCATGAGCTCGGGCCGCTTACTGGCGGCGGCGACGAGCGCATCAGCCGTTTTTGAGAGTTCCGATACGTCCACCCCGACGCGGTCTTCCAGCATGAACTGGAAACCGCCAGTGGTACTCAGACCGAGAATCGGCGGCAGGCCGAACGCGAGTGTGAGCGCTTCCGGTACCTTCGCGAAGCCCGCGAACGCCTGACCAAGAATCGGCTGAAGCTGGGTCTGTTTTGTGGTGCGTTCATCCCAGGGCTTCAGGGTCGCGATGATCGTCGCGACGTTCGGACCCGTGGTACCGGTTGCGATATTCAGGCCGCCAAGCACGAACGCATTCGCGACTCCGGGAATATCGTGCACCACTTTTTCGATCTTCTTTGCCGCCGCATCGGCGCGCTCCACCGACGCGCCATCCGGCAACTGCATGCCCGTGAAGAATGCGCCCTGATCTTCGTCCGGCAGGAAGCCGGAGGGCAGCTTTTTAAACAAACTGCCGGCGAGTAGCCAGAAACAGCCAAGGGCCACCAGCGCGATGAGCGAACGCCGCACGAGAAAGCCGACCGACGTGAGATAGCGGTTCGTCGTCCACTGGAACGCGCGATTGAAGCCGCCGAACGCGCGCGCGAGCGGGCCGCGAGATTCTTTCTTCGGCTTCAGGATCAGGCGCGTGAGCGCAGGGCTGAGCGACAGGGCGCTGAACGCCGAGATCAGCACGGAGACGGCGATCGTCAGAGCGAACTGCTTGTAGATCTGTCCGCTGATACCGCCGAGGAATGCGACCGGAATGAAGACGGCCGCGAGGATGAAGGCGATCGCCACGACGGGCGCGGAGACCTCTTTCATCGCCTGCACGGTCGCGTCCTTCGGCGACATGCCGTCGTCGATATGCCGTTGTACCGATTCCACCACCACGATCGCATCATCGACCACGATGCCGATGGCGAGCACCAGGCCGAACATGTTTGTGATGTTGATCGAGAAGTGCAATATCGGGAACAGCGCAAAAGTTCCGACCACCGCCACTGGCACCGTGAGCAAAGGAATCAGCGTGGCGCGCCAGCTCTGAAGGAAGATGAACACCACGAGGATCACGAGTCCGATGGCTTCGAGCAGCGTGATCAGCACGTCTTTGATCGCCGCGCGCACGAACATCGTGGAGTCATACGGAATCACAAAGTCGATCCCGGCGGGGAACGATTTCCTCGCCTGGTCCACGAACGCATGAACTTTATCGGCCGTTTCCGTCGCGTTCGAGCCGGGCGAGAGATAGACGATTACGTTCGCTGAGGGCTTGCCATTCAGGCGGCTGAATCCCGAGTACGACTGAGCGCCGAGCTCGACGCGGGCCACGTCTTTGACGCGCAGAATCGCCGCATCCGGTTGGGCCCGCAGGATGATGTTCTCGAACTGCGAAGGATCCACCATGCGGCCTGGCGCGACCATCGTGTACTGAAAGTCCGTTCCATTGGCGGATGGAGGCACACCGACGGAGCCCGCGGGATTCTGGCGGTTCTGCGCCTGAATGGCCGCGGTTACATCGGACGCGGTGAGTCCGTATTTGGCGAGCTTGTCCGGGTTCACCCAGACGCGCATCGAGTAGACCGTTTGGGAGCCGAGACGGGATTCGCCAACGCCCGCGATGCTGCCTACCTGATTCACCAGGTTGATCTGAGCGTAGTTGGTGAGGAACAGCGAGTCGTAGCGGTTGTCGGTCGAGATCAGGCTGATCGCCATGAGGAACGCGCTCGACACCTTCTTAACTACGATGCCCTGCTGCTGAACTTCCGGTGGAAGGCGGGGGATGGCAGCGCTGACGCGGTTCTGCGTCTGTACAGCGGCAATATCCGGATTCGTCCCCAGTTTGAACGTGACGCTGATTGTCATCGCGCCGGTATTGGACGCCGTCGTCTGGTAATAGAGCATGCCGTCCAGACCGACGAGTTGTTCTTCGATCGGCTGCGCGACGGTTTTTTCGAGATCCTGCGCGTTGCCGCCGAGATAGTTAGCGGTGATCTGCACGACCGGCGGCACGACTTCCGGATACGTCGAAATGGGGAGCGATGGAATAGCGACCGCGCCGAGAATGACAATGATGATCGCGATGACCATCGCGAACACCGGACGGTCAATAAAAAAACGAGCCATCTTTTACTGCACCGCCTTCGCTGGCTGCCAGAGTTTCGGACTGACCGGGGCGCCGGGGCGTATTCGCATGAGGCCTTCGACAACGACCTGATCACCCGGCTTCAGACCGGATTCGATGATCCAGTCTTCACCCACGCGCGGGCCGGTGGTGACGGCGCGGTTCTGCGCTTTTTTGTCGTCGCTGACCGTGTAGACCGTCTGGAGATTCTGCACCTGCTGGACGGCGCGCTGCGGAACGGTGATCACGTTCTTCCGTTCTTCGGTCTGGAAGCGGACGCGGCCGAACTGGCCAGGCAGAAGCTCGCCTTTCGGGTTGGGGAAGCGAGCCTGCACTTCAAGCGTCCCGGTTTTCGGATCGACCTGATTCAGCATCGTGGTCAGTTCGCCCTTCTGCGGGAAGACGGAACCATCCGCGAGGATCAGCTCGAGGCCGCTTGTCTTGCGCTTGCCATAAGAGAGATATTGCTGCTCGGTCATCTGGAACCGCACCCACATGGGGTCGAGCGGTACCAGCACGGTGAGAGGCTGCGCGGCGTTCGCGGTCACATAGCCGCCGACGGGAACAAGCGTATCGCCGATGACGCCGCTGATTGGCGCTTTGATGGTGCCGTACTGGAGACGAAGCTGCGCGCCTTCGAGGGCGCCCTTCTGGGCTTCGAGCTTGCCCTGCGTGGATTCAATCTGAGTTTGCGTGGAGAGCTTCGCCTGATCGACCGTTGCCTGGTTGGCTCGCACGGTGGCCTGCGCGGCGGTGAGCGCGGTGGCGGCCGTATCGAGATCCTGCTTTGCGGCGGCGTCCTGTTCGACGAGCGGCTTCAGGCGGTCGTAATCCTGCTGGGCGCGCAGTTGGGCGGCTTTCGCGGCGGCGAGATTGGCTTCGGCCTGGAGGAGCGAAACCTGCTTTTGTGCGAATTGGACGTCGGCCTCAGTCTGCTTGACGTTGCCGGACGCTTCATCCACGGCCGCACGGAGGGGGCGCAGATCAAGCTCATATAAAGTCTGGCCGGCGGTGACATGGTCACCCGGCTTGAAAAGCCACTTTTCCACGTAGCCTTCGATGCGCGAACGGATCTCCACGCGATCGCGGGCAAAAGTCTGGGCCGCAAACTCGGAATAGATCGGAACGTCGCTCGTTTTTGCGGTGATCGTTTCCACGAGCGGGGGAGGAGCCGCGGCGGGTCCCGCAGGGGCGGAACCGCAGCCCGTACCCAAAAGAGCGGTAGACAGGACTGCAGCCGACAAAATCAGAAAACCATTCGTGCTCATAAAATGAGGTCTTGTTAATCGATTCGTTTTGTTTCGGAACGGTTTCAGCCGATGGGAGTTACAGTCTTCCGACCGGCCAAAGTGAATGGATGCATCGAAGTGCCCGTGGGTCGCAGGTTAAACTGAAATGACCGAAGATGATCCCTGACACGATCCCCGAAGGTCTCACATTCGACGACGTACTGCTCGTACCAGCACACAGCGAGCTTCTCCCGGGAGAAGCTGATACACGGACAAAGCTGACGCGCGGCATTTCTCTGAACATTCCCGTAGTCAGTTCTGCAATGGATACAGTGACCGAGTCCCATCTCGCCATCGCACTGGCGCAGCAGGGTGGAGTCGGCTTTATTCACCGTAACATGTCGATCGAAAAGCAGGCGGAAGAAGTCGATCGCGTGAAGCGCAGTGAGAGCGGAATGATTGTGGACCCGGTCACGATCGGGCCCGATAAGAAAATCTCGGACGCGCTCGAACTCATGCAACGATACCGGATTTCCGGCGTGCCGGTGACGGCGGCGGATGGACGGCTGGTGGGCATTCTCACCAATCGCGACCTGCGGTTTGAAACGCGCTTCGATATGCCGATTGCGGACGTGATGACGAAAGAGAACCTGATTACGGTTCCCGTCGGCACCACGCTCGAAGACGCGGAGGCGATTCTCCACAAGCATCGCGTGGAAAAGCTGCTGGTGGTGGACGACCACTACATCCTTAAAGGCCTGATCACGGTCAAGGACATCCAGAAAAAGCTGAAATATCCGAATGCGGCGAAAGATCCGCAGGGGCGGCTGCGTGTGGGCGCCGCGATTGGCGCCACGGGCGACTACATGGAGCGCGCGGCGGAGCTGGTAGCGAAGAAAGCGGACGTGATCGCGATCGATACCGCGCATGCGCACAGTCTGCGCGTGATGGAGGCCGTGAAGGCCCTCAAGAAGTGGATGCCGTCTCTTGAGTTAATCGCAGGCAACGTTGGAACTTATGAGGGCGCGAAGGCGCTGATAGACCTGGGCGTAGATGGAATCAAGGTCGGGATCGGTCCGGGATCGATTTGTACGACGCGTATTGTTTCGGGCGCGGGCGTGCCGCAGGTCACGGCGATTGCGGAGTGCAGCAAGGCGGCGCGGCCAGCGGGAGTGCCGCTGATCGCGGATGGCGGCATCAAGTTCTCGGGCGATGTCACGAAGGCGATTGCGGCGGGCGCGGATGTGGTGATGATCGGCAGCCTGCTGGCGGGAACGGATGAGAGCCCGGGCGAGACGATTCTCTTCCAGGGCCGCACGTTCAAGAGCTATCGCGGGATGGGGTCGCTGGGGGCGATGTCGAACGGCAAGACGGATCGTTATGGTCTCGACCCGACGCAGAAGCTGGTGCCGGAAGGTATTGAGGGACGCGTGGCGTCGAAGGGGCCGTTGTCCGATCTGGTGTATCAACTGGTGGGCGGGCTTCGCGCTGGTATGGGCTATTGCGGGACGTGGACGATCGAGCAGCTGCAGAAGAATGCGCGGTTCGTTCGTGTGTCACCCGCGGGGTGGAAAGAGAGTCACGTGCACGACGTGATTATCACCAAAGAAGCGCCGAATTACCGGGTGGAGTAGGGCTGCGCGTGAAATACCGGCTTCGCAACGTCACGCGGGGGACTGTGCTGGGCGAGGCGATTGATGTCGCGGATACCAGTGCGAAGCGGGCTACCGGGCTTTTGAAGCACACAGAGCTGCGGGCGGGGGAAGGGTTGTGGATTGTGCCTTGTGAGGGCGTCCACACGTTCTTCATGAAATTTCCGCTGGATCTGGTTTATATCGATAAGAAGAATGTGGTGCGGAAGGTCGTGCGGAATGTGCCGCCGTGGCGAGCGTCGTTCTGTTTGATGGCGCATTCGATTATCGAATTACCGGTGGGGGCGATTGAGGGATCGGCTACGCGGAAGGGCGATGAGTTGGCGTTTGAGGCCATCATCGAGGCCGCTGTATCATGACGTGTACTGATTGTGACCGTACGACATTTCCGGTGGATTTTTCCGATCGCCATCGCCCTTGAACTCAGTGTCAGCCTTTTTACAGCCACGCTACTGGGATACTCAGCAGAATGGACCAGCGAGGGGTACAGGTTCGCCGGTGGCAGCGCGCCGTGGGCGCTCGGACTCGCGGCACTTATAAGCTTCCTCTATCTGCTCCTCATGGACGCCAAGCCGGTGGCCGCGGGTGCTCCGGTTGCGAGCCTTCTCAGGCGATTCATTGCGTTCTGGGTCGATTTCCTTGGCGGGATGTCCGCGATTAGTCCAGTTGTTGGCCTGTTACCGATTATCGTTGAATGGAAGAGAACAGGAGTGTTTGCGTGGAGTTTCGAGCGCACGACCCCTGCCCGTGTCAATACCGGTTGAAAATTCCCCATTCTACCGGTCGAAAAATACACCACCGGCCGGAGATAGTGGTTTACAAGTTCAGCCGGTCGGCTGAGAATGGAACCGGCTGGTAAAGCGGAGGCAGGCTCTGCTGGAGAGCAACCTGCCAAGGAATAGCTGGCCGCAAACTCATCGAGACGATGACGGCGGCGGAGCCGAGGCCGGCTTCGCCGCCTGTCCGAAGCCGCTAAGACATCGGATCGATAGATTTGCTCATGCCTTAAAAAACTCACGCCGGATGGCTCCGTTTACCGCGACCGGTCGGAGGCGGAGAAGGTTCTGATTGTTGCTGGTCCGGCAACGGGACAAGCCCTGCTTTGCGGCGCTCTTTCAGGCGATAGCTCTCACCGCGAATGTTCACGGTGCTTGAATGGTGCAGCAATCGGTCCAGAATGGCGGTGGCGATGATCGGATCGCCGAAGATCGAACCCCATTCGCCGTAGCTCTTGTTGGACGTCAGAATGATGCTGCCCCGTTCGTAGCGCGCGCTGATGAGCTGAAAGAAGATCGTGGCTCCGAGGTCGTCCAGCGGCAGGTATCCCATTTCATCGATGATCAGCACTTTCGGGGCAAGATAGATGCGCAGGCGGCGGTCGAGCCGGCCCTCGCGATAAGCGCGACCGAGATCTGTGACCAGATCGTGCGCCGTCATGAAGTACGCGGCCTGCCCGGCCTGAATCGCCGTCTCAGCAAGAGCCACAGCCAGATGCGTCTTGCCGACTCCGGGCGGCCCGAGCAGAATCACGTTCGAGGCTTCATGCACGAAGCGCAGCGTACGCAGTTCACGAATCTGCCGCTCGTCAATCGAGGGCTGGAAGCCGAAGTCGAACTGATCGAATGTCTTCAGGTAGGGCAGGTGCGCCAGTTGCAGCCGGGTCTTGACGTAGCGCTGCTTCCGCGCGTCAGCTTCGGCGCTCATGACCTCCAGCAGGAAGTCGGCGTACGACGGCTCTTTCTTCGAGGCGCTTTCAAGCAGTGTTTCCAGACGGGCGTCAATGGCCGTGAGATTCATTGAGGCCAGAGTAGTTCGTAAGCGCTCAATGGAGGTCATCTGGCTCCTCCTTCGGCAATGGCTTCATAGGCTGCCAGAGGTCTGTGTTGCACGACAGGGGCGCCCTGCGAGATATGGATCAGCGTTTTGGCGCTGTGGTGATTATTCCCCAGCGGGATGCCGGCATGGTGTTCGTGAACCGTGACCACCTGATGCTGTCTCACTGCCGGAGCATGCACCGCAATGCGTTCGCCCCCGTAGCGGACTTCGACCGAATGCCCGTCATCCTGCACCCAGACCTCTTTGCCCGCATAGATCCACGGCACCGAATAGCGGCTTCCGAGCCACGACACATATGCATCGCGCGCCACCTTGCGCTGCTCTTCATCCATGTACGGATAGGGCGGGCGACCGTTCACCGGCTGCATAGCGAACTGATCTTCGTCCCAGCGCAGCAGCACTTGTTGATGCGTGCTGCCATGGACTCGCCGGTTGGCTACTTCCGCTACCCAGCGGCGCAACTCGCCATTGAGATCGGCGAGACTGGCAGGCTCACGGCCCTGCAGTCCGCAGAGAAAGTTGCGCCGGAGATACTTCACTCCCGATTCCACTTTCCCTTTTGTCTGTGCGCGGTAGGGACGGCAGAGCCGCGGCCGGAAGCCCCAGTAACGGGCAAAGTCGAGGAAGATGGAGTTCCACACAATCTCGCCGCGCTCATCGGTTCCCGCCCAGACGGTTCTCATGCGGTCGTAGAGAATCTCTTCCGGTACAGCGCCCCACTCACCGAACGCCGCTTCGTGCATTCGCAACAGGGTTCCCAGCTTCTGGTCGGTGGCGGCCGAAGCCATCAGTCTGCGGCTGTAGCCGAGCGTGATGGTGAAGCCCCATAGCTGGCGCTCCGCGCCGTCTTCCAACAAAGAGCCGAGATGTCCCCAATCGACCTGCGCCTGCTTGCCTGGCGGAGTTTCAAAGCGCCGAACGGCTACTGCATGAGCTTCCTTCCGTTGCGGACGCAGCCAGTCGGTCAGGATCGTGTAGCTGCCGTCATAACCTCGCTCGCGCAACTCACGCAGCAGTACCTCAGCGTTCCAGACACCGGCCTGAAGCCGTTCCTTCAGGTACGGCTTGAATGCATCCAACTTGCTCACCGGCGCCGGTCTCGGCCCATAAACCGGTCGGCCTGTCGGCTTCAGCAAGTACTTCGTAACTGTTCTGCGGTCATAGCCAGTTAACCGGCTGATCGCCCGAATGCTCAGGCCCTGGCGCTTGAGCTCATTGACCTCTTCCACGTCTTTCCCCCTGAACACATGCCGGCCCTCCTCTGTTTCCAGAATCGGTGCGGGTTAGTACCCCCGGGGGTGGTACATTTTTCGACCGGCATTATGGGGATTTTTGCACCGGCGCTGACACCCCGTCGGACATACCAGTTACGGTGTGTTCAGCTATGCTCGCCGGCATAGTGCTCTTGTTGTATTATGCGATTCCGCTAGTCAGACTCAGACCGTCTCCTGGCGCGTGCGTCCTTGGTTATCAGGTGTTGCCGGAAGCAGGTGGGTACTTGACGTTACGACGAGCACTGGCTAGAACATCTCTCGGTTTTGTTGCTGTCTGCGGTGCCTGCATCGCACCATTCGTTGGCCGCAAGCGCAAAAAAGGCATGTTCTGGCTCGACAATATGTTTCGCACTCGCGCGGTCTGGTTGAAGTAGGCGCTGTTTCGGGCTCGTCCAGAATGAATATCCCTGAATCCGGCCGTCCACCGGCCGTTCCTTTTCGTGCCTCTCCTGATCATGCCTTCGCCGGCAGGTGTCCGCGATGATGGATAGGATCAATGAGAGACCACGTGCGAAAATCCGGTCGCGAAAGTTAACAACGGGTATATGCGAAAAGGATTTACAAGAGAGCCGAAGAGGGACGAGCCCGCGACGCGAGTTAAGAACTATATAACACCCGGCGGTCTGCAGCGGCTCAAGGACGAGCACCAGTTCCTGCTGACCCGGGAGCGCCCGGCTGTGACAAAGGTGGTGTCGTGGGCTGCGAGCAATGGCGATCGCAGTGAAAACGCCGATTATCAGTACGGGAAACGGCGGCTGCGGCAGATCGACGGACGGATTCGCTTTCTCACGAAGCGAATCGACGCCGCGGAAGTGGTGGACCCGGAGCGCCCGAGAGCGGGGCAGGCGGCAACGCGGGCGTTTTTCGGAGCGACCGTGCGCTATGCCAATGCCGCGGGAACAGAACGCGTGGTGAGCATCGTGGGCGCCGACGAGGTCGATCTCAAGCGCCACCACATCAGTTGGGTTTCGCCTCTGGGGCGCGCGTTGATGAAGTCGGAGGCGGGCGATCGTGTCACTCTCCAGGCGCCGGGCGGTACAGAATTCCTGACCGTCCTGGACGTGAGTTACGAGCATATTTCCGTGGAACCGTTCCGTGAACCACCTGGAGCCGAGGCGTCAGCGAAGGAACTCCCTCGCTGACGCCACTCGACGTGACGAAGAATTTACGTTCGCTTCAGCTTCACGCCGCCGTTCGTCGTTGTGACATGGATCATCGGGCCCCCGCCGCCGATAGTGAAATCATGATTGCGCGACTTCAAGTCGCCGCTGATTGTCAGAGGGAAGTCGGACTGCAGCGATCCGTTCACGGTCTCAGTCTGAAAATGCGCCGAGAAGTTCTCAGGCACGCTGATGTTCACGCCGCCGTTACGCGTCTTCACATCAATCGTGTTGCCTTGCCAGGTGGCGCCGGCAAGCTCAATGTTGACGCCCCCGTTCACGGTCGCGCCCTCCACCTCTCCGGCGAGACGTTTGAGATTGATGCCGCCGTTGGTCGCTTCGAAGTGGAGGTTTCCGCGAACGTCCGAGATGCTGATGCCACCGTTGACGGTCGTCACGCTCAGGTTGGTCGACTGCGGCACAAAAATCTCGTAGCTGATCGACCATCCGGAATTGTTATTCGATTTGTCCGATTCCGGGCCCCGCGCCTGCACACGTCCGCCCGAAGTGTCGATGAGCACCTGACTGGCGATTGCCTTCGCCTCGGCGTCGGTGCTGCCCCAGCCCTCGACGCGCGTTCTTACGAGGACGTCGCCGCGCGTCCAGCCTTTGATGCTCGCGCCGCCATTCTTACCCGCGTCGATATTCAGCAGCCCGACCGAAGCTGTGGTTTGCTCACGTATCTCGCAGGTTCGGGCGCGGTCGTCATAGCTCCGGCTTTCGCAGCTCAGTTGCTTTTCCTGGTTGTTGACCATCTGGCCATGAGCCGCCACTGCCAGAGCGAGCCCTATCGTTACTTTCAGAGTTGTCATGAACGATCTCCTCGCTCAGATAACCGGGCAGCGAGGCCAGGGTTACAAAAACATGCGGGGCGGGATCGC
>Ga0070658_10004486_pt1 | contig 11362 bp, 5 predicted proteins | sample KBSC13metaG_FD_64664 | JGI IMG/M metagenome (GOLD analysis project Ga0070658, IMG submission 64664) | Corn rhizosphere microbial communities from Kellogg Biological Station, Michigan, USA - KBS C1-3 metaG | ecosystem: Host-associated > Plants > Roots > Rhizosphere > Soil ... | reverse complement strand
AGGATCCAGTACGCCCAGCCCATCGGGCCGAACATGCGGTTCCACATCATGAAGAACTCCCAGTGCGAGGCCGAGTACCACGACATGAAGATCTCCATGCCGTACCCGTAGGCGACGATGCAGCCGGTGCCCAGCATGACCTTGGCCATGCAGTCCAGGTGGCGCTCGGTTACCAGGTCTTCGAGGTGATAGAACTTGCGGATGGGAATCGCCAACGTGATGACCATCGCGAAGCCCGAGTAGATGGCGCCGGCGACGAAGTAGGGTGGGAAGATGGTCGTATGCCACCCGGCGAGGGCGGCCACGGCAAAGTCGAAGCTGATGACCGTGTGGACCGAGAGCACCAGAGGCGTTGAAAGTCCGGCCAGCAGCAACGAGGCCGACTCATACCGGATCCAGTGCCGCGTCGAGCCGCGCCAGCCCATCGCCATCATGCCATAGAAGTACTTCGCCGCCGGCATCGTCGCGCGGTCGCGCAGCGTGCCCAGGTCGGGAATCATACCGACATACCAGAACACCACCGAGATGGTCGCGTACGTCGAGACCGCGAAGACGTCCCACGCCAGCGGCGAGCGGAACTGCGGCCACACGTTCATCGTGTTCGGATACGGGAAGAGCCAGTACGCCAACCACGGACGACCGACGTGAATCAACGGGAAGATGCCGGCGCAGCAGACCGCGAAGATGGTCATTGCCTCGGCGAAGCGGTTGATCGAGTTGCGCCAGGGCTGCTTGAACAGGAGCAGAATCGCCGAGATCAGCGTACCGGCGTGGCCGATACCGATCCACCACACGAAGTTGATGATGGCAAAACCCCAGGCGCCCGGGATCGTGACGCCCCAGATGCCGACGCCCTTCAGGAACAGCCAGGTAAGGCCGATTACGACGCCAGTGGCAACAAAGCCGCCCACGATCAGGCCGAAGAACCAGCCGAGGGGCGTGTTCGAGGTCAACACAATGCCAGCGATCTTCTGCGTCACCGACTTGAAGTTGTGGCCCGGCGCGATGACCGCGTACTCGCCGGTGCGCGGGTCGATCATCGGATCGACGACGTCGTGTATGGGTCCTTTGGTCGCCATTTATGCCAGCTCCGGATTCGGGTTGATGACACCGGCCGTATAGGTGGTGCGGGGGCGATAGTTCAGGTCGGTCAGGACTTGATAGTCGCGTTCCTTCGCCTTGATCTTGGCCACCTTGCTTGCCGGGTCGTTGATGTTGCCAAACGTAATGGCCTCGGTCGGGCATGCCTGCTGGCAGGCCGTCACGATCTCGCCGTCGCGCACCGCGCGGTTCTCTATGTCGGCTTGGATCTTGGCCGCCTCGATGCGCTGCACGCAGTAACTGCATTTCTCCATGACGCCGCGCGAGCGCACCGTGACGTCGGGGTTCCGCATGAACTTCAGGCTCTCGGTCTCGTAGTCCGAATACAGCAGGAAGTTGAAGCGGCGCACCTTGTATGGGCAGTTGTTCGAGCAGTAGCGCGTGCCCACGCAGCGGTTGTAGACCATCGTGTTGAGGCCCTCGGGCGTGTGGATGGTCGCGCCGACCGGGCAGACCTGCTCGCAGCCCGCGTTCTCGCAGTGCTGGCAGGCCATCGGCTGGAAGTGCGCCTTGGGCGCGTGCAGGTCGCCCTCGAAATAAGTGTCGATGCGGAGCCACTGCATGTTGCGTCCGATCTTGACCTGCTCGCGGCCCACCACGGGGATGTTGTTCTCCGCGTAGCAACTGACGATGCAGGCGTTGCAGCCCACGCAACTGTTCAGGTCGATCGCCATGCCCCAGGCGTTCTGGATCTTCAACGACGATGGGTCTTTCTTGTCGTAGCGCCAGTTATCGGGGAAGAACGAGGTGTCGTGGTCGGTGCGCTCGCCTTCGGGCGCATAGCCTACCTTATTGATCGACGTGCCGCTCGCTCCGCCCTCGTGCGCGAAGTCCGGGTTCTTCTCGACCTCGGCCACCGTCGCGTAGCGAATGATCCCGCGCTCCTCTGCCTCGTGCCCGGCCAGCGAGAAGGTACCCTGGCTGTCGTACATCTTCTTGTTCAGGTCCCACTGGGCGAAGCTGCCGCGGTGCTCGATGTTGTGGACCTTCGTCACGCAGAGGTCGTATGTTCCCGGAGCCTTTTTTGCCACCGCGCCCGCAATCCAGTATGGCGCGTCCGCCGTGCGGATCTGATACGCATCGAAGCCGACGCCCGCGCCTACGCGGCCAGCCTCCACTCCGCGGCCAAAGCCGAGATGCACCGTGATGACGCCGTCGGCATGGCCCGGGACCATCAGCACGGGGGCGATAAACCACCGGCCGTTGTAATCGATGCGGACTGGGTCCGATTCCTCGACGCCCAGCTTCGCCATCGTATCCAGGCTCATCAGCGCGGCGTTGTCCCAGCTCAGGTTCGTTACCTGCTTGGGCAGCTCCTGCAGCCAGCCGTTGTTGGCGTAGCGGCCGTCGTAGATCGAGCAATCGGACTTGAACGAAATCTCAAGACCACTGGCTGCCGGCAGCGCAGCGGCTACGCTCTTCGGCGCTCCGACCGCTTTTGGCGCAAAAGCCGTATCGGCGATCCAGCCGTCGTGCAGCGCCTTGCGCCAGCTTGTGGCGAAGTCGCCCTTGATGTAGTTCTTCGCGTTGGCCTGCACCACGTCGAAGGCCGAGGCCTGCGGATTGGGCAAGAGCGACTGGAAGACATCGTGAGACGATTTGCCATCGTACAAGGGAGCAATCATTGGTTGGATGATCGAGACGGTGCCGTCATACGCCCGCGCGTCCGACCAGCTTTCGAGGTAGTGCGCCTTGTTGATGTGCCAGTTCGAGATCGCGCCGGTCTCGTCCACGTGCGAGGCCAGATGCACCGTCATTGGAATGTTCTGGTACGCATCGGCAAAGCGCAGGTCCGATGGGGCCGAGTAGACCGGGTTCAAGCCGAGCACGACCAGCCACTGGACCTTGCCCGCCTTCATATCTGCCACCAGCGACTTCAGGTCGGCAACCTGCTCGCTCGGCATCGGGTTCACCGTCTCGGTGTAGACGACGGTCTTGCCGACCGCGCCCAGCGAGGCATTCAGCGCAAACGCGGCAGCGTGAATCTCCGGAGCCGACTGCTCACCTGGAATAACGACGCAGCGCCCGCCGGCCTTCTTGAGATCGGCCAGCACGGTGGTGAAGAACTTCTGCTGATCGGCGGTCGCGCCCTGCGGGGCCATGCCGCTTGCCAGCGCCTGTGCGAACGCCACCAGGTCGCTGGGCTTGAGCGCCAGCCTGTGCTCGGCCTTGAACCCTGTCACAGTCGGCATCGTCTCAACGACATAGAGCCGGTTCATCGGCTTGCCTTCTTTGTAGCGGTGCCGCTCGGCATAGGCCGCGGCCATCGGCAGGAAGCCCGGCTGCGCGATACCACCCAGGAAGTCCGCGTCGAGCGAGAGAATTACATCGGCGTCTTCAAGCCTGTACTGCGGATCGAGATAGCTGCCAAAGGCCGCCTTTGTCGCCGCGCGCGACGCATCGCGGTTCACCGGCTCCCACTGAATCAGCTTCGCCTGCGGATACGCCGCCTGCACCTGTTTCCACTGCTCGGCCAGCGTGGGCGAGGTGATCGTCTCGCTCAGGAAGTAAAGCCCCTGGCCACCGGTGAGCTTCTTCGCGGCAGTGGCAAATGCGTTCTGGAAGTCGCCCCACATCGCGTTTTCCCCGCGATGGAGCACGTGCTGCGAGCGGTCCGGATCGTAGAGATCGAGCAGCGTCGCCTGCGTAAAGGGGTCCGACTTGCCCTTCGAGACCGGATGCTCCGGGTTGCCGTCCACCTTGATAGGCCGGAAGGCGTCCGACTTAATCAGCACGGGAATCGCGCCAGTCGGGAACGGATGCGCCGAAGCGAAGTACATCGGCTTGCCCAGCACCAGATCCTCGGGCTGCTTGATGTAGGGATAGACCGGCTCGTCCGGCTGTTTGGTGCAACCTGCGAGGCCTGCAAGCGCCAGCGACGCGCCCATCACCTTCAGGAAGCCGCGGCGGCTCACTGCATCGACCCATTCTCCGGCTCCGGCCTGGCGTGGAAACTCCTCGCGCATCAGCTCATGGAACGCGGGCGTCTCGGCCAACTCGTCCAGGTTCTTCCAGAACCGCCGTCCGGTCTTGCCATCGAGTTTGGCGCGGACCTCGGCCAGCGTCAGCTTTGCCGGCGCAATCTCCGTTACCACGACGGGTTCGGCGCCCGTCCCTGTTTTCGTTTCAGCCATCGTCTTGCCTGTTCCAATCCCAGTCGTTGTATTGCCGGTCGTCTTCATCGGTGGCACGTCTCGCAACTTGAAAGCTCTTCCGGCGTGCGAATGTGGTACTGCACAGTCAGATACTTGCCCAGCTCCATCTGGCTGGTGAACTTCTGATAGCTGGCCGGCATTGGAAGCTGAAGCGGCGATGTATTCGTCACTGTCTGCCCCTCGCCTCCCTCAACCGGATGCGGCTGCATCGGGAACCCGGACTGAGGTCTGCCCTGTCCACTCGGTCCCGGCGGCTGCAACTGCGCCACCTCGGGTCCGCTCTTTGTTGGGTCGGTGGTCGTGCAGCTTACGTTCTGCGCCGTCGCTCCACCCTTGTCCGTACTGGTACACCACACCGGGTTGTCCTTGGAGGGACCGGCCCACGCCATGTTGTAAATCTCGGAAGTAGGCCGCAGGTTCGTTGCCGGATTGCGATGGCAGTTCAGGCACCACTCCATCTGCAGCGTGTTCTCTTCATACATCAAGGGCATCTCATCGACGCGGCCGTGACAGCTTGCGCACCCGATGCCTTTGTTCACGTGGATCTCGTGATTGAAGTAGACGTAGTCGGGGAGGTCATGCACGCGGATCCACTGGATCGAAGCTCCCGTCGCCCAACTCTGGCGCACCGGCTCGAGCAGCTCGGCGTTGGTCCATATCTGCGCATGGCAGTTCATGCAGGTTTTAGTCGGCGGAATACCAGCGTAGCTCGAATCCTCCACCGAGGTATGACAGTACTGGCACTGGAGTCCGAGTCCTTCGACGTGGTGCTTGTGGCTGAATGGGATTGGCTGATCGGGCCGTTGACCCTGCCGAGTTACCCACGGTGAGCGCTGCAGCTCGTTCAGCGTGACTCCGAGCGCGACAACGATGATTCCCGTCAAAACCAGACTGAATCTAGCCAGCGCGTTCGAACTGCGGTCAAAAACTTGCGCCATGAGTGCGTTCCTGCTCCCTCTGCATTCCTGTTTAAAGGTATGGAAGTTGCCTTCAAGATTTCTGGACTACAAAACTTTTCGCCGATCGTTTGAGCGAATCGGCATTCTGGACAACGCGCAATTGCGCAGCCCGGTAAACTTCTTCACTCGGAAGTTTCGAGTATAGCAGTGGGAAAAGCCTTAACAAAAGCGCCGGCGTAGGGAGTGCAGCAGATTTTTATCGACAACATCCGATTATCGAACTGCGGCGGAAAACGCGCTGCACAACATCTCGTGCATCGCTCTGTTATCAGCTTCGATTGCCACTACATCTACCCTGCCCGAAAGGTATCGCACTTGTAAATGTGAACCAATCTAGTCCGAGTTTCTTTTTCATCTCGAAAGACATCTCATAGCCTCCTGAGATACCGTCAACACTATGCCGCGTCCGCTCAACAGCCCTCGCCCGCCTCGCTACGACTTTGCTCTCGCCTGCCGCGAGCTCTCGGCAGCCGATCCCAAACTGGGCCGCCTCATCGAGCGCGCCGGCACATTCACCATGCGCGTCGCCAGCGCGCAGTCTCCCTTCGAGGCGCTGGTAGAAAGCATCGTCTATCAACAGCTTCACGGCAAGGCCGCCGCCACTATTCATCGTCGCCTGCTCGAAAGCTTTCATCCCATCGCAGACGGCAATCACTTCAGCGCGCAACATCTGCTCGATTGCCCCAACGAGCAACTCCGCGCAGCCGGTCTCTCGCACAACAAATCGCTAGCTCTGCGCGATCTTGCAGCCAAGACGCTCGACGGCACCGTACCTACGCTCGTCCGCATCCGCCGCATGTCCGACGAAGACATTATCGAACACCTGACGCAGGTGCGCGGCATCGGGCGCTGGACCGTCGAGATGCTTCTCATCTTTCGGCTCGGACGCCCCGATGTCTTTCCCGTCTCCGATTACGGCGTGCGCAAAGGCTTTGCGCTCACCTTTCAGGGCCTGAAGCCGACGCAGAAGGTCACGCCCGACCTTTTGCCCAAGCCGGATGTGATGCACCGGCGCGCAAAACGCTGGGGCGAGTGGCGTTCGGTCGCAAGCTGGTATCTGTGGCGCGCCTGCGATCTCGCAGCGGGCAAACTGACGGCGTCTCAGTGATTCCGTCGGCATGCATTGTCGTTCCGGAGCGCAGAAGAGGAACCGTTTTTGCTGCTTCCCGCTTTTGCTACGTCGAGGGAAAAGCCCGACCTACCTGCTCGCGGAAGGACGCATCTTATTCCTAATCGGAACTTCCCTGATTGTTCGTCGGCGTCTCGAATTACGATGGCATGAAGGGTCTTTGCGGACCTGCTACACATAGATTTTTGAGGATGCATGGCCAAATCCACGCTCACGGTAAAGAGAGTCGCTCCGCCCGCAACGGCGGAGGAGCAGTCCCGCTTCGTCTGCGTCCACGGCCATTTCTACCAGCCTCCGCGCGAGAACCCCTGGCTGGAAACAATTGAGTTGCAGGACTCCGCCGCGCCCTATCACGACTGGAACGACCGCATCACCGCCGAGTGTTACGCGCCCAATGGCGCCTCCCGCATCACCAACAAGCAGGACGAGCTCATCCGCATCATGAACAACTACGGGCGGATGAGCTTCAACTTCGGCCCCACGCTACTCAGTTGGCTCAAGGACTACGCCCCGCGCACCTACCGCATGGTCCTCGACGCCGACAAGGCCAGCGCGCAGCGCTATGGAGGACATGGCTCCGCCATCGCGCAGGTCTACAACCACATGATCCTGCCGCTTGCCAATACGCGCGACTCGCTCACGCAGATACGCTGGGGCATCGCCGACTTCGAGTCGCGCTTCGGACGCAAGCCCGAAGGCATGTGGCTCGCCGAGACTGCCGTCAACCGCAGCGTGCTCGACCTCCTTGCGCAGGAGGGCATTCGCTTTACCATCCTCGCACCCGAGCAGTGCGCACGCACACGTGCCATCCCGGCAAAAGGCGCGCCCGAAGCCAACTGGACCAATACGCCCCACAGCGGCGTCGATCCCAGGCACCCCTATACCATCCGCCTCAACGAAGGCCGCAGCATCACGGTCTTTTTCTTCAACGGCCCTATCTCGCGCGCGGTCGCCTTTGAGGGTCTGCTCAACAGCGGCAAGGACTTCGGCGGACGTCTCATCGGCAGCTATCACGACTCGCCCCCAGGCCAACCCGCCGGTGCGCAGATTATTCACATCGCCACCGACGGCGAAAGCTACGGCCACCACCACAAACACGGCGAGATGGCGCTCTCCTACGCCATGCACTGGATCGAGGAGGGCCACCATGCCAGTCTTACCAACTATGCCCAATTCCTCCAAAAGTTTCCGCCGCAGTTCGAAGCCGAGGTCGCCGAAAACACCTCCTGGAGCTGCCCTCATGGCGTCGAGCGCTGGCGCTCCAACTGCGGCTGCAACGGCGGCCAGGCCGGCTGGAACCAGGAGTGGCGCGCTCCTCTGCGCGAAGCCCTCGACTATCTGCGCGACGCCACCGCGCCGCTCTGCGAACAGATCGCGAAGCCGCTCTTCAAAGACCTCTGGGCCGCGCGCGACGGCTACATCCATGTCGTCCTCGACCGCTCGCCCGGCTCCACGGCCAGCTTCTTCCAGAAGCACGCTACTCACTGGCTCTCCTCCGCTGAACGAGTTACGGCGCTCGAACTGCTCGAGCTCCAGCGCCACACTCAGCTCATGTACACCAGTTGCGGCTGGTTCTTCGACGAGATCTCCGGCATCGAGACCATCCAGATCATCGCCTACGCCGGCCGCGTCCTCCAGCTCGCCGCTAAGCTTTTCGGCGAGCCAGGCGCCGCGCTCGAAGGCCACTTCCTCGACATCCTCGCCAAAGCCAAGAGCAACATCGCCGACGTCGGCGACGGGGCCGAGGTCTATCGCCGCTTCGTCACCGGAATGAAGATCGGCCTCGAACAGGTTGGGGCGCACTATGCCATCAGCTCCATCTTCCGGCCATATCCGGAGGACGGCGAAATCTTCTGCTTCGACGTCCACCGCGAAAGCCACCAGATCTTCAGATCGGGCCGGGGCCGCGTCGCGCTGGGCCGCGCCACCGTTTCCTCGCGCATCACCGAGGAGACTGAGGAGATATGCTTTGCGGTGCTGCATCTCGGCGACCAGAACCTCTCCGCCGCCGTCAAGCATTACGCCTCCGCCGATCCCGCGGAGGTGGAAAAGTTCACCGCCTTCTCCGGCGACGTTGGCCGTGCCATACGCCGCGCCAATTTACCCGAGGTCATCCGTCTGATCGACCGCTTCTTCGGCGAGACGGCTTACTCGCTCACCTCGCTCTTCGCCGACGAGCAGCACCGCATCCTCAATATCATCCTCAACCAGACCGTCTCGGAGATGGAAGATTCGCTGCGCAAGATCTACCAGGACCACGCCTCACTGCTTCGCTTCCTCACCGAGTCCGGCATTGCCGCCCCGCCCGCGCTGGCCACCGCCGCCACCTTCGCCATCAACGCCAGCCTCCGCCGCGCCATCGAGGCCGACAACTTCGACCCCCGCGAGATCGACTCGCTGCTCGAACGCGCCGAGGCCGACCAGATCGACCTCGACACGCAACTGCTCGGCTTCACCGCCGGGCAACGCATGAAACAGGCCATGATCCGACTGGAGGCCGCGGCCTCGGGCGATTCTGTCGACACCGGCGCGCTGGCCAACGCAATTGCGATGGCCGATTCCATTCGCCGGATGCCCTTCGAGGTCAACATCTGGCAGGCCCAGAACATCTGGAACGACCTGCTCCGCCGCAGCGACACCAACTACTGGTCAGCCGAGTGGAAGGAAGGCTTCAAAAAACTGGGCAAGGCCATGAATATCTGCGTCGACCAACTCGTCGTCGAAGAAGGTGTCTCCGCCTTTTGAAACTGTTGGAGAACAAAAAAGCCCGGGCGTGACAGTTATCGTGTCGCCCGGGCATTTTCGTTTTCTTCCGATTAGCGTGCAGCGCCTGCCGGCTCGCTGATCTCCGCGACGCGCTTTTCGAGGCTCTTTTCGAGCTCTTCAAGCGACTTCGAGAAGCCTTCGATGCCTTCCTTCAGCTTGTCGGTGGCCATGCGGTCGGCGGCATGCATCTTGTCGAACGTAGCCTTGTCCATCGGGATCTTCTCGATCTTCATGGCTTTGGCCTTGGCCGGGTCGAGCTTGCGCACCAGCGTGCCCTGCGCGGCCTCAAGCTCGCCGAGGAACTTGGGCGCGATCGTGAGCAGGTCGCAGCCGGCCAGTTCGAGAATCTCGCCGGTGTTGCGGAAGCTGGCTCCCATAACCACGGTCTTGTAGCCGAAGTGCTTGTAGTAGTTGTAGATGGTAGTGACGGACTGGACCCCGGGGTCGTCCGCGCCCTGATAGTCCTTGCCCGTGTCCTTCTTGTACCAGTCCAGAATGCGGCCGACGAAGGGCGAGATCAGCGTGACCTTGGCCTCGGCGCTGGCGATAGCCTGATGCAGACCGAAGAGCAGGGTCATGTTGCAGTGGATGCCCTCTTTTTCAAGAATCTCGGCGGCGCGAATGCCCTCCCACGTGGAGGCAAGTTTGATGAGGACTCGCTCGCGGGAGATACCAGCCTTTTCGTACTGGGCGATGATGTCGCGAGCGGTGGCGACGGACTTGTCGATGTCGTAGGAGAGGCGGGCATCGACTTCGGTCGAGACGCGGCCCGGGATGATCTCAAGAATCTTGATGCCGAAGGCGACGGCTAGAGATTTGAACGCGAAATGGGCGACGTCTTTGTCAGAGGCGTTGGCTCCTGCGTCCTTCTTGGCCTGCTTGAGGACATCGTCCACAATCGACCGATACTCGGGTTTTTCAGCAGCAGTGGCGATGAGCGAAGGATTCGTGGTGGAATCCTGCGGCTTGTATTGCTGGATCGAGTTGATGTCGCCGGTGTCGGAGACGACGGTGGTCATGCCACGAAGCTGTTCGAGTAGAGATGCCATGATTTTGCTCCTTCGATGTTAACTACAATTTTATCAAGTTGGCTGGGATTACGCTGGGTTCCGGCGATGCGGCGCAAAGGCACCCTAAACATTAGGATGCAGTCGGCGCCCTGGGAAGAGGCCGGTAAATCGCTTCCCTGTAGAGGATAGGGAATAAGGCTGATCAGTCTTCGTAGCCCTGGGACCGCCCTGCGCGCCTCACAAAGGGCAAAGCGCGCTCAGAGATTCGGCGGATTCGACCAGATAGCAGGTGCATATTTTGGGGAACTGCTCTTCGACGAGCTGGAGGATGCGGAAGTCGAAGCTCAGAACTCTGGCGCGGTCCTCCAGGTGATTACGCCGAATCGCTTCGCAGAGTTCGGTGACGAAGGTCTGCGGGTCTGCCGTGTGGTTGGTGGTGGGGTCGCCGTGGATGGGGAGGGGCAGATTGGCGGCAGAGGTTCCGGGAGGATCGTTCGGCAGCGGAAGTATCTTGGTCTCGATGCTGAAGCAGAGATTCTGAGCGTTGGCGGCGCGGGCGGCGGCCTGGGGATGCGAGCTGCCCGGACCGGTAAGGTAGTAGCCAGCGTAGAAGTCGGTGAAGCGGAAGAGCTGTTCGATGTGGGTGGGGACGTAGGGGCTGATGAGGCGCTCGTGCGCAGCGAAGGCCACGGCTACGGGGGAGAGCGCGAGTTCATTTGCCTGCCTGGGGAACCGGGTGCGATGGAGCTTGTCGCAGATGAAGCCGCTCTGCGCTTCGGCGAGTGAGATGTCGCGGATGTAAACGCGGTTCCTGAGCATGTAGTGGACACCATCCGCGCGGCGGCAGGAGCGCGGATCGAGAAACTGATCGTGCCAGATGAGTGCAACGCGATCGGCAGTGATGCCGATGTCGGTCTCGATTGAAGTGACGAGATGGTCGAGCCCGGCCTCGAAGGCAGGCAGCGTGTTCTCGGGGCGCAGACCACGCGCCCCACGATGACCCGTAATGTCGAATACAGCGAAGTAAGCCGCCTCGAATGGATTGGCTGCGGCCTCTGCTTTGAGTATCTTCCGCAGGATGTCCGGCCGGTCGGAGATGATTCCATCGACGTGGAGAGCCATCAGGGCGCGCATCTTCCAGGCATCGTTGACCGTCCAGGGGACGACGCGGAAGCCCGCGCCGTGAAGATCCGCTACGCTGACCGGAGGTCTGCGTCCGAGCAGGGTATCGGCCTCGGGAGC
>Ga0070658_10004484_pt1 | contig 11362 bp, 10 predicted proteins | sample KBSC13metaG_FD_64664 | JGI IMG/M metagenome (GOLD analysis project Ga0070658, IMG submission 64664) | Corn rhizosphere microbial communities from Kellogg Biological Station, Michigan, USA - KBS C1-3 metaG | ecosystem: Host-associated > Plants > Roots > Rhizosphere > Soil ... | reverse complement strand
TGCGGAAGCTGCTCGGTCAGCTCCATGACCGCCGAGTCGCCGGACGGCTGCAGCACGATGGTGGGTCGGACCTCCGCACCGGCGCCGGGTTCGGTGTCCGTGGCGAACGGTGGCGCCTCGACCACCGGTACCTCGATTTCGGCGGGTACCGGTGCCGCCTCGGTCACGGCGGCCTCGGTCACGGCCGGTTCGGCCGGGGTCGGGGTCGGCGCGGTCACCGGGCTCGGCGTACCGGGGCCGGTCTTCAGCCAGGTGGGCTGGCCGGCGACCACGAGGACGACGGTGGAGCAGGCCTCGGCCAGCAGCCGGTTCGCGCCGCCCGCCGCGTCCACGAAGGCCCGACCGGACTGCGTCGCCGGTACCACCGACATGCCCACCTCGGGGCTGACGATGACCAGCTTGCTCGCGGGACAGTCGCGTACCGCCGAAACCAGCGTGGCGAGCTTGTCCTCGATCGCGGTGGCCGACCAGTCCGCCTCGGCCAGTACCCCGGTCAGCCAGCCGCCGAGGTCGTCGACCAGCACCGCCTCGTCCGGCTTCACCTCGCCCAGCAGCGCGACCAGCCGGTCGGGCGTGCCGACCTCCTCGGTCGTCCAGTGACCGGGCCGGCGGGTGCGGTGCGCGGCGATCCGGCCCGCCCACTCCGGATCGTCGTCGGGTGCCGGCGCGGCCGTCGCCACGTACCGGACCTCGGAGGCGTCGTTGACCAGGCCTTCGGCGAACTCCGACTTACCGGAGCGGGTCCCGCCGAGCACGAGCACGGAGTGCGGCATGTGACGTACCTTATGTGCCGCCCGTAGAGGCGGACCGTCCGGCTCCGCCCCGTCCACTACGCTGGCGGAGGCACCCGGCCGACGGAGGAGAGCAGCGGATGTCCTGGAGCTGGCGGTACGAGAACGGTGAGGGGCAGCCCGTCACCGGTCCAGATGAGGCGTTCACCAGTCAGGCCGACGCCGAATCGTGGATCGGGCAGACCTGGCGGGACCTGTTCGCCGCCGGTACCACCACCGCGATCCTGGTCGAGGACGGTCGCGTGGAGTACCGCATGAGCCTGCTCCCCGCGGGCGAGTGACGTGAGCTACCGGTACCCGCGGCGCACGATCGCGGGTCTGCCGCGCGAGGCGTTCCGGCCGAGCGCGATCTTCCTGTGCACCGTCGCGCTGTTCGTCGTCAGCGCGGTGATGATGTGGCTGCGGTTCGGCTCGATGCGGCTGGACGTCGTCCTGTTCATCATCTCCGGCTGGATCGTGTCGCTGTGCCTGCACGAGTACGCGCACGCGCTGACCGCCTTCAAGTCCGGCGACTCGGGCGTGGCCGAGCGCGGGTACCTGACGCTCAACCCGCTGAAGTACACGCACTGGCTGCTGTCCCTGGCGTTGCCGCTGTTCTTCCTGCTCTACGGCGGCATCGGCCTGCCCGGCGGCGCGGTCTGGGTGGACCGCACCTGGATCCGCGGCCGGGTCCGGGACACCCTCGTCAGCCTCGCGGGACCCGGCGTCAACGTGCTGTTCACCGTGGTACTGGTGATCCCGCTCGTGATCGCCTCACCCGACTTCACCAGCCCCCACTTCGACTTCTGGACGGGCTGGGCGTTCCTGGCCTGGCTCCAGCTGACCGCCAGCGTGCTCAACCTGGTACCGGTACCGGGCGTCGACGGCGGCAACGCGCTGCGCCCGTGGCTGACGCCGGACTGGCGGCGGGGCTTCGACGCGGTCGCCCCGTACGGCATGCTGATCTTCCTGCTGCTGCTCTGGCAGCCCCGGGTCAACGTGCTGTTCTTCGACGTGGTCGACGGGATCGGCCGGGCGATCGGACTCCCGATCGACCTCGCCGCGATCGGTCGCAGCCAGTTCCTGTTCTGGCAGTAGCCCGCGACCCACAGCGGTCTCGCGGCTGGCCGGTACCGTCCCGGTGTCGATGATGGAGCCGGCGCCCGCGCGCAACCGCCCGTCTGGGCCGCAGAACCCTGGTGGCCGACCATGGTGGCGATGGAGTTCGCGGAGTCGTGGAAGCCGTTCGTGAAGTCGAACAGCAGCGCGAACGCGATCAGCCCGACCAGCGCCAGCATCGTGGTATCCATAGCGCCGACGGCCGCCGCCCGGACATGGGCGGCGGCCGTCGACGGGTGGTACCGCGTCAGGGGCGACGGCTCGGGCTCTCCGTCTTCGCCGGGTCCCGCTCAATCGTGTCGCCCAGAACCTCGTCGATCGCCTTGAGCAGCGCCGTGTCCAGCCGGACACCGGCCGCCTTGACGTTGTCCTCCAACTGCTCGGGGCGGGTGGCGCCGACGATCGCAGACGAGACGTTCGGGTTCTGCAGCGTCCACGCGACGGCGAGCTGAGCCAGGGTCAGCCCGGCCTGCTCGGCGATCGGCTTGAGCCGCTGCACCCGGGTCAGCACGTCGTCGTTCAGGAACCGCTTGATGAAGTTCGCGCCCGACTTCTCGTCGGTGGCCCGGGAGCCGGCCGGCGGCTCCTCACCGGGCACGTACTTGCCGGTCAGCACGCCCTGCGCGATCGGCGACCAGACGATCTGGCCCATGCCGACCTCCTCGCAGGTCGGTACGACCTCGGCCTCGATGACCCGCCACAGCATGTTGTACTGCGGCTGGTTCGAGACCAGCGGTATCCGCAGTTCGCGGGCGAGATCGTGGGCGGCGCGGATCTCCGAGGCGCGCCACTCGGACACGCCGATGTACAGCGCCTTGCCGGCCCGTACCACGTCGGCGAACGCCTCCATCGTCTCCTCCAGCGGAGTCGACGCGTCGAAGCGGTGCGCCTGGTACAGGTCCACGTAGTCCACCTGCAGCCGGCGCAGCGAACCGTTGATCGACTCGTGGATGTGCTTGCGGGACAGGCCGCGGTCGTTCGGGCCGGGGCCGGTCGGCCAGTAGACCTTGGTGAAGATCTCCAGGCCTTCGCGGCGTTGGCCGGCCAGCGCGCGACCGAGCACGGCTTCCGCGCGGGTACCGGCGTAGACGTCGGCGGTATCGAAGGTGGTTATGCCGAGGTCGAGAGCGGCCCGGACACAGGCGGTAGCCTGCTCCTCCTCGACCTGCGAGCCATGCGTGATCCAGTTGCCGTACGAGATCTCGCTGACGAGCAGGCCGGAACGGCCAAGGTGACGAAACTCCATGCCGCGACCCTATCGGTCGTCGGGCTGATCAGAGCATCGGGCGGGCGTCGACGAGGAGCCGGTCGATCTCCTCGGTCACCGCCATCCGGCTCGGATGGCTGGGCTCGATCAGCATCCGGCCCCGGCGATCCAGCGCTCCCCAGCGGTGCGCGCCGTCGGTGATCAGGAACGCCACCGGGTGGATCACCAAAGCCGGGTACACCGGCTCCACCAGTACCCGGCCGGCCCGGTCCACCACGCCCTTGCGCCCGCCCAGCTCCACGACCGCGAGCCCCTCGTCGGAGAAGCCGTCGATGTACCGGCCGTCGGACATCGCGGTCGCGAACGAGTCGTACCGGAACTGCACGATCTGCCGGCCGATCCCGTCCACGGCACCCCACCGGCCGCCCCGGCGCACCGCCGCCATGCCCCGCCGGAACGGCCGGACGTCCTCGAAGCCTGTGGAGATCGTCACAGTGTTCGCCTTGTCGACGGCGATCCACCGCGCCGTACCGTCCCGGGACACCCAGGCCAGGCCGTCGGAGAAGCTGCTGACGCCGAGGTACCCGGCGCCCGCGGGGATGAGCGTCTGGCCGCTCTCGTCGATCAGCTCCCAGGTCTGCTGGCCCGGTCGCTGTACCCACGCCACGCCGTCCCGGAACGGCTGCACGTCGCTGTAGAGCGCCGGTACCTTCGTGTCGCCCTTCTCGTCGGTGAAGCCCCACCGGCCGGTGCGCTCGTCCATCGCCGGGGTCGGCGGGCGGCGCAGCTGGAGGATCTCGTCGCGGGTGCGCGGGTACGGCCCCCAGCCGTTCTCGGCGACCTTGCGGAACACCGCGTCCAGGGCCAGCTCGGTGTGCGCGATCATCTCCGGGTCCTCGGCCTTGCGCAGCTCGAGAGCCTTCTCGAAGTGGTTGCACGCCTCGATGTACCGGCCCTGGTCGTAGGCGCACTTGCCGGAGTGCTGGTACATGGTGGCCCGCAGCCGGTCGGGCAGCTCGGTGGAGTTGGCCAGCACGAACAGCCGGTCCGCCTCCTCGAACTCGCCCCGCCACTGCAGCACGTGGGCCAACCGGGCCTGGGCGATGGCGATGCGCCGCAGCTCTCCGGTGGCCTCGGCGTGCGCCAGGGCCAGCTTGCCGTCGGCCAGCGCCTTCTGCAGGTCGCCGAGGATCCGGGAGACCACCGCGCGCAGGCTCAGCAGCCGGGCCCTGGGCGCGTTGTCCTCGTGGTCGTTGAGCTTCGCGGTCAGCGCGTCGCGGATCTCCTCGAGACCCTCGCGGTCGTCGGCGATCTCCCGCAGGGTGTCCGGGTCGAAGACCCACTCCCAGCCGGACAGGATCTGCTCGGGGTCGGTCGAGGCCGTACCGGGCGGGGCCGAGGTGGGGAGGCCGTCCGGACCGGGCACCCCCGAGATCGGTACGCCGGAGATCGGGACGGCCGAGACCGGTGCTCCGGAGACCGGCGGGTCGAAGGCGGGCGGTGCGGAGACGGGCGCGGGGAACGCGGGCGGCGCGGACGTCGGCACGCTGTCGAACTTCGGCGGCGCCGACACCGATGCCGCCACGGCCGCTACCGGCCCGGGCCGCTCCTCCGGCGCGTGCCGCCGCGGATGCTGGTACTGCGCCGGCGGCTCGTAGCGCAGGCCGCCCGGCGGTGTCGGCGCGGTCAGCGCCTCGACCAGGTCAGGGCGCAGGCCAGGGGGGATGCCGTCCGGCCCGATGAACACCGGCCGCCGCGGTCGCGGGCCGGCCGGCTTGGCCGGCGCGGCGGGCATGCTGACCCGGCCGGTGCCGCGGGCCGCACCGCCGGAGCCGTCCCGCGGCCGTTCGTCGGCACGCGGCCGTTGGTCTACTCGGGGGCGTTCGTCCGCACGCGGCCGTTCGTCCGCTCCGGGCGGTTCGTCGCCGGTCGGCCGCTGGCCGAACCAGCCTCCCTGGCCGCCCGGCTCGCGGCGCGACTCTGGCTCGCGATAGGACTCCGGCTCGCGATAGGACTCCCGCTCGCGGTAAGGACCGGAGTCTGGTCCGCGATGCGCCGGCTGGTCGGTCTCGCTCCACCAGCCCGACTCGTCCGGCCGCTCCTGGGCCTGCCGATCGCCGCGCGGAGCGCCGCCTCGCGTGACGAAGCGCATCGAGGCCGACGCCTCCGCCGGTGGCGGCACCGGCGTCGGGCCGGTCGGGCGGGCGACGCCCCGGGCCGCGACGCCGCCGGTACCCCCGCCATTGGCCTCACCGACCGGTACGGCCCGCTCGGTGGCGGACTGGCGGCGGCCCTGCGGGTCGTCCTCCTCGCGCTCCTCGGCCGGTACCCGCGACCACTGCATGGTCGGCACGGTCGCCCACGCCGGTCTGGCCGGCCGGCGCCGGTCGTCCGTGTGGTCGTCGCGCTGGGTCACGCGGGGTCACCTCGTCTGGGAGCAGCGTCTGCAACAGCATAGGTAACGAGTGGCGCCACTCGGCCAGGCTGCGGAAGGCAGGGTACGGGGTGGGTAACGCCGGTGCCAACGGAACCTTGGCGAGTGCCGCCGTGGTCCCAGTACGATATCGGAGTTTCACCGCTTTCGTTAGAGCGACAGACCGGCGTCACGCCACGAATCGCCAGTTCACGTGACCGGTCCCGGCGGGTATCGTCGGTGACGCTCAGGGCCTGACAGGGGCGCGTCGGAGGGTGGGACGGCGCGCGAACTCCGGTCCTGGAGTAGCGGCATGTCGTACCGTTCCCTGGCGTCCAGCGCGGGCGCCGGCTTCCTCGTCCTCTCCTTCCTCGCCCGGCTGCCGGCCGCGATGGCGCCGCTCGGGCTCGTGATGCTGGTCGTGTCGTCCGGCCGCGGGTACGCCACCGCCGGACTGCTCGGCGCCGTCGTCGGCCTGGGCGCCGCCGCCGGTGGACCGCTGCTCGGCTGGCTGACCGACCGGTACGGGCAGCGACGGGTCGGGCTCGTCGCCGCGGTACTGGACGGCACCGCCCTGCTCGCCGTGCTCCTCGCCGTACGCTCCGGGGCCGGCCCGGTGCCCACCTGCGCCGCGGCGGCCCTCGCCGGCTTCGCCATCCCGCAGGTCGGGCCGCTGGTACGCGTGCGCTGGGCCACCCTGCTCGGCAACCGTGGGCGGTCCCGGCTGCTGCCCGTCGCGATGTCCTACGAGGGCGCCGTGGACGAGGCGTCGTACGTCGCCGGTCCCGCCCTGGTCGGGCTGCTCGCGCTCACCGGGGTGGCGGCGGCTCCGCTGCTCGCCGCGGCGCTGTTGACGCTGACCGCGGCGGTGCCGTTCGCGCTGCACCGGACCGCGCCGCCCGCCCTGCGGGCACCGCTGGTGTCCGCCGCCGCACAGCTTGTCGCAGCGGCGCCTGGCAAGCGTCTGCCGGCGCGGGCGCGGTTGCCGCGTACCGCCATGGCCGGCCTGGTGGTCGGGATGCTCGCGATCGGCGTGGTGTTCGGCGCGACGGCGACCGGTACCATCGCGCTCGCCGAATCGGCCGGCCGGCCCGGGTACGGCAGCCTGGTCTACGCCGTACTCGGCATCGGCAGCGCGCTGGCGGGGCTCGCCACCAGGTGGCTGCCGGCGACCTTCGGGCCGGCCGACCGGTACCTGAGCTCCGCCGTCGCGCTCCTCATGGGTACGGCCGGCCTGCTGGCCGTGCGGTCGCTGGCCGGCGCGCCGCCGATGATGGCGCTGCTCGGCGCGACCGTGGCGCCGTACCTGGTGACCAGCTACGCGCTCGCCGAGCGGATCGCGCCGCCGAGCCGGGCCGGCACCGCGATGACGCTGCTGGCCGGCGGGGTGACCGCGGGCGTGGCTGCCGGTGGGGGACTGGCCGGCCGGCTGGCCGACGCGTTCGGCTTCACCGGCGCGTACGCGGTCGCGGTGGGTGCCGCCGCGCTCGCCGTGGTGCTGGCCTTCGCGACCCGGCGCACCTTGGTCCGCCGCCTCACGCGCGCGGGCACCCCGGTCGCGGCCACCCCTGGGGGAGTACCGGATCAGCGGTGCTCCATCACCAGCACCGCCCAGGTACCGGGCTCCAGCGCCTGGTAGACGTGCGGGATGTCGCCCGCGAAGGCGGCGTAGTCGCCCGGGCCGAGCTCGATCGGCTGGTCGGCCGGCCCGGTGCGCATCCGTCCGGCCGACACGACCACGTGCTCGACGGTGCCCGGGATGTGCGCCGCGGCCTGCCGGTCGGTACCCGGCTCGACGGTGACGATGTAGATGTCCCGCCTCGTGTGCGGCGAACCGGCGGCCAGCAGGGTACCGGTGAACTCCGCCCGCTCGGCCGGGATCCTCGGCCCCTCGCCGGCCCGTACGACGCGGACGGGCGGCGACGGCGGCTCGACCAGCCGGCTGAACGGCACCCCCAGCGCCACGGCGAGGGCCCACAGCGTCTCCACGCTCGGGTTGCCGGTACCGGACTCGAGCTGGGACAGGGTCGACTTGGCCAGGCCCGCCCGGCGGGCCAGCTCGGTCAGGGACAGGCCGACGCGTTCCCGCTCCGCCCGCAGCGCGCGGGCGATCGTGTCGAGCGGGGCACCCTGTACGGTCATGTTCGCTCCAGCGGTCGCTCTGTTCGGGTTGACGAACGGTCCCCGTGCCGTTCATCATAAACAACCGTGCGTACGTTCTGGCGAACAGTCGATCGGAGTCTCGTCCGGGACGTCGCCGCGCTGGCCGCCGCGGTCGGCCTCGTCGGCCTGTCGTTCGGTGCGATAGCGACCGGCGCCCACCTGCCGCTGTGGGCCGTGGTCGCGATGTCCACGCTGATCTTCGCGGGCGGCTCCCAGTTCCTGGCGGCCGGCCTGATCGCCGCGGGCAACCCGGTCGCGGCCGTGCTGGCGGGACTGCTGCTCAACGCCCGGCACCTGCCGTTCGGCATGGCGATCGGCGATCTGCTCGGGCGGGGACCGGCCCGGCTGCTGCTGGGCAGCCACCTGATGGTGGACGAGTCGGTCGCGTTCGCGCTGGCGCAGAGCGACCCGCGGCGGCGCCGGGCGGCGTACTGGCTCACCGGCGCCGGGCTGTTCGTCACCTGGAACATCGGCGCCCTGGCCGGGGCCCTGCTCGGCGGGGCCGTCGGTGACCCCGCCGTCTTCGGGCTGGACGCCGCCTTCCCGGCCGGGCTCTTCGCGCTGCTGCTCCCGGGCCTGCGGGCGCCAAACCGCGCGGACCCGGCGGCGCCGTGGGTGGCCGGCGCGGGCGCGCTGATCGCCGTCGCGGCGACGCCGCTCGCCCCGGCCGGGCTGCCGGTGCTGCTCGCCCTCGTCGCGCTCGGGCTCGCCTTCGTGGTACCGGTACGGAAGGCGGCCGTATCGTGCTGATCGCGGTGATCCTGCTGCTCGCCGCCGGTACCTACGGCTTCCGGCTGGGCGGCGTGCTGCTGCGTGACCGGATCGCCCTGCCGGCCACGGTCGCCCGGCTCCTCCCGCTGGCCGCGGTCGCGCTGCTCGCGGCGCTGGCGGCGACCTCGGCGCTGACCGAGGGGCACGGCTTCGCCGGGGTGGCCCGGCCGGCCGGGGTGCTCGCCGGGGCGCTGGCCGCCTGGCGACGGCTGCCGTTCATCGTCGTCGTGCTGGTGGCGGCCGGAACCGCCGGCCTGCTGCGCCTGGCCGGCGTGCCGTGAACCTCGTGACGGACTAGATCCGGTCGCCGATCTTGACCCGTGGCCGGGGGACCCGGATGCGCCGGAAGCTGAGCGTCCGCATCACCGCGTACCCGTAGAGCCCGCCCCAGCGCACGTTCTCCTTGGGCAGCCGCTCGCGGACCAGCTTGCGGATGCGGCGGCAGAGGAAGAACGAGTCCACCACGAACGCCAGGATCATGAACAGGAACAGCAGGTTCGCGCCGTACTGGACGGAGACCGGCATGGAGCGGGTCGAGCCGATCAGGATGACCAACAGCGCGACCAGGAACAACGAGCCGACGTTGAAGCGCGAGTCGACCACATCACGGGCCAGCGCGCGGTCCGCGCCCTGGTCGCGCTTCATCAGGTAGCGCGGGTCGCCCTTCATCATGCCCTCGCGCTGCTCGGTCCGGGTCTCCCGGTCCTTGTCCCGCGACCGGCGCAGCGCCTCCTTGCGGTCGGCCGGGGGCGCCCCGACCAGCCGCCGACCGGCGACGACCCGCTTGGGGGTCGCCTCGCCCTTCTTGGGCGTGTACGACTTCGGCTGTGCGGCGACGACCGGATCTGCGATCACCGGCTCCTCGGTCGCCACGTCGGCGGACTTGCGTCGGAACATGCTGTGAAGGGTAGCCGAGATCAGACGCGTTCGGCCCGGGCGCCCAGCGCGGCCAGCTTCGCGTCGAAGTCCTCGTATCCGCGGTTGATGAGGTTCACCCCGAACACGTGCGAGGTACCCTCCGCCGCGAGCGCCGCGATCAGGTGGCTGAACCCGCCGCGCAGGTCGGGGATCTCCAGATCGGCGGCGTGCAGCTTGCTCGGCCCGGCGATCACCGCCGAGTGCTGGAAGTTGCGCCGCCCGAACCGGCACGGCGTCCCGCCGAGGCAGTCGCGGTACACCTGGATCGTGGCGCCCATGGTGTTGAGCGCGTCCGTGTAGCCCAGCCGCCGCTCGTACACGGTCTCGTGCATGATCGACAGCCCGCGCGCCTGGGTGAGCGCGACCACCAGCGGCTGCTGCCAGTCGGTCATGAAGCCCGGGTGCACGTCGGTCTCCAGGGCCACCGCCTTGAGCTCGCCGCCCGGGTGCCAGAACCGGATGCCCGGGTCCATCGCCGAGTCGTTCACCTCGAAGGCGCCGCCGACCGTGGTGAACACGTTCAGGAAGGTCATCATGTCGACCTGCCGAGCGCCCCGTACGGTGATGTCGCCGCCGGTGGCCAGCGCCGCGCAGGCCCAGCTGGCCGCCTCCAGCCGGTCGGGGATCGGCCGGTGGGTGTACCCGCGCAGCCGCGGTACGCCCTCGATCTCGATGACCCGGTCGGTGTGCACCTTGATGATCGCGCCCATCTTCTGCAGGATGCAGATCAGGTCGATGATCTCCGGCTCGACCGCGGCGTTGCGCAGCTCGGTCACGCCCTCGGCGCGTACCGCCGTCAGCAGCACCTGCTCGGTGGCGCCAACACTCGGGTACGGCAGCTCGAACTTGGTGCCGTGCAGCCCGTTCGGCGCGGTCAGGTGCAGCCCCTGGGGCGTCTTCTCGGCGATCGCGCCGAACTGGCGCAGGGCGGCCAGGTGGAAGTCGATCGGCCGGTCGCCGATGTGGCAGCCGCCCAGGTCCGGGATGAACGCCCGGCCCAGCCGGTGCAGCAGCGGTCCGCAGAACAGGATCGGGATGCGGCTCGACCCGGCGTGCACGTTGATCTCGTCGATCTCGGCCGTGTCGACGTTGGCCGGGTCGAACACGTACCCGCCGTCAGCCTCGGTGACCTTGACGCCGTGCAGTTCGAGCAGGCCCCGGACGACCTCGACATCACGGATCTTCGGCACGTCGGTCAGCCGGCTCGGGCCGTCCCCGAGCAGAACGGCGACCATCGCCTTGGAGACCAGGTTCTTGGCCCCCCGTACCGTGATCGATCCGTGCAGCGGTGCTCCACCCTGCACTTCGAGGACATCGTCGCCGGGCCGCGGTGCGCTCACACTGCCTCCACCATTGAGATCTCGCCGGGCAGCATATAGGTAACGAACCGGCGATGTGGGAGACAACGGGGGGAACTACCGACGGTCAGGGCAGGGCCAACATCCGGTCAAGGGCAATCCGGGCGTACCGGGCGGTTTCGTCGTCCACCGTGATCCGGTTGGGTACCCGCCCCGCCACCAGCTCCTCCAGCGCCCAGACCAGGTGCGGCAGGTCGATGCGGTTCATCGTCGAGCAGTAGCAGACCGTCCGGTCCAGGAACATGATCTGCTTGTCCGGGTACCGGTTCGCCAGCCGGCGCACCAGGTTCAGCTCGGTACCCAAGGCCCACGCCGAGCCGGCCGGTGCGGCCTCGATCGTCCGGATGATGTACTCCGTCGACCCGACGTAGTCCGCCGCGGTCACCACGTCGTGCCGGCACTCGGGGTGTACCAGCACGTTGACCCCGGGCACCAGGGCGCGGACGTCGTCGACGCTCTGCTTGGTGAACCGCCCGTGTACGGAGCAGTGCCCGCGCCACAGGATCATCTTCGCGGCGGCGAGCTGCTCGGCGGTCAGCCCGCCGTCCGGCTTGTGCGGGTCCCACAGCACGCAGTTGGCCAGGTCGAAGCCCAGCTCCAGCACGGCGGTGTTGCGGCCGAGGTGCTGGTCGGGCAGGAACAG
>Ga0070658_10004482_pt1 | contig 11365 bp, 6 predicted proteins | sample KBSC13metaG_FD_64664 | JGI IMG/M metagenome (GOLD analysis project Ga0070658, IMG submission 64664) | Corn rhizosphere microbial communities from Kellogg Biological Station, Michigan, USA - KBS C1-3 metaG | ecosystem: Host-associated > Plants > Roots > Rhizosphere > Soil ... | reverse complement strand
CACGTTTGATAGCAAGCACAGCCGCAATCGAAGACATCGCCAAGGCAAAACAAACAAGCCGGAAGCTTAAGTGCTCTCCGAATGAATACTCATTCCGTACGTCAGACGCAATCAAGTTTCTCCCTTGGAAATTTGCGAGCATCAGTATGGGCGACGTAATCGCAACACCGAGTGCATAAGCTCCCACATCCGTTGGATGACCCAACTTCGCTAGCGCGACGACGCATGCCCACTGACACGCTGAGTAAACAATGTTACTGAGTAAAACAAGCCTAAACTCCTCCGGCATTGGTTCTCTGACGGGAAGCCAAATCCTCTGAAGCAATAGGCGTACATTACTCAACATAGCTCTGGTAGTACCCGTATGAGTTTGGAGTCCGAGTCAAATTAGACCGGTTATCGATCGTCCCTAGAATAGATGACCCATCTTCTCGAAGTTGAACACATGCGGAGTTCATCGAATTTCTACTAGTCTTGCAGTGATCGACAACCATTATTACCGAGTCGGACAGCCGCGCGAGAAGCCTCGCGTCTGAAAACAGAGAAGTTGGAGGTGTATCAATCAATATGCAGTCAAAGTCCCGACGGAACCGATCCAGCAGTTGGGCCATGCGGACCGAGTGGAGAAGGGGAGTAACACTCGCCGCACCAGGCCCCGCTGACAGAAGCGTCAATCCCGAGACTGAGGTGGGGTGCACAAAATTCTCCAATCCTATACTCTGAATCGATTGGTTGTGACTAAGAACGCTGGTAAGTCCAACGTCATTACATTGGCCAAAAATTTTGTGCAGCCCTGGCCGACGTAGATCGCCATCGACTAAAAGTACGCGTCCATAGCTTTCTGCAAGTGCTATCCCAAGATTCGCCGTGACTGTTGTTTTTCCCTCTTGGGGTTCGACGCTCGTAATCACTAGTACACGATGCTGGTGCTTGAAATTCGTGGAAAATACGATTGAGGCGACCGCCGAACGATACGACTCGGCAAGCAGAGGCTGAGCGTCCCACTTAGCTAGTTGGGCGCAAGCAGCATCCGGCCGTGCGAGCAGTGCCATATGCTTTTTTGGCCTGAAGAGCGGATCGCGGGTCGCATCAGGAATGGATCCGAGACTACGTATGGTTAATTGTCGGGCATTGGAAGTTGTGCACGGCGGCGGATTGTGGACGCCCAACAGAACGGTCACGATTCCAAGAAGTGCGCCTGTACCTAACCCAACCGCAACATTTAACGGTAGGTTCGGCGAATACGGCGTAACTGGAGGTCTAGCCGGATCTATCAACCGGACGCTCGTCGCCTGGAGTGCGGAAGCAACGCCCGCCTCTTTCGACTTCCGCAATAAAGCATCATAAAGCTGTTGCGTACTGTCCAGCTCGTGCTTCAAAGCTGTATAGCGGAAGGCCTCGGCGCTCTGTGATTGCAGCTTTCGCGTCTGATCAGCAAAGCTATTCGCGATGAGGCGCTGTGAGCGCGCTGCAGCTTCGTATTCGGAATGAAGCCGCGCGACCACATTCTGTCGCTCACGTTGAATAGACGACCGCAGTTGGGCCACACGCAATTCGGCATTGGCTACCTTGTAGTGTTCCGGAGTATAGATACTTCGAGCCTGGAAAAGCTCTCGTTCGGCGGCAGCGAGGCTGGTTTGATAGTCCCGCAGCAGGTTATTATCGGCTTGCTCTGGCAATGATTCTGGGGAATTTGAGATCGCTGCCTCGTACTTCGATTGCTTGGCGGCTCGTTCAGCCTCGGCCTTGGTCAATTGCTCCTGAATCTCGCTTACACGTTGTTCCGCGAGCGCACTCTGATTGGCAGAGTAGAGCAAACCAGTGGCATTGGTGAAAGCCTTGAGGTCCTCATTCTCCTTTCCCAGTTTGGTCTTAAGTTCTGCTATTTGGCTCGACAATCGTTCCGTCGCCTGTACCGCAAGAGCTGACTCCGCCTCGCGATTGATCGCCAGGTACTCGGAAATGACGGTATTCGCACCTAGCGCAGCCGATTCCGCATCGGATGCGTCAAAGAATATCTCAACTACTTGGGACTTGAGGGAGGGACGAATTGTCAGGGCACGCTGTACCGTCTTCATCTGCGACTCGCCCGTATCGGATCCGCCGCCGCCATAAAGCCGGCGCAGCACTCTCATTAGTGGAGAGATCGGTCGCGTGGAAACAGAATTCTGCGGAAGGTTGAGACGCTCTCCGACTCGTCTTGCAAGGGACTCACTTTGGAGTATCTTAATTTCATTCTGGACATACGAGTCACTCGTCGGTGTGGAATCAGAACCGGAAAATAGTGAGTTGTCAGAAAGTATTGGGTTTGCACGGGCGCTCTCCAATCGCACGGCAGTTCTGGCCCGGTATACCGGCTTAGTAAGTGTAGTCACCATAAGCCCCGTCGCCAGACCGGCAACCGAGAAACACATGAGGAGCATTCTGCGTTGCCACAATCGAGAAGCAATTTCATCTACACCCACTCCAGCAGCGCTTTGTCCATCCAGCACCACAGTCCCGTCAGGCAATGCCAGACGCTCCGGACGTTGGAGATCTGGTTCTGCTGGGTCCACGAAGGCTGCGGTCCTATGATCGGAACGCTCGGCTTCTATTTTGGCGATCTCATTCAATAGCTCGCTCATTGCATTCCTCAGAATCGTCCATAGACTGCCATTCCGGTTGTGGTCTGAATGATCGCGTCGAGAGTCTTCATGCCGGCATTTTTCGCTGCGTTGTTTGGGATAAAGAGAACGTCCTCTGCCTTCATAGCCGTATCGGTGGCGTGCCCGGACATGATTTTCTCGACGTTGATCGGAAGTTCAATACGGCCAGAACTGCCGTTCTTTCTCAAAATAATGGCCTTTTTAGGCGCTGCTGACCTATCTAGTCCCTCAGCGAGGGAGAGCGCCTGCAGCACAGTGAAGTCGCCTCTGCCGGACATCGCGAACCCTCCAGGTTTCCTCACCTGCCCGACAACGTAAACCAAATCTACCTGCGAGACAGAAATCAAATCGTGAGGCCGCAGCTCAATATCTAGAAACGGCGCGTTTCCATGAATTAATTCCTGGACACTAATCTCCGCCACAGCGACACCATCATTTGTTCGTTGAATCGAAGACGGCAATGGTATTGGTCCCCATTCCGTCCGACGTGTCAGCTTTAGTGTCTGGCCAGCATCTGCACGGAGCCCGCCGGCCGCGGCGACAATTTCGGCCAGCGTCTTTCGACCCTCAAGCTGATATGATCCAGGATTGCGGACAGCGCCAAGTACCGACACTGGCTGACTATGGCTCTCGACAATCGTCAACTGCACCTGAGGATGTTGTATGAACTTGGATAGCTGAACGTTTAAGAAATTCTCCGCGTCGGCTACAGCTAGACCTCCCAGTCGCACTCTTCCGACGATCGGTAGCGTAAGTTGTCCGTCGTTGTCGATCCGGATAGGCGTCGGTGTGAACTCATCAACATCCACGCACCGTACCACGATCTGATCGTTCGGACCGAGGACATATGGGCTGTTCTTCGAGGCCGGCTCAACCCAAGCCCCGAAGGCTAGGCTCGCCGGAAGCGCAATTACTAGCGAGCTTATAAGGATACGCACACTGTACAACACAGCTCACGCTCCTATTTAGTTTCGCGGTGTAGTGACCGTAGTGACAATGAAGGTAGAAGTTCCATAGGAATTGAAGCTTTGGACGCGATAGTAGTATTTGGTCCGTGGTAGCACGGTGGTATCGGTGTACGAAGTTACGTCTGGGCCAAGAACTATCGATGGACCGTAAACCTTGCCTGTTGTGGAGCGTTGGACGTTGAACCCGACTTCATTTGTGGAGTTGTCGATCCATGTCAGTGTGACCTGCGTCGCGTTGTCGGCGGTCGCTACTAATTGGATTGGTGCTGTCGGCGGCCCAAAGGTTGTGGCGCTCGCGACATTTGAGGGTGGAGAACTGCCGAAACTGTTCACTGCACGGACTCGATAGTAATAAGTGGTTCCCGCCGCGGCGGCGACATCACTATATGAAAGCGAGGCACTGGGTAGGCTTGCGATTTGGACGAAGGTAGAATTGTTAGTGGACCGCTCGACCGTGTAGCCGACTTGATCCGACGATACACCAGTCCAAGTTAAGTCAATCTCGCTGACAGACACGGCCGTGGCAGTGAGTTGGGATGGCGCCGTTGGAACGGCTCCCGCCATTGCCGTGTTTGAATATGGCGAGTTTCCTCCAGAGTTGAACGCCGCGACTCGATAGTAGTAGGCAGCGCCCGGCACTGCTGTGGCGTCCGAATAGGTTGTTGCCTTGGCCGAGGTCGTTGCGAGAATTGAGAAATTCACGTTATCTTGTGAGCGCTCGACCTGAAAGCCGGATCCGTTGGTAGCGTTATTCGTCCAGGCGAGCGCGATCTTGTATTTAGTTGATAGCCCCGTGCCATTGGCAGACAGGGCCGTAGGACCTAACGGCCGGACAATTAGAAACCGGTTGAGAATATTCGCAGTAGTCTGTTGAAGGGCTGCGCTAGGTGCCGCTACGCCCCTTGTGTTGATTCCCGCCGGCGGTACATAGCTATCTAAACCCCAACTCCAGTCGATGGTGCCGGCAGCGAAGACCCACGCTCCGCTCGGAGCCTCGTAGATGGAGGAATTCGCGTGGTTTAGACCGCTAACACCTGTGAAGGGGGAATCAGAAAGCAGAACGTACGAGGTTGGGTCGGCCACAGGGCCTGGAAATCCGTTGAGGTACTGGTCCATTTCATAGCCCAATATCCCCGGAATTGCGGCGCCATTCAGTAATCCGGTTCCGGTGTATACCCAGTTTGAACTGTTTTGGACAACGTACGAAAGAGCCGGGTTCTCGGCGTTGAAGAAGTCTACATACATCACACCCACGAGAGATTGTTCAGGGGCATTTACGGGTTCGCTCCGGAACGGGACTGTAGTCAAACTGGGATTTCCGAGCGGATTATTGACCGGGTCTAGATTGGCATCCTTATAAGCAACCACTACACGATTTGGTACGCCCGTTGAGGAAGGCTCGAGCCGGATCTGCGAGTAGACCGCGTTCGCGCCGAAAAAGGCCAGACTAGTACCGGCGTCCCGCGCTGATTCAAACGCCTGACGCATCTCATGTGTCCAATATTCGTCATGTCCAACTGACAAAACGGCTTGATGGTGGGTCAGGTCTGATCCATTAACATGCGTATCTACGTCGGTCGTGTAGGTCACATCGTAACCATTACGTTCTAGCCAGCGGACGAAATACAATTCCCAATGGAGGAAGTCGCCAGCGCCAGTGTGGTCAGCATAGGTATAGGGCCGGTCAAAGGAAACCTTAACCGCACGCTTTGTCCCAAGGTCCGTAAGCGGACCGTAGCTTCCGCTGTCGTACAGGCTCTTTCCAGTTGAGCCATCATCGGGATAGTTGTTGTACGCCTGGTACGTTGCTAGCGCTTGCTGGAAGAGCACCTGCGACGCGCGTGCGTCCTCCCGGACGGTGAAGATGATGTAGCTTTGATGATCCGGATCGCACGGCAAGGTTCCTGTATCACCACAGCCAGTTGGATAGTGGACCTGATTCGTGGTTAGCAATGCCAGGTAAATACCACTCGTCCAATCAGCGGAGGTGCTGTTGTCCGGTGGCAGAGATGTATCGAGAGTGTAGCTGCCATCTCCTAGACCATCGCCGGTCCAGTTACACGCGATCATACCTGTCGCCGAATCGTAAGGGCACCCTGGAACCGTTTGCCCGGCGTCGTTTGATGTTCCTCCCGGCTGTTGCCTCCCAGCAAATGGGCCAAGATGTTTCATCAAGCGGCCGCCGAGGCCCCCGTACCAGCCAACTCTGTAGACATCGATCGTATACGGGACGGGTGTGGGATGATAGGCGTCCCCCCAATGGTAGGGGTTCACCGTTATGTTGAATGTGATCTTTTCTCCCTTATTAATGCTGACCCGCGAGGCATACCCCCGAATCCACTGGTCGGTATCGTTTGAATTCACATACGGAGCGAGCCCGATCTGCCACGCGGATGTACCGGTCTTCTGATTTTCCACTTGGATGGCATTAGGAGGAGGCGTAACCGGGCGTGCCGGAGTCGCGAGCTGCGCCAACACCCCAGCTGAGATCATGAACGCCAGCGCTGCACACCCGATTGTAAGTTTATGAAGTGAGCTCACTACATCACCCTCCTTGGCCGTTTGTAAACTGCAACGTGGCCCATGTTGTACTCGCGTCAGAGCGGCACGAGCATGATTCCGGAAACGGCAAGTTTCTAAGCCGTCATAACAAACGCGATGTTGCTGTAGCTGGGAGAAGATGTGTTCCCACTGTTTACGGCACCGACACGGTAGTAATATCCCGTGCGGCGGGAGAGCCCGCTAGAATCCGTGTAACTGGTGGCGGTTCCCGATAGTGATGAGGTAAGCCTCTGCCAGGTGTTTTGATCTGTAGAACGGTCGAGAACGTAATTCGTCGCGTTTGTGGCGTTGTCCTTCCAGCTCAGAACGACTTTTTGGCCCGCTCCGCCACCCTTGATGGCTGCCGTCAAGCCGCTGGGCGCTAGTGGCGGCGGTGGACCCGCCGGTGAAGTGGTACCCGCTGTATTGGAATATCCAGACGAACCACTGGAATTTGTAGCCTTCACACGATAGGAATAAGCCGTCGAGGCTGTGACAATTGTGTCAGAGTAACTCTGCGTATTTTGCGGCAGATTTGAGGTGAGAATTGACCACGCCCCCCCCCCATTCTGTGAGCGTTCAACAGTGAAGGACGTCTCGGTAGAGGAAGTGTCCGTCCACGCCAGATTGATCGCCAGAGTCGTCGATGACGCCGTGGCATTCAGGCCAGTTGGCGCTGTGGGCGTAGTTGCAATGAACAGCACGTTCGAATATGGCGAACTACCTCCGCTGCTATCTGTGGCCTGCACCCTGTAATACCAGGTGCCCACCGCGTTATCTGTATACGTGGTAGCGTTCGCCGCCAGAGTTGACGTGAGCAGAGTCCATGTAGTTCCGTCGCTTGAACGCTGAACACTATAGGCGGCAGCAGCATTTGTATTGTCCTGCCAATTGAGAGTGACCGCAGATGTCGTTGCTGTGCCCGTAAGGTTCGTCGGTCCGGCGAGAGTACTCGGAGCCCCCCCAGACAGAAAGAGATTGAGAATATTTGCCGTAGCGGTCTGTAGCGCAGCACTCGGTGCAGCAACTGCATACGTCTGAACCCGTGCAGTGTAATCGTCCAATCCCCAGTTCCAATACATACTTCCGGCGCTAAATACCCATGCCCCGCTAGTGACTTGGTAGATCGAGGAGTTGGCATGGTCGGATGTTCTGCTTGTGTCCGTGAAAGGGGAGTTAGATAGCAACGTGTATGTCCCGGCAACAACATTGGTCTTGGAAGCTGGATCGGTATTCGATGTTGGCGTATTGTAAGTAGAGAACTGCTTGTCAAACTCATAGCCAAGCACTCCGGGAACGCTACTTCCGTCAGACAGACCAGTGCCGCCGTAAACCAGCTTGCCCATCGCCGTCTGGCTGTTCTGCACAACATAAGAAAGAGCGGGATTATCCGCGTCGATATAGCTGGTATACATGACCCCAACCAACTGCTGTTCAGGGCGATTCAGCAGAGAATCGCGCCAGGTTACCGTCGTCAGCGATGGGTCGTAGAACGAATTCAATCTGTTGTTATACGGATCGAGTTTGGAGTCTTTGTAGCATGCGATAACCCGATTCGGCGCGCCATTCAGCGTGGAAGGTTCAAGCCGAACTTGCCAGTATGCCGGGTTCGCCACAAAGAATCCGAGACTGGTGCCTGCGTCTCTTGCGGCGTAAACATTGTCATACATTCCACGCGACCAGTATTCATCGTGCCCGACCACCAAGAATGCTTTGAAATTCAGCAGCCTGGCACCAGATGTGTGAGTATCGATGTTCGTGGAATAGCAAACGTCGTAACCATTTCGTTCAAGCCAGCGGACAAAGTAGATGTCGTAGTGAAGCAATTCACCTGCGCCTGTGTGATCTGTGTAGGTGTATGGACGGTCGAATGAAACCTTGACCGCTCGTTGAGTTCCAACTCCGGTCTTCGCGCCGTAGCTGCCGCCATCATACAAGCTCTTGCCGGTTTTACTGTTGTCCGGATAGTTGTTGTAGGCCTGGTAAGTGGTCACACTCTGTTGGAACATCAGGTCCGCTGTTCGAGCGTCATCTCTGATTACAAAAATGATGTATGTCTGGTATTTATTGGTGTTTGTGAGGAGTGCAAGATAGATGCCGCTCGTCCATCCGGTGCTATCGAGCGTAGGCTGCGAGGTATCGAGTACGTAACTCGGACTCCATGCGCAGGCAATGAGGCCGGTGGCGGAGTCGTATGTCGGCGCTGGCTGGGAAACACCCGTCAATCCAGCGAGGTGAAGCTTTAGCTGACCCCCATTGCCCCCATACCAGCCGATCCGGTACACGTCGATGCTATAAGTCTGTGGCACCGGGTTTACGGCAACATAGAAGGTTATCGACTCCCCTTTATTGATGCTTGTTGCAGAGGCATAGCCTTTAATCTGAAGGTCTACATCGTCCGAGCGAGAATACCCTGGCAGAGCAATTTGCCAGTTCAGAGTACCGGCGTTGAGGTTCTCTGTGGATGTGGGATTGTTGCCGGTATTGCTAACGCTAGCCCACGCAGGAAGGTTGTAGGCAACAGGGGCGGCGGCGATGCTATAGATAAAGTTGCGACGAGAAAGCATTGGATGGGCCTCTCTAGGCTACGATCTTTGTTGAAGAATGAAGTTCCTACCAGCAGATTCCGTGGTACGAGGCAGACGGAATGCGATCGTGAGGAACCCCGACAAGATCAACCAGAACCTGACCATCTCTCATGAGTTCATGTGCGATGCGGTATTCATGGTGTGCATTTGTGAGAACTACGACCTCAGAATCGGTTACGACGTCCTTTACGCATCTACGCATCAAGGAAGCAATATGAGGCAGCTCACGTTCCAGAAACTGTTTGTTACGCCCAACTAGATCCTGCAGTCGCACGTCCCTGTCGAAAACACATACTTCGTAGCCGCGCCCAACCAGAGTTTCGACCAGCGGCACTGCGGCGCTCTCGCGAATGTCGTCGGTTCCGGCTTTAAAGCTAAGCCCGAGCACTCCTACCTTCTTCATGCCTGTATGCTCGACGAGTTCAATTCCGCGCTGAATTTGACGCTGGTTGCTCTCGAGGACGGCATGGAGAAGCGGACAATGGAGGTCTCGCTGCTTTGCCGAATGGAGCAAGGCGCGCATGTCCTTCGGCAGGCAGGATCCTCCAAATCCGAATCCCGGCTTGAGGTACGCTGGCGAAATGTTGAGCTGCGTATCGCGGCAAAAGACGTCCATTATCTCTCGCCCATCGGCACCGACGGACTTACAAATATTTCCAATTTCGTTTGCAAAGACGATTTTCAAAGCATGGAAGGCGTTGCTCACATACTTAATCATCTCTGCGGCCTTAATAGACGTAGATACGAGAGGCGCATCCAGTCCTTTGTACAGTCTTTGCACTTCACAGCTACTCCGTGCATCGAGCGCCCCAATCACGATCTGGCTCGGATGGAAAAAATCTTCGATGGCACTGCTCTCCCGCAGGAACTCGGGATTCATCGCATAGCCGAAGTCGACACCCGCGCGGCGGGCTGAATGCAATTCGATCAGAGGCACCAATCGTGCTTCACCCGTCTCGGGAAGGACGGTGCTGCGCACTACGATCGTGCGGTAACCTTCTACACTGGCGAGCGCGGCACCGACTTGCCGGCAGACGTTTTCTATGTAATCCAGCTTCAAGCTGCCATTTCCATTGCTCGGCGTTCCCACGCAGATCAAGCTGATCTCGCTGTTCCGGATCGCCTCGGTAGCATCAAGGGTTGCGCAAAGTCGACCCGCTGAAGTCTCAGAAGCAATAAGCTCATCGAGACCTGGCTCAACTAAAGGCGATCGCCCTTGATTTACCAGCGCGACCTTTTGCTCGCTGACATCAACACCTATAACGATATGGCCGAGGCGCGCCAGACAAGCTGCGGAAACGCAGCCTACATAACCTAAACCAAAGACTGAAATGTTCATAGGAGTAGTCACTTCGTACCAGTGAATGAGGTATGAGACTGCCAGTCGGAGTGGGCCGACAGTTTCATGGAAACGTCTATCGGGAAAAAAGCCTAACTGCCTAACTGGAGGTACGTCGGAAAGCTCTTCCGTGCGGATCTACAGCTTGAAACTAAGCGGCAGATTCTAAATCGGCAGGTTCAGCTTCGATTGCAATCGAGCTGTTAATCAGGTCGACGGAGACGATAACTTTCAGACCCTTAATCCGATCAATCACGCCGACCACACCTCGCATCGGGCCGGACGTGATCTTGACTCGCTGTCCCATTGCGATATAAGGATGGGGGTTCGCATGTCGGCACCCTAGTACATTCCTGATCACAGCAATCTGTTCTTCCGGCACGCTAGCCGGCTGTCCCTGAAAGCTGACAATGCTAACGATTCCGGGAACGGTTCTCACTGTGCAGAGGTTTGACGGCGTTAGCCGAATGAACACATAGCACGGGAATAGGGGCAAATCGACTCGCACGGAACGTGTCCCCCACTGACGAACAGTTCGGTACAGGGGGACATAGTGCTCGATATTCCGCGCTCCCAGGTGAGCAGCCACCATCTTTTCGTGGCGTGCCACTGTATATACGAGTTGCCACCCGGCGGGTGCAATCGCGTTAACTAATACAGCGTTCGGATTAGCAATCTGGCATATAGGGCTGATAGAAGCCATAGCTTCGCCACCTGAACAACAAGTTCTTTTTGTGGAAATTGTTACCCGTGTTTCTCAGGGGGCCTGTTGCGGGGAGAGCGAGAATATAAACCTGGGTTCAGAAACAACGCAAGGTCACTTTAGTAACCACTTCTTCGGGTGTCGGTGATTGTTTCAGTATGCACCTCGAAGAAAAATATAAGGAATTTGCAGCAATGCTGAAGAGGGAACTGAAAAGCGGAACAAATTTAGTTACTCTTTAGTAAATAGCGCGAGTTGGTTCGCCAAGTTGTTTTGTGTTGCACCTGAGGGTCGTTGGTTCGCTTTCATATATATAGACGGCGTAGGAATCCACCCGGAACATACGCAACAGCATAAGTTTTGGGTATCGAGAGGCATCCTTGGCCCTCTATGTTTCCCTGAATTGTTGCTCTCCCATCAATAATCCGGCAACGACGAGCGCCGGCGGCATTCCATGAAAAGTTCCGATCGGTTTGGTGTGCACTTTCTGACCCAAGGCTCTGGCAGCGCCGGTCGAATACTCGAAAGAAAACTTGCCACTTGACCAATCTCGGCTTGCCGCATTAGAACTGTTACCCGGA
>Ga0070658_10004480_pt1 | contig 11366 bp, 9 predicted proteins | sample KBSC13metaG_FD_64664 | JGI IMG/M metagenome (GOLD analysis project Ga0070658, IMG submission 64664) | Corn rhizosphere microbial communities from Kellogg Biological Station, Michigan, USA - KBS C1-3 metaG | ecosystem: Host-associated > Plants > Roots > Rhizosphere > Soil ... | reverse complement strand
TGGGAACACGCCTACTACCTCAAGTACCAGAACCGCCGGCCGGACTACATCGCGGCGTTCTGGAACGTGCTCAACTGGAAGGTCGCGGAAGACCGCTTCGCTGCGGCGAAGTAAGTTCATCCAGATTTTCGGATTAACGGCGAGGGCGTGCTCAATCGGGCACGCCCTCGGTCGTTTTCAGGACCCTTGGGGTGACGGAAGTGCATCGACGGCCAGTGGTTGCGAGTGAAATTGGCTTTGTTTTTTCGAACAAAGGTTTGGGTCTCTTCTCCGCTTTCTCTAGCAGCCCTGCCGGGGTTTCAGGTTGTCAAAGAGCTCGAGTCGATGTCGCGTAGCGACGAGGCATTAAGCCTCTCCCTGTGGGAGAGGTTGGTGAGGGCAGGCCGGAGCGGGAGAGCCGAGGCGTCTGAAAACCGTGCCGGGGCGGGAGCACTTCTTCTCACCAATGCACCCCATCCGCAGGAGTCGTTCGTTTCAGGGTGCCCCCACCTAACCTATCCCACAGGAAGAGGCTAGTGCCTCGCCGCTGCGCGGCATCGAATCCGGTGATAAGCGTACCGCCGCCGTATGGTTCTGTCGGCGGAAAAATGGGGATTTTGGGGTCGGACGATCGGTTTTACGGATTGCTCGAATCCAGCGTCGCTGCCACTGAGGCCGAGTCATTTTCCTTCGGCGTGACGGCTTCGATCACTTCTTGCGTCGCCATGTCGGCGGCGGGGGCGGGGGTGTTGGTCTGTTCGGCGATGTACTCGTACAGCGTCTCGAGGAAGCCGATGAACGAGAACCCCTTGCTGCGGAATCCCGCCGGCCCGAGGCGCTCGAGGACGCTCTGCCGGCCGGTGAGGGTGAGGTCGTCGAGCAGGATCGCGTCGGCGCCAGCTTCGAAGAACGGGTTTTCGGTCGGGTGGTCAGACATCGCTCATCTCCCCGTAGCTGCGACGCCTGCGTCGCCTCTTCTGGACGTTTAGAAAACGGCGACGCAGGCGTCGCAGCTACGTCACTCCTCGATCGCCTCGCTGCTCAGCGCGAGGTACTTCTTCAGATCTTCCGTGCTCAGGTTCGTCAGCCACTGATCGCCACTGGTGACGATATTCTCCGCCAACTGCGTCTTGTCGGCCAACAGTTTATCGATGCGTTCCTCGACCGTTCCGATGGACACGAACTTGTGCACCTGCACGATCTTTTGCTGCCCGATGCGGTGGGCGCGGTCGGTGGCCTGCGCTTCGACGGCGGGGTTCCACCAGCGGTCGAAGTGGAAGACATGGTTCGCGGCCGTCAGGTTCAGGCCCAAACCGCCGGCACGCAGGCTGAGGATGAAGATGCGTTTCTTTGTCCCCGGCGTCTGGAATTCCTGGATCATCGTGTCGCGATCCTTCACCGGCACGCCGCCGTGGAGGAACAGCGGCTCTTCGCCCAGGCGGCTGTGGATCAGCTTCTCGAGCAGGTGGCCCATTTCGCGGTACTGCGTGAAGATCAGCGCCGCGTCGTCGGCCGCGATGACTTCTTCCAGCATGTCGACCAGTCGCTCGCACTTGCCGCTGCGGCCTTCGATTTTCTGCTCGTCGGGCGTCAGCAGGGCCGGGTGATCGCACACCTGCTTCAGCCGCGTCAGGCCGGCGAGGATCAGGCCGCGACGGCGGATGCCGCTGGCGTTCTCGACGCTTGTCAGCATGTCGGCCGTGATGCGCTCGTACATCGCCGCCTGCTCGGGCGTCAGGCTCGTGAAGACGCGCATCTCCATCTTGCTCGGCAGGTTGACGGCCACTTCAGGGTCCTGCTTCGTGCGGCGGAGCAGGAACGGGCGGATCATGTCGCGCAGCAGCTGGCCGCGCTTCGGGTCGCCCATTTTTTCGACCGGGATGACGAACCGCTCGCGGAACTGCGACGGCGAACCGAGCAGGCCGGGGTTCAGCACTTCCATGATCGCCCACAGCTCGCTGAGGTGGTTTTCGATCGGCGTACCCGTGAGGGCCACTCGGCGGGCGGCGCTCAAACCGCGGATGGCGGTGCTGGCGGCGCTGCTGGGGTTTTTCACCTTCTGGGCTTCGTCGAGCACGATGCGCCGCCACTGGATCCGCTTCAGATCCTCCATGTCGCGGTGGGCCAGCGCGTAGCCGGTGATGACGACGTCGTGGTTGTTGACGGTTTCGACGAACGCGTCGCCGTGCAAACGCAGAGGCCCGTGGTGGGCCAGCAGTTTCATCTGTGGGGCGAAGCGCTCGAATTCGCGCGTCCAGTTGCCGACGACCGAGGCCGGGGCGAACAGCAGCGTCGGGCCGACCTTGTGAGGCTGGCCGTCGCCGTTGGTCATCCCTGCGGCAATTTCGCGTTCTTTTAGCAGCAGGGCGATGAGCTGGATCGTCTTACCAAGGCCCATGTCGTCGGCGAGGCAGGCGCCCAGGCCCAGGCGGTCGAGGTAGGACATCCATTGCAAACCGCGGAGCTGGTAGGGGCGGAGTTCGCCCTTGAAATCGACCGGCTGCGTCTGGTCGGCGATGCGGACATCGGGCGCCTGGTCGAGCAGCTTGCCGACCCAATCCGCGCCGGTGAGACCCGCGACGGGCACGCCCGCGTCGCCGGCGAGGCCGTATGCCACGCGGAAGGCTTCGCCGAGTGTGAGCTTGCCGGTGCTGTTCTGGTCGATCGCTTCCTTGGCCTTGGCGGCGGCTTCCAGATCGACCTGCACCCATTGGCCATTGAATTTCACGAGCGGCGACTGGCGGGCGAGGAGCTGTTCGAACTCGGCCGGCGTCAGCTCGCGCTGGCCGACGGCGACGCGCCAGTCGAAGCGGACGAGCGATTCGAGGCCGACGCGCCCGCCGGCGGTGAGGGGTTGCCCGTTGCGCGAAATGTTCGGGCCGCTGGCGTCGAACGGGTCTTCGTCGTCTTCGGGCGTGAGCGCGAGGCGCAGCGAAAGCAGCGACTGCTCGGGCCCCGCCCAATCCGGCACTTCGACGCTGAAGCCGGCGTCTTCCAGCGCCGGGCCCCACGATCGCATGAACGCGAACGCTTCGACGCTCGACAGTTGAATCCCGGCCGGCTGTTCGTCGGTGAGGATGCGCTCCAGCGATGGGAACGCTTCCATGGCGCGGCGTAATTCGGCGATCAGTTTCTGCTGCCGCTCGGCGATCGTCCGGCCGAGCGCGGTGAGCGGGCCGGCCTGTTGCTGCCAGAGTTCGGTGGCGGGGATGCCGTCGGTGTCGTCGTCGCCGAAGAGACGGAATTCGACCGGCCAGGGCTGGTCTTCCTCGGCGGGCTCTTTGAGGACGAAGCCGAGCTTCTGTTCGGCGTTGTCGCCGTGGTCGGTGATGGGGGCAAGCCAGCCGTGGGCGGCGTCGTAGAGGGGCGAGATTTCGTCGCCGTCGGTTTCTACGACCCGGCTGTCGGCCAGCAGGGCGTGCAGCCAGCGCACATCGGCCTCGGCGGGGCGTTGGCTGACGCGGTTCAGGAACCAGTCGTCGCGGCGAACCACCCGCCGGAGCAGGCCGTCGGTGGCTTCGGTGAGGAACGATTCGACGAGGCGCAGTGGGTGGATTGTCGACAGTTCCTGCGTCGCCCGGCAGACAGGCGGGATGGCCTGGGCGAAGCGCTCCAGCTTCTCGACATCGAGCTTCCCGCCCACGAGCGGCTGCCATAAAGCGGTATAGCCGCCTTCGTTGCGGCGGAGCGTGGGGTAGAACTGGCGGCTTTCGAGGGCCTGCCGGCAGATTCGGGCCAGGGTCTGCCAGAACCGGATCGAATCGCCCCATTCCGGCCGGAATGGTTGGGGAAGGGCGGTGAGGAACTCAACGGCATCGGTCGGCGAAAACGTGACGGCGGGGCAGGTAAGCGTCGCACCGTCCGGCAGATAGAGCGTGAATTCGCCTTCCGCGTTCTCCGGCAGCGGGGCCAGGCCGCTGAGCGTATTCTTAAGGCCGGCCACGTCTTGCGCGCGGGGCGGGTCGAGGTCTTCCAAGCCGACGATCGCCAGCTGAACGGTGTTCCAGAGTGCGATGAGCATGAACGGCGAAATCGGCCAACGGCGAGCGACTGACCCTCTGTCAGTCGAGTCGAACAGTGTAACTAGGCATTGGAATTACTCAATCGGCTGCGCAAAATAGCCGGACTATGCCCAAGAAGCTGTACCTGGAAACCTTTGGCTGCCAGATGAACGTGCTCGACAGCGAGCTCGTCCTCGGGCAACTGCGGGCACAGGGCTACGAATCGACCGACAACAGAGACGCCGCCGATGTCATCATTTACAACACCTGCAGCGTCCGCGAACACGCCGAGCAGAAGGTGTGGAGCCGCTTGGGCGAGCTACGCGATCGGAAAAAGGAAGAGCCGAATCTCGTCATCGGTGTGATTGGATGCATGGCAGAGCGCGAGGGGATTGATCTCTTCAAGCGCAACCCGCACGTCGACATCCTGTGCGGGCCGGCGGAACTCGATAAGCTTCCTGCCCTCGTTCACAACGCGACGGTCGCGCGGCCTGATCGCTTCAGCGACCAGGAGGAGCGCCAGGTCGCGCTGATGGGCAACACCGTCCGTCGCAGCAGCACGCTGCAAGTCGCCCGCGACGATCTGGAGATGCTCGATCTGTCGCGCAGCATTTCCGCCAGCGACGACGTCCGCCGCTCCTACGTCCGCATCACCCGCGGCTGCAACAAGTTCTGCACCTACTGCGTCGTCCCCCACACCCGCGGCCCCGAGGTGCACCGCCCGCCGCAGAACATCATTGAGGAGGTGCGCAAGCTCGTCGACAACGGCGCTATTGAAGTCACGCTCCTCGGCCAGACCGTCAACCACTACGCCTACGACCACGGCGACGGCCGGCGGACGACGTTCGCTGATCTGCTTTACCAGGTGCACGAGGCCACGCCCGATCTGCCGCGGCTGCGGTTCGTGACCAGCTACCCGCGCGATTTCACGGTCGAAGCCCTGCAGGCCATGCGCGATTGCTCCCGCATCTGCCGCTACCTGCACGTGCCGGCGCAGCATGGAAGTAATCGCATCCTGAAGCTGATGAACCGCGGCTACACGATCGAGCAATACCGCGAGTTCGTGGATCGCGCCCGCGAACTGATGCCGGACGTCTCGCTTGTCAGCGATTTCATCGTCGGTTTCCCGACCGAGACCGACGAAGAGTTCGAAACCTGCGTCGACATCGTCCGCTACGCGAAGTTCAAAAACAGCTTTATCTTCAAATACAGCCCCCGGCCCGGCACGATCGCGATCGACCGGTTCGAGGATGACATTCCCGAAGACGTGAAACGTCGCCGCAATAACCGCTTGCTCGATGTGCAGGGGGAGATCATTGCGGAGGGCAACCAGCAGCTGATCGGGAAGACGCTCGAGGTGATCGTGGAAGGGGAGAGCAAGCTCGCAGCGAAGCCGCAAGCTGCGTCGGGCGTTGAGCTTGGCGCCGGCTTCCGTCGCCGGTTCGGCTCAGATGAGAAAACGACTCAACTCGTCGCCCGCACCCGGGGCGATCAGATCGTCTGTTTCGATGGCGATCCGTCGCTGATCAACCAGATCATCGATTTGCAGATCACCGACGCCCGCCGGATGACTTTGTTCGGCAAACGGGTGGAAGTTTCGGTCTGATGCCGAAAATCAGATAGGATACTGCTATGTCTGAAGCCGAAACCAAGACCGACACTCTGCCCAACACCGAATCGTTCCTGCCGAACTCGACGGTCCTCATCGTCGACGACAACCCGCAGAACGTGGAGCTGTTGGCCGCCTTCCTCGAATCGCTGCCCGTCAAACTGATCACGGCCGGCGACGGGATCGAGGCGTTGCAGAAGGTCGAAGAGCACAACCCTGACCTGATCCTCCTCGACGTGATGATGCCGCGGATGAGCGGCTTCCAGGTCTGCCGCAAGCTGAAAAACGAACCGCATACCCGCGACATCCAGATCCTGATGGTCACCGCCTTGAACGAACTCGGCGACATCGAACAGGCCAGCGAGTGCGGGACGGATGACTTCGTCAGCAAGCCGGTGAACAAGTTCGAGCTGCTTACGCGCGTGAAGAGCCTGCTGCGCGTGCGGCATTTGAAGAGCGAGTTGGAACGGGCGCTGACGTACTTGAGCGAAGTCGAACAGGAATCGACCGGTAGCGAATAACAAGTAAACAAACGGGAAAGACAGAGGGCCGGAGAAGAATTGATTTCTTCTCCGGCCCTCTTCGCTTAACAAGTCAGTTTTCTTATGCCAGCGCCGGCTGCGGCGCCAGTTCCGCCACCGACGGCTTCGCCTCGGCGGCCTTTGCGCCGCCGGTCGTCTTGCCGTAGGTGCGCGGCCGTGGGGTGACGAGGCTGATGTCGACCGGGGCATAGCCGATGTCGACCTTCCGGCCGACCGGGTCCCAGCTGGCGACGGTGGTCTTGAGGAAGTTCGTGTCGTCGCGATCCGGGAAATCCGGCTTGAAGTGCGCGCCGCGGCTTTCATTCCGGGCTAGCGCACCTTTCAGGACCGCTTCGACGTTGATGATCATGTCACCAAGGGCGCGCGCGAACGAAAGGTTCTGGTTCGTGTACATGCCCGTGTCGCTCAGGCGGACGTTCTGGTACCGCTGCTTCCACGTTTCGAGCTGTGCGAGCGTAGCCTCAAGCTTGTCGTTGTAGCGAACGACCGTGCAGTTGTCGGTCATCCACTTGCCCATTTCCTGCCAGATGAAATAGGGGTTTTCTGTGCCGGTGCTCTTGATCAGGCGTTCCTGCTTTTCCTGCTCCGAGCGCACGACCGACGAGTAGACGTCGGCCGACACATCGGCGGCGGCGACGGGGGCGGTGTCGGTGACGTAATTCTTGATGCCCGGGCCGCAGAACAGGCCTTCGAAGATGCAGCTGAGGAGCGAATTCGCACCCAGGCGGTTGGCCCCGTGGTAGGCAAAGCTGCACTCGCCCATGGCGTAGAGCCCGGGGACGTTGGTCATCATGTTCTTCGGGTCGCCGTGCTTCAGGCCGCCGGTTTTTTCGTCCTTGGCGTAGCCGGTCCACAAACCGCCCATGCTGTAGTGGACGGCGGGGAAGATCTTCATCGGCTCATCGAGCGGATCGGTGCCGACGAACTTCTCGTAGATCTCCAGAATGCCTTCGAGCTTCAGCAGCACCTTCTCACGGCCGATCTCGCGGACCTTGTCGCGCAGGTCGAGGTAGACCATGTTGCCGCCGCCGACGCCGAAGCCGTCGAGGCACATCTGGAAGATTTCACGGGTCGCAATGTCGCGCGGGACGATATTGCCGTACTTCGGGTACTTGCGCTCGAGGAAGTAATCACGCTCGTCTTCGGGGATGCTGTTGGGCGGGCGCGTGTCCTGTTTTTTCTTTGGCACCCACACCCGGCCACCTTCGTCGCGGGCGGATTCACTGATGAGGCGCAGCTTGTCTTCGCCGGGGATGGCGGTGGGATGCACCTGGATCATTTCCGGGTTGCCGAGCTTGGCCCCGGCCTGGAAGCAACGGCTGGCGGCGCCGCCGGTGCAGATGACGCTAAGCGTGCTCTTGCCGAACAGCAGGCCGTTGCCGCCGGTCGCCATCACCACGGCGTCGGCGCGGAAGCTTTCGATTTTCATCGTCCGCATGTCCTGCGCCACGATGCCGACGCATACGCCGTCGTTGATGACCGGCTGCAGGAATTCCCAGAATTCGAACTTGCGGATCCGGCCTTCGCTTTCCCAGCGGCGGGCCTGTTCATCGAGGGCGTACAACAGCTGCTGGCCGGTCGTGGCGCCCGCGAAGAAGGTGCGCTTGAACAGCGATCCGCCGAACAGGCGAAGATCGCGCTGGCCTTCGGGCGTGCGGTTGAAGGGCACGCCCATGCGGTCGAGCAGATCGATGATGCGGGGGGCCCAGGTCGTCATCTCCAGCACCGGGGGCTGGTCGGCCAAAAAGTCGCCGCCGAGGACGGTTTCGTCGAAGTGTTCCCACTCGCTGAAGCCCTGTTGGCGTGCGATGTCGTTGCAAGAGTTGATGCCGCCCTGCGCGCAGACGCTGTGGCTGCGCTTCACGGGCACCATTGAAAACAGATCGACAGGCACGTTGAGCTCGGCCAGCTTGATCGCACACGCCAGACCCGCCAACCCGCCGCCGACAATGATCACTCGTTTTGCTGCCATGATGGTTCCGATTCTAAGGGTTGGGCGTGTCTTCTTGTAGGGGCGAGGCATGCCTCGCCCGTTGAGCGTGATATACACACCGCGGGCGACGCATGGGTCGCCCCTACGAAGATGCCGCGTTGTACGCTGCCAATTTCTCTTTCACGAAATTCAGGTGATGGCCGATGTGCCACGTCGCGTACATCAGCACCTCGCGGGCCGACTGCTCGCCGGCCTGGCTGTGGACGCCTTTGCGGTCGAGGCAGGATAACCCTTTGGCCGCGATGATTTTGCTCAACTGGCGGTGGTTGATTTCGATCAGAGTCACCGCGTCCATCGCCGATTGCTCGTGATAGAACAGGTTGGCGACGAAATCGTCCTCGTTCCACTTGTTATACGTCGGCCGGTCTTCGGCGAGGATGCGCTTCAGGCGGTGCGTGAAGGCGGCGTCGGCGTCGGCGATGTGGATGAAGACTTCCTGCGACGACCACTTCCCCGGGATGGGGCGGGCCTTGATCACATCGTCCACCAGCCCGACGGCCATCTGCCGCACGTGCACGGCCGATTGGGCGTAGGCCTTGATCAGCGCCACGTCGTTCGGAAAAAGCTGGGCGAATTCCGGCCTCATAGGCCCGTCCCCACCACCGCCGGCAGCGGGTGATACGTGAACGTGCCCAGCAGCGCCAGGAAGCCGCACAGGGTGGTGAACAGGAAGATCGCCAGGCAGACCCAGCCCCAGCGGTTCTGTGCCTTGGCGCTCACCGTCAGGCCCCACGAGATGGCCCCGGTCCAGAAACCGTTGGCCAGGTGGAAGGTGGCGCACAGGATGCCGATCGGGTAGATCAATCCCCACAACAAGAAACTGGAATGCAGGTGATGGATGGCCGAATTGCTGGCATCGTGATGGTTGAACTTCAGGCCCGATCCGAACCAGCCGTACATCGCTCCAACGTGGAAGAAGATGAACGCCACCAGCAGCACGGCCGTAACGCGCTGCATCGTGTAGAACCAGTTTTTGATATAGCCGTACTGGATGGAATTGGGCTTGCCCTGGACGATGACGTAGATGCCGTACAGCGTGTGGATCAGCAGCGGGAGGAAAATGGCCGTCAATTCGATGCCGAGCAGGAACGGCAGCGAGTGAATCTTATCCACCTGCACCTGGTACACCGTCGGCTCCCCGGCGGCGGGGGCGCCCTGGATGAGCGTGGCGTTCACCAGCAGGTGAACCATGAGGTAGAGCCCGAAAATAATCCCCGCCAGCGACTGGGCGCGACGAAGCAGGAAGAAAGTCGGGGCTTTACGGAAATCGATACCCGCCGTCACCGTCGAGGACGTTGACGACGCGTTCACCGGAGAGGAAGCGGCCGAGGACAAGAGTGCTCCTTTTGGTACGCAGTGCAGTATAGGGGCAACGGCAACCTTGATAAAGCGAAGCAGTCAGCTGCTCGGTTCTATGCCGCCGCTGCTGATGGTGTCGTTGCGTTGGATGACACTGATCCGTCCGGTGTTTTCGAGCATCGCGACGTGCACGTTTTCCAGCGACCCCACCCCCTCGGCGCGCAGGGCGGCGTTGAGTTCGTGAATCGTCAGTTTGCACGCATCCAGTGCCCTGTGATCAATGCACCCGTCATGAATCAACCGCAGCGGCCGGCCTTCGATCAGGCCGGCGAACCACTTGCTCTTGAACGTGGCCCAACTGACGACGTAGTTCATCGCGATCAGCGTCATCGCGGTGATGCACCCGCCGAGGATGGAACTGTCCTGCCCGATCATCGCGTTCTGCACGCTGTTGCTAAGCACCAGCAGCAAAATCAGATCGAACGGCGCGAGCTGGCCGACCTGCCGCTTGCCAGTGATGCGGAGGATGACGAGCAGGAAGGCATAGATGAACGCGCCACGGATGACGAATTCGTACCAAGGAGCGGTGGGGAGCCACATGCCGCGAGACTATACGCGACGGGGCGATTCCGGTCCCTCTCCCCTGGGGAGAGGTTAGGTGAGGGGAGGGAGCGTGAGTGCACTCTGTCGGTGCGAGATACCTCTCACCCTTCTCCGGGGGTTATGCCCTGTAGCTGCGACGCCTGCGTCGCCTCTTCAGCTTCTCAAAAAATTTTAGATCGTTTGAAGGCCTCACAGAAAAAGGCGACGCAGGCGTCGCAGCTACTGGGCTTTATCAATGCTGGTGCGTAATCCTCGGAGGGGGAGGGATAATAATCAGCCTTTCGCCGCCTCTTGTTTTCCCGCCGCATCCAGCTCGACGAACTGTTGATCCGTCAGTTTCACGCCCGCCGCGCCGCAGTTTTCCTCCACGTGCTTCAAGCTCGACGTCCCCGGGATCGGCAGCACCACCGGCGACCGCTTCAGCAGCCATGCGAGCGCCACCTGCGACGCCGTCGCCTGGTCGGCCTTGGCAACGCGATCGACCACGCCGCCGGGCTGGGCCAGGGCGCCGCTGGCGATGGGGAACCATGGGATAAAACCGATGTTGTTCTTCGTGCAGAAATCGAGCACGTCTTCGCTCTTGCGGTTCGTCAGGTTGTAGAGGTTCTGCACCGTCGCGACGGTGAACACTTTCTGTGCCGCCTGGATCTCGGCGACGCTGACTTCCGAGAGGCCGAGCGCATCGACTTTGCCTTCCTTCTGCAGATCGCGCAGCACGCCAAACTGCTCGTCGGCCGGCACTTTCGGGTCGATGCGGTGCAGCTGGAACAGGTCGATCCGATCGACGTGCAGCCGCCGCAAGCTCATTTCGCATTCCTGCCGCAGGTACTCCGGCCGGCCGACGGGGTGCCACTGGTCGGGCCCGGTTCGGACGAGGCCGGCCTTGGTCGCGATTAGCAGGTTCTTCGGGTAGGGGTGCAGGGCCTGGTAGATCAATTCTTCACTGACGTACGGGCCGTAGGAGTTGGCGGTATCGATGAAGTCGACGCCCAATTCCACAGCCCGCTTCAGCACCAGCAGGCTCTCGTTGAGATCCTTTGGCATGCCCCAGATGCCCTTACCGGTGATGCGCATCGCGCCGTAACCAAGGCGGTGGACGGTCTTTGCGCCGATCTTGAAGGTTCCGCTGCCGGCCACGACCGATGACGACGCTTGAAGGGTTTGGCTCATAGTCCTGCATCGTACGTAGGGATCCGCCAGCAGAGCGCAAAGAAAAACCCTCGATTCCGTTGCCGGAAATCGAGGGCTTAAGTGCGGCCAAGAGGAGTCGAACCTCCACGTCCTTGCGGACACAAGAACCTGAATCTTGCGCGTCTGCCAATTCCGCCATGGCCGCGGGG